>Ga0272442_10001582_pt1 | contig 34177 bp, 21 predicted proteins | sample SSMForm2O_FD_200262 | JGI IMG/M metagenome (GOLD analysis project Ga0272442, IMG submission 200262) | Marine sediment archaeal communities from Little Sippewissett salt marsh, Falmouth, MA, United States - SSM-Form-2O | ecosystem: Environmental > Aquatic > Marine > Wetlands > Sediment ... | reverse complement strand
CCAGGAGAACAGTGCTCGACGCAGAGCCATTGAGGAAGTATTATTGCGTTACGGATTACTTGAAAACCATGGGGATGTGTCAACCAATTACAGTGCCGGAATGTGGACAAATTAATTGGGCGCTACACGGAAGGTGAAGAAGATGAATCGGAGGGCAGAGCGGTCGTGATGAAAAGAGCCGTCACGGATCCGGGAATAGCGGATGACGCAGGCATGGTTAAGGACGGTTCGACGGACGGCCCCGACGCCGGTATGACTTACGACACGAACAGATTCCATCCGTTCGGAATGACCATGGAGGATATCCTTTCAGGTGAGAGGGAAAAGGAGCTTGCGCGTCTTCAGGAAATGTACAGGGAATATTATGACAGCATGCAGGAGGAAGAAGACATTAAGGATCTCACCAAAGCCCTGTTTCTGGACCCCCGCTACCATGACTTCCAGACCGTCATGCCTCTTTCATGGTCCAGCGGCTCATCGAGCCCTGTAACTGACGGCTTCCAGCGCGCCTACAGATACCTCGGCAACAGTGCGGATGACCAACAGAATGGAGCTTGGTTTCATGAACTTAATGGAATAACAAACGACTCGAGTTATTGGTATTTCTGTAGGAATATTACGGATGTTGAATTCGTATTATACAAAGAGAACTACAGCACCAATCTGGACGAGAGTTTTACACCGGACGATAGCTGGCAGGATACAATCAATGACTGCTGGCACTGCGGGGACATCGATTACTATGATCGTGGTGATTTTGGAATAATCGTTGTTCCTTTAGAAAACTGTTCCGGTGGACTGGCAACCTTTGCTTTCTTCAAGGCAGGCAACCTGACTCCTCTCGCCTTTTTTGAAGATGAAGGTCAATATCTGAACGGCGGTGCTCCATGGGTGGCAGTCAGGGAAGGAAAGATTTATTCCTCAAGAGGTGGGGAAAATGTCACAGGTGTTGTCGAGTACACAGTGAACTGGAATTTGATACCTTCAAACCCGGATCAGCCTGTAGAGTTGGACTATGACGAATTCGTTATCGATGAGCACGTTCATTATATAACAAACGTCTATTACAGCAGCGAGCGATGGCAGGACAACCGCCTGCACCATATGCAGGGGGGAGACTTCTCCAATGACGGAAGCCTTTTCTACTCCTTGACAGGACTTTGTACAGAAAATTGTGGTGAATGTTCTCCTAGAGAGATAAAGGTCTTCCTTTATGATGCTGATGACGACTGGTCATTTATAAAGAGATCAAGTTCAACAGCAATGCCCTTCAGATACCAGACACAGCCTTGTGATACCAACTATGAAGAGCCTGAGGGAATTACGTATTACGACGTAAACACGATAGCAGGTTACAGCCAGAATATGCTGAGAGGAGAGGTGATGGCTATATTGTTGAATAACGACTGGGTGAATTATGACAACATTTACCTGAAGCATTATACAAGCATTATCGATGTGAACACCACGGACGGCATCAACTATGCACTATATGATCGGTGGGACAGCCATGGGGCCTGGAAGGGATCCATCCTTGAACTCGAAGCTGGGACATACGAGGAGACCATTGATATCGATTCTGAGTTCTGGCCGATAAAGATAATCTCAAAAGACGGAACAGCAGCCATTCATCCATAACAGGAACAGCCATGACCAACAAGCTGACTTCAATTATTTTGTTTGCGATGCTTGCATATCCAGGTAATTCAATTTCAGCGCCTGATGAGGGAAATATTGATGTAGAGTTTCTTAGCCACAGTATCTCCCTTGGATACGAAGCAGTGCCACCTTGGTGGAAAATCGAAGGCTGGCTTGGTAGCACACCACATCCAGATGGGTCTATACAGTATTCGAGTCAGTTTTCATTGAGATATCAGTACAAGGTAATCGAATATTTCAGCATAGATGCTGCATTGAATATTTTTCACATACATTTACAACGTCTTGGGGATAGCTACAATTATGGGACTCTTCTGGATTTTCTGGTCATGGCCACCGGAATACTTCCTCTGATGGACGATGCTCTGGAGTTGTCGATATCCGTGGGGCCGAGTTTTGGATTATTCATCAGGAAGATGAGCTTCACTAACCAGGAACGCGACGAAGATGACACACCTGATGTGTCATTTGTTATCCCATTTTATTTCCTGGGTCCAAATATCGGACTGATAAAAATACAATACAATTTTCTTAACAACCTCTTTATTTATATAGATGGCGGGGTAAATTATCGATATCTTGAACAAGGTCAGTTGATGGTATTTTCATCCGTCGGCGCAGGGGCCGGGGTAAGGTTTTAAGTCCGGGTGGCTCGATTCCAGATCTCGACGGCAAGGAGTATCCCATGAGGAAATGTGCTGTTCTGTTATCAATGTTTCTATTCTCCATCACAACCACAGCGGAAGAAGGGTCAAGTCCGGTTCCACATGAAATTCGCGCGGGTATTGGAGCGAGAAGTATGTATCCGGCCGGCATCCTGTTTATTCCGTCAATAGTTCTATTAACTACTGTCGATATTGGTGAATATTTCAGAATGCAGGTGGATGTATCACCATATAATTTTGTCGAAGAAAAACGCTTTCTCAGAGCATCATTTTCCGCAGGGGCTGCGTTGAAAGTATATGGAAGCCATACAAAGCCATAAAAGGGTGTCTGACACCTCAAAAGCTCACTGTGCCGAACTTTAAAGTGCTTGACATCATTGGCAAAAATGAATATGTTTTTATATATGAAGACAACCGTAAATATTCCCGACGCCCTGTTCAAGCAGGTAAAAAGCCTTGCCGCAAGGAAAAACACGAATCTCAAAACCATCATAAATGAGTCTCTGAGAAGATTCATCATCGAGGAAACAGGAGCAAAAGGCCAGGACATCGAGTTCTGCACCTTCAAAGGAAACGGCCTGCACAAAGGCGTCAGCTGGGATTCATGGTCCGAAGTAAGGGATATGATCTATGACGGCCGCGGCGGCCTGCCATGATCGCTGTGGACACAAATATCCTCGTATACGCACACAGGGAAGACAATCCCTGGCACGACACTGCAAAAAACAGGTTGAAAGAGCTTTCAAAGTCACCGTGGTGCATACCATGGCCGTGTATTCACGAGTTTCTCGCCATAGTCACCCATCCGAAAATCTTTGATCCTCCAACCGACACGAATACGGCATTAGGAGCGGTTGACGGCTTCAGAAAATCCTCAAACCTTGCACTGCTTTCAGAACAGCCCGGTTACTGGCAGATACTCTCCGGGCTTGTTCGAAACAGCCATGTCGCCGGGCCCAGGATCCATGACGCCAGGATTATGGCTGTCTGCATACAGCATGCCGTAGATGAAATATGGAGTGCGGACAGGGATTTCGGACGCTTTTCCGGAGTAAAGGTGATCAACCCGCTTTTATAATAGATAATGTAGCAGTCATGAACTCAGCCGGAAGGATTCTTCTAGCCCACTGTCTTTCCGGTGATCACTACGTAGGCGATAAGAAGGCCGATGGCGAGGGGGGCAAGCACGCGCACGCTGAAGGCCCAGTATTTCTGAAGTTTCGGAAACACGCTGCAGTGAAGCGAAATTTCCGCGGAGGCGTTCTTTATGCCCCATTTGTAGCCCACGAATATACACAGCAGGAACGCCCCGACCGTAAGCGACATGTTGCCGAAAGTGAAATCCATGATGTCCAGGAATCCCATGCCCTTTACAATCGAGCTGAGACCGGGTACCGCTCCCAGTGAAAGCGCCGCCGGTATTCCCAGTGCAATACATACGACCGCCACGAGAATGACCGCGCTCCTCCTCTTCATGCCCTTTTCATCGATCAGGTAGGAGACAGCCACTTCCAGCAGCGACACGGTGGAAGTCAGCGCTGCAATGGCCAGAAGCAGGAAAAAAATAACCGCAACCAGGCCGCCCGCGGGCATGGTCCTGAAAATGTCCACAAGAGCGATAAAAACGAGCCCGGGCCCGCCTTTTTCGGGTGCTCCGCCCAGGGCGGGAAAGATCATGAGCCCTGCCATCAGGGCTATAACAGTATCGAAAATAACAACGGACAGCCCGCACTGTGCGAGGTTCTCTTTTTTCGGAAGATAGCTGCCGTACGTAATCATGGCGCCCATTCCAAGGCTCAGCGAGAAGAAAGCCTGCCCCATTGCAAAGATAATGGTTTTGCCGGTTACGTCCTCGAACCTGGGAACCAGGTAGAATTCAAGACCCCTTGCGGCTCCGTCAAGCGTAAGCGACCTGATGATGAGCGTGACAAGGAGGAGAAGAAGCAGGGGCATCAGAAACTTCGTCATCCTCTCTATCCCGCCCTTTACGCCTCCGAGAACGACCACGACCGTTAAAACCATGAAACCCGTCAGGTAGAGAACCTGCTGTTTTCCGTCGGCCACGAAATTGCCGAAAAGATCCCCGGCCGTGATGCTTTGGCCCAGAAGGTCGCCCCTTAATGCAAAACCTATGTAACCCAGGGTCCAGCCGGCAACCACGGTGTAATAGGAAAGTATGGCGACTCCGGTTGCTATGCCGATAAAGCCCACGATCGACCATGCGCTTCCCGGTGCAAGTGCCTTGAATGCCCCCACGGGGTTGCGGCCCGTGGACCGGCCAACCGCGCACTCTGAGAGCATCACGGGAAGACCTATTGCAAAAACAAAAATGAGGTATATCAGCACAAACGCGCCGCCGCCGTTCTGTCCCGTAATGTAGGGAAACCTCCAGATGTTTCCCAGGCCTATTGCACTTCCGGCAGCCGCGAGTATGAATCCGAGCCGGCCGCTCCATTCGCCTCTTGATGAACCGTTCACGGGTGCGCTCATTTCACTGTGACCTCATCCTTATTGATCAATACCCCTGTTGTTACCGGGAACCGAAAGCGTGCACAATACCGTCGGCGAGTTTTTTAATCTTTTTCCTGTCAGGACCTTCGACCAGAACCCTTGCCTTCAACTCAGTGCCGCTGTAGCGGACAAAGACCCTGCCCTTTTTGCCCAGATCCTCCTGGGCACTTCTAATGGCCTTTTGCACGGCTGGCAGCTCGTCAATCGGGTTTTTTTTCTTGACTGCAAAAGACTTCAGAACCTGCGGAACCCTTGTCATTATGTTGCCCGCCAGCTGCGAAAGCGGCTTCTGCTCGCGCAGCATTATGGCCAGGAGCTGCAGCCCCGCGACCATTCCATCACCCGTTGTGGCGTGATCAAGAAATATCAGGTGTCCGGACTGCTCACCGCCCAGATTGTAAGACTTTCTTCTCATCTCCTCCACAACATACCTGTCTCCAACCGGTGTTCTCACGACCTTTCCGCCCGCGCGTTCGAGTGCCTCCTCCAGGCCGATATTGCTCATCACCGTGGCCACCAGCGTCTTTTTTCTCAGCCTCTTTTCTCTCAGCATCCTGGTGGCACACAGTGCCATGATGGCGTCGCCGTCCACCACACGGCCCTTTTCATCGATGACGATCAGGCGATCCGCGTCTCCGTCCAGGCTCAACCCTATGTCGGCGTTCCTTCTTAAAACCTCTTTGGAAGCGACCTCCGGATGAAGCGATCCGCACCTGCGATTGATGTTCTTTCCATTCGGTTTGACACCAAGCGCGTAAACCTCGGCTCCGAGTTCTTTGAGAACAGCCGGCGCACTTCGATAGGCGGCGCCGTTGGCGCAGTCAATCACGATGCTGAGGCCGTCGAGAGTAAGGTCCGATGGAAAGGCATGCTTGAGTTCCACGACATATCGTCCCCATGCATCATCGAGGCGGAATGCCTGGCCTATGCTCGATGGTCTGGGCCGCTTCTTTTCCAGGTCGCTGGACTGCATCAGGTATTCGATGTATGCTTCGTCCCGGTCCAAAAGCTTGAAACCGTCCCGGCCGAAGATCTTGATGCCGTTGTCCTGATATGGATTGTGTGATGCGGATATCACGACGCCTGCATCAGCCCTGAAGCTGGTGGTGAGAAAAGAAATCGCAGGTGTGGGCAGAGGACCGACCAGCCATGTGTCGCCACCCATGGAACTTATGCCCGATGTAAGAGCGGTTTCGAGCATGTAGCCCGAAAGCCTCGTATCCTTTCCTATGACTATCTTGGGCCGCCGGTCGCTGCCGTTTGTGCGGCATTGAAGCACCAGCGCCCGGCCGAGCTGAACAGCCATCTCGCTCGTCATTGGATGCCTGTTCGAAACGCCCCTTATCCCGTCTGTTCCGAAAAACTGCCTGGTCACCTGTTTTGAAAATTCATTCTCTTTCTTCATGATTTCACCTTGATATCAAACACACATCGGCTTCCGGAATCGACGGGCAGGCACCATCCTCCGCCAAGGCTACGGACGGCAGGCGGGGACCTGCCCCTACTACGAGAACGAACCGAACTGAGTTCGAACTTCGCCGGGCATGATCTCAGTCGGCCAGGCTGGCCTCGACCATCTTGTCGAATTTGTGCATGTCCTTCAGGTAAGCAACCCAGCTCTTTGTAACTTTCGTAAGATGCTCCTCCAGAGACTGTTCTTCGGCCTTCTTTATGCAGTCAGTCACGCCGAAAACGGACGTCTGATCGACACTCTGCGGAGTTGCAAAGGTTTTAAGCGCGCTTTTCAGCAGATCATCGCTCGACATCTCGAGCTTGTCGTATACCGGATAACAGTCCTTGCGGATTCTCGCGTACCACATCACGGGATCCTTTGAGCAGGTTCCTCTCAGCTCATCCTGCAGCACATCCACATTGATTTCGGTAAGCACCTTGTCCCCGAGGATACACTGCATCAGGTGAACATACTGATCCGACGGTATCATGCTCTTCTTTTCATCGATTCCCTGCTGATAGGCCAGCCACTTGTTTCCGCTCTCGGAGACCTGCTTTTTATATTTGTCCCTCTCAGGCGTCTTCTCCAGGAACACGGAAAGCTCTTTCCATACTTTCTGCATGGCTTCAACGTCTGTAACCAGCTTCTGAAGAACTTCATTGTACTGATCAGGCCCTGAAACCCCTTTGTAAAGAGGAAGGGCGCTTTCCCAGTGCGGCAGGCATTTTTCTCTTATATACCGGCCGTAAGCCTCCTCGCTGCCCACCGCGAGCTTTTTAAGGCGTGCGATCATATCCTGATTGGTTTTTATTTCGCTCGTCGTTATCCTGCAGGTTTCCCAGAAAGGCATGTACCCCTCTACATGAGCAGCCTGAAAATCCTTCTTTACCTTTTCATGCCGTTCACGCTCGGCCTTTACCCCCTGCCAGTGCATCCATGCATAGATCGCCCCGGCGATTATGAGGATGAAAACAATAATCACTGCGGATTTGGAGCCTGTATGAGATATTTTAATGTCCTCGATACCCTGATCATCTCCTGCTGGAACAGCCCCGCCCGGAACTCCGGCATCCGGCTGATTAACAGGCTGACCGGCATCATGCGCACCACCGTTGTGCTCTTCATTCATATGACACCTCCTTTAAAGACATCTTCATGGACTCAACAGCGTTTTAAAAACGCATTTTAAGTAAATGTCCGGTTACAGTAACATGCACAAAATCAGGCTACAAGTGATTTATAACCAGCTGTTACGTTACAGATTTACAGCCGCGTCAACGAAGCGAAGCATAGCCAACAACGTACTACCCTTGCTAATACTGGCCAGCGGCAAGTATGGAAAAATGTCTTCTTGACAGCTGGTAAACCCTGAATTATGATCAACTTGTACACAATGGACACTTTATGCATAAATGCTGTCTCAAGAGAGGAAAAATACATGGACAAAGAAACCACTCAGGAAAGGGTAAGCTCATCGCCGGAAGAAGTGGGCAAATCCCCTGTAGCGCACCTCAACATCCGCGACGCGCGGGCAAAGCTCTCAAAGCTCGTGAGCGAAATGGAGAGCTCACAAAAGGCTGTAACCCTCGGCCGCCGTAACAGCCCCACTGCAGTGCTCACCTCCTACTCCCGCTTCGAGCCGGTTCTGAACGGAGACTACAAGTCCAGGCTCGCGTTCATTGTAGTGGAGAACCTGCTCGGTGACGCGCCGCGCCACATCCGAAGCCCGCAGATCGAGGAGCTGACACGCGCGAGCAAGGACGATCTCCTGCTGCTGACGCGAATCGAGAAGCTGCCACTGGAAAAGCGGCTGGAACGAGACCTCAAGAAAAACCTGGGCGACCGGCGAGTGCTGGACAGGCTGCTCAAGCGCCACCAGATCGCACGCGTCATAGCTTCGGCCCGGGAAGAGGGCCTGTACGAGGCCTCCGAAGACCTGACCGGCCGGGTCGATCTCGAAACCAAAGATACGCGGACAAACGGTTAAATGTCCTCTGACAATCTCTTTCTCATCGCGCGAGTCAGCGTCGACGCCCTTCTGGATAATCTGGAGTGGGTAACCTCCACCCATGCTCCGTACCAGGCAGTCGACCCGATCGACCTGTACGATGAGTTGCTGGATGCTGTCTTCGATATGTACCGCACCACCTACGGCGCAATCGACGAGCGTTTCAACATCCCGTACAAACACGCCCTGTTCGAGTACAACCGCTGGCTACTGATCGAAGATGACGACGGCAAACTTCTCGGCTTTGTTCTCATCAAGACAACCTCCTTCGGCCTTAAAATCGGCCTCATCGCCAGCGACCGGTCTGATTCAGGCAGGAAGGCCGTCCGGGACTTTAACGAGCGGGTCTTCTTCATAGAAAGCGTCTACGCCGAGGTCTCCGAAGCAATGGAGCGCATCGTCTCGAAGGCGAAAGTCCCCAGGGTCACTGCGGTTGACGCCCGGAAAATTCTGGCGGACAAGAAACTCAAGGCCCACGATGACGGCTACCATTACACGCGGTCGATCACCGGAATCGGCGAACGGGTAAAAATAATGGTCGGCAAGCCGGATATCTGAAAACAAGGAATCAGACCGTATCCTCCATGCAGTCTTCGCCGTCTTCCTTGAGCCTCTTTCATGCTGTCTGATACCTTACAGAGGACTTAAATTTTTCGCCGGGGGCTTACGCCCCCGGGCCCCCGCAGAATCCAGAAACCAGAACATCAGAAACCAGAAAAAAAATCAGTGGGACTACCGCGTTGTCGGCAAAAATCCAGTTTGCTGGATTTTTCCGGCCGCGTCGACGGAGCAAAGCAAAGTCACCGCGCACACCGGAACCCGTCGTAGTAGCTCGTGAGGCCCGGGAAGCGCCCGTAGCGGCCGGACGCGCGCAGGACGAGGTCGCTATCGTCCCACGACCCGCCGCGAAGCACGCGGTAATTGCAATCACCGCCTGTCCACACACTCCCGCCATCCGGAGCGCCGTTGTAATCATCGTGCCAGCAGTCCTCGTTCCATTCAAAGACATTGCCGAGCATGTCGTACAGGCCGAAGTCGTTCTCCGTCTTTTCGCCCACCGGATGGGTATGGCTGTCGCTGTTTTCATCGTACCACGCAATATCGTCCAGGCAGCCGGCATCATTTCCACAGTAGTAGATGGTTTCTGTTCCGGCGCGGGCAGCGTACTCCCACTCCGCCTCGGACGGCAGCCTGCCGTTCGCGTCGAACCACTCACAGAAGGCCTTTGCTCCGTACCAGGTAACTTCCATGATCGGATACTGCTCGTATCCCGTGTCCACGGACCATACCCCGCCATCGATCTCGCTGAGCTGCAGGTCAGCATCATCGCCATCCACGCACTCAAAAATTCCACCATCATCCATCTCGCAGTCATTGCCGTTGACGTTAAGGAACGCCGCATACATCTCGTTGGTCACTTCGGTCTGCATCATGTCAAAGGCCGGCACATTCACGTTATGGCGCGGTTTTTCTCTATCATAGCAATTAGAATCCGGGGGATCACCTACACAGCCCATCTGGTACGAACCAGCCGGTATGGGCACCCAGTCCGAATCGGCATCCGCATCTGCGTCAGCAGATGCGTCTACGGACGCGTCCGCGTCCGCGTCGGCATCAGTGTCAGTATCAGTGTCAGTGTCAGTATCTGTATCTGTGTCTGTGTCAGTATCAGTATCTGTGTCTGTGTCTGTGTCTGTATCGGTGTCCGTGTCAGTGTCAGTGTCGCTATCAGTGTCACCGTCCGCGCCGGTCGTATCCTCTGCTGCTGAGTCAACTCCCGCGTCCTTGTCCTTTTCAGTGCTTTTGTCCGAACATGCAGGCGAAAAAACCAGAACACAGACAACGGCTATCAATACCCGTGTGCTCTTTTTCATTATCCCCTCCGGTGTGAGTGAATTTCTCATTATCGAAATATTCAAGGGATGATAACGCACCGGGGCGGGGTTTGCTAATGGAAATTACCTGGATTTATAATCAGCTGCTAATAATTATGAATCGTGCCGGTGCCCGAAGGAATCAGACTGCCTCTTCCATGCACTCTTCGCCGTCTTCTTTCAGCCTGATGTCAAAATACAGAAGCGCGCCGGCGATAAAGGGAACGGGTATCAGGAATACCTGTATGACTGTGCTGAAGAATTCATAGAAAAACGAGTAAGTTGAAAACACGGCTCCCACGAGCAGGTATGACACGACACCGGCAATCACGAAAACGGCCGAAACAGTCAGAACCCTCAGCCAGTCACCAAGTACGAGCATCACGGATCTCCTGATGGCACTGAAATACTGAAGGTCTTCAAACAGTATGACAGGAGTCACAAATGCACAGAAGAACCCGATAATTATTCCGGGTATAATCAGAATGGCCATTCCAATGCCGGTCAGTAATCCCGTAAGCAGTGATGTAAGGATCAGAGGAACGATCCTGGGAAGCAGCATTTTCCAGGCCCCGGACCAAGTGATACTCCTTCCCTTTTTTCTTGCTGCCGTTGCAAAAAGCACGGCACCCTGTGTAAGCGGCTGCGCTATTCCGTAAAGAAACAGGGCGATAATCATGCTGGCAAAAGCTCCCAGCATCATGCTCACAAGCTTTGTGACCATGTCTCCCGTGCTCTGGATTGCCTGTGCCTGGAGCTGCGCAAACTGTTTTACCATCTGATCATCACCGCCCTCGGCTCCGGACTGCTGAATTCTGATAGCCAGTTCCTTCAGTCTCTCGGCATCTGCTTCCCTTTTTCTGATTGATGAGAGAAGCACACTGTCCGTGCAGCCTGAAACCAGTGCTGCAGGTACATACAGAAAAGCCGTGACTAGAAGAAAAAGCACAAAACTGGAGCGATAAAGATTGAATGCATCCATCAGAACGCTGTACGCCCCCCTGAACGATCCCTCGATCTCTTCGGGCACACGCGGACTTTCCCGCGGCGGAACCGATTCGCCTTCTACCCATACACCTTCGGCTGCTGCAACTTCCTCCGGTGTGGGGCCGACGTCTTTTTCTGCTGAATCACCGTCTTCTTTCACCGTCATCGATGGTGGGATCGTGTCCTTTGACCCGCCTTTCTCCTCTGAATCAACTTCGTCCGGCTCGCCCGCACTCCTCAGAATGACAGTCGTTATGCCGCCTATTGATATCTCGTCACCGGGATTAAGAAGCCTGGGCTCCCCCGGTTTCAGATCCTCCTCGTTGAGCATTGTCCCGTTGCTGGATTTCAGGTCCTCTACCCAGATTTCTGAATCCTTTTCGAACAGGCGCAGGTGCTCTCCGGATACAAGGGGATCGTTTATCCGTACATTGCCCTTTGTGCGTCCGAGCACGAGTGTCTCCTCGACAAACTCAAGTTCAGTGCCTTCTTTTCCGGCATACCTGACTTCAAGAAGCATCCTCATCTTTGCCATTTCATCAATCCCCTTCTCATTTCATTCCTCAGTGCCCGTCCTTCCCCTTCTTACCTGAATACATCCCGCCCGTCATTGCATCAAGCGTAGCCGTAAGCTCCTCGAGCCTGAGTTCAATGTCCGCACTTTCCTTTATATCAGAGGGCGGCTCAATTATCATCTGAATCTGAAGGCGCCGTCTTTCATAGTACATGCGCGTTACCATGCTCAGAAGGCTTATTCTCTTCTCCACCCTCGATGTCAGCTCTCTGACGACGCGTATCTCGTCTGCATCGAAAACGAGTCTGGGAAGGTCCCACTGCGCCGAGCAGTCCAGAGAAAAGTCATTGTCCGTATCAACGCCGAACTCGTCTGCATCGTCCCATGCCTGATCAAGGGACTCGTCGCGCTCGAGGCCCCTGTCAATCCCGACCTTGACCGCGGGAACCAGTCCGCTCAGACGCGAACGCAGAATCCAGTATTCCGTCTCTTCCGGATGAAGCTCCGCGTAACGCATGGCCGCCTTCTGCACCTGTTTAACATCCGGCTCGGAGCTGAACCTGCCCAGGATTGAAGCCAGCCTCTTTCGTGAAGCCTGACCGGACACCGCGGGTTGAATCCACCCTGTAAGAAACATTGCGAACACGGCCAATCTGACGATTTTTTTCATTGTGCTTTCCTTTCGACGGTTTTTTCTCCAGCCTTCATGCTCGACCCCGTCATCGCCTCGATGACGCTTCTTATTTCGTCGATTTTGAGCAGCCTGAAGATGTCTTCGTTTTCATCACTGTATTTCTCAAGGCTCAGGGCGTTCCACTGGGACCAGAGCCCGGCGGTTTTTTCCATGTACCGGCTCCTTGCGGCGGAAATATTCTTCTTTGCGATTTCGCACGATGTCTGATCCCGGAAATCCAGGCTCCATTCCATGACAAGGTACGCTTCAAAACGGATCCTGTCCCCCTCGTCCAGCTGGGCATAGTCTCGCGAAGACAGGGGTGTTGAATAGGAATACCGCGCACCCAATCTCATTTCAGGCGGCAGTATGCGGAATGATTTGCACTCAATGCCGGGCAGGTTTTCGCCGGCACGAATGCGTGCAGCTGACAGCACGCTGCCAACGGGTGGCGGCCGGACGGCATTTAAATCCACGTCAGCGCGAATGCCTACGCCGAATTTCAGCATCCCCCTGTGCACTGTGATTAGATCGCCCGTTCCGCCTGGAACAAGCAGCTCTATCGAATCACTGAAACCTCCACGGATGCAAACGGTGCTGAAAGAACCAAGCCTGTACACACCGGTGTTGCTGTACCCATAGGCATTCCCGGAAGAAACTGTGATTCCCTTGAGTTCCGCCGGTGATTTCCGTACATAAGTACGAACCGAGTCGTTCTCGAAAACAAGCATCCACAGTCCGGATCGGGTTAAAAGCCAGAGACCCTGACTGTCCCAGGCTGCATCCAGTGGCCTTCCGTAAACCGATATGCTGCTGTACGAACGGGTTGTAAAATCAGTTCCGCCGTCAAGACTGACAAGTATCTCGTTCAATGCAAGGACAGCAACGCGTCCGGCGCGGTCGCTTACCACACGCAGTGGCGAAAGAAGGGAGATCTTTCTGCGTATGCTGATACTTCCGGTTCCGGCATTCTCAAGAATTACGACATGGCCTGAATCGGCGGCCACTATCCTTTCATCCTCGATTACGGCAGCGTCTACAAGCGGATATTCCAGGTCCAGAGCAGCAGGGACACACTGGCCTGTCGAAGTATCTGCTGACCAGATTCCATGCGGCACGACCGCAGTCAGAACCGTTCCGGTCTCCAGCACCGCTCTTCTGCCCGTTTCCCGTTTATCCGCCTGTCCATCAAAGAAATATTCATCCTGATCCTGAACCGCTGTATCCGGATTTTCTTCCACAAAGTAAGGGATTGCCTCCCCTGTTTCTTCATCTTCGTTATCCTGCCCGTCTTCATCCGCGAAAGGAAAAAAACACAGAAGCTCATATCCATCCGGTCGTACAAGATACAGGGCGCTGTCCACGATGACGGAATATGAATCGCTTTTTCCACATGGGGCCACGGCATACGGCTGTCCCTCAGGAAGCGGAATGGAAGCCTCCTGAGCTTCCGCGCTCAACACGAAAGACATGAAAAATACGATTCCCGGCAGTACAGCAGATACCTTCATACCCAGGATATCGGGAAAAAAGCGCGAATGGTTGCAGAAAAAATACACGGACGGCGCGGCTTTTTTTACCGGGATTCCAAAGGAAAAGCGTAAGTGTTCGTTTTTCCTCCATATTAAGCAGGAGCAAAATCATGCATATAAAAATAAATTGAAGCAATTATGCTGATTTCCTGATATTGTAATCAATCAGCATATAAAACTTGAGGAGGAAAAAATGATTAATCGTTCTGATATAAGGGGAATCGTAAGGGAAGTGCTCAACCGCCTCCTTGAAAAGGAATCCCTGGACCGCAGCGATCAGAAGCGCGGATATGCTTACAGTTTCGAGTGTCCTGACACTCCTGATTCAGGCTTTTCCAGAAGAGACATGATCACGAGGCTCGCCACGATTCTCGCGGGCGCGGCCGCCTTCAGGCTGCAGGGATGCGGGGCATGCACGGGTGACTTCAGTGAACTTCCTCAGGAAAACTACTGCAGCTCATACGATTTTGCAGATGCAGCCGTAGAATGCGGAGTCGAAAACTGTACAAGCCAGGACTCGTGCTCCTCGGATCAGGGATGTTCGAGCGATGGATGCTCGAGCGACGAAGCGTGTCCGGCGGACTGTAAAACGGATGAGTCATGCGACGAAGACTGCGTTACTGATGAGGAATGCCCCGCCGACTGCGAGCAGGCGGATGCATGCACCATGAGCGACGAGTGCAGCTTCGATGACTGCAATTTCGACAACTGTCCCGCAGATGACTGCCCGTTCGACGGCTGCTCCGGCATGGAGGACGACTGCAGCTTCGACAACTGTCCATCAGACGAGTGCCCGTTCGACGGCTGCTCCGGCATGCAGGACGACTGCAACTTCGACAACTGTCCCGCAGATAACTGCCCGTTCGACGGCTGCTCCGGCATGGCCGACTAGCCCGGAACCGAAGCTCGTGAATGCAGACAGTTCTATACCCGGGTCTGATTTGACCGGCTGAATTCTTTCAACATCCATACCCGTCGGCGGTTTCTGCAGAGATATGAAAAAGAACAATAAATACGGGCTTTTCAAAGTCATTGCGGGACAGGAAAGGGCCCTCGGTATCCTCTCGAGCATACTCGAAACCGGCAAAAAGCATCATGCCTATGCTTTTACCGGACCCGAAGGAGTTGAAAAACAGGACGCGGCCAGGGCGTTTGCCGCATCACTGTGCTGTGCAGAAGGCGGATGCGGGAGTTGTTCATCATGCATGAGATTTCTCGAGGAGCGATTTCATCCGGATATGCATTTCCTTTCGCTTCCGGAAGGAAAACGCTTCATACCGGTGGAATCAGTACGCGAGATCCAGAAAATTCTTTCACTGAGCCATTCAGAAGCTGCGGGCAAGGCCCTGATAATAAATCCTGCGGACAGAATGACCGAGGCTGCATCCAATGCCCTTCTTAAAACACTGGAAGAGCCGCCTGAATCGACATACATCATACTTGTCAGTTCAAAACCCTGGTATCTGCTGTCCACAATACGCTCCCGCTGTCAGCGTATCCGTTTTGCTCCTCTGGATGCATCCGACATCAGGGAAATCCTTTCATCCCGGGGTACGCATAACCCGGATGCATTATCAGCGGCCGCAGTGTATGCACAGGGAAGCCTGTCCCGGGCACAGAGTTTTCTCGAACACGACATGAATGACAGCTGGGCCGGTGTAAAGGAATTCTTCAATGCAATCCAGTCCGAAAACTCCCTGAAGGCCGTAAACACCGCATCTGCCGCCGTCAGGGACCGGGATGAAGCCATACATGCACTCGAACTGTTTCTGTTCACGCTGCACGGCATGCTCAGGCAGAGTGTGGGCGCCGGGGAATTCAGGCTGCCCTTCGACAGCGCACGGGACATTAACAAGTACCATTATGATGCTTCCTTTCTGCTCGATGCAATGGAACTTGCACTCCGGGCACTTGAAAATATTGATAGAAATCAGCATCACGTGTTTACTCTTGAGTCGATGCTGATCACAATCCGTGATCGAAAAAGGCGCGTTAACAGAGACATTCAGCGTGACAGCGTCGGGAGAGAATATTGAAAAGTGAAAAACCCACAGCGCAGGATTCCGCAAACAACCGCGGGCACCGATCTGGACAGCGGTCCGGCAGGAAACGGGAAAAGAATTCAGATGACAGGCGGCCTCAGGACGAAACAGAGAACGTTTTTCTGGTTTCGGGCATGGTGGATCCCGAACAGATGGAGGACGAACTGCCGGAATACGAACCAGGCGAGGTATCGGAATTACGCAATGTGGTTGAAGTCAAATTTCATTCATCCGGCCGTCACAGAACCTTCGACGCCGGCGACATGGTTCTTTCAAAGGGCCAGAAAATCATCGTTGAAACCAAGCGGGGACTCGCAATAGGCGAAACCGTAACTGCCTCACATCGTACCATGACGGACGAAGAAGAACTGCACCGTGTCATCAGGGTGGCGAATTCAAATGACATGCGCCAGCATGAAAGAAACATGGAAAAACAGCTTTCGGCCAGGAATCTGTGCAGGAAACTTATCTCAGAGCAGTCCCTTCCTATGAAACTGATTAACATCGAATACCTTCACGGCGGCAACAAAGCGGTTTTCTACTTTGAATCCGAAGGCAGGGTGGATTTCAGACGCCTCGTTCGCGACCTGGCACAGCAGCTTCACGTCCGTGTGGAGATGCGGCAGGTGGGAGTACGCGACGCTACAAAAATGATGGGCGGAGTGGGCCCCTGCGGCTATACACTGTGCTGCAGCAGTTTTCTGCAGGACTTCGCACCCGTGTCGATACGGATGGCAAAAGAGCAGAACCTGGTTCTGAATCCACAGAAGGTCTCGGGAGTATGCGGCAGACTGATGTGCTGCCTTACGTACGAAGATGAAGCATATAAACACAACATCACCACTCTTCCAAAAACGGGCAGGACCGTGCAGACTCCGGACGGAGAAGGCAAGGTAAGGGAAATCGACGTGCTCAAGCGCGTTATCAGAGTACAGCTTTTGGAAGGCAGTGCAATGAAGGACTTTCTCGTGCATGAAGACGGAAGCATAGTACATCTACCCGAACCGTCCCCGGCCGAGCAGATAATACACGATACTATTACGCCCGATGTGGTTATCGAAACGCAGCGTGATTCCCGTTCAGATCGGAAGTCCGGAGATGGATCCTCCTCCGGTTCCAGGAAAAAGAAGAGACGCAGGAGAAAAAAGCGGAAAACACCGGGAGAAGGCGAGCAGGCATCCCGGGAAAGAAATGCAAAAAACAGGAGGGGGGGAAAAGGCCCGGACGAAAAATCAGGCCGGGATGGAAGACCTACACCATCAGTACCCGCCTTCCTGGACCCTGACAAAAAGGGCGCGAGAAACAAAAAGCATGACGGACGGGGTTCCGGTAAAAAGAAGTCCGGATCCCGCAAGTCAAAGTGGCCTCCACCACCCGACAGCAGGAAATCTTCGGGAAAAATCAGTTCTTTTCTGAAAAAACGTTCCGGCAAAGGCAGCAGGAAAGGCCCGCCGGACGGTGATAAAAAAGGTTCCTGACAAGGAGACAGCACGTGGATCTGTGGCCCGATTTCCCATTGCCTTCGCCCGAAGCGGCATTGAGGGATTCTCAAAGTTCATCGGACAATGCACGCGCAGCAGCCGCAAAAGGACTGGGATGTGTAAAGAAAACCGACCCCGTTTTCAAACAGGCAGTCTCCAGACTGCGGGATATGCTGGGTGACGAATGCGCCGGGGTTCGCGGCAATGCAGCCCTGTCTCTTGGAAATCTGAAGGCGGATGAAGCTCTTAAAGACATTGCAGCTCTTGTGAGTGACCCGGATCACGGCGTTGTTCAGGATGCCGTTTCTGCCCTAGGACTGCTTGCAAACCCCAACGGAGCTGAGGCTGTGCATAAGGCCTTTGAGAGTACGGACCCTGACATCAGGTTTCAGGCGGTAACGGCTGTTACGGCTGTTGATCCTGAGAATGCACCTGCCCTTCTAATCAAGTCACTGGATGACAACGACGCTGAAGTCAGGGCGTGTGCTGCTGCCGCGCTGGGAGACATCAATGCACGGGAGGCTGCGAATCACCTTGCACTCCTGCTGGACGATGAGGACAGGCATGTGGCGCTTGAAGCCGCGGTCTCACTGGCAAGGATGGGTGATGATCGTGGAGGCGAAAGACTTGTAGCCGCGCTGAATGACCGCCTGAACGCCCCGGACGCCGCACTTTATCTGGGCAGCCTGAAATATACGAAAGCACTTGATGAATTGCGCGGCATTTACAGCCACTGGTGGCACAACAGGGCAGCCAGGATTAATTCAGCTGCAGCTGCGGCCGCCATGGGAGACAGAAATGCAGTTGAATTTCTGCAAAAGCGCCTTGGCAGAAAGGGACTTGAAGGCGCCCTTGCCAGATCCGCTGCAGAACGGATGAACATCAAGGCTCTTGTTGGCGAGGTATTTCCATGAACCCCGGAAAAAACGAATCCCTGTTTTTCGATTCACACGCCCACCTGGAGTTTGATGAGTTCGGTGATGACATTTCTCATGTTCTTCAAAGAGCACATGACGCGGGAGTAAAGGGCATTGTAACCGTGGGCGCCGGAAGAGGCCTTAAGTCCGCTGAAGAAGCCGTTGAACTCAGCGAAAAAAACGCCGGTCTGTGGGCCGCAGTGGGCCTTCACCCGCACGAGGCATCACAGTACTCTGCGGATATCCGGGATCGTCTTGTTGAACTCGCGCAGGATCCATCAACAGTAGCCATAGGCGAAACAGGGCTTGATTACTATTACAATCATTCAGAGCCGCACGAGCAGAAGCTCGCATTCCGCGAACAGATAACGCTTTCCAAAGACCTGGGACTTCCCCTGATCGTTCACTGCAGGGATGCATACAGGGACACACTTCAGCTGCTTTCCGGAAAAGGCCTCGAAAAAAACAGTGGCATAATTCACTGCTTCAGCGGAGACGCGCAATTCGCTCAGAAGGTCATCGATCTCGGACTGTACATATCATTCTCCGGTACTCTTACCTTCAAAAAAGCTGATGAGCTCAGAAGCATCGCGGCGTCGGTACCGGTTAACCGGATACTTATCGAAACCGACTGTCCGTACCTGGCTCCAGTTCCCAAAAGAGGGAAGTTTCCGAACGAACCCGCTTGGGTGGTACACACTGCCGAGGTCCTGGCTGATGTCAGGGGCATCAGCGTCGAAGAAGCGGGAAGAATAACCACGGAAAACGCCTGTTCCGTGTATAATGTCGATCTGACATGAGTCAGCGAGACAGAAATCATCTCTTTATCATCCTTTGCATCGTCACCGTATTTTGTGCATCCTGCTCGAAAAAGGATCATGAAAAAAAGAGCGTACCGGAAGAACAGTCGCCTGCTCCCGCGCCTGTGCCGCAGAAAGGGTCGAATGTTGATGTCTGCACCGCCACAATCACGGAAGACGTAGTGAACTACTTTGAGAAAGGGAATGTTCCGGTGGGACGCGTCATCAACCTGACCGGGTTTCCTTTTCCGCACGGAATCATATGGGAAAGGGGGACTTCGCAGTACATGGTCACCAAGTACATGGGCACGGGGGGCAGGTTCCTGCTTATCAAGGAACTGAAGAGAGACGAGGAACCCGGAGTCTCGGGACAGTACACGGGCTACTTCGTGCAGTGGAAGAATTTTCCCATAAAGGGAAAAGAGCCCCTTAAAAACGCCCTTCTGAAAGAAGCGGAAATAAAGATAGACGACGATACATACTTCTTCATGGTCGACGAAAAACCCGCCATCTGCATGGAGCCCGAGGAAAAGACCTGATCTCTCCAAGCTCGGCAGCCGGATTCAATATGGGTTGACTTTGTAGCAACAATTACCGGAATTTGGGTTGACTTTGTGACAATAATTGCCGGAATTTGGGTTGACCTTGTGACATAAAATTGGCATAATTGGGTTGACTTTGTGCAAAGGGACATATTTTGTTTCCAAGACAAATTGTAAAAAGCCTTGAAAAATGGGCGGAAAACCAGAACATGAAACCGCTGATTCTCCGGGGGGCCAGGCAGGTAGGTAAAACAACGGCCGTAAACCTCTTTGCCAGGCAGTTTGACCAGTACCTCAAGCTTGACCTGGACAAACCCGGGGATGCGGACCTATTTGAACGGGGCCTGTCAGTGCAGGAACTCCTGCAGGCAATCCAGCTTCATTTGAACAAATCCCGTACGGCCGGGCGCACGCTCCTGTTTCTGGATGAAATCCAGAACTCACCCAAAGCGATACATGCAATGCGCTACTTCCATGAAGACAGGGTTCCAGGGCTTTATGTGGCAGGGGCGGGTTCTCTGCTTGAAACACTCATTGCCAGAGGCAATGTCAGTTTTCCTGTCGGGCGGGTTGAGTATCGATTCATGTGGCCTCTGAGCTTTCTCGAATTTCTTGAGGCTACGGGAAAACACGATGCACTGGCATACCTCAATTCTCCGTCAATTCCCGACTGTGCCCATGAAGCCCTTCTCAGAGAATTCAGACGTTATATGTTTGTGGGTGGAATGCCGGAAGTGGTTGAACTGTATGCTGAAGAATCTGACATATCAGCGCTTTCAAGACTGTACCAGTCGCTGATTCTATCATTTCAGGATGACGTGGAAAAATATGCCCGCTCAGGCTCTGTCGCCACTGTTCTCAGGCATGCAATACAGTCACTGCCGTATGAGGCAGGCAGGCGCATTCGTTTCCAGGGTTTTGGAAACAGCAACTACGGCTCACGCGAGATGGGTGAGGCGCTGCGGATACTGGAAAAGGCGATGCTGCTGCATCTCATCTATCCAACCACACAAACGAAACCACCGCTCGCGCCCAACCGCAGGCGCGCTCCCAGGCTGCAGTTTCTGGACACAGGTCTGTTGTGTGCCTCCATCGGGCTGCAGGGAAAACTGTTCGAGCCGGTTGAAATGGAGTCTGTTTACAGCGGAATCCTTGCCGAGCACGTAACAGGCCAGGAACTTCTGGCTCAGTCTGAAGATGAAACGCCGCCTGTGTTCTGGGTGCGGGAGAAAAAACAGGCAAATGCGGAGATTGATTTTCTCATACGGCATCAGGGAGGTGTTGTGCCGCTGGAAGTGAAATCGGGCAGGCCCGGATCACTCCGCTCACTGCACACCTTCATCGAGAAATCCGGTGTAAACACGGCCATAAGGCTTTATTCCGGAGAACTGCACGTACAGGAAGCAACAACGCCCGGGGGTATCCCTTACACTCTGCACAACCTGCCGCTGTACATGGCTTCGCGGGTGTACGATTATGTGAATGAGAATGTAAGGCTGATCTGATTTTTACGTAACATGATGGCAGCCAGGCCCGGGATTTCAATCCTAGACGGCGCTTTGTCAGAAATGTCGATTCCGGTATTTTCTTCGATAATGGTCTTTTTCATTTTTGATTCTTCTTTATGGATAATATTTCCCTTGGCTTGTTAATCTTAACAGAAAGGCATCCCTGTCTCCAGAGTCTCCACCTTTTTGGAAATCGTTGCATTCACCGGGATCAAAATCTACCTCCCGATCAAAATATCCAGCTATGTACAGATAATTATTACCTGAAGAAGCTATACCATGCCCTATACAAGTACCCGTGCCCCCGATAGTAACGGCCCATTTTGTATCGCCCTTATGGTCGACTTCGAGGATAAAAGTATTAAAGGAAGAATCATTATCCATGCCATGAAGATCTTCTCCGGGACCGGGATTAAAATCGGTTAAACCATAATAATAACCGAGTATAATTAATTTATTATCTAAATATATTGAATCAGGAATATATAAATTGCCTGTGGTCTCATATGTATTGGACCATTGAAAAAAACCGTCTAATGAATACTTTACAAAAGAGAAGCATTTTCGATTAAAACAATTCTTAGAATTAATACCGTTATCTTGAATATCGTAATCAATTTCACCAGAGTGCGCTATTGAGATATAAATATTATCTTCGTTGTCCAGCACAACGGATCTGCTGAAATCTATACCAGAACCTAAAATATGCTTGCCCCATTCATAATTACCATCCGGATCAAGTCTGATAAGAAAAATATCGTTACTGCTTGGGGTATATTCATCTGTATCATCACCAGGATCGAAATCCAGGGTATCTCCAAATTCGCCCAGCCATATTAATGAATCATCATGGGAGGCAGTTACATCCCAAGAAGCATCTTTTGAAATACCACCTATTGTTCTTGACCAGACCAGTTCACCTTCTGATGACAATTTTGCAACAAAAGCATCCGGACTCATTCCCCCGCCTTCTCTTGGATGTACTTCATCCCCTGTTGAAGAAGGAAATACAATGTCCTGGGTGTACCAGCCACCAAAATATATGAATCCACTGGGCGACACGGAGAGTGTTGTAAAAACTTCAGCATCATCTCCTCCAACAGTATAAATCCATACGTATTCCCCGTTTTCGGTAAGTTTCAGAACAAATACGTTTCCATCAACATCAGAATCCAATTCTTCTTTGCCAGCGCCTGGATCAAAATCAGCCGTACCAAAGAATGTACCACCAATAATAATAGAGCCGTCTGACTGAAGGCCGAGTCCTATAGCCAAGTCGAATATTTTTCCAACAATGAACTTGGTCCAGATGTAATCCCCATCTGAAGAATATCTGGATATAAAAAGTAAAATTTTATCTTCTGTTGCTGTATGAGTATCCTCTCCTGGACCAGGGTCAAAATCGACCTTGCCCGTAAAGGTCCCAGCAATAATAATATCACCGTTCGATGCGATTAAAACTCTATCCGCTTGAACATGTCTATCTCCACCAAAGGTCTTTACCCAGCCTATACGTTCTGAATCAGGGTATGGGCATCCAGAATCAGTGCCGCCGTCTTTTTCTCCTGTGACGATGCTGCATGCGAACAGAAGAAACCACAATAAGATGTATGTCCATATTCTGGGATTCATGTTCCGCGCTCTGATCCGTTAGTGCATGAAGAGTAGCATATTCTTGAATAAAAGATGCATGCAGGACTCACCCCTTAATACCGACCCGAATCCTGGTAATCATCGCCCATATCTTTTGCGACGCTGTTTTTCAGCAGTTCTCGTTTGATAATTTATCAGCAAAAATGGCTTTTTAGTATCAACTTCGTACTAAAATGGCCAATTTGCTGATAATTTCGTAGTAAAATGCTCATTTTGGTATCAATTTCTCAACATGGTTAATGTTGCAGATTGGTTTTCGTTACAGTAACGACTGTAACGAAAATATTGCTCACCGCACAATTATGCAATTATTCCAGGAGGTTACATCAAACATTGAATTTTGAGTAAATGGCCGGAATCAGGCCCCGATCTGAATACCCAGGTGCTCCCTTAGACTGAAGTAGCTCTCGGAAGCGCCGAACAGGATCAGGTCCTTGAGCTTGTCCTTGGGCGTAAGCTCACCCACTCCGGACGTTTCGGACTGAATCATTTTTGCAGCGACTTCAAGATCGTTGCACAGAAGGAAGCCCGTCCTGCAGGCCGTCAGCTCCGTGGCATTGAGCCACTCCTTGATGTTGAACTCCTTGCCCGACTGTATGAGCTTGCGCACAACTATCTGCAGAGCTTCGAGTGCGGCCGGCGTCATCTGCTTTCGCAGCTGGGCCACCCACTGATCGAGCGTGCCGGCAGGATCCGAAGGAGTCTTGAAGGCGGGCTCGACAAGCTTGATCGCGGCGAGCAGCAGAACCCTGAGTTCTGCATGGGACGGAAGAATCCAGCGGATGTAATGCTCCGGACGGTAATAGCTCAGATGCTTGGCGACCATGAAGGCCGTGTCCTGGGGTGAATACCCTGAAAGCACGTTGGCTCCGGCGACCGACGCCATCGGGTCCGTAATGGCATATCTCAGCACTCCGGGCTGATCGGGCTGCAGGTAGAGATCCGGCATAACGGGAATGTTCAGTACCTGGGCCGTGTAACCGAAGGTCTTGGAAAGCATCACGGTATCGGTATTGGGGTCGCGTTTTTCCTTCTTCTTCAGCCCGAATGCCTTGATCGGCTGAATCTTGAAAGTACGAACGGCATTCAGGACGGCCTCGAATATCTTACCGATAAAGAGGTCTTCGTCAGGATGGAAAAGGTCCTTGATCCAGCGCTCGTTGTCGAGGCGTGCCTGGGCCCGCACGACGCCGCGCGTTCTGTACTGCTCAAAGAACTGCTGCTCCTCCGCATCCGCCTTCTTTAGGAAGGCGAGCACGGCGCACAGGCACCATGCCTTGTCGTACTGCCTGGATTCGAAATAGAGCTTTCTCAGGGCCTTGTAAGGTTCGATCCTGTAGGGGTCGTTCCTTATCAGCCACTGGAATTCCTCGACAGCATCGATGGCTTTGTCGGGAATCGTGGAAAACAGCTCTGCGAGTATCTCGTGCCTCATCACATTGTCCGGGCTGAGGCGCGAGGCCATCCTGAAAGCTTCCGCCGATGCCTCGAAATTGCCTATTCTCGTACGGTAAATCTCTCCAAGGAAGTGCCAGAGGTTGACCTCCACGTCGGTCATTCCCTTTCCGGAAATTCTCTTTAGCATCTTGCGGTAATTACGTTCGAGAGCTTTCCAGTCCTTCTGCTGGGTGAGAATCCTGTCCACAGCCTCGAAAGCCTTCAGGTTCTCGAGGGATGTGTCCAGCGAGAGATTGAAAAGCTCGACAGCCTTTTCAGCATTCTTTATCTCGTCCCTGTAGATGACGCCCATCGAGTAATAGTACTTGGCGAGACGATCAATGTCCTCTTCGATCGAGGCAACCTGTTCGATGATTTCAACCGCGTTCTGCCACTGCTTCGTGACCGTGTAAAGCTGAAGAAGCTTGTGCAGGAGAATATGATGCTGGTCCTTGATTTCCTTTGCCTCGAGATAACTCTTGATCGCCTTCTGCTGATTCTTGAGCTTCTGCTGCCACAGATCTCCTATCTCCATCAGAATGTCGAATCTCTCCTCGTCGTCCTTTGCACATTCGACCAGAGACTTCTTGAAATGGATCACCTGCTCGTAGTTCCGCTGTCCGGTGTGCAGCTCGATCACCTCTTCGAGAGTGGGCCTGTGGGCCGGGTTTATCTCCAGCGCCTTGTCGAACATGTTGAGGGCCTTGCGACGCTCATCAAGTGCATGCTTGATATGACCCAGCCTGTAAAAGATATCCACAATCTCGCTTTCAGACTGCTTGTCCCTGTGGTGAACCAGGATCATCTGGTAGAACTTGAATGCCTTGTCCCACTGTTCCTTCTCGTAGTGCAGACCGGCCACGCCCAGCAGAGTGGGTAGATCGGTCGAGTCGATTTCGTACGCCGCCTTCAGCGCGTCAAGCGCCCTGTCCAGGTTCCCCATCTTCCGGGCGACCAGACCCATCTTCGTGTGCAGGTCCTTTCTCTCCTCAGCCGGTCTCTTTGCACCCATGCGGATTAGCATTTCCAGAAGCGGCTCGGCCTGTTCCCAGTTCTCTTTTTCTATGTATTCAGAAACCAGTGGCAGCGCGGCATTCTGGTTCTCGGGATCGCTTTCCACGCCGCTTTCCCATGCTGCAATGGCAGCATCATGATCCTGCAGGTGCTCTTCCTGTATGTTTCCAATCTCGCACAGCCTGAGCGCCTTCTGCCGGCTGCTCTGTGCGTGCTCGGCCTCATGCTGCAGGATCTTAACCGCGGCGACCCATTCTCTCTCTTCGATGTAGATGTCGCGAAGAGCCTCCAGCGAGTCCAGATGCGCGGGATTCAGGTCGATTGCCTGCCTGAACTGTTCAATTGCATTCGCGCGATCCAGCAGGTGCTTTTCGTTCAGTTTGCCAAGCCTGTAGTAAAGGTCGACCCGCTTTTCATTGTCATCAAGTACTTCGGCCAGACGCAGCAGTGCATCATTTGCCTCGCTCCAGTTTTCGAGCTTGACGCTGAGCCTGGCAAGCTCGTCAAGGGCCTTCTCGTGATCCGGATCGATGTCCAGCACCCTCTTGTACGCCTCCACGGCATCTATCGACTGATCAAGCTCATGGGAATAGGTTTCCCCGGTCTTGAGAAGAAGTTCGATTTTCTCCATGCGATTCGAGATCGCCTCGATGTGCCGTTCGTAAGTTCTTATCAGAGCTTCCCAGTTCTTGGTTTTTCCATAGATATTCTGCAGGGCATTGAGGGCATCCTCTTCGCTGGGGTGGATATCGAGAACTTCCTCCCATCTCTCCGCTGCATTTTCAAGCTTAACAAACTGTTCTTCCAGAATGCCCGCTATGCGGCTGAGATAGGAAATCCTGTTCCTGTCTGTCTCCGCTATCTCGAGTTCCATCTCCAGTATGTCGACCAGGTCCTGCCATTTTTCCTGCTTCTCGTAGAGCCGTTCGAGACCCTTGAGGGCCTTCTGGCTGGACTCGTCGATTTCAAGAACCTTGCGGTACTTGTCAATCGCTCCATCCGCATCATCAAGACGCTCCTCCATCAGAGATCCCATGTGCAGCAGCAGTTCCATGGTTTCTTCGGGATCCTCGACCATGTCCAGCTTGCGCTTGAGTATGGGTATCAACTCACGCCAGTTCTGCTGCGCGCCGAAGAGTCTTTCGAGAGCCTTGATTCCTTCAGTGTGCGAGGGATCAAGTTCAACCGCCTTCTTGAAAGCGATCTTCGCCTCGGGGATATTGTCCAGGCGCTCCTCGTAAATCTCACCGAGATCAACGAGCGCATCGGCCTTTTTACTGTCGTCCTGCTCGGCTTCAACCAGCTGCTGCATTATGTTGACGAGTGAATCCCACTGCTTGGTCTTCCTGTAAAGATCGCCCATCTGCGACAGAGCCTGCGTGTTATCGGCATCCATCTGAAGGACCTGGCGGTAATAGGCCTCGCCGTACTCCGGATGCCCTACCTCGTCCGCGTACCATTTGCCGATCTTGAGGCACAGGGCTATCTGCACATCCTGATCCGTGATCGTGGGCAGTACCTGGTTGCATGCGGAAAGCAGATCGTTCCACTTGCCGGTCGACGATGCGAGCTTTTCGAGCCTGGCAGCTGTCTCGTCGTTCGTGTAGTCAATTTCAAAAGCCTTCTGCAGTACCATGAAGGCGGCATCCGCCTGATCGAGATTATCCTCGTAAACCTTGGCTATCCTGAGAAGCAGATCTACCTTTCCAGGCACTTCTTCCGTGTGATCAAGCCGCTTGAAATAAACCTGCGTCAGGGGCTCCCATTCTTCGGTCTCTTCCAGAATCGTTTCAAGTTTTTCAAAAGCCTTGATATGAGTCGGCTCTATCTCAAGGATTTGTTCATAGCCTTCCCTTGCATCGTGCGGCTCGCCGACTTTCTCGGGATCCTCTATCATCTCAGCCATTTTCAGAAGAACGTCGACCTTCTCCTGCCCGTCCTCCAGGCTGTTGGCCTTTGCCTTGAGAATGCGGACGCATTCCGTCCACTGCTCCGAATCGACGTAAAGTTTCTCGAGCTCATCAAGGGCTTCGCGATCGAGCGGATTGATGTCGAGGACCTTGTTCCAGACGTCGATTGCATCAAGGGGCTGATCCAGTGTCTCGGTGTAAAGCCTGCCCATCTGGGCGTACACATCCCTGAGCTGCTCTTCGGTAAGAGCGCCCATGTTTCCTATGTCTTCCAGCCTGAGAAGCGTTTCGATCAGTGCATCCCACTCCTGGTTTGACCTGTGAATTCCTGCAATCGCCTCGAGGGCCTTGCTGTTGGTCGCATCGATCATGAGGACATTTTCCCAGTTGTCCAGGGCGTTCTGATCCCTTCCAAGGCACTCACCCCAGACCAGTCCCATCTGAGAATAAATCCTGATTTTGGACTCGTCGTCATCAGCCACGACAACCGCGCGCTCGAGAACGTCCACGAGGTCGCTCCACTGTTCCTGCCTTGCAAAGATGTCTCCGAGCGATTCCAGAGCGCGGCGATCCTCGCCCCTGATATCGATGACGTTCTTCCAGAGCTCGGCGCCCCTGTCGAGTTCCTCAAGACATTCGACAGCGATAGTCGCCATCTTGGCATAAAGGTCGGCACGCTCGGTGTCGCTTGGAACGATGTCGAGCATCTTTTCGTAAACGCCGGAAAGCTGCGCCCATTCCTCGGCATCGGCGTAGATAATTTCGAGATGCTCGAGAGCTTCCATGTGCTGCGGATCCAGGTCATCAATAATTTCCCTGAAACACTGCGCCGCCATTTCGGTCTCCCCGAGTTCCTGCTGCAGCACCCTGCCTCGCCTGAAAACGAAGCCCGTCTTCTCGACGTCATCCTCGGCCATATCAGCCCTGCGCTTGAGAATGGCAACCAGAGAATCCCACTCAAGGTATTTTTCGTAAATTCGATCGAGTGCCTCGAGTACGCCGGCATCGGAACCATCGATATTCAGAAGATTACGGTAGACCTCTTCGGCCTTCTGAATATCCCTCAGTTCCTCTTCGTTCACCCTGGCCAGCTTCTTGCCGGTGAACATCTTTATTTCATTCGAACGATCACTGTTGAGAATGTCCGAGCAGGTATCGGCCAGCTCCTGCCATCCGTCGGTCGCCCCGGCCAGCCTTTCCAGTTCTTCTCCAGCTCTTTCATTGAAAGGATCAAGAGTGAAGGCCCTGCCGTACCAGTTAAAGGCCTCAACCTGATCGGCAAGCTTTTCCTCGAATATCTCGGCAATCTGCTGGATTATTCCGATCTTGTCTTCAGTATCCTCGACCTCGTCCACCTGCACTTCGTAAAGCCCCGTGAGCCTGCCCCATTCTCCCTGCGTCCTGTAAAGGGGCTCAAGAATCTCGATGATCTCGCTGCGTTTTACGCCTTCGGTGAACAGAAGCTCGAGAGCGGAAATCGCAGAGGAGTACTCAGGAGCAGAATCGACTATGCCTCTGTAAGACTCGATAGCCTGATCGATGTCATTGATTTCCTCCTGGTAGAGCCGTCCCAGTCTGAACTGGATATCGAGGCTGTCCTCCGGGCTCTCCGCGATAAATGACTTCTTTCTCAGGATGTCGGCAAGGTCATCCCACATCTCATTGTTGCTCAGAAGCCTGTCCAGAGCCTCGATGGCATCCCTGTTCTCGTTTTCTATCTCCAGTACCTTCTTGTACCTTGCGATTGCCCTGGGCTCGTCGGACAGGTTCAGCTCGGACATCTTTGCGACGCGCATGGCGAGCTCGACGATATGCTCCCCGTCCACGGCCTTTTCCATCTGCTCGTCGAGAAGATCGGCAAGTTCGGCCCATGAATTGACCGCCTGTGCGATCTTTTCCATGGAATCGAGCGTCTTCTGGTTGGTCGGCTCCTCGGAAAGGGCCCGGGCGTAAACCTTGAACGCCTCCTCCGGAGAATCCAGATAAAGCTCGCTTTCCAGCAGCTCGGCTTCCTTGTGAAGCAGATCCAGCTTCTGCCAGTCTTCCTCCGAGTGCTTTATCTGAACTTCGTAGACATCAACGAGCTTCCTCCAGTCGCCCGATTCCTGGTAGATGGGGGCAAGCACCTCGGCTGCCCGCACCGGCTCTTCGTCACCATGAAGAAGCCTGTCCAGAGCTTCGAGCGTCGGCTGGTGATCAGAGACCACATCCGTGATTTCACGGTACATCTCAACCGCTCGTCCGGCGTCATCCAGGTGCTTTTCCCACAACTCTCCGATGCGGAACTTGAACGAAATCACCTCGTCCGGATCAGATCCAAATTCGGCTTCTTTCTCCAGGATCGACAGCAGATCATGCCAGTTCTCCTGCTCGCCGAAAAGAATATCGAGCCTCTGAAGCGCCTGGAAGTCCTGGGGATCCAGTTCCAGAATTCGCTGGTAAGTGTCTATTGCCTTTTCGGTGTCGTTGACCTCCCTTTCGTACATCGCACCCAGAACGTAAAGAACTTCCTTCTTCTCATCCGGGTCGATAAGAAGATCGACTTTGCGGTTGTAAACTTCCTGCAGATCCTCCCATTTCTCCATCCTGAGGAAGAGCGCTTCGAGCTGGCCGAGAGCATGCAGATCATCCGTGTCTATGTCCAGGATCAGCCTGTAGACATCAACGGCCTTTTCCGGTTGATCGAGAATCTCCTCGTAAAGCTGTCCCGCCTTGAAGAGCATCTCCTTCTTTTCGTCAACGTCGTCCAGGATGTCGCTCTTTCTTCGATAAACCAGGCAGAGTTCCTCGTAGTTCTCGGTTATCTGGTAGGCACGCTCCAGCGCCGTAAGCGCATCGAGATGACCCGGGAGGATTTCCAGCACTTTATTGAAATGCCCGATGGCGCCTTCAACATCGTGCAGCTCTTCTTCCCTGAGCCCGGCAATGTCCATGTGGTAGCGTACCTTGAGGTCCATGTCCTCGAGCGTTTCGCATCTACGCTCGAACAGCCCTACGAGATCCTCGTATGCATCCATGGCACGGGCAAGCCTTCTGATGTTATCAAGCGTCTGCTCGTCATCCGGCGCCTCTTCGAGCGCCCTGGCGAAAGTCTCGAAAGCTTTTTCCGGGTTGTCGCCAGCAACTTCATAAAGCTCGGCGATTTTATGGTAATAGGCTATGCGCTCGAAAGGCTCGGACTGAGCTTCGATCATGATGTTGTAGGTATCGATAAGCTTCTCCCATTCGCCGAGATCCCTGTAAAGGGGCTCCAGTATCTGGGCCACCGTGTACTTGAGGTCCTCGTGGGACACCAGGTTCTCCAGCGCGGACAGCGCTTCGGAATTGTCGGGCTCGGTCTCCAGTACCTGCCTGTACAGCTCCACCGCCACGTCGGGCTGCTCCATCCGGGTTTCCCTGAGCGAGGCAAGCCTCAATTTAAGGCTCACCTGCTGATCGGGCTCCATGGTTTCCTCGAGTTCCTGCTGAAGCACGTCGGCGAGTTCAGGCCACTTTTCGAGCTGCTGATAAAGCCTGTCAAGGGATTCCAGTGCGCCTGCCGAAGCTGGAGAAATCGAGCGGATTTCGTTGTAGCATTCAACGGCCTGTTCAGGCTGTTCCAGCATTTCCTCGAAAATAAGCGCCATCTGCTGAAGAATGGCTTCTTTCTCATCCGCCTCGTAAAGAGTGTCCACCCTGCGTCGCAGGATCTGAACCAGATCACTCCATCTTTCCGTGCGATTGTAAATCTGCTCCAGAGAGGTAAGTGCGGTCTCATTCGCGTCGTCGATTTCGAGAATATGCGTGTAGCAATCTATTGCGGCGTCCAGATCATCCAGGTTCACGTCATAGATATGGGCCGCACCTGTCCACAGTTCCACCGCCTGTGGTTCTGCGCCGAGATCCGCAGCCGCCTGCCGCCAGAGATCCGCCAGTTCCTTGTAGTTGTCGAGAACCTCTGCAAGCTCTTTGAGGTTCTGCGTTACATCCTGGTCCGCCGGGTCAAGCTTCATCGCATTTGCATAGGCGGAAAAAGCCTCTTCCGCATTACCCAGTTTCTGCGACCAGTTCACGGCTATCTTCTTGTACAGCTCGATCCGGTCCATGTCCGATTCCGCGGTATCAAGAAGCAGTTTCTGTACATTTATGAGCTTCTGCCAGTCTTCGGACTGTTCATAGATGGGCTCGAGTATGGCTGCAGCCTCGCCCTTGAGCTCGTCATTCTCAAGAAGTTCCTCCAGCCCTTCCCTTGCCGCGTCATATGAAGGTTCGGCATCAAGGATATCCCTGAAACACTCCATTGCATCCTGCATCCTGTCCAGGTGCTGCTGATAGACCCGGCCCAGCCTGTATTTAATATCGTGCGTCTCGGAAGGATCTTCCGGAATTATTCCGAGTTCCTGATCGAGCACGGATGCAAGCTCGCTGTAGTTTTCGGCAGCGAGGTACAGCCTGTCCAGGGCCTTGAGGGCGCGTGCATCCTCGCCCGCGAACTCCAGGATATTACGGTAAGCGTTTATGGCCTGTTCGGGATCACGGATCTCTTCCTCCCATAGAAGGGCCATGTTGTACATGATCTCCTTCTTTTCATCGAAATCCGTGATTATCTCGATGCGCTTCTCGTAAATATCAAGAAGCTCTTCATACCTTCCCATCTGCGCATAAATTTTCTCAAGCGAGGTTACCGCGGTCACATTCTGTGGATCCTCCTCAAGGATGCCTGCAAAATAATCGAGGGCCTTCTCGGGCTGACCAAGCTCCTCGTCCAGCACGCGTCCCAGTCGAAGCTGCGCATCGAACAGGTCCTCTCCGCTGAGATCGCCAAGTGCCGCTTCCATGGCAGCGGCAGTCTCATCCCAGCGCCCGCTCTTACCGGCGCTACGCTCCAGATCCTCCCTGGATACCAGGTCGTCCGGCCTGATCTCGAACACCTTCAGATAGCTGTCAAACGCTTTTGAATGATCTCCAAGCTCTTCCTCACATATAGATCCAATTCTTCTGCTGATCTCGATTTTCTCTTCCTCGTCTTCCACTGCATTGAGCTTGACATAGAGGACATTTACGAGCTTGGCCTGTTCCCCGCTTTCCTCGTACATGGGAATAAGGGCCTCGGCCGCTTCCATGCGTGAAGGCTCAACGGAAAGAATTTTCTCGTATGTAAGTGCCGCCCTGTCGGGCCTGTTTCTTCGCTCCATCCAGAGCTGTGCAACCTTGAACAGGAGGGTTACCCTGTCCTCCGGAGAAGTTGCTGATGCGTCCGCTTCTTTCTCCAGGATGCGTATAAACTCGTCCCATTTCTGGCTGGCCTCGTAGAATTCCTCGAGCTCGTCCCAGGCCCTTATGGCAACATAGCGTTTCTTGAGCTGATCCTGAGCCCGCCTGTCATCCGGATTGATCTCGAGAAGTGATTTCCATGCCTCTACGGACTTTTCGTCATTTTTGATCTTGTCGCCATAAACAATCCCGAGCTTGAACAGTATTTCGGCCTGCTTTCCGGCATCAATCTCGTTTTCGACCTGCCTTGAGAGCACATCTGCAAGATTTTCCCAGTCCTTGGTTCTCTCGTACATTTTCGAAAGATGTTCGAGGGCCTCGGGCTGAGCGGGATCATTCTCCAGAACGGTATTCCACAACTCTATGCAGATCTGGGGACGCTTGATCCTCTCGGTGGCAAGCTGCGCTATTTCCACGTATTTCGCCGTCCGCTCATCAACGTCATCCATCATGGTGGCCTCGGTCTTCATGACTCCGATGAGCTTCTCCCAATCACGACGTTTCTCGTACATCTCCCTCAGAAAACCGATGGCTTCTTCGTTTGTCTCATCAATTTCGATGACTTTCTCGAATGCCTTGATTGCCTCTGCCTGATTTGAAAAGCGCTCCTTGAAAAGGATCGCCACCTGCGACCACAGGTCTATCTTCTCGGTGGGATCCTCCACCGCCTCGGCCTTTGCCGAAAGCATCTTTACCACGTCGGGCCACCGGTTCATCGCCTCGTATTTTTCGACAGCTGCATCCAGAACGTCCAGAACGGTTTTGTCAATCTTCAGAATGGCCTGGTAGGTATTGACCACCATCACGTCCTGATTGAGCTCCTGATCGTAGATTTTTGCCAGCCGCTTCAGCACGTTTATCTTGGCCGACTTCTGGGTGTCCGGCATCTTGGCCGCTCCCTTTTTAAGGAAATCGGCTACGACCGGCCACTTGTTCAGCTCTGAATAGACCTTTATCAACCCGTCAATTATTTCGGGGGCCCCGGGGCTTTCGTTCCATGCCTTCTTCCAGAAGTCTGCGGCCTTGAGAGGCTCTTCCTCAGCCTCGGCCTGCGAAATCAGGTCCCGGGATGCATCGGTAAGCTCCACTTCGACATCGGGCTCGGGCTCCGGTTCGGGTTCGGGTTCGGATTCTTCTTCTGCCTCTGGCTCGGCCTCTACTTCTGCCTCGGGCTCGGGCTCTTCCTCTGCCTCGGGTGCGGCCTCTTCTTCTGCCTCGGGCTCGGGCTCTTCCTCTGCCTCGGGTGCGGCCTCTTCTTCTGCCCCGGGTGCGGCCTCTTCTTCACCTTCAGCCGCTTCTGAAAGTGCGGAAAGCTCCTCCCTGTAATGAGCTGCATGCTCCTCGTCGTTCATGTCTTCAAGGCATACGAGAACCGCCTCTTCAAGCAGATGTATCTCTTCTTCGGGCGAAGATGCGCCTGCCCTCAGGTGTTCAATAAATTCGAGAGTCCGGTTGGGCATATCCATTTCGGCCCAGCGCTGACGAAGCAGCGAAAGAACAGCCATGCGTTTTGAGCGATCTATATTTGTCGCCTCGGCGAGGTAATCGAGCGCCCTGTCAGGTTCGTTAAGCCTCAGCACCCATCTCAGTCCCACAATAAAGAGCGTTTCGGCCATTTTCTCATCGTCATCGATTGCTGCAAGTATTTCGTCATGAAGCTGCTGAATATCATCCATCCTTGATTCTTCGACGAGCATTCCTTCATAGAGCACGGAGGGTGCTTCATCCATGGGATTGGCCAGAA
>Ga0272442_10001581_pt1 | contig 34200 bp, 32 predicted proteins | sample SSMForm2O_FD_200262 | JGI IMG/M metagenome (GOLD analysis project Ga0272442, IMG submission 200262) | Marine sediment archaeal communities from Little Sippewissett salt marsh, Falmouth, MA, United States - SSM-Form-2O | ecosystem: Environmental > Aquatic > Marine > Wetlands > Sediment ... | reverse complement strand
CGGCAATGTTCCCGGCGCAACGGGGGCATCGAGATACGTTATTCTGGGAGAGATTTCTCCGTAAAAACCTTGGATACAGACAGTAATGGAGTAGGAGCAAAGAATGCGGGAGGGGATTCTGCAGGAGTTTTCAGAATGCCGCCTTTATGGCCTGGTAGTTGTAGTAGTTCCAGGAAAAATTGATGAATGCATTCATGAAGCTCCTAGTACTGTAGAGAGTTCTCAGACCCCTGGAAAATGATTTGCCCAGCGTGGATGTTTCGTCATACACATACTGCTGGCCCTCCCTTAGTTCATCGAGAGTCATGTTCCTGGGTTTGATCACGGCCTCGTATGCATTGTAGCGTGCCCAGTCGGAGGGGTAATCAGTGTAGAGCAGACGCTTTTCCTTCTGAATTCTGTCGTAAAACCTTGTGCCGGGGAAGGGTGTCATTATCGTGAACTGACACCCGTCAATGCCTGTTTCATCGATGAAGTCGACTGTTTTTTTAAAAATATCCTTTGTGTCCGCATCGCTGCCGAGTATGAATCCTCCGATAACGCCTATTCCGTGATCGTGCATTCTTTTAATTGCGTCTTTGAAATCCCTGATTTCAGGGCGCAGGTTTACTCCCTTGTCCATGGATTTAAGCGAATCCGCGTCCACGGATTCAAAACCCACGTAGAAGGTGTTGGCGCCTGCTTCGGCTGCCGATTTTAGAAGATCTTCATGCTCGGCAATGGTGACGCATACCTGTGAGCCCCATGTTTTTTTCATTCCCTTAAGGCCTGCGAAAAGTTTTTTTGCATGTTCAACGCATTTCGGACCGAGGCCTACAACGCTGTCGTCAGAGATGAAGAACCTGTTGACTTCCATGTCGTCGATTTCTCTTATGACGTCATCCACGTTCCTGAACCTGTACTTCCTGCCGTTGAACTTTGTTACAGAGCAGAAATTACAGTTGCACGGACAGCCTCGTGAGGAAGCACGGACGCGTGAATGCCGCCGATTATGGTCTGAATGCCGCGGGCCTTGAATTTCTCGATGATCTCATACGCGCTGGGCGCCTGAACCGTGTTGGCCGTTACTGCCACAAGATCCGCTTCGGCATTGAATTCTATTTCCTCTATGTTCTCGTCCATTGCGGCCTGAAGAACGGCTGCGTAAAGGTCAAGGCCTTCTCTCCATGCGGCGAGTTGTTCGGATGTAGCTCTTGCAGGACCGAGGCCCCATGAGTTCTCGGTAAGATGTATCTGCAGATAATCCGGGTGTTCTAGCAGGTACATGATGTATGCGTAGAAGCCCTGTGTAAGGCTTTCAAGGGATGTTTTTGAATTTACGGCCGCCTGACGGGCCAGGTCCAGAAGATCGGGAAGGCGCCGCGTCATCACCATGCTGAACAGTTCCGACTTGCTGCCGAAAACACTGTACACTGTCCCAACAGAGACGCCTGCTTCGTCTGCAATCGACTGTATCCTGGCAGCGTCAAACCCTCTGTCGGCAAATACCCGTTCAGCTGCATCCAGAATTACCTGCCTGTAGGCTTTTTTTTCTGGCTTCCTGAAGCGGGCTTTTTGTTTCAGTATCCATGGCGAGTGCCTCCAGAAATCAAGAATATGAATAACGATTCAGAATTATGAATCATGATTCAATTTTCTCAACTTCTGTTCAGATTAGTGTCAATAGCCGAAAAAGGGTGTCTGGCACCATTTAGGGAGTATCTATGTATCCAGAAACTCTACGGAAATAACGGTTCCATCCGTGTGGAGGCGCCATTCGGGGGCTTCTGTTCCGTTTGTGTAAATCACAAACCGGGTTCCGCCTTTGTAGGGTTTTGCTTTCATATGCTTTACATAAGGGTGTGATGTGTCGAGTTTGCCGAATCCCTGTGCCGAGCCCCTTGAACGCACATCCACAACCAGTCCCGGAGGCTGGGCGAGCGGATATGCCCTGGTTTCATGAACAGGTCCGTCCGCCATCAGGTACAGGGGAGAATTATCTTCTTTTTCAGCAACAGCCGTGCCCGATTCAGGGACTTGTTCCTCGGTCTGCATTATTTCGGATGTACCGGCAGTGCTTTCGGAAAATTCCTCTTCAAACGCAACCATACGATTGTGCTGCCGCTCGTGTTTCTCCGAAACTGTTACAGCCTGGCCATTCAGTAAATAAGCCGTAAAAACAAGCGCAAATCCTGCCGTAAAACCCGAAGCCAGGGTGAGAAAGTAGATTTTTCTGTAACCGTCTGCGTTAAACCATCCCCTTAGTCCTGAAAATCCGTTTTTCCCTGAAGCTTTACCCTGTTGAAGCACGCGGTAGGGCAGGAAGAAAACCTTTTCCGCCATCTCTTCCCACGGCAGGGCGGCGAGGTCTTCTGCAAGTCTGCCGATGTGATCCAGTACGGCGAGTATTCCAATCCACAGGTAATGCAGGAAATATCTCCTGATAAATCTTCCTGATGCCGCCGCTTTAGAGTACATGCCGGAAAAGTATTTCGATGCTTTTATCCTTACAGAATTGAGAACCATACCGGGGGTTTCAGTGGGCCTTTTTGTGTTCACAGAAGCTCTCTTTTTATTTCTTCTGTTTCGCATGTCCTGTACTTGCTGTTTAAGACTGTCAACGGACTGATACCATTTTTTCTGTTTGCGTTTTTTGTTTTTTGGAAGTCTGCGTCGCATCTTATCCTACATTATCATATATTGGCCTACCTATGTCAAATATATTTCAAAGCACCTTGCATAATGTTATATCTTAATGTGAAGGAGTGCTTTATTGAAGACATATCCTGAATGTATTCAGTGTGTTATACGACAGGCAGAAAATGTGCCGCGTCTTTTTACCAGTCGCAAATCAGACCTGGACAGAATAATGCACATAACCCGAAAGGCACTGGATTCTGCAGGTCCGGCTAGAACTCCGCCCGAGTTTGGGGGAATCCTTCACAGAGCCATAAGGGAGGTTCTGAATCAGCCTGATCCATACCTGAAATACAAAAATCAGAGCAATGAAACCGCACGTACACTACTTGAAGACCTTGAAAAGCTGGTTTTAGCAGCCAACGATCCGTTTGATGCGGCGCTCAAGCTCGCAATCGCGGGAAATATAGTGGACATGGGGGCCCCCGGAGGCAGGACGCATAATTTGATGGAATTTTTCATGAAATCTCTTAAATCTCCGCTTGTATGCGTGCCCGGAAGCGTAAGTGTCGAGAAATTCAGGCAGGAGGTGATGGGGGCCGGCAGAATTCTGTATCTTGCAGATAATGCAGGAGAGATAGTGCTGGACAGGCTGCTTGTCGAAATGCTTCCCGCCGGAAGAGTTACCGTGGCTGTGAGATCTTCCCCTGCAATCAACGACGCACTGTATGCTGATGCTGAATATGCAGGTCTTACGCAGATTGCGGAAGTAATTGAATCCGGTTCGGATATTCCCGGCACCGTGCTTTCCATGTGCAGCGATGAGTTCAGGGATCTTTTCAGATCAGCCGACCTGATAATCTCCAAGGGACAGGGTAACTACGAGACTCTTTCCGATGAAGATGGGAACATGTATTTTCTCCTGATGGTAAAGTGTCCGATTGTGGCCGAACATCTGAGATGCAGTGAAGGCGATATGGTTCTTGCAGCTGACGCTCAGGATCATGCTTGATTGCAGCAGCAGAAGATCCTTCGATCACGTTGATCCGGGCCCGCCTTGTATGCGAATTCATCGACTGTATCAAAGTGCCGGCGAAAAATGTTGGGAGTCGTTCTGCCTGAAGTAAAGCACAGAATATATCCATTGGGTTTTATCAGCCTTTTTCCTGCCTGAATCCACTCTTCGGGTTTGAACGTGGCCCTTGAAAGCGCGGCGGAAAACAGGCCTGCCGTTATTTGTTCCGCTCTCTTTTCAGCTATTCTGACGTTCTCAAGCTTGAGCCTGTTTGCCTCATGTCTGAGAAAAAACGCCCTCTTCTGACGCGGCTCGAGCAGTGTGACTTCGAGTCCGGGCATCAGCAGTGCAAGCACAAGTCCGGGGATTCCATTTCCTGATCCAACATCAATCAGGTCCTTCACACCCGTCCGCCTGAGGACTTCAGCGGCAGCCAGTACATCCGGAAGGTGATAGTTGTCGAGCGATTCCAGATCCCGCGCGCCCGTAAGATTTATTTTGCTGTTCCACTGAAGTATTGAATTAAAGAAACCGGTAACCTGCATTCTTTTTGATCCGTCATCGGGGATCATGGATTGAAGATCCCGGATATCAAGCAGCTTGGGCATGTCAGCTTGCGGGTTTCCTTATGCTTTTCATCAGGACGGCAGCATAGGGTATGATTATCCATACAGGTTTTGTGACGTGATGAAGCATGGAAACTCCCGTGCTCCAGAAGTGTTCAGGATCAACCGGCGGTTTGAGACCCGGGAAGTCATAGAAAATAAACAGAGAGGGAAGCGCCATTCCTGCAGCACATATCAGTACGGTTTTTCTGTTCAGGATATCCGCAAGGTAAAGATGAACAAATGAGATGACGGCAAAGGAATAGGAATGTTCCCATACTTCCTTGTATCCAAGCAGGTAGGTGGCAGACCATACAAAAACAGTGGCTGAAAGGTTATCTTTCAGCCTGTAATTCTGCCATGCGGACAGCGCAATGAATATGAAAGGGAGTGCCATCAGGAGAAGGCGGGGGAAAAGCGGAAGCTGCGAGAAGCTTCCGAGTTCGTTTGTTTTTATTCCTGCAAGCCGTGTACTGATGTCTGCAATCAGGCAGTGAAAACCCTGGTTGCCGGCATGTACCAGGGATCCGGGAATATCCAGATCAAACATGTTTTTCGTTATGAACATATCAAAACTCGCCGGGTTCAGGACAAAATAGGGCACAGTTGAAATTATGACCAATAAGAAGATTCCAGACGCCATCCAGTACTGCTTTCTGAAGACCAGAATCGGCAGGAAAACGAGACCTGCGGGTTTGATGATAATACTCGCTGTAGTGAGTATTGAGAATCTGATGAAAGAGTTCCCGGAATAGAAGTAAAAAGCCCATAGCATGATGACGGCCACGATGAATGAGCTGTTGCCCATGTAGGTCTCAAGCAGATAGGGAGATGACAGTAAAGCGAGTGCTGATGCGACAAGGAATTTTCTGCCGTTATCAAAGATGCGGCTGAAGAGCAGAACTGCGGCAAACAGCATTGTTTCGTTTACGACAACCCAGAGGAAATATGCCGTATTTTTATCCAGGATGCTTATGAGCGACAGGATGCTCTGTGCAAAAAGCGGGTGGTACCTGTAGCCGTAGCCGGCGCCGAGTGCATAAATATCCTTTGATTCCAGCCAGTATTTTCCGGCCGTGTAATATGCGGCAAAATCGGTTCCGGGTCCCAGGCGGTGCACGGCGTCGTTGAAGAGGAAGTCCAGGTTCCTGCCCATGAGCAGGAACACTGCGAAAAAGTGCATGCAGGCCAAAAGGGCCAGAATAATATATTCCCGGCCTGACAGAGAAATGCCGGTTTGACCAGCCCACATTTTCATGACGAAAAAATAGCACGATTCTTGCTTGAATACCAAGATCAGGGGAGGGGAGAACGAAACCCGGCTGTTTTTGAGGTAAACAGTGGCAAATGCACCACACATTATTCGAAGAATTTCACATGTGGTGATATTTATTCTCTGTATTCAATTAACGGCATCCACTGTATCGGCCTTTGACGATCCGGACGACCCGTACACGAGATACTACCCCGGCCTGCTGCCGTATAACACTTATGATCCCTGGTATTACGGTTACGAAGCTGAAAATGCTCTCGGCCTTTTACTGCTGACGGGTATTTTTTCCGGAATCATGCAGCTTTACAGGCTGAATCCTCCCGAATCGAACAGGTTCAGCGACAGCCTCGGAGACGATGTGGAATACCTTCCATATCCTTATGCCGCGGGCGAGAAGGGCAGCATGCTGGATGTATCCGGGTTCCCGCACGGGCTAGCGCTTCAGGAGGTATCGGGTGACGTGGTGCTGATAAATCCATTTGACGATACAAAATATACATCGAAAGGCACTGTGCCCCTTTCGCAATACTCTCTGAGGCTAAGTACGGACTACGGTCACGACATCCTGTCACCGGTGCATGTCCCGGGTTTTCTGCTGCTCTTTGCAGGATCTTCAGGTTTCGGAGTCAAGTCAGGATGGAAGTTCTTTATCGAAAATGCAGCGGACCCGGGACTTTCGCATTTCCTTATGGGAGATATCGGACTTGTCTACAGGTTTTCTTCCCTGAGACGCTTTGAGGCGTCGGCAGGTGCAGGTCTGAGGGCCTTGTGGGAAACTTTTGAGCAGGGCGATTCAGAGCCTGCCGTATGGGGAGCCAACGCATATTTCGGTTTCAACCTGTTTCCGTTCAATCCGGGGATCATTTCCGGCGTTCTTAATCTCGGCAATCTTGGAAAAAGCTTTTTCGTGCAGGGAAGTCTTACCTTCGGAGTGATCTGGAATCACGTTGAAATTTTTGCAGGCCTTCAGGGCGCGGCATGGGACGAAAAAAATATCTTCGGCCCGCTTGCCGGCATCAGGGCCTGGTTCTGACGATGCAGGGCTTGGAATGACTCCGTTTGACATCATGATGTAATGATGTAATACTTACAGGCAAATGGGAGGGTTTTATGGTCAGGACACAGATACAGCTTGATGAAGCGAAATACGAGGCAATCCGGCGCATGGCACATAGAAACAGGGTTTCATTTGCCGAGATGGTGCGCCGCCTGGTGGATGCAGGTATGGAAGAAGGCAGAGGATCCAGCTTTGGAACCGGTGCCGAGGCGCTGCTTTCGATAGCCGGGACAGGCGCGAGCGGTCTGGGGGATCTTGGCGAGCGTCATGACGACTATGTTGAAGGGGAATGACTGATGAGTGACATCTATGTCGATACATCCGCGCTTCTTTCGCTTCTTGACAGGGATGACGCACGGCACACTGACGTAGTTGATGCATTGTCCACTCTTGCGAACGACAGAGTCCACCTTGTTACCACTTCCTACACTCTGGTGGAATCCGGTGCGCTTGTCCGGCGCAGGCTTGGTGTGAAGGCATTCAATGCCCTGGGGCGTGTCATTTCGGATTCAGTGGAAATCGTATGGGTTGATCCGGACCTTCACTGGCGTGCTTGGAGGCAGGCCGGTAAAAGCGCGGGCAGGGGGCCCGGCCTTGTAGACTGGATCGGTATTATAACCATGCAGGAGCTTAAAATAAAAACCGCCCTTGCACTGGATCGGCACTTCCAGAAGCAGGGATTTGCAACCCTTCCTGATTTGTGAATCCGGGATGCGGTTTTATTAAGCGGTATGATTAAAAAACTAAAACTCAGGATATTTCCCAAATCTTATAAATTGTTTTTATTTGATAATATCAACGTGTTATTACTGAAATAGTTAAAATCCTGTGAGTATTTTCATGAAAAAACTTATTCTCGATTCCAACCCCGTAAACAAAATCAGGTTTGCGCTCGGGATAAAAAAGGCGATTGATGCATGGGACCCGGCCGCATGTCGCATCACAAGGCCCGGGCCCTTCAGCATACAGATTCAGACAATCGACCGGTGCAACGGGCGCTGCGTGATGTGCCCGTATACGACGAAGCAGCATACCGGTCCTGCAAACCGCATGGATCCGAAGCTGTTTGTGCATATCATGAAGGAATTGAAAAAGACGCGGACACTCAGATTCATGGGCATAATGCTGCAGAATGAGCCTCTCATGGACAGTAACCTGGCAGACAGGGTTCTTGATGCACGAAGAATTCATGGAAACGGGGTATCAATCAATACTGTAACCAATGGAACTCTTCTGACCGTGAAAAGAGCAGAGGAGCTTGCACAGGCCGGCATCGATAATGTTTCCGTCAGCATCAATGCATTTGAAAAAGACACTTACAATCATATCCAGCAGGGCCTGGATTATGAGAAAGTGACAACGAATGTCGAAGCTGCGCTGGAACTCGATAACGGGCCTCATATCACCGCACGCTTTCTTGTACAGAATGCAAATCGAGGGGAACTGAAGGATTTTATCAGCTACTGGAGGAGCAGGGGAGCGGGCGTTTTCAGTCATGAAGTGTCGAACAGGGCCGGAAACCTCGAAACCTACGACAAGGTAAAATTGCGCAGGCACGGGCTGGTCAGCCGGTTGATGAACAGAGTACAGCTGTCAGTTTTTCCTTTTTGTGAATATCCGTTTTTCGCAATGAGCATACGCTGGGACGGATGTGTGATTCTGTGCTGTCACGACTGGGGGCACGAAGTTATCATGGGGGACTTCACGAAACAGACACTGCCCGAAATATGGAACGGGGAAATCATTAATCATTACCGACGGCTTCTGTACGAAGGAAGAGTCCGCGACATCAGAACCTGTTCAGAATGCTCCTATGGTTTGAGTTTTACAGGGAAATAAACAGCGCACTTAAGTCTTGTCAGAAAGCATTCTCAGTCAACCTGCCTGTTTGTCCTGGAATGTAATCGAATGTTTACACTCGGGTCGTGATCCGGCAGGCCGGCATGGTGTTTCCTCAGCAGTAAGAACGGATTCGCCTGCCTGTATTCAGGCCCAAACGTTTGTAATTCAAGCATAAAACAGGAAGCGCCCGATTTGCCCACGTTTTCTGGCCCAGGGTTTGCATCGTTTGATGTGCGGTGAAGGTCTGATTGTAGACAGAGAGTAAATAAAGTAAAATGAACGAATATCTGAAAAGGAGAACGGCAATGAAGACTCATATAATAATTTTTGTGCTTCTTTTATGCATGGTGGCTTATCTGCCCGCAGGCTGCGACAGCGGGGACTCGGGTGAGCCTGTTGTGCTCAGGTTCAAGCTCGAGCGCTTCAAGGATTGCGACGAGCTTCTGAAGTATTTTCAGGAAGAAGCAAAGCGCGTGATGGAGGAAAAGATCGATCAGCAGGTTTCATGGACTGACGGTTCAGGTAGAGCCGACAAGGGTGCTGAAGAGCCGGCCGCAATGAATGATGATGTCGATTATGACGCAACAGGAGATCAGGAAGGTGGTGACACCGGCAGTGACGATGGAGCTTCCGAATCCCCGGAACATTCTGATACAAACATTCAGGAAGAAGGCGTGGACGAAGCTGACATAGTCAAGACGGATGGAGATTACATCTACCTGGTGACCGGTTCGTTTTTCGTTGTCGTCAAGTCATGGCCGGCCGAACAGACATGGGAGACCGGAAGGCTCAGGATTCCGGATGGACAGCCCACGGAAATGTTCATCTACGGGGATCTGGCAGTGATATTCTCGGAAGTATGGAATCATGAGATGCCGGACAGTGAATGGCCTGATGTGGAGGCACCGTCCGCGCGCTATGGCCGCTTCATGAAGGTTTCCATAGTCGACCTCTCGGACAGGACAAAGCCCGCGTTCATAAGAGAAGTTTATCTTGAAGGAACCTATGTGAGCTCACGCATGGTAGACGGAGTGGTGAGGCTCGTTGTTGCTTCAACTTTCGGGGGACCCGACATCGATGAATACGTGGAGTATGACGGATATTATTATGAAGACGGTATGGACTCGAATGATTACAAGCAGATGGCGGAAGATAAAAAAGCGGAAAACAGGGCGAAAATCGACTCTTCTTCCCTCGAGGACTGGATACCGAGAGCATACGAGAAGGGAGACGTAAGAAAAAGCGCCGACTTTATCTCTGAATGCAGCGCTTTCTACAGGCCGACCGAGTACAGCGGCAATGGTGTCCTGTCAGTGCTTTCCTTTGACCTGGATGACCCGCAGAAAAAGCAGCACGACGTTTCGGTCGTAAGCACTCCTGGGGTTGTGTATGCCTCGCAGGAGGCGCTTTACGTGGTTACGCAGCCGATCTGGGGATACGAGGTGCTTGATGAGGCAGGCATGACGCAGGGCACTGGGGATGAGGTTGCACGGTCGCCCGAACCTGCACCGGCGCCTGATGACGGTACGGCCGTTGACTCCGGTGATGCTGATGAAGGAAAAAAATCGCGCGTTGTGTCGAAGCATATGGCTCTTACCGAAAAAAAGATGGCAATTACCGAAGAAGAACTCGAATCCACGGCCATACACAAGTTTGATATTAAAAGCAGGCATGGCGAGGCGCTTTACGTTGCTTCCGGTGCTGTTTTCGGCGAGGTGCTAAACCAGTTTTCCATGAGCGAGTACAAGGGTCACCTGAGGCTCGGCACCACAACCGAGGGATGGGCCACAGGTCAGGGCAGGATGAATCACCTTTTCGTTCTCAGGCAGTCGGGCGAAGAACTCGAAGTTGTAGGAAGCGTACGCGGGCTGGAGCCCGGAGAGAGCATTTACGCCATGCGCTTCATGGGAGACAGGGGCTTCATGGTTACATACCAGGAGATGGATCCGTTGATAACGTTCGATCTCAGCAACCCTGCAAAGCCCAAGGCCGTGGGCGAACTGCATATTCCGGGATTCAGCACCTATCTGCATCCGGTTGACGATAATCACCTTATCGGCATAGGCAGGGAGACCACGTCGTGGAGCGGGGTAAAGCTCTCACTTTTTGATGTGACGGATTTCTCAAACCCGAGGGAGACTCACAAATGGACCTACGGCAGCGGTGAGGTGGAATCAGAGGCGCTTTATGATCATCATGCCTTTCTTTATTATTCCCCGCTTAAGATGCTTGCACTGCCCTTTAACACAATGTGGGACTGGGATGATAATGCAATTCAGGGTGTAAAAGTATTCAATGTGGATGCTGATAAAGGTTTTGATGAGGTGGCAGAGATAGATCACGGCGGATTTTACGCTGATTACCAGTCCGATTACTATGCCTACAGGGTAAGGCGTTCGCTCGTGATAGAGAATTACATTTATTCGATTTCCACCCTGGGAATGAAAGTGAACGACATGGACAGCGACTTCGAGGAGGTCGCTTCCATAGGACTTCCTGGTGTTTACGGCGGGGATTACGAAGACGAGCCTCCGGAAGATCCCTGGGCTGACGGCGGCATGGATGATGACGGGGGGATTGAAGAAGACGCCGGAGCAGGAGACGCCGGAGCAGGAGACGGCGATGCAGGTTTTGATCCTGACGCAGGGGTTTGATAAGGCTAATTCTGTATCCAATTCTTTACACAACTGGCCAAGCTGTAAATAAAAGTTTACACATTGACTTTTGTCCGTACATACCACAGGCCCTGATTTAATATTTCAGATGTATGCGTTAAACTTAACAACTCGAAATTACGGCTTAATTTGGGACGCACATATTTTCTGCAGAGTTTGGCCCATGCATTGCAATATTCAGGGGCAGATGGACATTTTAACGAAAATTGCGGTTTCGCATGATAAGAAAAGGAGAAGATAAAATGACACGCAAGATATTAATCACGGTATTTCTGTTCGGATTCGTTCTGTTTCTTCCGCCGGGATGCTCAAACGGCGAAAGCAGTGAGGTTAAAGAGGCGCAGTTTGCGCTGACGAGGTTTAAGAACTGTGACGAGCTGTTAGAGTATTTCAAGGACGAGGCCATCAGGATCATGGAAGAACAGGTGGATAACGAGATTGCATGGCTGGTCGAAGAGGATAACGGATACTGGGGCGCAGACGAAAAGGGTGGGGCCGTTCCCACCAGCGCGGAAGACAGCGCTGCAATGGATTCAGACAGTGACGGCGATTATGACATGGACGATTCAGACAACGGTGCTGAAGAGGCCGGGTCTGATACCGATGGAGAGTCCTCGCAGGACACGGACAGGGAGCATTCCACGACCAACATACAGGAAGAGGGCGTGGATGAGGCCGACATCGTAAAGACAGACGGCGACTACGTATACCTCGTGACAGGCGATTATTTTGTCGTTCTCAAGGCATGGCCTGCAGAGGAAACAGAAGAGCTAGGAAGACTGAAAATTGAAGAAGGGCGTCCGCGGGATCTTTTCCTTTACAAAGATGTGGCCGTTGTATTCTCGGATGCTGAGTACTGGGATGTCATGGAAGTCGATGCCGAATGGGACGGCAGGGATTATTACAACCGCGGCGCAAGACCCATGAAGGTATCCTTCATCGACCTGTCTGACAGGAGCGCGCCCGTATTCATGCGGGAACTTTTCCTTGAAGGTGATTACGTGAGTTCGAGAATGATCAAGGGGGTTGTAAGGCTCGTTGTTTCATCAGACCTTTATGGGCTTCAACTGAACACCTGTCTTGACTGGGATCAGTACTACAACTATCTGAACGGCGAGTACAACAAGGAAGCCATCCGCGAGGCGGCGGAAAGGCTCAAGGAGGAAAACCGTGAGATAATAAACAGGTCCGAGCTTTCAGACTGGATACCGCAGTATGCAGAGCTCGGCCGTGGCGGCAGAAAGAACGGTTCGATCTGCGAATGCAGTGATTTTTACCGGCCCACCGAGTTCAGCGGGTATGGAATACTTTCCGTGCTCAGCTTTGACATGGACACTCCGCTGAAAAAACAGGACGACATTGCAGTGGCGGCGGAGCCAGGTGTTGTGTATGCATCCACCGAGGCACTTTATGTAACCACGCATCCGGTATGGTACGGAGACTGGTGGGAAGGCGGTGCGGAGCCCGCGCCCATGGATGACGATGTTGCATGGGAGACATCGGAAGCAGATGGCGACTTTGACGCTCCCAATGAAGTGGATGCGGAAGATGGAGAAGGAATCAAGACAAAGAGCTTTGCCATAACCGCGGAGGAAGCCGAGAGCATAGCGGTTCACAAGTTCGACATCGCATCAAGGCCGTCAGAGGCCGTCTATGTGGCATCAGGTCCGATCTACGGACATGTTCTGAACCAGTTCTCACTCAGCGAGCACAAAGGATACCTGCGAGTGGGCACCACGACGGACGGATGGGCCACTGGAGAAGGAAAGAAAAATCATCTGTTTGTTCTCGAACAGAAAAAGGACGAGCTCTTGATCGCAGGCAGCATAAACGACCTTGCTCCGGGCGAGGACATATATGCCATGCGCTTCATGGGGGACAGGGGATTCATGGTGACCTTTCGTCAGATCGATCCCCTGCACACTTTTGATCTGAGCAATCCACGTAATCCGAAACTGGTGGGCGAGCTTCATATTCCCGGTTACAGCACCTACCTGCATCCGCTGGGAAAAAATCATCTGATAGGCATCGGACGCTCTGACGGCAGCTGGAGCGGCGTGAAGCTCTCGCTTTTCGATGTGTCCGACTTTGCGAACCCGAAAGAAATTTACAAGGAGACATTCGGCAACAGCGGAGACGTGGATTCAGAGGCGCTTTACGATCACCATGCATTTCTCTATTACGAGCCCAGAGAGATGCTGGCGCTTCCTTTCAATACGCTCTGGGACTGGCAGGGAGACGCCTTCCAGGGAGTCAGGGTGTTCAATGTCACGCCCGAGACAGGCTTTGTCCAGACTGCGCAGATTGACCACAGCGATTTCTTTGAAGGCTCTTACGACGATTATTACTATGATTTCAGTGTCAGGCGCTCGCTCGTGATCGAGAACTTCATTTACAGCATGTCGAGCCTCGGCATGAAGGTGAACGACATGGATGAGGATTATATCGAGGTTGCATCCGTGGAGCTGCCGGGACTCGAAGGTTATGAAGGCGGTGATACCGATACGGACAGCGACAGCGACAGCGATTCCGACATGGATACAGACAGCGACAGCGATTCCGACACGGACAGCGACAGCGATTCAGATACGGATACTGATTCAGATACTGATACTGATACTGATACTGACTCTGATACTGATGCGGATGGTGATTCTGATTCGGGTATTTAGGCTCAGGCTTCCCGCCTGAATATTTACCGGGGGAAGAGGAGAGGTCATCCAGGCCTCTCCTCTTTTTTATTCATCCATAATGAGTGACGAGATCAGGAGCTTGTCCGACACTTCGCGAAGTTTGTCCATCTCGCCCTTGTCGAGCCAGAAGCCACTGCATGTCGGGCAGGTGTCGATCACAACGTCAGGAAATTCCGGGGGGGTGACTTTTCTGAGCACGGGTGAACCATCGCACCTGGGGCAGTGTACTTCAGAGTCAGTGTCTGTGGGTTCGACATCCTTGTATGATATTTCCTCCAGGTTGACGAAGAAATTGTCATCCAGATGCTTCAGCTCACTTGCGTCCAGCCATGTGCCGCCGCACTTCGAGCAGACATCGATTTCTATTGAATTTTCTATTCCGTCCTTGTTCTGTATTTCCATCTCACATTCGCAGCGCGGGCACTTCATTTCGGCCTCCTTGGATTGTATGTTGTCTTAGAATTCGAAGTAGAACAGATTGATGGATTAAGTGTCAATGAAGAGTCCGGCAAAGTGACTGTCAGTCGTCTTCCTCTTCGTCATCGTACAGATAATTGAAAAACTGTGTAAGCATGAGACCGAGGTCGCAGTAATCGATCATCATGTAGTTTGTGGCGCACTCCGGAGTTCCATGGCAGTCTCCCTGCCCCAGGCATTTGTTGTGAATGCATTCGTCCAGGTAGTCGCCTCCGGCGTCAGTGCCTGCATCTCCGGTACCGGCATCATCACCATCAGGTTCCCAGCAGTCATAGTTGTTTTCGCAGGGTCTTCCCGAGACGCTGCAGTTGCCACCGCAGTCTTCGTCTTTTTCGCATTCCAGACCTGCCGGAATATCGCATGTGCCGCCGCATTTTTCCCCATAGCACGCACTGCCGTCGTCGCAGACTCCAGGGACGCAGTTATTCGACTCACAGCCGTTGTTGCCCGTGCATTCAGAACCATCGTCCTTTTTCCTCGCGCATTCAGGATTTTCGGGGTTTTCGAAATTACAGTAACTGCCTTTGCCGCATTCAACGTCGCTTGCACATTCCCCCCCCGTTTCCTTCAGCAGCATGCATATTCTGCCTTTTTCTTCATCTTCTCCGCAGTAAAGATCATCTGCGCACCGATTGTCGGGTCCGCAGGGCTCTCCGGTTGCAGGAAGGCTCATGCACTGTCTGTTTTTCGCACACCAGGCATTATCGGCGCATTCAAATGTAAGCTCGGGGAGACACTCGTCTCCTTCATCCAGAAGTCCGTCAATCATGTCCTCCTGGCAGGGTTCCAGATGCGCCGGGTCCGATGTGTAAAGGAAACAGACACCGTCCGGAGCGACAATCGCGTTAAAGCACTGGTTTGCAAAATCGGCGTTAATGGAAGCCGTGCCTGCTTCGAGAGCGTACATCAGCCTTGCATGCGTATTCTTGCATTCAAGTTCCAGGTCCTTGCGGCAGTCTTCCTCTGTCCTGGACTGTTCAAGCCCCAGTTTTGCCTCAATTTCCTGCCCTTCGCAGCACCTGAACATGTTGTGGCAGGCTATGCGGGCAATTTCCCTGCATAGATTTTCATTATCTATCTTTACTTTCAGATCGCCGTCTCCTGAGTCGCAACTTGCTGCGAGCAAGCCCGTTCCGATACATGTACCCGTTATTATAAGGATGATTCTTAATGTCTTCATATTTCTCATCTTCAGCCCTCCCGCTACTGGCGTGTTTATTGATATAAACGAATATGAGAATTGTTACACCAACAAACCTGATTTGCAAATATTCCGGATTTTTCAACTTTTTTAAGTAGATGCGCCAGTGCCTGATGGATTGACTTCTTGACAGCGTGTCCTGATGGTCTGATATTAACATGACAGTAGTCAAGGAATTGAATTCTCCGATAGTAATTATTTTTCAGTCCTTCAACTCTCTGAAATTGAATGTTCTCAGAGGATTTGTCCGGGAGAAAAGCAGTATTTAAGCGCGACCTGAAACGAACGGAGGGTTATCACATGGGAGGAAGTGAGCTTGAAAAATACCTGGAAGAAAACAGGGAACGGCATCTGGAGGAACTGAAGGATTTTCTTAGAATACCCAGCATAAGTGCGCTCGAAGAGAATGCCGGCGACATGCTCAATGCAGCGCAATGGCTTGAAAAGCATCTTGCCGCAGCCGGAATGGAGAACGTTGAGGTCATCGAGGGCGAAGGTCATCCCATGGTTTATGCTCAATGGCTCCATGCTCCAAACAGACCGACCATGCTGGTATACGGTCATTATGATGTGCAGCCCGTTGACCCTCTGGAACGGTGGGAGTCACCACCCTTTGAACCTACGGTAAGAAAAGGAAATGATGGAGAAGATCTTTACGCCCGCGGCAGTTCGGACGACAAGGGACAGCTTTTTGCAATCATCAAGGCGGTCGAGGCGCTGATAAAAACCAGGGAAAAGATTCCAGTGAACATCAAGTTCCTCGTTGAAGGAGAAGAGGAAGTCGGCAGCAGGTCGATAATCGAATACACGAGGCAGAACCAGGGCTCTCTTGATGCCGATGTCACCCTTATATCGGATACGGCTATTCTTTCTCCAAAACAGCCGTGTATCACATATGGACTTCGCGGCATATGGGCGGGTGAGCTGATTGTGCGCGGGCCGGATACGGATTTACATAGCGGGCTCTACGGAGGAGTCATTCACAACCCGGTTCAGGCCCTGGCCGAGATAATAAGCAGCATGCACGACGACAGGGGAAGGGTCATCATCGAGGGTTTTCATGACGATGTCAGGGATATTCCAGTTCCCGAAAGGAAGATGCTCTCACAGGTTCCCTACGGTGAGAAGGAGATTAAACAGGAAAGCGGTGTAGGGGAGCTTTACGGGGATCCGGTTTACACGCCTCTTGAAAGAATCGGTGCCCAGCCGACGCTGGAAATTAACGGAATTCGCGGAGGATTTTCCGGAACCGGGTTCAAAACCGTCATTCCCGCCGAGGCTTCCGCCAAGATAAGCTGCAGGCTTGTCCCTGAGCAGGATCCCGAGCACATTGGAAGACTTCTCAGGAAACATATAGACAGGGTAACGCCTCCCACGGTGACTGCAGAACTGAAACCATTTGCCGGTATGAAGGCCGCTCTGGTGGATCCCGAGCTTCCAGAGATACAGGCCGCTGTGCGTGCGTACAAACGCAGCTTCGGCACCGAGCCCGTATTTACGCTCAGCGGTGGAGGAATTCCCGTTGCCACGCTTTTCCTTGAAGAGCTGGATTCTCCTGTAATACTGATGGGTTTCGGTCTTCCTGATGACAATCTTCATGCCCCTAACGAGAAAATACATATTCCGAATTTCTACAGGGGTATAAGGGCTGCTGTTTATTTCATGGAAGAACTCAGAGACATCTGAGAGAAATCATTGTGATTCAAACCGTATGAGATCAGGGGATCCGGGGTACCGTCATTACTTGCTTTTAGAAGGTTAAGTGTTAATTATCGAATCATGAAACCGACTGAATCATCAGGAGACATACCGGGTAAGACGGGATTTGCGGCAAGGCTTTTCGAGATCTTCCGCAAGAATTTTCTTGCCGGTCTGATTCTTCTCATACCTGTTTTCGTTACGATTTACGTCTTCCTCTTTGTCGGGAAACTGATGCAGCTGTTTCCGATTTTCTCCAACAGCTATATCAATTATCTAATCAATATTCCCGTTACGGTTGTGATCATTCTAATATTCGGCGTTCTTGCCAGGAATCTCGTCGGCCGGAGAGTGGTTGATTTCGGTGAGAGTATTCTCGTTCGCATTCCAGTGGCCAAGAGTATATATATGACTATCAAGCAGATTCTGAATACCTTTCTAATGAGGGATTCCGTCAGTTTCCGAAAAGTGGTGATGGTTGAGTACCCGCGGAAGGGCATATACAGCCTTGCCTTTGTAACCGGCAGGACAATGGGCGAACTGCGGGAAAAAATCGGGAACAGGACCGAAAGCAGAGCCATTAATATTTTCGTGCCCACTACACCCAATCCCACGTCGGGTTTTTACCTTGTCGTTCCCGAAGAAGACCTTGTGTCGCTGGATATGAGTGTGGAAGACGCATTCCGCATAATAATTTCCGCGGGAGTTCTCAGCGACGAGCAGGCCAGGGAGATTCTGGAAAATGCACAGATGGAACAGGCGGTTCCGGCGGGTGATGAAGAAAAATAGGAAATCAACACTGTGCTTTATTCTGCCGGCCGTGCTGCTGCTGGCACAGGCGGCACCTGCACAGGAAGGCGCACTTCCTTCTCTTGATGAGATTGACGAATCAGGACAGGCCCCCGGACCGGAGGAAAAAGGGGACAAAGAAGAAGATGTTTCAGCAGCGGATGCAGAAGAGGAAGAACAGCAAGCTGCAGAGACGGAAACCGGCGAAGCCGGAGATGATGCGGAAAAGCAGACGAAACCCGGGTATGAAGATCGGCAGGCGGATACAGCGAACAAAGCCGGTAAGGACGAGGATCCACTCACCGGATTCACTCTGGATCTCAATGCAGGTATCGCAATTCCGCTGAAGACAGAGGCCGGCGCATGCAGCACATTTCCGGTTGCGCCGCTTGCGGGAGCCGGTGCATGGTACAGGGTTACCAGTTATTTTGAAGCCGGGCTCAAAGTGGCTTACAGGTATTTTCGTACCGAATGTAATTATACAGGCGGGTCCACAGGTGAATCGTCGTCATCGCTGCCGCCCGAGATTACGGGCTACTACAGCGAGTACTCGGGTGATGAAGAAAGCACCTCGGAGCAGACATCGGGCTCTAATATTATTCTCGAAAACCATATTTTGCTTGCCGGACCGGCCATTCGTTTCGGCTATACTTCCGGAATCTTCAGGATTGCGGCGTTTGCCGCGGGCGGATGGGGCTTTGTCACTGATGAAGATGAAACCATAGCTGAGGCATGGGTCGAAGGCGGTGCAGAGATGACGCTGGAGTTGATGCAGGATCCCGTTCCTGTAACGGGGGGACTGGGCGCGTCCTATCTTCATCCGTTTCCCGAGAACTGGGAGGAAAAGGATGTCGAAGGGTGGATAAACCTCTATCTGATGGTTTCGATCCTTTTCTGACGCTGCGGGAATTGGCACATCCGGCTGAACGCGTTATGCTCAAACTGGATAATGCTTAAAGAGATATCAGGTAAAGTACTGCTGGTTCCGCTGGCTTTCCTGGAAGAGGTCGGCAATATTACCAGGCTCGCACTTTACGTGCTGTACTGGACTGTGCGTCCTCCGTATCGATTCGGACAGCTTCTGACTGCTTTGTCGTTCATAGGCGTGGGATCGATTTTCATAGTGGGACTTACCGGCGTTTTTACCGGCGGCGTGCTGGCGCTTCAGAGCTACCAGGGGTTCAGGTCATTCAGAGCTGAAGGCATGGTTGGAGCGATGGTGGGACTGGCCCTGACAAGAGAGCTGGGTCCTGTTTTTTCGGCACTTATGGTTTCGAGCAGGGCTGGCTCTGCAATGGCAACGGAACTGGGAACCATGCGGGTGACCGACCAGATCGACGCAATGGCTACCATGGCGGTGAACCCGGTGCAGTACCTGATAGTTCCGAGGGTCTTGGCCACCACCATAATTCTTCCCGCCCTCGCAATGCTGTTCAATATTGTGGGCATGCTGGGCGCATGGCTGGTTTCCGTTTATCTTCTGGATATTGACCCGGGTGTTTTCATAAGCAGGCTGAGGTATCTGGTAGAACCGGACGACCTGTTCGGAGGCCTTTTCAAGGCCGCCGTCTTCGGGTTTATCCTGTCCATAATTGCCTGCTACAAGGGTTATTATGCATCGGGAGGCGCGGCCGGAGTGGGCCAGGCCACGACAAAAGCCGTTGTGTACAGCGCCGTGAGCATACTGGTTGTGGATTATTTCCTTACTTCGCTGATGCTGTGAACCTCATGGAAAAGAAGGATTACATTCGTATCGTCGATCTTGTTAAAAGCTACCGGGACAACCATGTTCTGCGCGGGGTGAACATGGTCGTGGACAGGGGCGTCACGAATGTGATTATAGGAGGATCCGGTGCAGGCAAGACGGTTCTTCTCAAGCACGTGATCGGTCTGGAAAAACCCGACAGCGGACACGTGATCGTCGATGGTGCGGACATAACCGTGATGAACGACGTAGAACTGGAGGACATCAGGCGTAAGTTCGGAATGGTTTTTCAGTTCGGGGCGCTTTTTGATTCAATGAGCCTGTTCGACAACGTGGCCTTTCCTCTCAGGGAGCATTTGAATCTCAGGCCCGGCGAACTCAGGGAGCGTGTCATGAAAATGCTCGGGCTGCTGGGGCTCGAGGATGCATGGGACCGTTTTCCCGGCGATCTTTCGGGAGGTATGCGGAAAAGGGGAGGCGTCGCCCGCGCCCTGATCATGGAGCCGGACATACTGATTTACGACGAACCCACCACTGGTCTTGATCCCCTGGCCGCGCGCAACGTGGACCGGCTGATTGCCGAGACGGCCGAGCGTTTCAGGGTAACGTCGCTCGTTATCACTCATGACATGGCCACGTGCTACGGAGTGGGGCAGCGCGTGAGCCTGCTGCATCAGGGAGTTATACAGATCTCGGGCAGCATCGATGACCTGGCGGCATCGGATGACCCCGTGGTCAGGCAGTTTCTTGCATCGTCGGGCGTCAAAGCCGGCGAGGTAGAAAGCCTGCTGCCGGTATAGAAGGCAAATCAGTTTTTCTGTTTCACTATTCAGAATCTTCTTTTCTTTTTTCTTTCTCGGTACATTCTCTCCGAAAAACCGCCTTCGGACAGAAAATCCTGCTCCAGCTTGTAAATCTGCCGTCCGAGAAGATAACTGGCCTGGTTTATAAGACAGATCACCGTATTTGCCGCTTCCTCCGGACCCGCAATCGCAATTCGATAGGGGTCCGACAGGTCCGACAGGTCTGACGGGTCCGACTTATACTTTCTTCTCACTTTAAGGGCCTTTTCGGAATTCTTGTCCCAGATCTCAAGCCCTTTCTGACGCAGGAAGTCCTCATAGTCCAGCAGGAGTTCTTCCAGGCTTGCTCTTGCTACGGCCGTCAGCTTGAGTTCCATCTTCTTCGATGTGGCTGAGGCCATGCTTCCTTCTGCGATATTCTGGACACCGCTCCTGGCGGCCTGGATCATCTGATCACGGGTCCGGGAGAAACGGCTTACAAATCTGTCACAGAAGACGCTGGTTGCGTCATACACGATTTGCGCACACTGAAAACTTCTCAGTTTCCTGTATCCGCCGTGGGCCGGTATCAGGTTTTCTTTTCTGTACATGGAATCACCTCCATATACTTATCGGTGTTTTTCGGCCAAAAGTTGCAGGAAAAATGATTTTATCTGGATGATTCTGCATCCTGAGTACAAAGTGGACTTGAATAAGTATTTCTGATATCCACACATCCATGGAATCCTTACGAACTGGGACGGATTATGTAGTCTGGAACCTTGATCCAGACCTTATTGAGATCGGACCATATGAAATAAAATATTATATTATCTTTATTGCTGCTGTGTTGTTATCCGGCGTTGGTATATTTTTCCTGCAACGAAATGAAACAATAAAAAGAAAAAAGAATATGCTTACCTGGGTTGCTGCGGGAGTAGTTGCCGGACTTGGTCTGTATTATTTCGATTTGTGGGATAAATACTTTCCTTTACATATCATCATCCGCTGGTACGGGCTGTGTTTCGTTCTCGTATTCATGACCGGTTACATGCTGTGGCAGTGGCAGATGCGCCGGATGGGTGCAAAGCAGGAGTACGTCGAGAGATGGCTGGTCTGGGCCGTTGTATGCGTAATCGTAGGCGCCCGGCTGGGCCACGTAATCTTTTATGACCCTGTTTATTACTTTTCACAGCCATGGAAGATACTCATGGTCTGGAAAGGCGGGCTCGCAAGTCACGGTGCCACGGTCGGGCTCGTTTTCGGCCTGTGGCTGTGGTCGTACAAGTTCAAGTACCCGTTCAGGGAGGTTATCGACAGGTTCGCCATGTCCGCAACCATGGGCGCCACTTTCGTCCGCGTCGGCAATCTCATCAACAGCGAGATAGTGGGCAGGGTTACCGACGTTCCATGGGCCTTCAGGTTTGTGCGCTATGCTGACAGGGGCATGTATCCCAGGCATCCTGCTCAGATTTACGAGATCCTTCTGGGCCTTTTCGTGTTCGCATGTCTCCTTGTAACCGATCACTTCCTGAAGGAGAAACGTCCCCGATGGCTGATGACGGGCATGTTCTTCGGACTTTATTTCACCGGCCGCTTTTTCGTGGAATTCTTCAAGGAGTACCAGACGCTTGATCCGGCGTCTTCCCTTACCATGGGCCAGTACCTTTCCATAGCACCCGCCCTGGGCGGAATCGCACTTGCAGTTTACGCAATAATAAAGAATCCCCAGCCTCCGCCAGTGCTTCCGACTCCGAATGAGAGAGACTATTCTGCAGACGGAGAAGAGGCTTCGGCCTAGACACGCCTCATTTTCAGGGCAACGGAACAGTAAATAAAAATATGTAATTTGCGTACAACAGCGTATAATCAGAAAAAGGAAGATACGTAAAACATCCTTCCGGGGAGAGCCATATGGTTGATGAAAAAGAACTGCTTTCGCGCATTGTTATTGATGCAAAAATATTCAACGGCAAACCGATTATTCGTGGTCGCCGCCTTGCCGTCGAGCATGTTCTCGCAATGCTTGCGGCAGGGGATTCATTTGAAACAATCCTTGAGGGGTATTCCTGGATGCAGAAGGAGGATATTCAGGCCTGTCTGGTTTACGCACGACGTGCCGTAGGGCATGAACGCCTGGAACCCATTCTGGACAGAACGGGATCATGAAGGTTCTTCTGGACAGTTGTGTCTGGGCAAAAGCCGGAGAAGTAATCAGGAAGGCAGGACACGACATCATTCTGGTTTCTGAATGGGAAAAGGATCCCGGGGATGATGAAATTATCGATCATGCACACCGGGAAGGACAGATTTTTGTAACACTGGACAAGGATTTCGGAGAGCTTGCCGTTGTTTTCGGCAGGCCGCACAACGGTATTGTCAGACTCGTGGGAATAGGAGCAAGAGAACAGGGCGAGGTATGCGTTGATGTTCTGGATAAATATTCCGATGATCTTCTAAGGGGGGCAATTCTTACTGTTCAGCATGGATTCGTAAGGATTCGACTGGCTGAAGAGTAGATTTTCACGGTTTTTCTTCTTCATGCAGCACTTGGCTTTATCCGCGGTCGGGTGTATTAACTACATCTGTTGGTCAACCTGAAAGGAGGCTGTCATGAGCAAGGCTGATTTTGAAAAAGTTGCCGCCGTTATAGATGGATACAGGGATAAGGCGATTGAGCTTGAGACGATTCTCACGGCCGAGCCGGCCATAGACCCCAGGAGCGAAGAGGGATCCGTGGGCGAGGAAAAGAAGGCCGCTGTTCTGAAGGATTATCTGAAGGAAAGGGGGCTTCCGGATCCCGAGGAAGTAAAGGCGCCTGACGAAAAGGTTCCGTGCGGATACCGTCCGTCACTCATTTACAGGATCAAGGGAAAAAAACCGGGCGGCGCGATCTGGGTAATGGCTCACATGGACGTTGTGCCTCCGGGCGATCTGGGCAAATGGAACAGCGATCCTTACAAGGTGGTTGTGGATGGAGATAAAATCTTCGGCCGCGGCGTGGAAGACAATCAGCAGGGGCTTGTTTCGTCCGTAATGGCCGTGCTCGCTCTCAAAGAAGCCGGAATAGAACCGGAAAGAGACATCGGGCTTCTTTTTGTTGCGGACGAGGAAACCGGCAATGAACTTGGAATCGGTTACGTCCTGGAAAACGCCGATCCGTTTTCGAAAGACGATCTCATACTGGTACCGGACGGCGGTGCGGCTGACGGAAGCGAAGTCGAGGTGGCGGAAAAAAGCATTCTGTGGAGTAAGTTCACGGTCACGGGAAAGCAGTGCCACGCATCAATGCCGGATACGGGAAACAATGCAAAGCGTGCGGCCGCGCACCTCATCGTGAAACTGGACAGCCTTAAGGAGATTTATCCGAAAAGCGACGATGTGTATGTACCTCCGGCTTCGACCTTCGAGCCCACAAAGCACGAGGCGAACGTGCCCAGCGTGAACATCATTCCGGGCGAGGAAATATTCTACATGGACGCGCGCATCATGCCTGAATACAAGCTTGATGACGTGCAGGAAAAGATAAAGACGCTGGCAGGGGAAATCGCCGCAGATTTCAAAGTGGAGATCAATGTCGAATTCCCGATGCGTTCCGATGCAGCTCCTCCTACATCAACCGATGCGCCCGTAGTTTCGGAAGTGTCGAAGGCAGTAAAGGAAGTTTACGGCGTGGACGCCCGACCGGTCGGCATAGGAGGAGGAACTGTTGCAGCGTACATCAGGAAAAAGGGCTACCCGGCGGTGGTGTGGTCAAGGATGGACGAGACAATGCACGGTCCAAACGAATATGCAAAGATCTCCAATATCCTTGGTGACGCAAAGGTATTTGCGTACATGATGCTCAAGGGATAATGAGCGAATCCGGCCCTCTGCGGTCAGGTTCGAAAAACCCGTTCCTAGAATTCCCTTTCCTGCTTCAGATTTCTCTGCATGAGCATGCCCACGGCTTTGCGTATATCGAAGTCCTCGTACAGGACTTTGTAGATGATTTCGCTTATGGCCATTTCCACGCCCGCTTCATTCGAGACCTTGTGAACGGATCGAGCCGTGTAATAGCCCTCGGCCACCATGTTCATGCTTGCGATTATATCGCTTATGGTTTCCCCGTGGGCAAGGCGCTCGCCCACCTTTCGGTTGCGGCTCAAGGGACCCGTGCACGTGAGCACGAGGTCGCCCATCCCGGACAGGCCGGAAAGCGTGAACGGGTTTGCGCCCAGCGCAACGGCCAGCCTGGTGATTTCGGCAAGCCCGCGCGTAATAAGGGCAGCCATGGCATTCGTGCCCAGCCCCATGCCCTCGGCCGCTCCGGCTGCAATTGCTATGACGTTCTTGAGCGCTCCGCCCAGTTCGACGCCCTTTACATCGTCGCTGGAGTAAATTCTGAATTCAGGTCCTGATATTTCCTTCTGTACGGATTCGGCCAGCTTGATGTCCTCTGATGCAACCACCACGGCCGATGGCAGGCCGGCTGCAACCTCTCTTGCAAAAGAAGGTCCCGAAAGACACGCCATGTTCACTCCGGAACCTACCTCTTCCGTGATTACATCGGTCATGAGCCTGCCCGACTCGTATTCAATGCCCTTTGTGCAGCTCAGGATCAGGGCGTCTTTACCAAGGTGTTTTCCGGCTGATTTCCAGACGGAACGCAGTGCATGGCCCGGGATAACGGACAGCACGAGGTTCGCGTTCTTGAGAACGGGTTCAAAGTCGTTGAATGCCTTCAGGTTTTCCGGAAGCGTGAAACCGGGGAGAAACACGTGGTTTTCGTGGCTGTTGTTGATGCCGTCGGCCACGTCCTTTTCGTAACACCAGACTTTTACTTCCCTTCCGGTGTCGGCCAGCAGTTTAGAAAGTGCGGTGCCCCAGCTTCCGGCTCCCATTACGGATATGTTTTCTAGTTTCATGAAACGGATGGTAGGACTGTTCAAAAAAAATCGCAAGGGGGTCGAGTGACAATGCAATGATGGCGGAAGATTTTAAGTCGGCTGCGGTTCTTTATTTTCTATTATTTTCTTCCTCAATCCATGCCAGAGCAGCTTCGACGACTGTATCGATGCCGTTTGCTACGTCATCCGGATCGAGCCAGACTTCTTCTTCAGGGTGTTGCTCGCTCCCTTGCAGGTAATCCAATTCTGAATCAACAAAGATGGAAGATGTGTAACCAAAACCAATATCCTCAATATAAGGATCATACGCCCAAAACGTTCCTATTGCGCCAAAACTGCCATCCGTAATTCTTCCAAATCTCCGCGCTCGAGGATGATGACTTAAGATATAAGGAAAAATATCGGCTGCAGATCCAGCCAGGGGACCCTGGAGAATCGCTATGGGGTGATCATAATAGGTGCTCTCATCAATATCGATATCGCCATCAGCCCACCACACAGAATCCAAACTCATAGCGTAGAAATCATCTGGATCGGTCCGTTCAACAGAACCTATGATATGTTCTATGTCCTTTTGATCATTTAATAGAATTGAAAAAAAGTCAGGACACATGAAACCTCCATGGCTGTATCGCTGATCAATGATCATACCGTCTGTATCCATCATCTCTTCAAGTGCAACGGCGAAGTCCTCCTGTGCTTGAAGTGGAGGACCATAAACATAGAAATAGCCAATGTTTGTGTCCGGCAGTATGCCCCAGGTAATTCCCGGTTTAGCCTTATAATCATCCCAGCTGGTATATGGCAGGTCCACGCCTTCCACACCCACCTGCTCTGAACACAGGATATGAGAATTGAAATCCAGAAGATCATCAGTATCTATTGACTCAGGGGATGAAGATCCCCAACGGATCACATCCATTTTCTCGAATAGGTGGGCATTGTGTATGGCTATATACATCTGATGGTACTCATGGGACTTTTGAGAAGACCTGCCGGCTCCACAGACCGGGAGTTTCATGTCATATATTTCATCCAGAAGATCGTGCCACGGTCTGCCGTTATAGCCAAGTATGATGTCGCCGGGAACAAGACCCGCCGGATTATCAGGGTCAACACGATAGACCAGCAATCTGTCGTCATCCATAGGCGTTACACAGACTCCCATGGAGCTACTGCTATTGCTGTAATGTCGCAACATTGGTGGTCGTTCCCCAAGAGAAGGATTATCATAAAATATCTCACCGCATATCTTTTCGCTGTCAATACGTGTGTGAACATCATGAAGCTCAGCAATCATATAGCTGAGCAGCGCATAAAAGTGCCCGTAGCTTTCTGCTTTCTCAACCTGAGGCCTGTATTTCTCCCTCACCTCATCCCAGTCTAAATCCAGTACCACAAATCCTGCATAATCCTCCGCCAGGATGCTACAGATGTCATCAAAGATCTTCAGCCGGGTCTCTTTGTCAGGTGCTTCTCCCCAGAAAGCACCAACCCTTGCTGCATGATCCCAGGGATCTGGTTCTGTACCGGCATCTTGGATCTTTTCAGTGTCTGCATTAGCATCCACGCCTGCATTAGCCTCATCCTCCTTTTCCGATGCGCAGGAAAGGGCGAGGAGCATTATGAGTGCGGTGAGGATTCGGGTTCTGTTCATTGGATCCCCTGTTGACGTGGGAGAATTATACAACATATTCCGGACAAGTGGGTGTAAATATCAGATAAACAAAACAGTGAATAATGACAGCAGGCTGACTACCGAACCTGCTTCGCTTGATACCCTGTACGGACTCCCACTGCAGTTTCCTGAACCGGATTCGTCTTCTGCCTTTTCGTCATCGTCAGCGTCGGAATCAGAATCAGAGTCAGTATCTGAATCGGAATCAGTATCAGAGTCCGAGTCTGTATCGGTATCAGAGTCAGTATCTGTATCAATATCCGTGTCAGTACCAGCATCCAGACAATCGGTCTCTTCATCAGTAACCTGGATACTCTCCGTATCCCAGTCACCATCAATAAAGGCAAGCGTGTATGTTATATTACCAGGCGGAACGCACTGATCCACAGCTTCAAAATAATAATCAGGAGTACAATTCCCATAACACTCATTTATTTCATCACCATCACAGTCATTACACTTATCTCTGTGGGTTTCACAATAGTCCGGTGGTGTATCTCCGCCATCTATGTATTTAGCGAATTCACAGTACAGACCGGCATCAACTGCATCATCAGCAACCAGCATCCTGTTTTCAAAAATTACTTTTTCACCTGAATCCGCTTTCCGTATCAAATCATACCATTCATCTTCATAATGACTTAAACTGTATTGGTCCATCCAGATTGTGATTTTTACATCCTGGCCCTCCTGGATGAGAGAATGGATTTCAGGCTCCGGTGCTGCATCAGACATAGCAGTTTCTGGTATCATTATGGCAATTGCCAGCGATATAAGAACAATTTTTACGGTTAAATATGTTTTCATTATGGTACCCCCTTCAGCCACACGATGATAATACCCCGAATAAAAAGGAAAAGGCAGAAAAATTCTCGCTCAGAGCACAATTCTTTTCATAGCTTCCTGATAATCCGGTGCTATGCTGATACAACCATCGGGTGAACTGTCGTGTAGTAGGTTCGTTATTGGGCGAATCTTGCGATGGAAATGTTGGTCATTTGTTACTGTTCTCTTCCTCTATCCACGCCAGAGCAGCTTCGACTACGGTGTCGATGCCGTTTGCTACGTCGTCTGGATCGAGCCAGACCTGTTCTTCCGGAGTAACATCATCTTCCTGCAGGAAGTTCAGGTCGCTGCCAATTGCCTGCCTGCCGGCATAAGTGAAGTTGATGCCTTCTCCAACCCAGGTCCCTTCGTCAGCCAGGAAACCCCCGTTTGTGACTCTGCCGAACCTCCTGGCATACGGGTGAAGGCTCATATAGTATGGAAATTCATCTCCTCCCGAGGCCGCCTTTGTGCCCTGAAGAACGGCAATGGGATGATCGTAGAAGGTATTTTTATCTACGTCAGCAAGAAGGTTCCTCCATTCCACTCCCTCGAAATTTACCTTGAAGTAATCATCCTCATTCAGACGTTTTACATAGCCTATGACTTGATCGTGGGTTTCATTGAACAGCATTGACAGTGCAGCGCCGAAGGATGATGAGCCCCAGCTCAGTCGCTGATCGATTATCAGGCCGTCAGTGTCCAGCAGTTTTTCGACGGCTGTATAAAGATATGAACTGTTGAAATTACAGATATATCCTATGTTCGTTCCGGACAGGATGCCCCAGCTGGCATCCGGAGAATACGAAAGATCAGAAAAGCTGGTGTAAGGAGGATCCACTGCGTCCACACCCACTTGATCAGAGCAGATGAAATCGGATTCATAGCCGATGAGTCTGTCGGTGTTTATGGATTCAGGAGATGATGCTCCTTTTTTGAGCACTTCCATTGATTGAAAGAGGTGGGCGTTGTTAACGGCTACGTTCATTCTGTTATAATCGTAAGCTGAATCAACGGTTCTGTTCAGACCGCAGACGGGCATCTGCTCCCTGTCTATGATTTCAAGATTCTGCCTCCAAGTCCGGCCGTCATACCCTAGAATGAAGTCTCCGGGTTCAAGACCGGCAGGATTGCCGGCTTCTGTACTGTATACGAGCAGCCGATCGTCAGGCATGGATGTTGCGCACGCGCCGATTACGCTGGTTTTATCCCATAGGTGAAAAAAGGGAGGTCTTTCCGCTTGGCGTGGATGATAATGAAGTTGCCCGCATATATAATCGCTGCTTATAAACACCCGGCTGTCACGAAGTTCGGCCACCATGTGGCTTAATACGGCATAGAACCTGCCGTAGCTCGTTGCCAGTTCCATCTGTGGTCTGTATGTGCTACGGACTTCGTCCCAGTCCAGTTCTGAGACCGTAAATCCTGGATATTCTTCTGCAAGCGTTTCCCATATTTCATCAAACACATACATGCGTGTTTCCAGATCCGGGGCAGGGCCCCAGAAAAGATCCACGCGTTCTTTATGGTTGAAGGGATCGGAAATGATACCTGCATCATTATCCTGATTGCTTTTCCCCCCTGCATCAACCTGCCCGCCGTTCGATGATTCAGTACACGCCACAAGCAGTACAAGCAGCAGTATTGCCGGAAGTGCGGCGTTTTTATCGACCAAGTTCTTCATTTATCCACTTAATGGCGGCTTCGACGACTGTATCGATACCATTTATGACATCTTCCTGTGTCAGCCAGACTTCTTCATTCGGATTCTGCACACTGCCCTGCAATACGACATGATCCTTATCAAGCATCACGCATTCTGTATATGATACCGAAATATCATTAATATACGGATCCGGATTCCAGAATTCGGTTACTTCACCGAAGCTCCCCTCGGTCAGGCGTCCGAAAGTGCGTGCATGAGGATGATGCTTCATGAAATATGGAAAAATATCTCCACTCGAAGCGGCTTTGTGGCCCGTAAGCACGGCAATGGGTTTCATGTATTCAATCGGCTCTGTATCTTCTATTGAGTAGGAATGTCCACCGGAGGTTGTAAGTGTTTCATAGTCTGATTGTGATTTTCTGTGTACGCACGTCATTATGTCGTCTACATCCGAACCGAACAGAAATGAAAGTCCTTCTGTTTTCGTAACCTCTCCTCCCATGTTGAAACGCTGATCGATTATGAGCGCGTCGGTTTCAAGTAATTCTTCTACTGCAACGGTGAATTCCTCTGCAGCTTTCTTGTTCCAGCTGTAGACGTAAATGTACCCTATGTTGTGACTGGACAGGATTCCCCACGAAATATCGCTCCAGTATTTTTCTTCCTCAACGTTGGTCCATGGGAAGTAAACGTCTTCAAGTACGAGCTGGTCGGGACAGAGCATAAGGGGACCATTTGAAACAAGTTTCGCTGTTTCTATTGATTCAGGCATGGTGGAGCCTATTCGCAGCACGTCCATCTGCGAGAACAGATGTGAGTTGTTTACCACGGAACCCAGCTTCAGGTACTGCTCAGCAGGATCTGCAGAGGCATGCATGCCGCACACGGGGATGTTCATCTTTTCAATGTCTTCAAGCAGCAGAGCCCACGGCCTGCCGTCATATCCGAGTATCATGTCTCCGGTTTGAAGCTGTGCCGGGTTATCGTCATCGGCGCGATATACGAGCAGTCTCGAATTATCCAGCGGTGTCACGCATACGCCGATTCGGCTGTACCAGTCATCCAGCACGAAATAGTCGTTGGAATCACTTTCATCGTTATCGCAGAGAGACCTGAATGAGATCCGTGCGTGGCCGTCCTGTAATTCCGAGAATATCCTGCTCAATATGGCGTAAAAGCCGGCCTTGTCATCCACTTTTTCGATTTCTTTGCGGTATTTTTCTCTGACCTTGTTCCAGTCAACGTCACGGGCGCTGAAGCCAGCGTAATCGTCGGCGAATTTTTGCCAGATATCATCAAAGATTGCCATGCGTACTTCCAGGCTTTTGATTCCTCCATCGTCGACATCCCCCTCATCGGTAACTTCTTCAGAATCACAGGCGCATAAGAGGGGCAGAGTAATAAGAATCAGCACAATTACATATCGAGTCATCGTTTCCCCTTGGGATTGAAGACAGATTATAACCTGAAACGCACTTTCAGAGGTAAAATTTAGAACACGCGCTTTGAGTGCCTGATGTTTTCTAACTTCAATGTTTGATGGTTTCATGCACATGCGAGTTCAGAATGAGCTTTTTGTTTGAGAAAAGCTCATTCTGCCAGAGTAGTCTGATGTCTTTGTTTGATTTTTCCGGAGCCGGTTTTATTGAGTTGAATAGTATTCAAACCGGGCGATGTGCGGCTGGTTTTTATCTGATAATTATGTTTAATCCGGTTTTTTAATTATCAATTGATCAAGCTTAAATGTTTGTCTGGACGCATACCTGCTCCTTAAAATCTAATAATTTACGCTTATTATAGTTCCAGGACATTTATTCATGAAATAACTATCGTTCATTTAATTATCGTCATATTCATAAATCAAATATATACATTGTATTAAATGATGCTGTACATCAAAAAATCAAGCTGTAATAATTGATTACAATAATACTGTATCAATTTATGTAATTTAAAAGTTTGAAAGTAGAAGGCATAGATGTAATTTTGAAATAACGTTAGTTGATTAGAGTTATCCGGATTCTTATTGTCAGATTAAATTGTTTGATTTATATTCCGGGGCATTCTCTTATCTGATATATATGTTTGGTCACTGAAAGGGAGGTGCAGAAAAATGATGCCCGAAGGCTTTGGAAGGAGAATCAGGCAGCTTCGCAAGGCAAAAAACATGACGCAGACGCAGCTGGCAAAGAAAGTGGGCGTTCATTATATACATATCGGGAGGTATGAGAGGGGAAAATCAGACCCGAATGCGTATTTTCTCCTGAGACTCGCCCGCGCTCTGGGTGTTACGCTCGATTTTCTCGTTTACGGTAAGAAACCCGAGCCACTTTTAGTGGACGAGGAGCTGCTGTTCCTGTTTCGGACAATAAGCACCCTGTCGCCGCAGTCGCGCATGGCCGCGAAAAAGCTTATTAACGAATTTCTTGTCGAGCTTAAGAAGATGGCACAAGGCACTGTTTGAAGGTCCGGATAAATATTGTGGAATTAAATTGACTTTAATATTCCCTGATACGGGATATACTGTATCAGGGAGGAAACGATAAATGAACGCCATTGAGGGACTTGAAAGAATTACGTTTGATTCCGGCGTAATGGCCGGACGTGCCTACATTCGGGGACTCAGGATTCCCGTGTCTCTGATACTGAGACTCATTGCAGACGGTCTTTCTCGAAAGAAAATACTCGAAGAATATCCGGATCTTGAAGATGAAGACATCCGTCAGTGCCTTGAGTATGCTGCCTGGCTTGCAAGCGAGGAGACAGTCGCGCTGGACAGGGTCGCGGGTTGAAGTTTCTCCTTGATATGGGCATTGCCCGTTCAGTACATGAATTTCTTTCAGAAAAAGGGCACGATGTGGTCCACGTACGAGATCTGGACCCACGGGCTTTTGAATCAGGTGCAATTATTATCATTGAAGAGGCAAGGCATCGTATCCGTCGACTTCCGATAACAGCGAGAAAATAATTAGTTTACATGAGATGGATTTAGGCAGTTGGTCTGTCTGTACGAATGATTGAAAGAAATTCCTGATATTAAGCACTTATATAACAGGAGCCGTGGGGAGGTACCGGATGAAGCATTCATTTGCCGTGTTGGTTTAGCACGATGTCGGGCAGGGTTCTGTTCGGTCTTCTGTTCACGCTATGCATGTGCCTGCCATTCACGGCAGCAGCGGATCAGGAATCCAGTACTGGTTCCGGCCGGGGTCTGGACGACAGTGACAAGAATAATGATACCGGCGAAGAAGACTATGTCTTTGCACTGCTCATGAATCCGGTTGACGTTGTCTGGCAGCTCGTTTTGAAAGATATACCTCTTATTCCGCAGTTCCAGTTGAGAATCACACGCCATCTCGCCCTGGATGTGATTCCTTTTTATATAAACAGCTATAATCACGATGCAACTTACGTTGAGCGGTGGAGCGCAGGAGGCGCACTCGGCCTTCGCATCAGCCCGCTCGGCACAGGACTTGAGGGCTTCTATCTGGTTCCCAGGATTCATGTTCAGTACTGGAAAATGGTTACAGACGGCAATTGTCAGTTTAATCTCGGAGGTCTGGGGTTTGTTCCGGGTACCTGGTGTATTTATGTTTGCACTTTTTGTGAGGGATGCAGGGTCAGGGAACATGATCTCTGGTTCGCGGGAATTGCGATCGAGGCCGGGTACTCATGGATATGGGATCATTTCGTCATGAATCTCGGCATGGCCGCAGGGTGGGGATACAACTTTCACCATGACGAAAACACGTATCTTCTGCAGTTCAACACGAGCCTGGGATTTGCGATTTAGCGCGATATGACCTCACTCCCCCATGTATCCCATGGCCTTGAGGCGCTTCATGGTCTCTTCATCCGCACGGATGGTTTTTTGATCATTCTTTTCCGCCGGGTAATTTGCGAGAAGTTTCTCGCGAAGTCCGGCGGCCACGTCCGGATGATCCTTGACCACGTTGTTCAGTTCCATCGGATCGTTTCTGATGTCGTAAAGCTCTTCCCGGTCTATCCTGTATTTATATTCCTTTACTATGGACCGCGGATGGACATTGTCCGGATTGTAAATATACCGCCACCTGTCTGTTCTTATCGTCAGTATGTTCGAAGTTTTGTATTTTCTTTCCGCTATTGCAAAACCTGAATCTTCCTGCCCGGAATCCTTCATAATGAGGGGCACCATTGATTCTCCATGCAGACCTGAAGGAATGGGGAGACCCAGAAGTTCCAGTATTGTCGGCGCGAGATCAATGTTCTCCACAATTCTGTTTACGCGTTTTCCCGCGAATGCGGATCCGGGCAGCCTGATTATGAGGGGTACGTGCAGAGTTGAATCATAGATGGAGGCGGAGTGATAAAAATAGAAATTGCGCTGGTAGAGATCTTCCCCGTGATCCGATGTAATTACGAGAATCGTGCTGTCATTGAGCCCCAGCCTCTCTATCTGTCTGCATATAAGACTGATATATTTATCGGCCAGCAGAACTTCACCGTCGTAAAGCGAAACGATGTTGTTGAGATCCGCGTTGGTGATTTTGACGCTGTTCAGTGTGATGCTGTCCAGCGAATTCTTTGAACCATCGAATACGCCGTCATACCCGCTGTCCGTGAAAATATCGAACTTTTTCGGTGGTATGTAGGGATAATGCGGCGCCTTGAAATGCATCCACATGAAAAATGCTTCCCCCGAATATTGTTCAAGCCATATATATGCCTTTTT
>Ga0272442_10001579_pt1 | contig 34212 bp, 35 predicted proteins | sample SSMForm2O_FD_200262 | JGI IMG/M metagenome (GOLD analysis project Ga0272442, IMG submission 200262) | Marine sediment archaeal communities from Little Sippewissett salt marsh, Falmouth, MA, United States - SSM-Form-2O | ecosystem: Environmental > Aquatic > Marine > Wetlands > Sediment ... | reverse complement strand
CACAGCAAGTAATGCTGTAGAAGCTAGAAAAGCGATGTACCCCATGAGGAGGACCCTCTCCTTACCGATTCTATCTGAGAGCCTGCCCGCGGGGATGGCAATAGCGGTGTGGGTTACATTGACCACTGTATAGACTATTGGGATAAGGGCGTCGCTTACCCCCATCTCTTTGGCGTTTAGGAGTATGAAGCTGAAGTTGAAGGCACCAAGACTGAAGACGCTCACAACAACAAGTAGTAGAAGGAATTTTCCTTTGAGTACCTCCTTGAGCCCGGCTAGGAAATTAAACTCACGTGTCTCGGATGCAACTATCTCTTTTACCCCAAAGAGGATCACAAATAAAGCCATAGACCCGGGAAGAAGGGATAACCAGAATACTCCCTTGACGGTCCAACCAAGCCAGACCATAACCATAGTAGCTGTTAAAGGTCCAACGATTGCGCCAAGCTGATCGAGGGTACGGTGAAGCCCAAAGGCTGCCCCCTGTTGATTGGCTGAGACAGAGTCACTGATTAATGCGTCTCGTGGCGCTGTTCTTATGCCCTTTCCTATCCTGTCGAGTACTCTGATGCTGAGGACTTGGGTTATCGTGGTGGTGACTGCGAAGAGGGGCTTGGCGAGGTTTGATACCCCGTAGCCGATTAGTATGAATATCTTGCGTTTTCTGAATTTGTCGCTCATTATGCCGGATACTGCCCTGAGCATGTAGCTTAGAGACTCTGCTATGCCCTCGATAAGCCCCAAGGTGGCGATTGACCCCCCGGGTAAGCCGAGAATGTATACGGGTAGGATGCTGAGTACCATCTCGCTTGAGAAATCAGTGAAGAAGCTGACGAAGCCTAGCCTGTAGACGTTTTTGAACTCGTTCTCATCGCTCAAATGAATTGCCAGTAGATGATGATCGCTTTTAGGATATACGTGTATCTCCACACAATATTTCACTGAAAACTACTTTATGTCTATGAGTTACTGCATTGTGAAAGCAGATGTTCACTGATGTAAGGTCAAAGAAGATAATTCTAGTCTCACACTGTATATTGAATCAGAACGCCATATCAGATGGAACCGCAGACTGCCCCGCCGCGATAAAAGAAATAATCTACCCATTGATCGATGCAGGATTAAGTATACTCCAGATGCCTTGCCCTGAGCTAAACTGCCTCGGCTTGGACAGGGGGGATGTTCATGGAGGAAAACGCCCAGTTGTTGTTGAGAATACCCGGATTCGCCGTTCATTAATGCAACCAGACAGGTATAGGGTTCTTGCTGGTCTGGTTGATCAGGTGGTGTATCAGGTAGAGGAGTATTTGAGAAATGGGTTCAAGGTTGTCGCGGTTATTGGGATGAATCGTTCCCCTAGCTGTGGAGTTGATACTACGTCAGACAACGATCAGGAGGTCGCTGGGCGTGGGGTTTTCATGGATAGGCTAAGAGATGAACTGGAGAAGAGACAGATAGATGTGCCAATGTATGGGGTTAAGGGCTCGGAAATGGAGAGATTGAGAAAAACAATTGAAAAGGTGATAAAATAGGACCTACTCATGTAAATAATCAACCAATTCCAGTTTTGATGATGTAAGTTTTTCAACTCATAAACAGGGTACTCTGTATGAGGCGAGGAATATCTACGCTGGGCATCATTGCACCTGTCTTCTTCGCCTTATCAGTGATTGTCCTTGGAGCCATCAAGCCAGATTATAGCCATGTCTACCACACAATGAGCGAGCTAGGTGAGACAGGTGCAGTTACGGCTCAGGCAGCATCAATAGTATTCATGGTTTCTGGTTTGATGATCACCGTGTTCGGATATGCTGTACAGTCTGAACTCAGACGAGATGATAAACGAGTCTGGACCGGTGTGATGATTATGCTATTTGGGCTTCTAGATTTTGTGGGATCAGGGGTTTTCCCGGTTGATGTAGGAGGTGCATCAGTATCTGTTGTGGCTACTGTTCATGTCTATGCTACGTTATTAGGTGAGCTTGCTGCTGTGGGGATGCCTATCTGGTTTCTGAGGGACACAGAGGCGGTTGAGGGCTGGGAAGCTCACAGGAGGTTCAGTATGCTGGTCTTCTGGGCTAGTATGCCCTTGGTTGCTTTCCTCGGTTATTGTATAGTTGGTCATACTCCGGGTCTGATGGATGCGCCCCTTGGGCTTGCTCAGAGGCTGCTGGTTGGGTTATTTCTCGTTTGGATTATGAAAACAGCTTACTCGATGCGAAACTAGTTGCTCAGTTGATGTTTTTTTCATTTATACTTACACTATGAATGTTTTCTACATAGCCTATAGCTGTATTATTCGCTACATACCAGGGGTAACGATTAGCGTTCGACGATACTTAAATCAAAATTAGGTAAAATTCCGTTGGTTAAGATGAGTGGGACACAAACCGTAATCCAAAAGTTCGAGGAACAGACCAGAAAAACACTTGAAAAGACAAAGGAAGGCATTCAAAACCTTCTTGACAAGATGCGCGGCGCAAAACTAGGTCTAGACGAGCCCGAGGAAGCAGAGTAAGCCCTAGTTCGAAACAGGGGACCGGCACATCAGTTGTATGTGTAATGTTAGTTAATCATACCATTTTTAAACTATAATCACGTTGTAGGCGTACCTCTAAGGAGAGAAATAATAATGGGGTATCGCTTTGTCCAGCCCCCGAGAGAGGGGCAATAAGAAATGGGGTATCGTATTCTCAAATAACCCCAAAAAGAAATCAAAAACAATGACCGTGAAGGTCCAGCGCATCTGGGAGGCAGCGAAACATGACTAAGACCACAGGCAGTAAAGCATATTTAAAGACCCTCGAACGCGAGGGAGTGACACACATCTTCGGAATAACAGGAGCAGCATTGATTCCAATATGCGATGACCTCCTCGAAAGCAAAATAAGGTACGTACCAGGCGTCCATGAACAGGGTTCAGCGCATATGGCTGATGGCTACGCACGGGTAGCTGGGAAACCGGGAGTAGTTCAGGTAACCAGCGGACCGGGAGCCACTAACATCGTTACGGGTGTCGCTACGGCTCAGCTTGACTCTTCGCCGCTGGTAGCCTTCACTGGTCAGGTGCCTATGAGTATGGTTGGTACTGATGCCTTTCAAGAGGTTGATATTATCGGTGTGACAGCCAGTATCACCAAGTGGAATTATCAGGTTAGAGATCCGGCTATGATTCCTTGGGCTGTTAAGGCTGGTATGCATATCAGCAATACTGGTCGTAAGGGAGCGGTCTTGATTGACTTGCCTAAGAATGTGACTACCGAGGAAGCTGAGTTTGATTATGATGTCAAGGTCGAGCTTGAAGGCTATAAACCGGTGATTGAGCCTCTTGCAAGAGAGGTGGATACAGCTGTACAGGTACTGCTGGGCGCCAAGAAGCCTGTCATTATTGCGGGTGGTGGAGTAGTTGCGTCTGGGGCTGGTAAGGAACTTACCGAACTCGCTGAGTTATTGATGGCCCCTACGGCTACTAGCTTGATGGGAAAAGGAGCTATCTCAAGTAGTCATCCATTGAGCCTTGGTATATGTGGGATGCATGGCAGGCACGAGGCGAACTTTATGGTGCCTGACTCGGATGTTCTATTGGTAGTAGGCTCCCGTTTTAGTGATAGGACCACTGGTTCTCTAGGTGGATTCGCTCCAAACGCCAAGATAGTGCATATTGATATCGACCGGAGTGAGGTTGATAAGAACGTGGATAGCATCACTCGGGTCATCGGGGATGCAAGGCATGTATTGGATGCGTTGATTAAGCGTATCAAGGTCGAGCGATTGAAGCCCAATGGCTGGCATAAAAGAATAACAGAGTTCAAGCAATACTGCGAGCCCTTCGACTACGGCACGGACATATCAACTCCAAACATCATGAGAGCCATCAGAGAAGCACTACCAAGCAACGGCATAGTAACCACAGACGTGGGGCAACACCAGATGTTCGCTGCGCTTCACTATGATGTGCTTGAGCCGGGAACCTTCCTAACAAGCGGAGGATTAGGCACCATGGGTTGGGGATTACCTGCAGCCATCGGAGCCAAGGCGGCCAAGCCGGAGTGCAAGGTCTTGTCTGTTTGTGGGGATGGCGGTTTCCATATGACTGAGAATAACCTTACTGTGGCTGTGGACGAGGATTTCCCAATAGTTGTAGTGGTTTTGAACAATAGATTACTGGGTATGGTGGCTCAGTGGCAAAGGTTGTTCATGGATGGTAGGATGGCTGCGGTTGCCCGTGAGTATTCGGTTGATTATACTGAGCTTTCCAAGACTTATGGTGCTCATGCGGTGCGGACTGAATCCATGGATGTGTTTAGGTCTGAACTGCGTAGGGCTGTGGATGCTGATTATACGACGGTGATTGAGGTACCCATTGATCCCAATGAGAATGTGTACCCAATGATTCCACCGGGGATGGGTTTAAAGGATATATTGACGGATGAATGATCATGAGTCTTAATGTTGTTAGTTTCCTCGTGGAGAACAAGCCCGGCGTCCTGTTTAACATCAGTAACACCATCAGGCGCAAGAATTTTAACATCCACAGCATCACAGCCATCGCTGGGGAGCACGAGGATACGACGAGGATCACCATCACGAGCAAGGCTGATGCCCATGAGATAGATAAGCTGGTGGAGCAAATGTCCAAGATGGTAGATATTATCAGGGTTAAACGGCTCGACCCGTTGAGGACAATTCAGAGGGATATGGCTTTGGTGAAACTGCATACGGCAGACCCCATGGCTCAGGAGGAGGCGTTGGCGATTATCAACAAGTACAAGGGATTGATCTTGGATATCAAGCCGGATACTGTTATCGCCCAGATCACTGGGTCTGTGAATGAGGTCACTGATTTCCACAAGGAAGTCACATACATCGGTATAATTGAGTCTGCACGTACAGGCATCACAGCCATCGAGAAGGGCTGGGTTACCCTGATGGAGAAATAATCCCTCTTTTATCAATCAGTATTTAGGTATCCGACCCGTTACGCATATGATTGGTATGTGTCAACTGGCTGCATATATCGGTGATAGACCCATCGCTCCACTGTTGATGGATGCATTACGGTTTCAGGAAGGATATTATGGGGGACAGGCGACGGGCTTAGGGGTTCTGGATAACGGTGTTTTAAGCTGGGTGAAGCAGCCGGGCTCAGTGGACCATGTTATCGCCAACAGCAATATCATGGGGCTAACAGGCACAACGGGTATCGCCCATAGCAGGCTAAAAGAGACCAACGTGGCTGAGGAATATAACAGGGCACGGAACGCGCACCCATTCACAAACACGGATAACACGATTGCGCTGATGCATAACGGGGTAATAACCAACTATGAGCAACACTGGGCTGAGCTAGCCAAAGAGTACACCTTCAAGGGATACAACGAGGACATCAACTACATCACAGACAGCGAGGTAGCCGTCCACATGATAGACAAACTAATCTCTGAGGGCACTTGTCTTGAGGATGCTGTAAGGGAGACCGCTAATAGGCTGACTGGTATGGTGCTTCTGGGAGTTATCAGTGTAGATGAGCCTGAGACCGTTTATATCACCAACTGGATTCAGGCATGCACCTTGGCAGTAGGGGACAACGAGACCATGTTTAGCAGCAGCCCCCTCGGGGTCCAACACGTAGCTGATGAGTTCAACATATTCACTGCCCCAAGGAACAGCTTCATCAAGATGACTCGAGAAGGGTTCGAGATCACCAGACTGGACAATAACAGGAAGGCGCCGGCTACTCCTATAGATTGGTATGGGTTCAGGGATGAGGTGATCAGGATTCTTGGTGAGTGTGGTAAACAGAATTGTTTGGAGTTGCATCTCAAGTTGGAAGAGGCGGGGGGAGAGAAGGCTTTCGATATCAGTATGGGTTTGTGGAAGGAGTTCCAGCGGATGGGCTGGGGTGACCAGAACCAGTTGATCGATACCCTGAATCTCATGGTGGAGGAAGGGTTGATCAATAGAACTGTCGAGCAATATCCTGAAGGAGGCGTTATTGTTCCTAGGATTTTCTGGTCGCTACCCTAAATTGACGCTTCATGTATCAAACATAGGGGGAAAATTTTCTTACCATGCCTCTTTTCGTCATTTAAAGACCGTAAGCGTACCGCTTTTTACACTTATTTGGAGCGATTCTGGGCTATTCTGGGGCGTGTTTTGATAAAATGGGGCTGGTTTCTCTCTTTTCGCGTTACCCCCCCCCCTCCCTGTTAGCCGCTATTCTATTCAATGAATATATAATAATCTTGAAGACATTCTATATCCGTGGCTTCTCGAAGAGCAGTAGGCAGTCTCATCGGTATAGGGTTCCTACTGATGATCATAGCAGTAGGAGTGTCATATTATCAATTATGGGAAGGCGTTGATCGGAGAAGAGACGAGATACTACAGGATATGATGCAGCAGGATAGAAACGCCGCCGATGAGGACTTGGATATTCAGTATATTGCTTTGACTGGTGGGAATAGCCTGAACCTCACAATCAAGAACACTGGAGCCATAATATCTCAACTAGAATGGATAGGAGTCTTCGATGAGACCCAGAACCAGAAAGATTACTACAGTATAGAGACGAGTCTCAACCCATTGGAGACCCAGACAGAAATAGGAAACACATCAATAACCATGAACCCAGCCAATACCTACATCATTCAAGTACTCACAAGCCTAGGCAACAGCTACTACGGAGAATACCCCATGCCAGTGGACCCGGGAGGAGGAAACGGAGGCGGTGGATCAAATGAGACCCAATACTACTTCGTGGACCTAACCGGGGACGACTATGCACCTATTCAGTTTGGCGCCCATAGCCTCTTCAGCGCTATGCAGGCGGGACCAGACTATGTGAATGATACGCTGACTGAGGAGCAGAGTTATTTCTCAGGAGAGATAGGTGACACGGTTATTGATTTGCTTGAGTATGATACGAGTCAAGGCAGGTATCCTGATGTTGTCCCAGTTGCAGGAGACATTTACGCATTGGCATACGCGGGTCCTGGGACAGACGGTTGGCTCGCAACGGTGGAGATAACTCCAGATGGTCAGATCACCGATACGGTAGTGGACTCGTGGGAGTTCCAAACAACTCTAGGGGATACACCGGATATAATCCATGTTTCAGGGACCGTCTATGCTGTGGCGTATCGGGGTCCGGGTTCTGATGGGTTCATAATAACAGTGAATATCGCTGCGGATGGAACCATCACAAACTCGGTAATTGACACCCTAGAGTACGATACTTCAAGGGGAGTTACACCCAGCCTGATTCACGTTTCCGGGGATTATTACGCAATAGCCTACTCTGGGGCTGGTAGTGACGGGTGGCTTGCGACTGTTGAAATAGCTGGTAATGGTCAGATTACAAACACAGTCGTAGACACGTTGGAGTTTGACACCGCAACGGGGAACGATCCCTTCATTTATCATATATCGAGTGATTTCTATGCGATTGCATATACTGGTTCAGCTACACGTGGGGAACTTACTACTGTGGAGATTGCGACTAATGGGTTGATCACTGATACAATCGTTGATACTTGGGAGTTTGAGCCCAACCAATGTGATAACCCCACCATAATCAATATCGCCGGGGACATCTACGCCCTAGTATACCGGGGAACCAACAACGACGGAGACGTTGCCACCGTAGAGATATCAACAGCAGGAGCCATCACCAAATCGTTAATCGATCTCTTCCAGTATGATCTCACCAACGGTTTAGAGCCCTCTATCGTAAATGTACAGGGAGATTACTATGCAGTCGCCTACGTTGGTGATGGAAGCGACGGTTTCCTTGTGACGATTGAGATTCTATCCAATGGCATAATAACTCAGACGGTTGGAGACACACTGGAATATGACACAGGTAGTGGGCTTGACCCATATCTTTTCCCTATTACCACGGATATTCACGCGATAGCGTATGCTGGACCGGGTAATGATGGTTTCATCACTACTGTTAGTTATGTTGGTGGGGCTTTCAAGCTGGATATTGAGGTTAGCTGGACTGGTTTACCGACAAAGACCAACGAGTTCCTGACCATATACGGTGGAACCATGGGAGGCGAGAGCCTTCAAGTGGATTACTGGAACGGTGCAACGTGGGTGAACATAATGCCCAATGTAAAATCGGGGTGGAATGTGGTCGATGTCTCTGCCTACTTGACAAGTTCAACATTCACAATTAGATTCGTGGACACACTCGAAGTAGGAGATGTTACACAGGACTCTTGGGAAATCGATGCCGTATTCCTAAACTTGTTCGATTAATGCGTTGGACTGTTTTGAGGCTCCTTTCAGAATATACGAAATAAAAAACAGGTTTGGTAATCCGCTTTCCTTGTTTTAAGTGTAATTTTACTTACACATTTTGTTTAAGAATACGTGGGAGATACTATGGCTATGCACTGGACTGAGGAGTTCTTCGTAAAACATGGTAAGAATTATATGAAGACCCTTGAGAGCATCAGAGAACGAGCCATAGATCAAACTGATGGCGTGATCAAGGTATTTGAAGAGCAGGGCGTACCTAGGGATGGGTTGATACTTGATTTATGCTGTGGTATTGGCAGGCACTCGGTTCTATTAGCAGCTAAAGGTTACAACGTTGTTGGGTTGGATTTCTCCCCGGATTTCATCAAGAGGGCAAAGGAGATCGCAAAAGAGAAAGGCGTTGATGACAGGTGCACGTTTATCCTTGGTGATGTGCGAGAACTTGAAGACGCTGTGGATGGAAGGCAGTTTGACGCTGCAATAAACATGTTCAGAAGTTTAGGCTACTACGACGACCCGACAGAGTTTGAGATACTCAAGAGTATCTTTAAAGTGACAAAATAGGTGGAGTCTTGTTGATTGATGCAACCAACCGTGACTGGATAGTTAAAAACTATTGCCCAGTTAACTTTGGCGAGGAAGGTGAGGGACAGCTACGGTTGGTGACACGCAGCTTCAACCTTGAGACATCGGTTCTTGAGAATGATTGGACCATCTATGCGCAGAAGGGAAAAGACCTCAAGTATCAAAACTCATCTATGATCACCCAAAGGGTACTGTCGCTTCATGAGCAGATCAGGTTCCTAAGAGAAGCTGGGTGGAGTTATGTAGTGGCTTATGGAGATTTTGGGTTGAACTCATTTAAAATAGATTCAAACAAGATGATTACCGTCTCGAAAAAAGAGGGTTAGCCCATTAGGGCGTGCTTTATGCCTTTTCGAGCCTTTAATGTGTCTATTGATTTCTGGGCGTCAGTCACCTTGTACTTGTGAGTCACTATCTCATCAAGCGGCAGCCTATCTGCTGCGAGTCTCATCAACTCAAGCACTGTACCGAACTGGGTGGGAGGATAGGTCCATGACCCCAGTATATCCATGTCCTTGTTACAGATAGTATGCGGGTTAATCAAAACAGGTCCTGGATTAGTATAATGACCTACCTCTACAAACTTGCCACCCCGGCGAGTCATATCAATACCCTCAGGAACAGCAACAGGAACACCAACAGCCTCGATAACCACATCACCGCCCAGACCATTGGTGAGGCGCTGAACCTCCTTAACCCTGTCCTCAGCAGAATCATACTGCCTCATATCGATAACATGATCAGCACCCAGCTTCTCAGCCATCGTGAGACGCTCATCCACCATATCAACACTAATGATATTACCAGCACCAGCCAGCTTCGCAGTGGCAATCGCTAGCAATCCAATAGCGCCGGCGCCTTGAACCACCACACTCTGACCTACACCGAAGCCCTCTCCAAAAGTAGGCAAACCAGGCGCATAAGCACGCTCAAGGGCTCTGCTGCTCACAGCCATAGGCTCAGTTAGCACAGCTACCTCGGGTTTAACCTCATTAGGTACCTTGTAGACCCAGAACTTCTCAGCGTTCACATATATCTTCTCAGCCCAGCCTCCAAGTAGGTGGGGTTTCTCGGCGCTGGTCATGTTGACCCCCATTACTTTTCTTCCGGTGCATAAGGTTGGTTTGTGGGGCATGAACCTGCAGAAATAGCATTCACCACAGTACCTGTTGGTACCCGGTACAACGATGACCCTATCCCCAACGTCCAATGGCAGCCCTTTGACCTCATAGCCCTTGGCTTTCTCTCCTATCTCCTCAATTACTCCAACCCACTCGTGACCGGGAATAACTGGATAGGGAATTTTCATGTTTCCCTCATAGAGATGCATGTCGGTGCCGCAGACGCCGCACAACTCCATACGCATTAAAAACCCATTGGGCTCTACCTCAGGCTCAGGGTAATCAACCACCTTGAGCTTACGAACATCTTCCAAAATTGCAGCTTTAACCATGAAGAAAATAGAGTGTATCAGAGATATTACATCTCCGGGTCTAATCGATCCATTTACTATCCTTGTAGTCTGCTACTGCCAGTACCTCGCTCTGGGGGTTCACCAAACCACTGACCCTGCAGGCATAGATCAATCCATCACAGGGAGACTTGATCTGCTCAAGCTCCTCAAAACTGTAAGGATTGTAAACGGTTCCCAGTACCTCTCCTTTGGAGACCTCGCGTGGGGGCTTCCCTATCCCTACGTCTGATGCCTCCATGTCTGAGACAAAGTAGCCCCCGAAAGTAGCCCGGACATGTGGGGCGTGTATAAAGTAGAATTGCTTCTCGGGAAGCATGGGCTCTCCCTCAAGCATACCAAGATGCTTCATAACATTCATTGTGCCCTTAACCCCAACGCGTTCACACTCAGCCTCAAACCGTTCCCCATGCCCACCCCCACCAATCTCAGGAACTGCGCTAGGAATACCAAGGGTACCCGCGTAACTAGTCATGGGCATGAATGCACCGCTACTAATACTACCCGGGGGATCATGGAGAATACCAAGACCGAACACTCGTGCCATCTCCTTGCTCTCTGGATCCAAGTTGAATAGCATCTTGTTTAGCGCCATTCCCCTCATCTGGCCATGATAATCCAGAATATGACTGCACTTGGGCACAAGCTCATCACTAATCAAAGCCGCAATCCTCATTGTGAGGCTGACATCAGTGGGATTCATGCTACCGAAAAGAGGCTGGGTTCGTTTCCCCGGGAAGACCCTGTTCATGTTGCTGAAGTCAACTGTTTCTTCGGGAGGATTTGGTGTTGTTCGCGTCATATGAGCAAAGCTATAGGGGTTGGCTACTGGTACCGCGATTATGGTTCCTTTGAGTTCGTCTGGTTTCAACTGGTTTACTACTGTTCTTATGATTCTGTTCTGGTAGTACTCGGTTCCATGGATATTCGCATACAATCCAAGGGTAGGTCCATCCTCCAAGCCCTTGATAACATGAACCGGGACATAGAGCATGTTCCCATCCAGCATCTGAACCACTTCTAGCCTGTGATAGCTCTTGGCTCCGGGCTCTGGTGTTATGTTAAAAGCCATGGTTTTATCATCTTATATATGTATTAAAAATAATGTTCGGTTTAACCAAATAAAATGCATTATAAAATAATATCAGAGTTGAAATAGTGATTAAATTAACATATTCCTTATAACAACATTGCTTAATCTGCAATTTACTCCACTAAATTGATTCTAAAATATTAAAAAAAGGAATAAAACATTGAAGAAAAAACAGCTTTAAGTTAAAAAAACAGTCCAATTTCCAAGAAATAAAACGATAACACCTTCAAAACGCATCTGATAAGACATTTTAATCTCTATTCACACTGTTCATAGATTAAGATGAATTGCCAACTCGCAGCATACATCGGAGATAGACCAATCACAGAAGTACTATTGAAAGCCATAGAGTACCAAGAACCCCTCTATGGTGGACACGCCACAGGAATGGGAGCCCTGAACGGAGACCAGATAGACATAGTCAAGGCAGCAGGCCCATTGAGCCACGTAAAGAAGACTCACCCAGAGATAACCAAGCTCAAAGGGACATGTGCAATGGCACACAGCAGGTATAGTGATAACGCCAGAGTGAACCCAGACTATAACCTTGATGAGATGGCGCACCCCTACATCAGCGATGATGGCAAGATCGCTTTGATGCACAATGGTGGGATCGCTAACTACAAGGAGCACTGGAAGGAGCTTGAACTGGAGCATACTTTCAGAAGCTATGGCGAGGTCGTAGATGATATTACTGACAGCGAGGTGGCTGTTCACATGCTCAGCGACGCCATGGAACAGGGCATGAACATGATAGAGGCGTTCCATCATATAGCCCCCAAACTGACTGGAACTTTCTTGCTTGCGGTTATACACACCGATGAGCCTGATACGGTTTACATCTGCAACTGGTATCAACCATGCTACGTTGCATTGGGCAAAGACGAGACCATGTTCGTAAGCAGCAGAAAGGGACTCAAAGACGTGGAAAAACACATGGACAGAGTCTTCCAGCCCCCCAAGAACAGCGTAATGAAGCTAACGAGGGGAAATATCGAGGTTCATGTAATGGACCCAGATAGAGAGATACCAAAGCTTGTGATGAACACCCCCAAGGCTATACAGCTAATCAAGGAGAAGATCAAAGAAGCTGGCCGTATTGATGTGAGGCAGCTCTTTTATGCGCTTCACCCTGAGGGATGGGCTGAGGCCTTCGATGTGACGCCAGAAGAGTGGAGACGACAACGTAAAGCTGGGATATACGTGATGAACCCATACTTTGAGTTGCTTGAGGCAATGGTTAATAATGGCGATCTCGTTGAGAGTATTGATCCTAGATCTGAGGGTGGGATCGATGGTGTTCCTAGGTTCAGTTATACGCTGGCCTAGGTCCGGTTTTATGATAACGTTTAAATATTTTAGGCTTGCCTAAATCTCTGATTGGGTTTGAGCAGTGCAAGCGTGGAAGAATACCTAGAAGCCATATACAGCCTAAATGAGAAAGGGGAACTGGCAAAAAACCAAGACCTATCAGAGAAACTAAAAGTAAGCCCACCAAGCGTCACACAAATGATCCAACGACTCGCAAAGGAAGGGCTAGTACTATACGAGCCATACAAGGGTACACAGCTAACAGGGAAAGGAATGGCCCTAGCCCAAAAAGTAGTACGGAAACACAGGCTACTAGAAGTCTTCTTGCACAAGATACTCAAACTGCCAATAGAAAAGGTCCATGAGCAAGCCTGTAAAATGGAGCACAGCCTTAATGATGAGACCGCCTCGGCTCTATGCAAAGCCTTGGATAGGCCAGAGAAATGCATAGACGATGATCCTATTCCAGAGTGTATTCTAGATGTTAGTGACTGCGATGAATGCGAGATGGCTAGATCAAAAAGCTCTGAACACCCACTCGTTACCCAACTCAGCAACCTCAAGCAAGGGGAAGAGGGAAAAGTCATGTTCATCAGGGGAGGAAGGCATAGCAGCAAAAGAATCCAAGACATGGGATTGACACCCGGAACATATCTACGAATGGTTAACGCAGCACCATTCAACGGACCCGTTGAGGTAGAGGTGCGTGGAAGCAGCCTAGCCCTTGGAAGAGGCCTAGCGAGCCAGATTTTTATAGAGGTAGAGGACGAAGAACAGCCTTGGAAGAGAACTCACCCACATGGACCCCACCATAATTTACAGAGCCAATCATAATGAACGATTCAAAACTAAATTTTGCTCTAGCCGGTAACGCCAATGTCGGCAAGAGCGTAATATTCAATCAATTAACAGGACTCCACCAACATGTAGGAAACTGGCCTGGAAAAACCGTTGAACGCGCCGAGGGAACCCTCAACTTTGAGGGACAGGAGATCGATATCATCGATTTGCCCGGCATCTATAGTCTTAGCACCTATAGTATTGAGGAGGTTGTTAGCCGAGAGTATATCGCGGTTGAGCAACCGGATGTAATCATCAATGTCGTTGATGCCAGTACACTTGAAAGGAACCTAGCCTTCACCATCCAGTTACTTGAATTAGAGCCAAGAATGGTTATCGCACTCAACCAGATCGATATCGCAGAGGCAAAAGGCATACTCGTCTACCCAGAGGAACTCAGTGAAGCCCTAGGAGTCCCAGTTATACCAACGGTTGCTGTAAAGGGAGCAGGTCTAACAGAACTAGTAAACATAGCAATAACAGCATCAAAAAATGCCCCAGCAAAACACATGAGATATGGGGCTGAGATAGAGGACAGAATAGAAAAAATCAGGGACAATCTTGTAGCCGACACGCCTTACCCGAAGCGATGGGTTGCGTTGAAGCTGCTGGAAGGCGACGAAAAGATAGAGGAGATTGTGTTCACGGCTCAGCCAAACTTGAAGACCTTGGTTGAAGAAGAGAAATCCTGTATCGAGGAAATACATGGTCACGAGATTAGCAGCGTCATCACCTCGGAACGATACGCAATGGCTAGCAGTATCGCATACAACGTCACCAGTCATGTAGTCCCAGAGAAGAATTTCAAAGATAGGCTGGAAGAGGTGTCGAGTCACCCGGTGCTTGGATATGTGGTTATGGTGGTCAGTATCTTGACGGTTTTCTATGGTATATTCAGTTTTGGTGACTGGCTTGCTGGAGTCCTTGATATGTTCTTCGGGTTTTTGAAGGAGGCGTATTTCAATGCCCTAGGCACCACGAACGCGTCTACTTTTATCTGGAACGCTGTCGTGGACGGTTTCATAGGCGGAGTGGTGGTTGCTCTACCATATATTGGACCATTCTATCTGGTGCTCAGTCTTCTAGAAGACTCAGGGTATCTAGCAAGGGTAGCATATCTGATGGATTCAGCGATGCACACCATTGGTCTGCATGGCAAGGGATTCATACCAGTAATGCTTGGATTCGGCTGCAATGTACCAGCAGTACTTGGGGCCCGTATCATGGAAACAGAACGTGAGCAACTGATATGTGCGTTCGTAGCATCCCTTGTGCCATGTGCAGCTCGAAGCATTGTGATTATGGGGCTCGTCGCAGCCTACGTGGGCTTCAGGTGGGCACTGTTACTGTATGTGATCGATTTTATCCTCATCTTCGTCCTTGGACGTATCGCCTACAAGGTTGCCCCAGATGAACCGGTGGGGCTCATAATGGAGATGCCCGGCTTCAGGCTGCCCTCTGCCAAGACCTCATTTCAGAGAACATGGTTCAGGCTCAAGCTATTCATCTATGAGGCGTTCCCAGTTATGATAGCTGGAAACTTTGTGATACAGGTCGCAGCTAGTCTCGGATTACTAGGCATAGTTGAGGGCTTGATGAGTCCTGTTACTGTTTGGTGGCTTGGTCTACCCTCAGCAGCGGGGGTTGTGCTGATATTCGGTGTCTTGAGGAAAGAGCTTACCTTGATACTATTGGGTTCACTGATGGGGACTACGAACTTCGCTACTATACTCACACCTGTTCAGATGTTTGTGTTCGCGTTCGTTGTGATGGTCTATGTTCCATGCCTCTCTACAATAGCGGCGTTGGTGAAGGAATTTGGTTATAGGAAAGCCTTGATCATCAGCGGCGTGGAAGTAGGGGTAGCAGTTGTGCTTGGCGGGATTATACTCAGGGTATTACTGGCCATTGGACTCCCCTAAGGATATTACACGATATTATAGAATTGCTGGGTTCTCTGGGTCATTATTATCAATAACTATATCAGCGTGTTTCTTGGGCTCCGCCTCAGAGTTATACAATCTTTGCCCAGCGATATACCTGACCATATATCTACGCCTTGCCTCCTTCTCATCCCCCGGGTTACGGCTTACTCCTCTTCTTATGCTCTCCTCCTCGTTGATATGCAAGTAGATCGAGTAATCCCAGTACTCCCTCAACGCTGGTTGATGAGTGAAGACCCCATCAAAGATCAAGATAGAGCCTGAGTCTGCCTCCATAAATGTGGAGATAATTCCTCGGTCGATAGTATAATCGAATGCTTTTGGTTTATACCGTAGGTCACCGGTCTTGAGGGGATCAAGCAGTAAGATTTTCAGCGCTGCAGTGTTGAAGCTGTCCCTGTAGTAACCCTCTGGGCTTTCCGAGCCCCTCTTGTATCGGATTGCCCGGGGGTTGTGGAACCCATCGATGGAGGACTCAATGACAGGGGGGCCACTAGCCCTGAGTTTGTCTGCGAGTTCCTTTGCGAGCGTTGTTTTCCCTGCTGCATCTATTCCATCAATCGCCACCAAGAGGGGGCGATCATTTCTAATTGCTAGAATGTTTTCAACCAAGGTCTCCAAGAGCTCTCTGCGCTTCACCATGATTCACCGTTTTTGTTGGTTAATGGTCGGAGGATGATGGTAATAATATTATACCTCAATTAAGGGGAGGCTATTATGGAGACCAAGAACACCGTCTATTTCAACAACAGCGAAGCCACCACAGAGAAAGCCATCGAAGCCGCTAAACAACGTGCAATAGAACTGGGTATAAAGTATGTTGTGGTTGCATCGAGTTCTGGAGCTACTGGACTCAAAGTAGCTGAGGCTTTCCAAGATACAGGTGTAAAGGTTATCGTTGTGACTTTGTTCGCCATCAGTAGCAGTAAACCGAAGGCAGAGACCATAGAGATGATAAAGGAAATGGGGGGAATAGTCGTCACCAGCACTCACGCCTTGATGGGGGTACCAGAGAGCCTAGCTAAGCTCAAGGAAGGATACGTTACTCCGAACACTTTGATTCGTGAGGTCTTGCGCAGGTTTAGTCAGGGAACCAATGTATGCGCTGATATAGTAATGATGAGCTGCGATGCCGGGGCTTTACCTGAGGGAGTGGAGGTAGTTACTATCGCGGGGATGGGCCCCAACGCTGATACTGTTTGGGTGATGCGTAGTGCAGGCTCATTCAACTTCTTTGATAAGGTAAATGGTATAGAGTTCAGGGAGCTCATTGCCATGCCGAGATCAAAGAAATTCTGGTAGAAGCCCATCTAATTCACAGGGGGTACATCAAAACCAATTAATAATCTATAATTTAAGCTAGACAGCCAAACCTATTGTATTTCGATACCAGTAAAACTATTAATCGAAAAATCATTAGCCAACACATTATGCAGCGTCTACGAGAACTTGATCCAGTGAATATACTGATGGTATTCATCCCACTAACAACCATCTTCGAGTACATGCACTTTGACCCACTCTGGATATTTCTCGGGAGCGCCGCTGCGATAATCCCCCTCGCCAAATGGATGGGCGTAGCAACAGAGGAACTCAGCGTCAAACTGGGAGAAGGCTTGGGGGGCTTCATGAACGCAACTTTCGGGAATGCTACCGAGTTAATTATCGCGATCTTCGCACTACAACGTGGCTTGGTTGATGTGGTTGAGGCTTCTATTACAGGTTCCATTGTGAGTAACTTCCTGTTTGTGCTTGGACTCTCATTCCTCTACGGTGGCTGGGGGAAGGAAAAACAGACCTTCAACGGGGTGGCTGCAGGCACTAATGCTTCGTTGTTGACCATCGCCATTATGGGTTTGGTGTTGCCAGCTACTTTCTCCATGGTGTCTAGTAACACCGAGTTCCTGATACTGGAAGAAGTAAGCATCTTAGTAGCCATACTTCTAATGGTATCATACCTGCTGAGCCTCTTTTTCAGCATGAGGACGCACAAGCACCTCTACATTGGTGGAAAACACAAGAACAATGATACAGAGCACGCAAGACACTGGACCACAAACAAATCAATAACTGTATTGCTAGCCGCCACTCTGGCTGTTGCATTCATGTCCGAGATGCTTGTAGGGGTCATCGAGCATGTAGCTGAGGCGGCTCATCTGAGCGAATTCTTCATAGGCGTTATCTTGATCCCTTTGATCGGTAACGCTGCAGAGCATCTGACGGCTGTAACGGTGGCTGGGAAAGACAAGATGGACCTTGCGTTGAATATCGCAGTGGGTTCCAGTACCCAGATCGCGTTGTTCGTTGCCCCTCTACTTGTATTCATCAGTCTCCTAATGGGACACCCAATGTTATTGATCTTTAATGAGTTAGAGGTGGTGGCGGTTGCTGTCTCTGTTTTCATCCTCGATAACATAGTGAGGGACGGAGAGAGCCACTGGATGGAAGGAGTATTACTGATTGTAAGCTACTTAATCATCGCCATCGTCTTCTTCTTCATGAAATAAACAAACCCTTTGGAGAATTACCCCAAAGCTACATACAGGTAAGATTGGGTCCTTCTTATACGATGCTTTGAGGTAAACATATCCAAGTATTACAAGTTATTAAAATTTAACTTTGAGAATTTTTAATATGTTGCTTCACCCACAACGTTTTTCCAGAGGTTCACCTTTTAGCCATGGATAAAAATGGAAGAATACTTTGAGACAAACAAGCGACGCTGGAACGAACTGGTAGACGTTCACGCAGCATCCAAGGAGTACGATCTTGAGGGCTTCCTCGCCGGCAAAAACAGTCTACACAGGGTAGAGTTGGAGAAGCTGGGAGATGTAACGGGAAAGAGCTTGCTTCATCTTCAATGCCACTTCGGTTTGGACACCATCAGCTGGGCGCGTCTCGGAGCCAAAGCCACAGGAGTAGACTTTAGCGAGACCGCCATCGAGCTAGCACGAGAGATAGCAAAGAGGGTTGGAGTAGGCGCGGAGTTTCTCTGCAGCAATGTCTATGATCTTCCAGAGAACCTTGAGGGACAATATGATATCGTGTTCACGAGTTATGGGGTGCTATGCTGGCTCAATGATGTGGGCAAATGGGCGGAGATAATAGCCCACTACTTGAAACCGGGGGGAGTATTCTTGATTGTTGAGTCTCATCCATTCATGTGGGTCTTTGACGACGAGACCGAGGAACTCAAGCAGAGATACAGTTACTGGCACAACACTGAACCACTATCATGGGAAGATGACGGAACATATGCAGACGAGGACGCTAAGATAACCAATAAAAAGAGCTATGAGTGGCAGCACACTGTCAGCGATGTTATTAATGCATTGATCAAGGCAGGATTGACCATAGACGAGATAGGCGAATACCCTGAGCTAGTCTGGGCATACACACCGGCAAGCAAACGAGTAGACGAGGAATACTTCAGGATACCCGGAGACCCACTGCCACAATGCTGGAGCGTACTAGCCTCAAAGAGGCAGGTCTAGGGTCTCTTTCCGTGTACCAAAGCTGATACAGCTGAGGCTTTTCTCCACGCCTTCGATGTACCTGAGCTTTTGGTTGATAAAGTCACCAATATTTTGGACATTCTCGGTCTTCATCTTGACCAACAGGTCCCAGTCACCAGCAACTACATGCACCTCCTGTACATTATCGTGTTTAGCTATCTCATCAGCGATCTTACCGATATCAAGCGGGTTGTTCTGGGCATCCTTGAACCTGAGAGTTATCAGCAGGAATGATGTGGTGGGGTACCCCAGCTTGGAGGCATCCAGTACCGGCTTGTAACCGATGATAACACCGTTTTCCTCCATCTTCTTCACCCTGTTATAGACGGTTGTTACTGGCATATCCAGTTCTTCGGCTATGGTCTTGTATGATTTTGTCATATCTTCCTGTAACTTTCTTAAAATATCATGGTCTTTATCATCGGTCAACATAATGGAACAATATTCCATCTACACATATAAAAAATGAAGTATAGTGAAAAAAAAGTCAGTGAAATGGGAGATTAATGAAAAATAATCAAAACCAGACTCGATGATCTTAAATCCAAGGAAAAACCAGTCTCTTTGATTTTATGATAAAACGAGAAACCATCTACTACGAGGACGGCGGATCAGAGCACACAAAGAACACCCTCAAAGCCAGTCTAGACGCAGCCAAAGAACTCGGTATTAAGACAATACTTGTAGCAAGCACCAGCGGCGAGACCGGTGTCAAGGCTGCCGAGATGTACAAAGACTCGGGTGTCCAACTCATTGTTGTGGGTCACCAGATGGGGTTCCCGGTGCCCAAGGTACAGCAATTCAAGCCAGAGAACTGGGAAAAGATCGAAAAACTAGGCGGAGTCATAAACCTTGGTACAGATGTGGTCACAAATAGTATCAGGAGGAGGCAACGCCTTGGTCATAGCCCCATGAGCGTGATCACCCAGACCCTCATAACAGCCAAGATCAAGGTAAACGTGGAGATCGTAGCCAAGGCGTGTGATGCGGGTCAGATACTGCCCGGGGACAAGGTCATCAGCATAGCTGGAAGCCACAAGGGAGCAGATACCTCTGTGGTTTTCATTGCCAATGATAGTCCCAACATACTGGACATCAAGCCCCAGATGTTTATCTGCTACCCCATGAGTAGGGAGAAATCCGACGCAGAGTATATGGCGAAACGCAAGGCAGCCCAAAACAAGTAACCCCCTTTTTCTTAGTAACTGTAAAAAGCCGAGACCGCTCCTGTGAATGTATGAAACCATTCCCAGTTCTATTAACATTCGACTTGGACGGGGAGACAGCCTTCGAGGAAATGCACCCCGGAATAGGATATTATGTTACCCAAGGAGGATACGGACCCAGAAAAGGCGTCTACAGGATAATGGACCTACTCGACGAATACCATATCAAGGGTACCTTCTGTGTCGTGGGTTTGACAGCTGAACGATACCCAGAGGCCGTTGAAGAGATCATCAGCAGGGGTCACGAGGTAGCGTGCCACGGATACACCCACCGGGGCTATAACGCATTGGACCCTGAGAAAGAGAAGAAAGACATCATCAAGAGCCGGGCTATACTTGAGGAATTTACGGGTGAGAAGATTGTGGGGCATAGAACACCACGTTGGAGACCATCAGAGCGCACCCACAAGAACCTACATGAGCTGGGTTTCAAGTGGAACAGCGACTATATGGGCTCAGAGGACTGCTTCTACAACAAGATCGATGGCGAAGAATCCAAGCTACTTGAGATTCCAGTAGCGTACAACCTCGATGACTGGACCTTCTTCTATGACTGGGGCGCCACGGTAGCCGAGACCGTTGACGTCTGGGAGATAGAGTTTGACGCAAGGTACAAGGATAGGAGCCTCTATTGTTTGACTAATCACCCGCAGGTAACCGGTAGACCCTCTAGGCTGCTCTGTTTGAAAGGAATAATAGAGTACATCAAGAAGCATCCTGATGTGGAGTTCATGAAGGCAACCGATTATGTTCAGGAGTACTGGGGATAGCCTCAGGCTCCATTCTCCAGATCAGGCTAACGATGAACCCGAGGAATAGGACCACGGACCCACTGATATATGGGTAATTCACGTTCATATCAAACACATACCCAGCCCAGAGAGGACCAATAATCCGCCCGAGACTCATGAAACTATTGCTCATTCCAAGGATGACGCCCTGCCCGAGCTGGGTGTTCTTGGAGATAACAGAGAGGATGCTGGGTCTTAGGAGTGTTTTTGATAAGATGAAGAGGGCTGTCGAAGCAAGGATCAATGGGTAAGTATTGGCGAAAAGAAGCAAAATGAAACAAAGAGAACCTGCCAGTAGGCTGCCCTTTATCACCTTGCTCTCGCCCAGAAGTCTGGTAGCTGGTCCGGTAAACAATCCCTTCCCGAGGGTGCTTGCTATGCCCACTACCATCAATATTACACCTACACGATCAGGTCCATACCCAAATTTCACTGAGGCATAGAGCCCAAAAATGGCTTCAAAGTTTGTCAACCCAAAGCTCAGGAGAAACGCTAGAAAGAATAATACACCAAAGCTCCCGGTAAGGGCATCACGAAGCCCCTTTAAGGGGGACTGTATTTGAATCCCTTGGGCCGTGGATGTATTCTGGAGGGACTCCGGGACTAGGACATAGACAAGCACAGCCGCAATCACCGTGAGCCCTGAAGATACGAAGAAGGGAAGAGAGAGGTTCCCGGTCCCCAGCAAACCTCCGAAGGCAGGACCGATTATTACCCCAAGCCCCATGGCTGAGCCGAGTACGCCTAGACCGCTTGCTCTATCGTCTTCACTGGTTACATCGCTTACATACGCCATGCTGGTTGAGAGAGTTGCACTGGACAATAGACCCGAGATCGCTCTAACCAGCAACAATAGATAGTATTTGTCTATGAACCCCATGAGCAGTGTGCTAATAAAATAACCGGATAACCCGATAAGAAGCACGGGTTTTCGCCCAACACGATCCGAAACAGCGCCCCAAACAGGGGCAAAGACAAACTCCATCATAGAAGACACAGCAACAAGTATCCCTAACTCCCTGCCACCAACCCCAAGCGCCTCAATATAGAAAGGAAAAATTGGCATAACCATACCAAAACCCAGCATAACCACTATCATTGCGAAGCTAAGCACAGCTAGGCTGCGACGGGTCCCAGACACAAATATCCCTCTATTAGGACTCAGTGTCAAGGAGTCTCACGACCCCTTGATCACCATCAACAACAACCCTGTCACCGGTCTTGAGGCGGGTAGTGGCGTTCCCACACCCAACCACAGCAGGGATTCCAATCTCCCTAGCAACAATCGCTGCGTGAGCTAAGGGCATTCCAATATCTGTGACGACCGCCGCAGCTCTGGGGAACAATGGTGTCCACCCAATGTTTGTGGTGCTGGTTACTAGAATCTCGCCGTTCTGGAGCAGGTGACCCTCGTCCAGTGAGTTGATTATTCTAACTGTTCCCTCAAATATCCCTCCTGAACCTGGGTTTCCGTGGATGGCTGATGGGTCATCTTCTTTGAATGTTTGTTGATGGGAATCGTAGACATCTGTTCGGCGATCTGGGTTCTTCGACCAACTGAAGGGGTTGAAGGCCCCACTTATTACAGCCGGAATCTCAGGGATCTCCCTGAGCCTGCTGTCTGTTTCACGTCTCATCTTAAGGTATTCCAGTGACTCGGTTTTACCCTCAAATACATCCATAAGCTCAGGATAGGTCAAGAAGAAAATATCCTCCCCGAGACCCGTTAACTCCCCGGCTCTGAGATACATCTCCCTGATGACACATACGGACCTTGTTATCTCGGACCTGATGTGTTCACGTTCCACGCTTAGTGAGGCAAACCGGTCTAATTTTTTCTTAATTTTCTTGGATTTCTTGGGATATTTCTTCTGGAAACGTCCCCATGTGTCCTCGAACTTGGTACTCTGTTTTTCTGCTATTTCGTTTAGATCGAAGGGGTTGGCGTTATAGACTTGGATCTGTTCATCGAGCCAAGAGGGATCCTCGTATGGTCTTGGGGATTGAAGGTGCCACTCGTCTGGGAACCTATGCCCATTAATATTCAGGTATTCTTCTCTAGATAGCTCGCCCCGAGCCACCTTGGCAACACCGATCATCACTCCAAGGCTTTCAAGCTCCTCAGCAGTGTTTCCAGAGGTTGACATGAGTAGATCAGCCTCTTGTTTTCCAATGAGTTTCTTCAACTCGCCTGCAAGGTTAATCCAAGGCATCTGATAATGCTCGTTGATGGTCTTGAGCATGTAAGAGTTTTTAATGAAGAGTGGTTTTATCTCGTCTATCCAGAGCTGGAGAAGCCTGGGAAGTGTATTTGTGTTCTTTATTTCTTCAATGAGAGTTCGGCAATTCTCTGGATTTGACTTTATGAATTCAGGAATCTCTTTAGTGAACTGTTTTACCTTTTTCTGCCAAGCGATTTCCTTTGGAATAACCTTCAGCACATCTCCCCAAGAAATTTGGATAGGGGGATATGTCGCGTCTGGCATATTACCAAAAGCAGGTTCAAGAAGTGATCGTCCTCGTTTCTTACCGTAGACCTTAATGGCGAATCCAAGAGACATACTCATATTAAGATATGGGCGTCCGGCGATGTTTCCCACCGCGGGTAAACCCTCGATCTCCCACTCAAGGATATCCATGAAGAATATTTTCCATATACTCCATGTGCTGGGCATCATAACACCGGGAAGGTTCTCACCCAAACCGCCATTAGTCCAGAGGTAATCACCCAACAAGCTATCATTGTAATATCCCTTCTTTGGGTCATGGATATTTAGGGTCGTGATGGGTCTTGATTGGAGCAGATAAAACCTGTCATCTGCTACCGCCCACTCGATATCCTGAGGAGCACCAAGGTCCTCCTCCAACCTCAAAGCGGTTCTATAGATTTCATCACCAAAAGGCACCAAGTCCTTGGGACCTTGATAGGTTCCATTGGGTCTTTCAAAGGTGAATCCTTGGGCATCCGCTTCACCTGAGACCAGTTTATCACCTAGACCATAAACATAGTTTCCCAGCATTGTCTGCTTTCCACTAACTGGCTCAACCGTGAAGAGAACACCAGATATCTTGGAATCAACAAGGGACTGGACAATAACCGCTATCTCGTGTTCAACCTGTAGCCCATGCACCTCGCTATACGACTGGACTCTCTCTGAAGCTCTACTTCGCCATACGGTGTGAATGGCTTCAAGTATCTCCTCTTCGCTCTGGACCCCGAGAACAGTCTCAAATTCTCCTGCGAAGCTAGTCTCGCTCGAGTCCTCGCTCAGTGCAGAGGACCTGACTGCAAAAGTCTTCGTGTTGTTCTGCCTGAGCTGGTTAACATACTTTTTAACTTGTTCCCAAGCCTCGGGCACTAGCCCATTATCATTGAAGGCTTGGGTTAATACGACGAATCCATCTGGAACCGGGTACCCTTGCTGGTATAACTGGGCTAGGGTACCTCCCTTTCCCCCTGCATATGGGGTGGATTTCTCGTTTATCTCGCTGAAAGATTGTACTTTCCGCATCTTTTCCATCATTTCTCCCTTCATGGACCCGTGTCAAACGTTAAAAGCAGAATTATCTTATCATATGATATATTATGGCTTCCTCTCGCCCCCTCGGCAGTCTACAACAGGCAATATTACTGCTTCTATGGAGCGACGAGTATTATGGTTTAGAGATACAGCGACGCCTAAGATACCAAGGAAAGAATGTTGGACCCGGGCAACTGTATCCAGCCTTGAGAAAATTAGAGTCCCGCGAGTACATAGAAAGCCGTGAAGCCCAGAGAGTAGGCGCGGATAGGATATATTATTCCATAACCGAGAAGGGAAAACAGGTAGTTGTGGAAAATTTCCTTGAGGTCCTATACTTTATGCGGTATCTTAGCATCGATTTCCTTAACCCATATCTGGCTGAAGCGGTTAAGATGGCGGAGATTAAGCCCAGTTCAACTATCCTTGACCTGTCCAGTCCAGTAATGGAGAAGATTCGTATGCAGACAACGGAACTCCACAAGCCTGATGGTCAATACTTCTTGGTGAATACTTCCCCGGTCTTCGCTAATGTTCTTTCGGAGTGGGTTCGTTCTGAGGAGTTAGAGGGGGTTAAGGTGATTGATGAGAGAGCCGTTGAGGGTCTTGCTGATGAATCAGTTGATGTGGTTCTTGCGTTGTTCAACATCACCGAGATAAATCTCGACTGGACCATTGACCAATCTATCAGGGTTCTAAGGGTGGGCGGAAAACTCGTGATCTGTGATATCGCCGCTAGGGAGGAGGACACGATCAGGGATGATCTTTACAGGATATATCTTCCTTTACACGGTAAGAGCGGAATAGAAAAAGGCACAGATAAAGAATTAGTGAAGAGGGGAATGAAGCCCTTGGTCTATGAGAGACAAAGAGGTATGATTACCGGTATCTTCCAGAAGGAAAAGTGATCAAATACTCTAAATCAGTATCAGATAACATAGAACCATGACAGAATACAATAGAGCTTACACCTTCATCTACTACAAGGACATAAAGGAGGCAGAGCCTTTCTACCGAGACCTACTTGGACTCAGACTAGAATATGAGAGCGACTGGGTAACACGATTCTGGGTCACCGACAACTACGCGATAGGAGCAGTACAATCAGGAAGGGGATTCCTGAAAGCCATGGATGACAAGCCAGTGATACTATGCATCGGGTTGAAGGAAGGCGAGGATATCTTTGCGCTCTACAAGAAGCTCAAGGATGCTGGGGTCAAGATGCATACCAGCGAGGTTGAGCTAAGAGAGGTGGAGGGCAGGATATTCTTCTGCGAGGACCCTGAGGGCTATATTGTTGAGGTAGTGCAAAGCCCTCAAGCCAAGTAGATTTCACATCTCTTGGCGGCCCTGTTGAAGTAGCGCTCTGTTATGGTCTCGGTAAACTCCTTTACATAATCGGTTTCAACGAGGTTTACAGTACATCCTCCGAAGCCTGCACCCGTCAGGCGTGCCCCAAGCACACCATCAAGGTCCATTGTATAGTCAACAAGCAGATCAAGATGCTTGGATGAGACCTCATAGTCATGTCTGAGGCTGTCATGGCTGTCATAAATGAGCTCACCGAACCCAACCATGTCTCCCTTATCGAGGAGCTTGATAGACTCCAGTACCCTGTTGTTCTCTGTTACCACGTGCCTTGCTCGTCTGGCGAGAAGCCGGGGTAGATTATCCCATTGTTCTAGTAGTATTTCCTCGGTGACGTCTCTGAGGGCATTGATTTCTGGGTAAGTTTTTTTGATTAATTCCACCGCCTCAACACATTGAGAGTGCCTGATGTTGTACTCTGAACCCGTAAGGGATCGGTCCATCATGCTATTCACGACTACAATACTGGTATCTTCTGAGAGGCTGTGGAGGCTATGCTCATTGCTTCTACAATCAATAAACAGGGCTTTGCCGTATTCCCCGAGGTTGCTCACAAACTGATCCATTATACCCGACTGGACTCCAACAAAATCATTCTCACAAGCCTTACCAACATATGCAGCCTCAACAGGATCAAGATCAAGGCTGAAAAGCGCGTTGAACCCCCTGACTACAGCGGTCTCTAGTGCGGCTGAGCTGCTTAATCCCGCTCCAATGGGTACATCTCCCATGATACACATATCCAAACCTCCTAGTTTGTATTCTTGTTTCTGGAGGACATCAGCGACCCCCAGCACGTAGTTTGCCCAGAGGTGTTCCCCGTCATAACTCAGCTTATCCAGTCTGTGGTGAGCCTGCTCATCAAAGTCTATGGCGTAGAGGTTGAGTATCTTATCCGGTCTCTTCCGCACCGAGACCTGAAGATAGCGGTTGATTGGGGTGGGTAATACAAAGCCATCATTGTAGTCTGTGTGTTCTCCTATGAGGTTTACACGCCCGGGAGCCTGAAAGACTCCGTCAGGTTCAGAGCCAAATATCTCAACATGGCGCTCAGTGATCGACAAGGTTCTACAAAAAGTACGCTTCGATCCCGTATTTAACCCCAATCAGTATAAAACCCAGTAATCCGTCCATAATGACATGAAGCCTCCCACCGCACCCGAGACCTTCAGCCTATTCGGTGAGCCACTAAACAAGAGCCCAATACTACTCTGGCTCCCAACAGACCCAGAGAAATACCGGGAAAAACTCAGGGAACTGGAGAACAACTACAGCAGAGCCTTCTTTGACTATGAGAAAGACAAGAATAACCCGGAGAAGCTTCTCTGGCTTGGCCGCAGAACAGGCATCCTTGGTAACTTCATGGAAGCCGCAGCCTTATACAGCAAGGGTGTTGAGAAATGGCCAGATGATCCAAGGTTCTACAGGTTCAGGGGGCACAGGTTTGTTATTCTCAGGCGTTTTGAGTTGGCTATAAGGGATTTTGAGCGTGCAGCTGAGTTGATCAAGGATCGCCCAGATGAGCCTGAGCTATATGCGAGTGGAGGTAAGAGCGAGGACAAGATGGGTGTAGCCAGCTTCAACTGGAATGTCTACTATCATCAGGGCTTCACATACTATGCCGCTGGAATGTATGAGAAAGCTGTTGAGGCGTATCGTGACTGTATGGATGCCGCGGATAACTTTGAGAGCCGGGTAGCTACAAGCCACTGGCTCTACATGCCCTTGATCCGTCTCGGTAGAGGGGATGAGGCAGAGAAGCTTTTGGAGCCAATCGAGCCTGATATGAAACTCACAGAGGTTGGAGACTACTACGAGACCTTACTCATGTACAAAGGGTACAGTACTCCTGAGGAGTTGCTGGAGAAGGCGAGAAACGAGGGCACTGTAAGATTCATGACAAGAGGACAGGCTATTGGTAATCTCTACATGGCTAAGGATGAGAAGGAGAAGGCGGTTGAGGTGTATCGCGAGATACTGAGGAATGGTAGCTGGACTGGTGGGGTTTATCTGTGTGCTGAGGCTGAGCTCAAGCGGATTGGTTTAACCCCTTAAGAAAGGCATCTATTGCGTCCAGTACCTCTTTTTTCTCATTGTAGACGATCATTGGTAGGTTCTTGTTGCCGTTGAGCATGGCGGATGGTTTGCGCTTTGGAGTCTTCCGATAGAGCATCAGTAGGGGTATGCCCCACGTCTCTGCCTTGGCGATCTCGTACCCTACTCCGAAACTGGGGGCTGTGATCTCGGCTATCAAGGCGTCTGATTCCTTGAGCCAACCCATGTCGGTGGTGTAAATCCATTCATCGTCTTTCTTGATCTCTTCAGCATAGCTAAAATCAAAGCTGTGCTCGGTCATGACTCTGCCATATTGTTTGATGTATTGGATGAGTTGCTGGAACCACTCCCTATCCGGTTCACCGCCCCTGATGCTGCCAGCGAAGTAGATTTTCATAGATTATACTTGGCTTTATGGGATTTAATGACTACTCCACGCCTCCAAACCAGCGGTCTCTGTCATATTGACATCCCTCAGCCCCATGGTGCAGAAGGGCTCAAAGGTCCCCTGATCATAATAGAAGCTCCATATAGTAAACACGGGGTCAAGTAGCTCAACTAAGTCGAAGTATCTGTCTATGAACTCGGCTTGCTCCTCTGGGCTGCTCTCCCAACCCGGGAATCCCTCCCGGAACCAACCCATCTCTGAGAAAGCGATAGACTGATCACTGTGCATGGTGATCTCTGATAGATAATCATCTGGTATCTCAGAGGGGTCACCGTAGATCATGCACGGGTAGAGAGTGAAAACCGCCAAGTCTGACTCAAAATCATCCAATAGCCCCCACTGGGCGGTATCTGGGTCATTTACGCCGCCAAAAAGCCCTCCATCAAGTCCCTTCATATGTTCAAGCTGCCATATCGTGAACACAAGCGTATCTGGGCTCGCCTCCTTGACCGCCGCATAGACAAGGGGATAGAATTCCTTGAAATCATCATATGCCTCTGGGTTGGTCTTTTTGACTATATTCATCTCTACCCCAAAACCAATATATCGTGGCTTGTAGGTGGACACAAAGCTTGTCGCGGATTCCAGATACTGTTGCTTGGTCTCTTCATCGAGGGGTCTGAGGATAGTTCCCGAGCCTTGATCAATATAGGCTGATATGGTCAATCCTTCGTAGCCGTAAAGGTTGCTCAGCCGATAAACTAGGTGGGGAGCCGCGTCAGTGTCACCCAGTTGAATCCAGTCACCCACCCAGATGACTAAGTCGTTTGAATCGGGAGCCTTTTTGAAAAAGTCAATTAAACCCTCTCCAGTGAGGTTTCTAGGAGAAAGACTTACGCCCTTCAATCCACGGTCCATGGTTGGGGTTTCAGGTACTTCTGGTATCTCATCATCAATAGAAGGGTTTTCTTCCCCTGTTGGGGGGGTCTCGGATGACTCATCTATATCATCTGATAGGTCGTCTGGTATCTGAGGCTGATTATTGAACACTACATATGCTCCAATTAAAACGACAACAAGAAGGACAGGAAGAATAAGTTTCTTCATAATAAAATACAGGTTTAGAGTTCTGTTAAGGTTTTAGACAGTGCGAAGCACTATGATTGTGTTTGTCTTCTCGACGCCATTGATCTTGCGTATATCCTCGATGACCTTGTTGATATTCTCGATGTTGCTACCATGGGAGACCATGACAATATCGTATTCGCCAGTTACCTCGTAGATACGCTCCACGCCCTCGTTTTCATTCACCTTCTTACTCACCTCAAAGGTGGGTACTCCGGGCTCCACAGCGATCATTGTGAGGGCTCGAACACCGTGGCTGATGGATTTCTCGATGGTAAAACGCTTGATCACATTATCAGATACAAGGCTCTGTATCCTGTTCCTGACGGCTCCTTCACTCAACCCCACGAGGTTTCCTATCTCGACATAGGTCATTCGTGCGTTTTCCTCGAGGAGAGCAAGTATCTTCTCGTCTATCTCATCTATCATAATATGGAAATCGTAGCCCTAGATTAAAAAGATGAGGAAACCGCAGTCAAACAGATAGGGTTTCACGTGAAGCCTCGCAAACTAGTGCAATGTATTCGCTCATTGATCCTGAGAAGAACTGGATTTCGTGGGCAACCTCGAGGTTCCATGGTTTCCAAAGTTTGGTTTTCTTGAGCCAAGCAGTTACTTTTCTCCAAGGGATGGTCCCCCATCCGGGGTACTGGTGATCATCCTTCTCCCCCTTATTATCATGAAGATGAGTGACAATCAATCGTTCACCAAGCCCCATCACTTCATTGAGGTTATCGTTGATGTTAGCATGACCCGAGTCATAGCATAACCCTACAAATTCGGGAGAGTATCTCTCAAAATACGTTCTTAGTATCTGGTGGTCGTCTTTTCTCACGTTCTCGAATGCGAGGCTTACTGATTTGTCGATGCATAGGTTCTCTACTGACTGGATTATCTTATGGCTTTGAGCCATTCGTTCCTCAAGGCGAGGCGCATGGTAGGTGGGCGGATGTACGACAACGGCATCTCCTCCAACCTTGTGGCAGAAATCTATGCGGTTCTCAAGCAGTTTGATGTATTCTAGATGGTGTTCAGGCGAAAATGTGTCGATGGATATAGTCTGCGTTGCAGTTCCATGAACATCTAAGCACACCAATCCGAGGTCTGAGAGTAGATTGACGTATTCTCACATCATTATATCTGGGGTATAGAATACATCATCGTTCCAGTTGTCGCACCAATGAATATATTCAAAGCCAAATTCCTTGAAGAGGTTAAGCTTTTCGACCTTTGTTGGTTTGAAGGTGTAATCGAACATATCAGTGGTGATGCTGAACTGCATGGGTTTATGTGAGTAAAAAGATTAGAAAAAGCCTTGGAGCTATGCCTCGACGAGCTTGAGTATATCGTCCCTGACGAACTCGATGAACTCCTCGACAGTACATTTGCTAAAGTTGGTGATCACGATGCTCCTTGTGATGCCTATGGTATAGTTCTTCGGCTGGCTCGTGAAGACCACGTACCAGATCATCCCGTGATCGATATATTCCTTATACATCCCGGTATCAGCCAAGCCCTGCCCACTCAGACACAGCTTATCCACGCCCGGTAGGTCCACGTTATCAAACCAGATCAAGTTAGTAGCCTGTGGATTGGACTCATGCAGCCTCTGGAGGGTCTCGTGGGGTATCCTTGCCTCACGTACATCGGCTCCCAATATGGTTCCAAGGGCAACTGCGACATGGTTGCTCAGGAGTTTCTTTACTCCACGTGCCACGCTTGGCGCCATGACTCCGAGGAAGTTTCTCTCACCATATTTTACTATCCAGAAGATGGCTTCCTCTGTCTGGGGGTTAGCCATAACCCTGCGCCTGTATGTGTGCTCTCTGTAAAAGTCCTTGGCGAATACTCCTGTGATTACTCCTTCTTTATCCTCGACTTCGATGATCTCTGTGACGAGTTGAAGGTCTTCCTCGCCCTCTACCTGTTGGGTCTCTCGCCAACCAGTGAGCTTGTCCAAGGGGTTTCCCTCAAGACCACGGACCTCGAATACTTTGACTGGTAAAACCATGATAATTCACTATGCTGAACCCATAGTAGCCCTCAGATAAAAGGGCTGGTAGTGCGTTTCCTTGAGTGTTTTGGGTTAATTTTTTTTCCCTAAACATAATATCCTTGTATCCACTCTTTGTCCGGTATGAGAATATACATCTGCGCTAGAAATATGCACCACGAAGAGACAGCAAAGATCGCCTCATTCTTGGAGAAACACGGACACATAGTGTACTACGCAGCCAAGGATACTTACCAGAAAGCCCCAGCAGAAGAGATATTCCTCAACAACCTAGTCCTCATCAGAAACGCAGATGTCTTCATCGCATATTTTACCGATGATGGCCGCTATGGTATCGATTTCGCTGTAGAGGTAGGCATAGCGGCAGAGGCGGGAAAGCCAATCATAGGATACATTGATCTGAAAGAGGAGCGTTTAGAAAAATTCTATAGGAGATTCGAGAAAGACATCATGTTCAGCGGAGCCTTCAGCAAGCTATTCACAGATTTGGAAGAGTTTGGTAAGTTTTTATTAATCATGTGATCCGGTCAGGATAATCACTGATTACTCCGTCTACTCCCTTGTTTATCGCCTGTTTAATCTCAGATTCCTTGTTCGGAGTCCATGAATAGACCATGAAGCCCTTGTTATGAGCCTCTTCAACGTATTTTTTGTTTAATAGTAGATGGTATGGGTTGATGCTATAGGCGTCAATCTGCTCAGCGAGCCCCATAGCCTCACCATGATTCTTGAAGGTTAATACACCAAGCCTAGCGTTGGAATCAAGGACACGATATTCCTTCAGCATATCCCAGTTAAAGGAAGAAATCGTTAGATCATTGTTTCCCCAGCCCAATTCCTTTACGAGATCGTGGACTGGTTTCGCTGTGCCGAGACCCTTTAACTCGATGTTAAGCTTAATCATGCCCCGGAGGAGACTCAAGACTGCATCCAAGGTTGGGACCTCCTCGCCCTTACCGGCGTTTAATAGTTTTATCTCGTTCAATACGAGTTCCGAGACCAGCCCCGAGCCGTCAGTGGTTCTATCCACGGTCTCGTCGTGAATAACCACCAATTCACCTGAAAGACATAGGTGAACGTCCAGTTCAGTCATATCACAGCCAAGCAGTACTGCTTTCTCAAATGATTGCAAGGTATTCTCTGGTGCGTGCCCTGCGGCTCCCCTGTGACCAATTCTCAAAACCATGCTCTATCCTCCCACTTCACGCTCCCACGGGAAAACAGTATCTAAGCCAAGCTCGTCACGCATCGTAACAACTTCATCACGGAGACTCTTGTTTAGAGGTACTCCTTTGTTTTGTCGCTCAAGCCATGCTAGATGCTCTTTCTCCCCTGCGGTGTAGATTCTCGGTTCACTGGGCATCCGTTTGGAGTTCCTGAGAGCCCTCAGTATATCTCCTGTGGTTTTCTTGAACGAGGCTAAATCGGTGAACGCCTCAACATCAATCGCCATGAAGAAATGCCCCACATTTACCCCAGTGATTGCCTGTAGGAACGCCCCACCCTGAAGCGCAGAGGAAAGAATCTCAACCACAGCGCTATATCCGTAGCCTTTGTAGCCCCCGGTCTCGGCTTTCCCACCGATTGGGAGAAATGAGGCTTCCTTCTGGAGTATTTTCTCAAGAATATCGTCTGGGTCAGTGAGGTAGTCTCCATTGGAATCGATCACGAGACCCGGAGGAATAGGTTCTCCTGACCGGGCGTGAACCTCAACCTTGCCTCGCTGTATTATGCTAGTAGCTGGGTCTAATACGAAGGGATAATCCTCGTCGGTGGGCATCCCCACTGTGAGGGGGTTTGTGCCAAGCATCGGCTCCACCCCATATGTTGGGGACACAGAGGGTCGCGCATTTGTGCCAGTGATACCGATCATCCCGGACTCGACAGCCATCAAAACATAGTAACCCGCTATCCCATAGTGGGTGCTGTTTCGTACCACAACCATCCCCAAGCCATGCTCTTTAGCCTTCTCTATAGCCAGCGCCATGGCGTGTTTTGCTGTCGAATGCCCCATGCCCCTATTTCCCTCAATAACAGCTGTGGTTGAGGTCTCGCGCACAATCTCAGGTTTCGCCTTCGGGAACTGTACCCCTGCCCTGATCCTGTCATAATACATGGGTTTGAGCCTGTTGACTCCGTGGCTGTCTATCCCGCGCTTATCTGAGGTGATCAATACATCAGCGCATATCTCAGCGTCCTCAATGGGGACCCCCAGCTCAAGGAAAACATCTACCATAAACTGCTCTATAAAATCAAAATCAACCCAAACCAATTCTTCAACCATCATAAACCCTCAATATATCTCTGCATCATCCTAATGTTACATGAAACAGGGTATTATGCATTAAAGAAAGCTACTTACCAAGCGGTGCCAAAAACAAACTATGGACTCCGCTAGGAAGATATTATTGATAATACCTTCAAGCATCATATTCTTCCTAATTGTACCAGTTGTATCTCTCCTAGCGGGTAAACGCCTAGACCAATTAATAGGAATCCATCCCCTAGGGTTAGGCCAACTGAGGAGGGTCTACTTGGTCCTGCTTCTTGTTGGGGGCTACTATGTGATTGAATCCATCAGAATACTACTAGTGAAGGGCAGAGGCATACCACTCGGAGACGTGTTCCCAGAAGACCAAACAACCGAGCTAATAACAACTGGGATCTACCAACAGACAAGAAACCCGATGCTATT
>Ga0272442_10001578_pt1 | contig 34219 bp, 32 predicted proteins | sample SSMForm2O_FD_200262 | JGI IMG/M metagenome (GOLD analysis project Ga0272442, IMG submission 200262) | Marine sediment archaeal communities from Little Sippewissett salt marsh, Falmouth, MA, United States - SSM-Form-2O | ecosystem: Environmental > Aquatic > Marine > Wetlands > Sediment ... | reverse complement strand
ACGGTGCCCTCCCGGCGCATCTGGTCCAGTCGACGGTCGAGGTGGCGCTTCTCCATCTTGAACTCGGGGATGCCGTAGCGCAGCAGGCCGCCGGGGCGGTCGTCACGTTCGTAGACGGCCACGGTGTGACCGGCGCGCGTCAGCTGCTGGGCGACGGCGAGGCCCGCGGGCCCCGACCCGACGACGGCGACGGTCTTGTCGGTCAGCCGGTCGGCCGGCTGGGGCTCGACCCAGCCGGCGTCCCACGCCCGGTCGATGATGGAGACCTCGACGTTCTTGATGGTCACGGCCGGCTGGTTGATGCCGAGCACGCAGGACGCCTCGCACGGCGCGGGGCACAGCCTCCCGGTGAACTCCGGGAAGTTGTTGGTCGCGTGCAGACGCTCGATCGCCGCGCGCCAGTCGTCTCGCCAGACCAGGTCGTTCCACTCCGGGATCAGGTTGCCCAGCGGGCAGCCCTGGTGGCAGAACGGGATGCCGCAGTCCATGCACCTGCCGGCCTGCTCGGTGATGATGGGCAGCAGCACCCGCCCGGGAGCGTCCGGGTAGAGCTCCTGCCAGTCCCTGACCCGCTCGTCCGCCGGCCGGTAGTCGGCGGTCTGCCGGGGGGTCGTCAGAAACCCTCGGGGGTCAGCCACGTGAAGCCTCCATGATCGCCTCGAGCACGTCACGTCCTTCTGCCAGCGCCGCGGCCTCGGCTTCGAGGACGCGCTTGTAGTCCAGCGGCATGACCTTGCTGAATCGTCCCGCCGTCGCCGCCGGATCGGCGTCCCACGCCGCCAGCAGCGCCGCCGCGACCGCCGAGTCGGTCTCGTCGCGGTGGCGGGCCACGAGGTCGTGCACGAAGGTCTCGTCGTCGGCGGCGAGAGCGGTGACCTCCACCATCTCCGTGTTGACCCGGGCCGGGTCCAGGTCGAGCACGTACGCGATGCCACCGGACATCCCCGCGGCCAGGTTGCGGCCGGTGCCGCCCAGGACGACGACGCGGCCCCCGGTCATGTACTCGCAGGCGTGGTCGCCGACACCTTCGACGACAGCCACGACACCGGAGTTGCGCACGCAGAACCGCTCGCCCACGAGGCCGCGGACGAAGAGCTCGCCGCCGGTGGCTCCGTAGGCGATGACGTTGCCGGCGACGATGTTCTCCTCGGCCTTGAACGCGGCGCCACGGTCGGGCCGCACGATGACTCGTCCTCCCGACAGCCCCTTGGCGAGGTAGTCGTTGGCGTCGCCTTCGAGCCGCAGCGTGACGCCTCGCGGCAGGAACGCGCCGAACGACTGGCCGGCCGACCCGGTGAAGGTGATGTCGATCGTGTCGTCGGCGAGCCCCTCACCACGGAAGCGACTGGTCACCTCGTGCCCGAGCATGGTGCCGACGGTGCGGTTGACGTTGCGAATGGCCACCTGTGCCCGCACCGGCTCGCGGTGCTCCAGGGCGTCCCGGCTCAGCTCGATCAGCTCGTTGTCCAGGGCCTTCACCAGACCGTGGTCCTGCGTGGTCGTGCGGTGACGGTCGGCGTCGTCGGGGACGTCGGGCAGGTGGAGGATGGGGGTCAGGTCGAGCCCGGAGGCCTTCCAGTGCTCGATGGCCCGGTGCATGTCGAGCATCTCGACGTGCCCGATGGCCTCGTCCATGCTGCGGAAACCGAGCTCGGCGAGGTACTCGCGCACCTCCTCGGCGATGTAGAGGAAGAACCGCTCGACGAACTCGGGCTGACCGGTGAAGCGCTTGCGCAGCTCCGGGTTCTGGGTGGCCACGCCCACCGGGCAGGTGTCGAGGTGGCAGACCCGCATCATCACGCAGCCGGACACGACCAGCGGCGCGGTGGAGAACCCGTACTCCTCGGCTCCGAGCAGCGCAGCGATGACGACGTCGCGGCCGGTCTTCATCTGACCGTCGGTCTGCACGACGATGCGGTCGCGCAGACCGTTGAGCAGCAGCGTCTGCTGGGTCTCGGCCAGACCGAGCTCCCACGGGCCGCCTGCGTGCTTCAGCGAGGTCAGGGGTGAGGCGCCGGTACCGCCGTCGTGGCCGGAGATGAGCACCACGTCCGCGTGCGCCTTGCTCACGCCCGCGGCGACCGTCCCCACCCCCATCTGCGCGACCAGCTTGACGTGGATGCGCGCGGACGGGTTGGAGTTCTTGAGGTCGTGGATGAGCTGGGCGAGGTCTTCGATCGAGTAGATGTCGTGGTGCGGAGGCGGCGAGATGAGCCCGACACCCGGGGTCGAGTACCGGGTCTTGGCGATCCAGGGCCAGACCTTCGGCCCGGGGAGCTGGCCGCCCTCGCCGGGCTTGGCGCCCTGAGCCATCTTGATCTGGATGTCGTCGGAGTTCGTCAGGTACTCCGACGTGACGCCGAACCGACCGGAGGCGACCTGCTTGATCGCCGACCGCCGCGCCGGGTCGTACAGCCGGTCGGGGTCTTCGCCACCCTCGCCGGTGTTGGACTTCGCACCCAGCCGGTTCATGGCGATGGCGAGCGTCTCGTGGGCCTCACCGGAGATCGACCCGTACGACATCGCCCCGGTGGAGAACCGCTTGACGATCTCGCTCACCGGCTCGACATCGTCGAGCGGGACCGGGGGACGAGCGCCCGTACGCAGGGCGAACAGCCCGCGCAGCGTCATGAGCTGCTCGGCCTGGGAGTCCACCTTCGAGGTGTAGGACTTGAACACCTCGTACTGGCCCGCCCGCGTCGCGTGCTGCAGGCGGAACACGGTGTCGGGGTCGAACAGGTGCGGCGGACCCTCGCGGCGCCACTGGTACTCCCCGCCGACCTCGAGCTGGCGGTGGGCCTGCGGAAGGCCGCTGGGCGGGTAGGCGACGTCGTGCCGACGCCGCACCTCCTCGGCGATGACGTCCAGCCCGACCCCGCCGAGACGCGACGTGGTGCCGGTGAAGTGCTCGTCGACGAGCTGCTGGGACAGCCCGATCGCCTCGAAGATCTGCGCGCCGGTGTAGGACGCGACCGTCGACACGCCCATCTTGCTCATGACCTTGAGCACGCCCTTGCCGAGGGCCTTGACGAGGTTGGCGACCGCGACCTCCGGCTCCAGGTCGGGCAGGTACACCCCGGCCCTCGCCATGTTCTCCACCGTCTCCATGGCCAGGTAGGGGTTGACCGCGGACGCCCCGTAGCCGATGAGGAGCGCGACGTGGTGCACCTCGCGAACGTCACCGGCCTCGACGATGAGACCCACCTGGGTGCGCTGCTTCGTGCGCACGAGGTGGTGGTGCACGGCCGAGCAGAGCAGCAGAGACGGGATCGGCGCCAGGTCGGTGTTGCTGTCACGGTCGGACAGGATGATGAAGTGCTTGCCGGCCGCGATGAGCCGGTCGACCTCGGCGAAGATCTCCTCGAGTCGGCGCTCGAGACCCTCGCCGCCTTCGTCCACCCGGTAGAGGCCGCGCACCCGCGAGGCAGCGAAGCCGGGCATGTCGCCGTCGGCGTTGATGTAGCGGATCTTCGCCAGCTGGTCGTTGTCGATGACGGGGAACCCCAGCCGGATCTGGCGGCACTGCGCAGCAGTGGTGTCGAGAAGGTTGCCTTCGGGACCGGTGGTGGCCGACAGGGAGGTGACGAGCTGCTCACGGATCGCGTCCAGCGGCGGGTTCGTCACCTGGGCGAACAGCTGGGTGAAGTAGTCGAACAGCAGCCGTGGCCGTGACGACAGCACAGCGATCGGGGTGTCGGTGCCCATGGACCCGATCGGCTCGGCCGCGTTGCGTGCCATCGGCGTGAGCAGCACCCGCAGCTCTTCCTCGGTGTAGCCGAACGTCTGCTGGCGCCGGGTGACGCTGGAGTGGCTGTGCACGACGTGCTCACGCTCGGGAAGCTTCTCGAGGTGGATCGTGCCCGCGTCGAGCCAGTCGCGGTACGGGTTCTCGGCGGCCAGGGTCGCCTTGATCTCGTCGTCCTCGACGATGCGGTGCTCGTCGAGGTCGACCAGGAACATGCGGCCCGGCTGCAGACGCCCCTTGCGGGTCACCGCGCCGGGATCGATGTCGAGCACGCCCACCTCGGACGCCATCACGACCAGCCCGTCGTCTGTGACCCAGAAGCGGGACGGACGCAGGCCGTTGCGGTCGAGCACGGCGCCGACCTTGCGCCCGTCGGTGAACACGACCGAGGCGGGGCCGTCCCACGGCTCCATGAGGGCGGAGTGGTACTCGTAGAACGCCCGCCGGTCCGGATCCATCTGCTCGTGGTTCTCCCAGGCCTCCGGGATCATCATGAGCACCGCGTGGGGCAGGTCGCGCCCGCCGAGGTGCAGCAGCTCGAGCACCTCGTCGAAGGTGGCGGAGTCGCTGGCCCCCGGCGTGCAGATGGGGTAGACGCGGCTGATGTCGCCGGGGATCAGGTCGCTGGCGAGCTCGGCCTCGCGTGCCCGCATCCAGTTGCGGTTGCCCATGACGGTGTTGATCTCGCCGTTGTGGGCGACGTAGCGGTACGGGTGCGCCAGCGGCCAGGACGGGAAGGTGTTGGTGCTGAAGCGGGAGTGCACCAGGGCCAGCGCGGAGGTGAGCCGCCGGTCGGACAGGTCGGGGAAGAACGGCTCGAGCTGGCCGGTGGTGAGCATGCCCTTGTAGACCAGGGTGCGCGAGGACAGGCTGGGGAAGTACACCCCGGCGCCGCTCTCGGCGCTGAGGTGCTCGAGCCGCTTGCGGAAGCAGAAGGCGCGACGGTCCAGGGCGACGTCGGCGACGTCCCGGTCGATGGCCCGGTCGGGTCCCAGCGGCGCCAGGAAGAGGTGCCGGAAGACCGGCATCACCGACCGGGAGGCGGTGCCCAGCAGGGACGGTGTCACGGGCACGTCGCGCCACCCGAGCACCCGCAGCGACTCCTCGGCGGCGATGCGCTCGACCATCTCGGTCGTTGCCTGCACCGACCCTTCGGGGATGAAGGCCATGCCCACGGCGTAGTGACCAGGCTCGGGCAGGTCGAAGGGCACGACGTCGCGGAAGAACGCGTCGGGGACCTGCAGGAGGATGCCGGCGCCGTCGCCGGAGTCGGGCTCGCTGCCGACCGCTCCGCGGTGCTCGAGGTTGCGCAGCGCCGTCAGGGCATGGGCGACGATGTCGTGGCTCGGGACACCGGTGAGGGTGGCGACGAACGCCACGCCACAGGCGTCGTGCTCGAACGCCTGGCTGTAGAGGCCCTGCGCGGTCGGGAAGACATCCTGCACGAACACACCTCTGCTGGTCTCAGGCTGCGCGGACATCAGCCACGCGGCACGGGTTCGGCGACGACGTCGTCGCCATCAGGGACAGCACTGGCCCTCGCAGCGCCACAGCGTACCCGTTGGCCCTGCTGGTCAGGCATTCGAGCGTGGCCTGCGTCGATCCGACGTGGCAGGCCCGTCGCCTCTGCTACGAGGCCGCCTCGATGGCTGCCAGCAGCGAGTCCGGGGTGAAGTCGGGCAGCTCGACCAGCTCGCCGTTGAGGAAGATCGTCGGCGTGCCGGTCACCCCGTTGTCCAGCTGGCTGGCGGCGACGTTACCGACCCACCCGTCGTAGTCCCCGCCGTTGACGCAGCCGGCGAAGTCGTCGCTGTCGATGCCGACCTCCTCGCCCAGGGCGATGAGGTTCTCCTCGGTGAACGGGTCGTCGCCGTCCTCCTGGATGGTGAACAGGGCGTCGTAGTACTCGTGGGTGACGCCCTGGTCGATCGCGCAGCCGAACGCGTTGGCGGCACTGCGGGAGCCGGGCCCGAGGAACGACAAGGGGTGGTAGATCACCTGCAGCTCGCCGTCCTCGACGAGTCCGTTGATGGTCGGGGCGAGGTTGTCGTTGAACGTCTTGCATGCCGGGCAGGAGAAGTCCACCCACTCGTCCATGACGACCGGCGCGGCTGCGTCGCCGTAGGGCGCCCCGCCGTCAGGTGCCTCGACCCCCTGCGGCACCGGAGCGTTCTCGCCGGTGCTCGACTGCGTCGCGACGACGGCCACGGCGACCAGGGCGATGGCCGCGATGACGGCCACGGCGATGAGCAGGCGGGTGCGGCGCTCGGAGGCACGCGCGGCCGCCTCACGCTCGGCCTTGAGCTGATCGGCGCGCGCCCGGCGGTCGCTGGCGGCGCCCTTGGAGGACGGACTCATGGGCGACAAGCGTAGGTGGTGGACAAGGCGCCGGCCTGCCGTGGCCGGCACCCCCACGCCGGACGTGACGGCACCCCGGCGCCTGGAGCGGACTCAGGCGCCGGACGCGACCGTCCCGCGGTCGGCCTCACGCACCCCGGCTGCCAGGTCGGCGGCCAGGGACGCCAGCTGGGCGACGCCCTGCGCCGGCGACGTGGCGTCCAGGAGCCGCCGGACGAGGGCCGAGCCCACGATCACCCCGTCGGCGAAGCGTGCGACCTGTGCCGCCTGCGCGGCGCTCGACACTCCGAGCCCGACACCGATCGGGAGGTCGGTGACCGCGCGGGTGCGCTCCACGAGGTGCTCGGCGGCACCGCCGACCTGGTCACGGGCACCGGTGACGCCCATGGTGGAGGCGGCGTAGACGAATCCGGTGCACGCCCGCGTGGTCAGCACGAGTCGCTCGTCGGTCGACGACGGCGCCACGAGGAAGACCGTCGCCAGGTCGGCTGCCCGGGCCGCGGCCGACCAGCCCGACGCCTCGTCAGGGATGAGGTCGGGGGTGATGACACCGCCACCACCGGCGGAGGCGAGGTCGCGGGCGAAGCGGTCCGCGCCGTAGCGCTCGAGCGGGTTCCAGTAGCTCATCACCAGCGCGGTGGCACCGTGCCCGGCGAGGGCCTCGACCGTGGCGAGCACGTCGGTGGTCGTCGTCCCGGCTTTCAGCGCGCCGTCGACGGCCTGCTGGATGACCGGGCCGTCCATGAGTGGGTCGGAGTACGGCAGCCCCACCTCGACGAGGTCGACACCGGCGTCGACCATGGCACGCATGGCCTCGATGCCGCCGGCGACGGACGGGAACCCGGCCGGGAGGTAGCCGACGAGCGCGGCCCGGCCGTCGGCGGCCGCACGGTCGAAGACGGCCCTGACCGCCGCCACGCCACTCACGGGGACTCGTCGCTGACCAGGCCGAACCAGCGCGCCGCGGTGTCGACGTCCTTGTCGCCGCGCCCGGACAGGTTCACCAGGATCGTGTGCCCCTCCCCGGCGGCCTGCCCGATGCGGCGGACTCCGGCGAGCGCGTGCGCGGTCTCGATGGCCGGGATGATGCCCTCGGTGCGCGACAGCAGCGCGAACGCCTCCATCGCCTCGGTGTCGGTCACGGGTTCGTACGTCGCGCGACCGATGTCGCGCAACCAGGCGTGCTCGGGCCCGACGCCCGGGTAGTCCAGGCCGGCCGAGATGGAGTGCGACTCGATCGTCTGGCCCATGTCGTCCTGCAGCAGGTACGAGCGGGCGCCGTGCAGGACGCCGGGCGACCCGCCGGTGATGGTGGCGGCGTGACGCCCGGTGGACACGCCCTCTCCCCCCGCCTCGTAGCCGTACAGCGCGACGCCGGGGTCGTCGAGGAAGGCGGCGAAGATGCCGATGGCGTTCGACCCGCCGCCGACGCATGCGGCCACGCTGTCGGGCAGCCGCCCGGTCAGCTCGAGCACCTGGGCACGCGCCTCGTCGCCGATGACCCGGTGGAACTCGCGCACCATCATCGGGAACGGGTGCGGGCCGGCGACCGTGCCGAGCAGGTAGTGCGTGTCGGCGACGTTGGTCACCCAGTCGCGCATCGCCTCGTTGATGGCGTCCTTGAGCGTGCGGCTGCCCGCCTGCACGGCGACGACCTCGGCGCCGAGCAACCGCATGCGAGCCACGTTGAGCGCCTGCCGGCGGGTGTCCTCCTCGCCCATGTAGACCACGCAGTCCAGGCCGAGCAGGGCGGCGGCGGTGGCGGTGGCCACGCCGTGCTGGCCGGCGCCGGTCTCGGCGATGACCCGTGACTTGCCCATGCGACGGGTCAGCAGCGCCTGGCCGAGGACGTTGTTGATCTTGTGCGAGCCGGTGTGGTTGAGGTCCTCGCGCTTGAGCAGCACCCGCGCCCCGCCTGCCGCCTGCTCGGCGAAGCGGGACGCCTCGGTGAGCGGGCTCGGACGACCGGTGTAGGTGCGCTGCAGGTGGTCCAGCTCGGCGGTGAAGCTCGGGTCGGCCCGTGCGGCGTGAAAGGCCTCCGCCAGCTCGTCCAGAGCGGCGACGAGGGCCTCGGGGACGAAGCGACCGCCGTAGGGGCCGAAGTGGCCCGTGGCGTCGGGACCGTGCAGGCCGACACCGTCCGCGGTGGCGGTCATCGCACCGTCCGTTGGCCGAGAGCGGGGTGCATGCCGGCGGCGACGAGGTCGGCGACGGCTGCTGCGGGATCGGAGCCGTCGGCGGCACCTGCGACGAGCGAGGTGCCGACCAGGACGGCGTCCGCACCGGACTGAGCGAGGTCGAAGACGTCGTGGGGGCCGCGAACGCCCGACTCGGCGACGCGCACGACGTGGTCGGGTACCAGCGGGGCCAGCCGGGCGAACGTGGCGAGGTCGACGCGCAGCGTGGTGAGGTCACGGTTGTTGATGCCCACCAGCGTGGCACCGGCGAGCAGGGACCGCTCCACCTCGGCCTCGGTGTGGGCCTCGACCAGAGGGGTCAGCCCGATGGACTGGGCCCGGTCGACCAGGCATTCGAGGGCCTGCTGGTCGAGGACGGAGGCCATGAGGAGCACGAGGTCGGCCCCCATGGCACGGGCCTCCCAGAGCTGGTAGGACGACAGCACGAAGTCTTTGCGCAGCACCGGGACGTCGACCGCCGCGCGCACCGAGGCGAGGTCGAGCAGAGACCCGCCGAACCGGCGCTGCTCGGTGAGCACGCTGATGGCGCTGGCCCCGCCGGCGGCGTAGGACCGGGCCAGCTCGGCCGGGTCGTCGATGGGCGCCAAGGTCCCCTGAGAGGGGCTGGCGCGTTTCACCTCGGCGATCACGCTGACGCCCGGGGACCGCAGCACCGGCATGGGGTCCAGGGCCGGCGGCATGCGGCGGGCGCGCTCCTTGAGCTGCTCGAGCGGCACCTGCGCCTGGCGAGCCTGGAGGTCCTCGGCGACACCGGCGACGATCTGCGCCAGCACTCCCACCGCCCCGCTCACACGCGTCACTGTAGAGCCCGGCAGGGCACATCCCGGTCCCGGGTACGGTGGCCAACCGCGTCGAGGAGGACCGGCGATGACCACGTCGCAGCAGCCCACGGCACCCACCGACGACCGAGCCGTGATGGCACTCGTCGCGGCCGTCGGCGGCTGGGTGTTCTGCCCGTTCGTGCTGCACGCCGTCGGCTGGGTGCTCGCCGGGCGATCGTTGGCGGCGATCCGCGCGTCCGACGGCGAGCTACGGGGAGAGGGACTGGCGATCGCCGCTCGCGCCGTCGCCGTGGTCGGCGTCGTCGTGTACGCCGCCGCCGTGCTGCTGCTGCTCGTCCTCGGCCTTCTCGGGGTGCTGCTCCTGGACGAGGTGGGCGCGGGCGCGTGATCTGCCGGCCGGCCCCGGCTCAGCCTCTGCGAGCTCAGCCACCCAGCGGGGTGAGTGCCTCGAGCCCGGGGAGGTTGCGCACCACGGCGTAGCCGACGGCCAAGCCCGCTGCGAGCATCAGCACCCGCGGGGAGTAGCTCATGAACGCTGCCGGTCTGCCTCGCGCCCGGGCGGCCGTCCAGCGCGTCCACTCGACGAGCAGCAGCGGCACCAGCACCACCGCGATGACGTTCATCCCCAGCGCGAGGCCGACGTCTCCGGCGGCCAGCGCGTCGAGGGCGCGAGTGCCCCCGCAGAAGGGGCACCACAGCCCGGTCAGGGCCAGGAACGGGCACGGCGGGATGATCGGCACCGCGCTGAGGCTCACGACCTGCAGGGCGAGGACGCCGACGACACCGACGGCGCCGAGGGTGGCGGGTGCGGCCAGCAGCCGACGCCTCTCCGCGGCGTCGACGGTGGAGGTCACGGAGCCGACGGTACTCCCGGCGGCGCGGCGGCGGCTGCCGGCGGAACGGTGATCGTGAACGACGCTCCGCCCTCCGGCGAGTGGCCAGCGACGACGACACCGCCCATCCGCCGAACCAGTCGGTCCACCAGGGCGAGACCGATGCCCGAGCCGCCTGGTCGCGTGCCCTGGTAGCGGTCGCGCAGCACGCCTTGGTCGAACGCCACGGGAAGGTCGTCGTCGGACAGCCCCGGGCCGCCGTCGCGCACCTGCACCGTCGGTGCACCGTCGTCGTGGAAGGCCGCGAGGACGACCGGTGCCCCGGACGGGGTCACCCGCAGCGCATTGGTCACCAGCGCGTCGATGACCTGGCGCATGCGCACGGCGTCCGCCTGGGCCGGGACCGGCGAGTCGGGAACATCGAGCACCCAGTCGTGACCGGACTGGCGTGCCGGCTCGGCCCAGGCCTGGCCCGCGGTGCGAACGATCGTGGCGAGGTCGACGTCGGTGACGGCCAGCTCGAAGTCCTCCGCCTCGGCGCGGGCCAGGGCCAGCAGGTCGCTCATGAGGTGGTCCAGCCGGTCGGCCTCGTCGCTGATGACCTGGCCGGCGCGGGTGACCTCGTCGGGGTCCAGCACGCCGTCGGCGAGCGCCTCGGCGTAGCCGCGCACGGCGGTGAGGGGGGTGCGCAGCTCGTGGCTGACCGACAGCAGGAAGCGACGCTGCCGGCTCTCGCTGCGCTCCAGCGCGTCGGCGAGCCCGTTGAGCGCGTCCGCGAGCTCGGCCACCTCCGCTGGGCCGTCGGGGTCGACCCGCAGCGACCGTTCTCCGGTGGACAGACGCCGCGCAGCCTCCTGGGTCTGTCGCAGCGGACGGGCCAGCCGGCGGGCCACGACGACAGCTGCCGCGATGGCGATGCCCAAGCCGATGATCAGTGCGATTCCGAGCCGGTTGAGCACAGGCGAGGCCACCCCGCTGATGGCGGCCGACGTGGGCACTTCCAGCACCAGCACCGCGGTGGGGCTGAGCCGGCGCGCCTCCACGAGCCGGGCCGGGTCGTCCACACTGCCGCTGGCCGTGCCGGAGACCAGCGCCGCGCCCACGAGATCCACCGGGGACCCCTCGGGTGCGCTCGCACCGGCCCGGGCGACGTACGCCGTGACGCCCTGGCGCTGCAGCTCGGTGACCACCTCCGTGAGGTCGTCAGCCCCCACACCCTCGCTACGCAGCAGCACGGACACGGCGTCGGCCTGCTGAGCCAGGCGCTCGGAGGCGACCGTCTGCGCCACCGATCGCACGAGAGGGACGCTGACGAGGGCCACGGCGAACGCCGTCACCAAGCCGGTGACGAGCCCGAGCAGCACCAACCGCCCGGTGAGCGTGTCGGCGGGCCGCCTCACCGGTCGATGCCGTACCCGACGCCGCGCACGGTGCGGATCGCCAGCGCGTCGCCGAGCTTGGCCCTCAGCTGCGCCACGTGGACGTCCACGGTGCGGGTGGTGACGGCCGAGGTGTAACGCCAGACGTCGGTGAGCAGCTCGTCTCGGGTGAACACGTGTCCCGGGTTGCGCAGCAGCGCCTCGAGCAGCTCGAACTCGGTCGGGGTGAGCTCGACCTCCGCCCCGTCGACCATGACGCGGCGCTCGTCGGGCCGCATCACCACCGTGCCCGCCGACAGCTCGTCGGTGCGTTCGGCGCGTCGGCCTCGCCGCAGCACGGCCCGCACCCGGGCCACGAGCTCCCGCGGCGAGAACGGCTTGGTGACGTAGTCGTCGGCGCCCATCTCGAGACCGAGGACGCGATCGACCTCCTCGTCGCGGGCCGTCACGACGAGGACGGGAGTGTCGTCGCCATCGGATCGCAGGCGCCGCAACACCTCCACACCGTCGATGCCCGGGAGTCCCACGTCGAGCACCACCGCGACGGGACGCCGCTGGCGGATCAGGTCGAGCGCGTCCTCACCGGTCGTGGCGACGACGACGTCGTAACCCTCTCGGGCCAGGTAGAGCCGTTGGATGTCGGCGATGGCAGGCTCGTCCTCCACGATCACGACGAGCCCCGCCGCGGCGGGCGCCAACGCCTAGGCGTCCTGCGTCTGCTTGCCCATACCCATCATCTGCATGACCTTGCCGACGACGGCTCCGGCCACGATGATCACCACGCCGACGGCGAGAAGCACCCAGTTGAGCTGGACGACGGCGATCGAGCCGACGATGAACCCGACCATCATGATGGTCACCGCGGTCCAGGCGGCGGCCGTCTGACCGTGGTTGTCGTGGTCGGCCATGGGTCCTCCTGCGCGACGCGGCTCGTGGGCAGGTGAAGCATACGACGTGGCGGGCTCAGTCTGGCTCCGTCGGGTCCTCGCCGCGGTCCAGCGCCTGCCAGGGGTCGCGGTTGGAGGCCGCCGGGGAACCCGTGGCGGCGGCCGTCGACGGTCCTGACCGCTCGTAGCGCGCCGAGAGCCCGCCCCACTGGCCGCCGCGGACGACGACGAGGGTCGCCCCGGCAGCGACGACGAGCAGGCCGAGGACGGTCAGCACCGGCCACAGGAGTGCCACGTCGGCCGCTGCGGCGTCGGCCACGGCTCCGACCTCGACCGCCCACCAGCCGCGGGCACGGGCAGCCGGGTCGCCCAGCACGCCGGCGACGTCCACGAGCGCCGCCCCGGCCAGCGCGAGCACGACGATCCCGACGCCGCGACGCAGCCATCCGCGCACGGACGGCACCGCCACGACGGCCGCGACGGCCACCACGGCGACGGCGACGGACAGGGGAACGAGCGCCGCCCCGGTGGCACTCACCGATATCTCGGTGAGCGCGTCGTCGGCCTCCAGCGACACCCACGTGCGTGTCGCCGCCAGCAGTGCCAGCGCTCCCCCGGCAGCCAGCAGCACCAGCGACACGGTGCGCGACCGGGTCGGCGCCGATGTCGTCACGACCGTGGGTCACCCATCGACCGGGCGACCGCCGCGGCCCGCAGGACGGCCATGGCCTTGGCGCGACACTCGGCGTCCTCGGCGGCAGGGTCGCTGTCGGCCACGATGCCGGCCCCGGCCTGCACCCACACCCGCTCCCCCTTGATGACGGCCGTGCGGATCGCGATGGCCGTGTCGAGGTCACCGGCGAAGTCGAGGTAGCCGACCACGCCGCCGTAGGGGCCGCGGCGGGAGTCCTCGAGCTCTTCGATGATCTCCATGGCGCGCACCTTGGGTGCCCCGGACAGGGTTCCCGCGGGGAAGCACGCGACCAGCGCGTCGAACCCGGTGCGCTCCTCGTCGAGCTGGCCGATGACCGTCGACTCCAGGTGCATGACGTGGCTGTAGCGGCGAACGGACATGAAGTCGACGACGTCCACGGTCCCCGGACGGCAGACCCGACCCAAGTCGTTGCGGCCGAGGTCGACGAGCATGAGGTGCTCGGCGCGCTCCTTCTCGTCGGCGAGAAGCTCCTCGGCCAGGGCAGCATCGGCGTCCGGCGTCGCGCCCCGTGGGCGGGTACCGGCGATGGGGTGGGTCATGGCCCGTCCGCGCTCCACCTTGACCAGGGCTTCTGGGCTCGACCCGACGACGTCGAACCCGTCGAATCGCAGCAGGTACATGTAGGGGCTGGGATTGGTGCGGCGCAGCACCCGGTAGAGGTGAACGGGGTCGAGTCGTTCGTCAGGTCGGGAGTCGAGCTCGAACCGCTGCGAGAGCACGACCTGGAAGATCTCCCCCGCGCGGATCTGCTCCTTGGCCACCTCCACCGCCGACAGGTACTCGTCGCGGCCGGTGCGGCTCGTGAAGGCCGGTTCGGCGTGGTCGTCCACGGTCGCGACCGATGACGGGGTCGCCCCGGCCAGCCGCTCGGTCATCTGGTCGAGGCGTTCGACGGCACCCCGCCACGCCTCGTCGACACGTTCGTCGGTGTCGTCGGTGTTGACCGCGTTGGCGACCAGGGTGACCGTGCCGTCATGGTGGTCGAGGACGACCAGGTCGGTGGCGAGCACGAAGGCCATCTCGGGGACACCCAGCTCGTCGGGCAGCGTGGCGGGGAGTCGCTCGATGCGTCGGACCGTGTCGTAGCCGAGGTACCCCACGAACCCGCCGGTGAGGGGCGGCAGCCCCGGCAGCGGCGGCGTGCGCAGCAGGGCCAGCGACTCGCGCAGCACCTCGAGCGGGTCCCCGCCCGAGGGCAGGAACACCGGTGGCGTGCCTGCCCACTCGGCCTCACCCGCCCGCTCGCTGAGCACCGCCGTGGAGCGGGCGCCGATGAACGAGTAGCGCGAGAACGTGCCGCCGTGCTCGGCCGACTCGAGCAGAAACGTGCCCGGAGCGCCGGCGGCCACCTTCTGGTAGACGCCCACGGGCGTCTCGGCGTCGGCGAGCAGCCGTCGGACGACCGGGATGACGCGGCGCGTGCGGGCAAGTCGCCGGAACTCGGCCAGGTCGGGGGCGGCGGTGCTCACGAGACCACAGTGTTGCGCATGGCCGGCTCGTGGCGACGAGCGCAACCCAGCCGCGACGCGCCCACCGTGTACGTCGATGTCACCACGGAGCGTGGCGTGGCGGCTAGCGTGGCCGATGACCGACTGCTCGTGTCAGGAGGACCGCAGTGAGCGACCCGATGTCCCCTCAGAACCCGTCCGACGAGGACCCGTCCCCTCAGGACTCCTCGTCCCAGGACCCATCCCAGGACCCGTCCCAGGAGTCGGCCCAGGAGTCGTCGCCCGATCCCGGCTCGCCGGAGACCCCGGACGTCGCGGACGTCCCGAGCGGGTCGTCGGACTCCCTCGGCGCGAGCGCCCCGCCGCCGCCTCCTCCCGACGCGGGGGGCTACCCGCCGCCTCCCCCCGACGCGGGGGGCTACCCGCCGCCTCCGTCGGGCGGGGCGTACCCGCCCCCGGCATCCGGTGGCGCCTACCCGCCTCCGCCTCCCCCGCCAGGCGGGGGTGGCTACCCGCCTCCCGGTGGCTACCCGCCGCCGGCTGGCTACCCGCCGCCCGGCGCCCCTGCCCAGCAGCCGACGCTGACCGCGGGCGCCGCCCTCGGCTACGGGTGGCGTGCGTTCGTCAACAACCTCGCGCCGCTGATCGTGCTCGCCCTCGTGGTGGTCGGCCTGCAGCTGGTGCTCAACGTGACCGGAGACCTGCTGGCGAGCGCGACCGAGAACAGTGGCGGGTTCGTCTCCGGCACGTTCACGATCGTGTCGGTGCTGTTCGGGTTCTTCGCCTGGGTCGTGGGGTTCGTCGTCGCCATCGGCCTCATCCGGGCGGCACTCGCCGTGCTCGACGGGCGCAAGCCGACACCGGGCATGCTGCTCGAGTCGGCTGGTCTGGGTACGTACATCGTCGCTGCGATCCTGTTCGGCCTGGCGACGTTCGTCGGCCTCATCGCCTGCATCATCCCCGGCATCATCATCGCGTTCCTGTGGCAGTTCTACGGCTATGCGATCGTGGACGGCGGGCCGCAGGTGGGGGCGACCCAGTCCCTGGGCCGCTCGTACCAGGTCGTGCGCAACCACGTCGGCGAGATGCTCGTGCTGTGGCTGGCGATCATCGGGATCGCGCTGATCATCGGCATCGGCTCGATCATCCCGTTCGTCGGCTGGGTCGTGCTGCTCGTCGGCGGGCTGCTGTTCTACCCCGTCGTGGCGCTCTCGGTGGCCTACGCCTGGCGGACGCTGACCGCGGGTCGGGTGGCACCCCAGACCTGAGCCGATGCTCTGTCAGCGCGTGGACGCCGCGTCGCTGAGCAGGATGTCGGCGTCGAAGCAGGTCCGCGTGCCCGTGTGGCAGGCCGGGCCCTCCTGGTCGACGGTGACGAGCAGCGTGTCGCCGTCGCAGTCGAGTCGCACCTCGCGTACCCACTGGCGGTGCCCGGACGTCTCACCCTTGACCCAGTAGGCCTGCCTGCTGCGGCTGAAGAACGTGGTGCGCCCCGTGGTCAGGGTGCGGTGCAGCGCCTCGTCGTCCATCCACCCGACCATGAGCACCTCGCCGGTGTCGTGCTGCTGGACGACGGCGGGAACGAGCCCGGCGGCGTCCCGGCGAAGTCGTGCGGCGATGCTCGGGTCCAGGCCGGACGGCGGGGGCGTTGCCATGGGGCCAGTGTCCCTGACCGGTCACGTGGCGACGCCACACCTCACGCCATGGACGCGAGGATCGCCTGCAGGTCGGCCACGGTCGTGCGGGGGTTCACCACGGCGAGACGCGTGCACGGCTGCCCACGATGCGACGTCGGCCTCACGAAGGCCTGACCACGGCGCAGCAGCGCCTCGCTCCATCGGGCGTAGTCGGCCTTGCCCCACCCGATGCGCTCGAAGATCAGCACCGAGAGGTCGGGCTCCTCGAGCAGCCTCAGGTAGGGGCGATCGCGGATCTCGTCGGCGCCGGCCCGGGTGACCGCCAGGGTGGTCTCGACGGCCTCCACGTAGGCGTCCGTGCCGTGGGTGGCGAGAGAGAACCAGAAGGGCAGCCCGCGGGCGCGCCGGGTGAGGTGGATGCCGTAGTCGGAGGGGTTCCACGCCTCGACGTCGGTGACCGTGTCGAGGTAGCCCGCGGACTGGGTGTGCGCGGCGCGCGCCAGGGACGGCTCACGGTAGATCAGCGCGCACGAGTCGAACGGGGCGAACAGCCACTTGTGCGGGTCGACGATGAACGAGTCGGCCCGCTCGATGCCGTCGAACAGGTGACGCACGCTGGGGGCGGCCAGGCCGGCACCGCCGTAGGCGGCGTCGACGTGCATCCAGACCTCGAGCTCCGCTGCGACGTCGGCGATGCCGGCGAGGTCGTCGACGATGCCGGTGTTGGTGACACCCGCCGAGGCGACCACGGCGAACAGGCCGGCCCGTTGCTCCTCCGGCAGCGCGGCGACGCAGCGGCGCAGTGCCGTTGCGGTCATGCGGCCGCGCTCGTCACCAGGAACAGGGACGACGTCGACGTCCATCACCCGCTCGAGCGCGTATGTCACCGAGGAGTGCGTGTCGGAGGTGACGAGCGCAGCCCAGCGCCGTGGCCGGCCTGCGCCGTGCCGGTGGGCCGCGGTGTGCCGGGCCGCCACGAGGGCCGACAGGTTGCCTGCCGAGCCTCCCTGCACGAACGTCCCGCCCGCACCGGCGGGCTGACCGGCGAGGTCGGCGATCCAGCGCAGCGCCTGGTTCTCGGCGAACGCGGCGCCGGATCCCTCCAGCCACGTCCCGGCATACACGCTGGACGCGCTGACCAGCAGGTCGAACATGGTCGCGGCCTGCGTCGGGGCACCGGGGACGAACGCGAGGAAGCGGGGGTGGTCGACGGAGATGCAGGCGGTGCCGAGAACGTCGGTCCACAGCCGCAGCGCCTCCTCACCGCCGATCCCCTCAGGCGTGATCGTCTGCCCGGCAGCGGCGGAGAGGTCCTCGGCGGAGAGTGGGCCGTCCAGCGGTGGCTCGGCCCGCAGGCGGTCCATCGACGCGGCGACGATGCGCGCCGCCAGGCGTTCGGAGTCGGCTGTGAAGCGGTGCACGGCCGGCGAGCCTACGACTGCGCGACCGACCACGCGGCGAACAGCCGGGCGTAGACGCCGTCGCGGGTGAGCAGGTCGTGGTGCGTCCCGTCCTGGACGAGCACGCCCTGGTCGAACACCAGCACCCGGTCGGCGTTCTGGGCCGTGGCCAGGCGGTGGGCGATGGTGACCGACGTGCGACCCTCTGCCAGCACCCGCAGGGCGCGCGAGAGCCGCACCTCTGTCGCCGGGTCGACCGCGCTGGTGGCCTCGTCGAGCACGAGCAGACTGGGGTCGGCCAGCCGGGCACGCACGAGCGCGACGAGCTGGCGCTCTCCGACCGACAGGCCCTCGCCTCGCTGGCCGACCCGGGTCGCGAGCCCGCGGGGCAGCCCCTGCAGCCAGTCGGTCAGCCCGAGCTCGTCGACGGCCTCGACCATCTCGGCGTCCGACGCCGACGGGCGCCCGTAGCGCAGGTTGGCCGCCAGGCTGTCGTCGAACAGAAACCCCTCCTGCGGGACGAGCACGACGCTGCTGCGCAGCGACTCGTTGCGCACGTCACGCAGGTCGACGCCGTTCACGCGCACCGAGCCCGACGACGGGTCCATGAGCCGGGTCAGCAGCTTGACGAACGTGGACTTGCCCGAGCCCGTCTCGCCGACGATGGCCACCCGTTGGCCGGCGGGGATCGTGACGTCCAGGTCGCGCAGCACCGGCGGGCCGCCGGGGTAGGCATAGGTGACACCGTCGAAGCGGACCTCCAGCGGCTGGTGCGGCAGCCCCGCTCCCGCGGGGCCGGGGTCGCTCACGTCCGCGGGGGTGTCGACCACGCCGAGCACCCGACGCCACGAGGCGATCGCGTTCTGCATCTCGTTCAGCATCTCGGTGCCGAGCTGGACCGGCTGGATGAACAGCGTGACCAGGAACAGGAACGCGACGAGCCGCCCTGCCGTGATGTCGCCGCCGATGCCGAGCAGCACCCCCACGACGACCACCGAGGCGTTGGCGACGCCGGCCACGATCTCGCCGAGCGAGAACGCGCCCACGGAGAAGGCCTGGGCCCGGATGGCGGCCGAGCGGTGCGCGTCGATCGCGGTGTCGATGCGCTCCCCGGTGCGCTCCTCGATGCCGTAGGCGCGCACGACCTCGGCGCCGACGACCGACTCGCCGATGGCGGCGAGCATGGCCCCGACCCGTTCCCGCACCCGCATGTAGGCCCGGGCCAGCCGCTTCTGCAACGCCCGGATCGCGAAGCCGAGCGGCAGGAACGCCACCCACACCACCAGCGCGAGCTGCCAGGAGTAGACCAGCATGACCACGGTGGCGAGCACGATCTGGCCGCTGGCCACGATGAGGAACACGCCGGCCCACTGCAGGAACAGCGACAGGGAGTCCACGTCGCTGGTGACCCGCGAGACGAGCCCGCCGCGGCGCTCGCTGTTCTGCGTCTGCACCGACAGGTCGTGGACGTGCCGGAACGCGGTCACCCGAAGGCTGGCCAGGCCGGCCTCGCTGGCTCGGAACAGCCGGGCGTTCATGGCGAACGCTGCGATGCCGGTGGCCACCACCGCGACCACGCCGACGGCGACCATCGTCGAGACGAAGCCGGCGTCGACGCCTCCCCCGGTCGCGGCACCGAAGCCCCGGTCGATGGTCTGCTGCACGGCGATGGGCACGACGACGCGTCCGGCGGTGGCCACCAGGGCCAGCAGCAGGGTCACGCCGAGCCCGTCGCGGATCTCGGGCGAGAGGGCCAAGCCCGCCCGGATGGTGGACAGCGCCGAGCCCGACTGCACCTCCCCGACCCGGGCGGAGGTCGACGTTGCCGCGCTCACGACGCACCCCCGAGCAGCAGGGCGGCGCGCTCGTCGGCCTCGTAGGCCGTGACGAGATCGCGGTACGCGCTGTTGCGCTCGAGCAGGTCGTCGTGCGTGCCGTGGTCGACCACCCGACCCTCGGCCAGGAACGCGACCTCGTCGGCCACGGCGATCGTGGCCGGTCGGTGGGCCACCACCACGACCGTGATCCCCTCGCTGGAGGTGCGCAGTCCGGCCAGGATGCGCTGCTCCACCTCGGGGTCGATGGCACTGGTGGCGTCGTCGAGCACGAGCAGCCGCGGGTGCCGCGCCAGGGCGCGGGCCAGCGCGATCCGTTGGCGCTGCCCTCCCGACAACGACGTCCCACGTTCGCCGATCTGGGTGTCGAGCCCCTCGGGCAGCGCGGCGACGAAGTCGTCGGCCTGGGCCAGACGCAGCGCCCGCCAGACCTCTGCGTCGTCGCCGGGCTCCCCGAGCGTGACGTTGCCACGCACCGAGTCGTCGAAGAGGAACGCCTGCTGAAGCACCACCGAGGATGCGCCGGGGAGCACACCGGCGGCGAGGTCTCGTGCGTCCACGCCGTCCACGACGACACGGCCCGTGTCGGGGTCGACCAGCCGCACGAGCAGCGAGACAACGGTCGACTTGCCGGCACCGGTGGAACCGACGAGTGCCAGCACCCGGCCGGGTGAGACGTCCAGGTCCAGCTCGGCGAGCACGGGGGTGCCGGGCTCGTAGGCGTAGCCGAGTCGGTCCGCCGTGGTGGCCAGCGGTTCCCGCCCGGCCAGATCTTTCGACCCGTACGGCATGGCCCCGCTGGCCTGCAGCACCTTGTCGACGCGGCGCCACCCCACGACGCTGCGGGGCATCTCCCCCAGGAGCCAGCCGATCGCCCGCACCGGGAACGCGATGACGGTGAGCAGGTAGGCGACCTCGACCACGGTGCCGGGGACGATCGCGCCGTCGGCGACGCGCTGGGCGCCCAGCAGCAGAACAGCCAGCACGCCGAGGGTGGGAAGCGACTCGATCATCGGGTCGAACATGCCGCGCAGCCGTCCCACCCGAGCGTTGACGTCGCGCAGCTCGTGCGCTGCGGCGCTGAACCGCTCGGTCTCCTCGGACTCACGGCCCAGGGTCTTGACCACGACGGCGCCGTCGAACGACTCGTGTGCGATGGCCGACACGTCGGCGCGCAGCGCCTGCGCCCGGGCCGCCAGTGGGGCCATCCGGCGTTGGTAGGCCACGTTCACGAGCAGCACGAGCGGGAACACGAGCAGCCCCACCACGCCCAGCGCCGGGTCGGCGGCCAGCATCGCGCCGGTGGCGATGACGAGCATGACGACGACGCCCATCGCCATGGGCATGGGAGCGACCGGGGCCCACGTCGCCTCGACGTCGGCGTTGGCGTTCGACAGCAGCTCACCGGTGGGGTGGCGCTGGTGCCACGACAGCGGCAGCCGCAGGTACTGACGGGTGACGCGGCGCCGGTCGCGGGCCTGCAGACGGAACTGCATCATGCCGCCGAACAGCCGGCGCACGACGATCGCCACGGCCTTGAGCCCGGCGACCCCCACCAGCAGACCGGCGGCGGTGAGCAGGGCCCGGGTGGTGGTCGTCCCCGTCTCGAACGCCGGCGCGATCACCGTCTCGGTGACCCGGCCGACGACGGCAGCCGAGGCGACCGTGATGACGGCGAACGCAACGCTGCCTGCCAGGGACAGGCCGAAGACCACGGGCTCGGTGCGGATCCCGCGAAGGAGGATGCGCGCACCCTCCCGCAAGGTCACCCGGTCTGCCGCCACGGCAGCACCTAACCAGCACTCGGGCCGCGCTGTTCCTGGCGGGCCGCGGGCTACTCTGCCTCGTCGTGGACGCTCTTTCGACGTGGATCGGCAAGGGCGTCCAAGGCTCGCTGCGGCTGGCCGGCCGAACCGGCGGCACCATGCCGGGCAAGGTGGTCGAGTCCATCGACGCCGGCTACCTGGCCCGCCGGCTGTCCACGCTGCCCCGTGGCGTGACGGTGGTGAGTGGCACGAACGGCAAGACCACGACCACCAAGATGCTCGCCCACGTGCTGGGCAGCCGGTATCGGGTGCTCACCAACCCCACGGGCAGCAACTTCACCCGTGGGGCGGTGAGCGCGGTGGTCGACGCCGCCCGCTGGAGCGGCCGACTCGACTACGACCTGGCGGTGTTCGAGCTCGACGAGGCCTACGCCGCGCGCTTCGTCGCCGAGCACGCCCCCCACCGCGTGGTCGTGCTCAACGTGCTGCGCGACCAGATGGACCGGTTCGGCGAGATCGACCACACCGCTGCCCTGCTGGGCCGTGCGGTGGCCGCCGCGACCGGCGAGGTGGTGCTCAACCGGGACGACCCCCGGGTGGCCGCGCTGGCCGACCACGCGAGTGCTCCGGTGCGCTGGTTCGGCGTGCACCCGTCGCTGCGCAGCCTGTTCCGCAGCGACGACGAGCTGCACGCCGAGGACGTGCCCAGCGCCGCTCCCCCACTCCATGCCGACGTCGAGCTGCTCAGCTACTCCCCCGGCCGGTCGAGGTATCGGATCGGTGCGTCCGAGCACGACATCGCGCTGCGGGCCGAGGGCGCGCACAACGCCCAGAACGCCGCTGCCGTCGTCGCGGCTGCCATCGGTGAGGGCCTTCCGGCGGCCGAGGTGGCGACCTCGCTGGCCGAGGTTCCTCCGGCGTTCGGACGAGGCGAGACGGTGGACGTCGACGGCCGCGAGGTGGTGCTGCAGCTGGCCAAGAACCCCGGCGGCTTCCGGCTCGCGCTGATGAGCCAGCAGGAGACACCCGCCGACGTGAGCGTCGTGGCGATCAACGACGAGTACGCCGACGGACGCGACGTGTCGTGGCTGTGGGATGTCGACTTCTCCGGGCTGGCGGCGACGAGAGGTCCCGTGCTCACGGCCGGTACCCGGGCTGCGGACATGGCGCTGCGGCTGCGCTACGACGGCGTCGAGGCCGCCGACATGGTCACCGACGTCCCGGCGGCGCTGCGGCGGGCCGTCCAGCTCGCCCCGCAGGGTGGCCGTGTCGTCGTGTACACGACCTACACCGCCATGTGGCGGCTGCACGAGCTGCTGAGCCGGCGCACCGCACCCGGAGGTGCACCGTGACCGGCGTGCGCATCGTGCACCTCTACGCGGCCGAGATGAACATCTACGGCGACAACGGCAACGTGCAGGTGCTGCGTCGCCGACTGGAGTGGCGCGGCATCCCCGTAGAGGTCACCCGGATCGGGGTCGGCGACCCGCTGCCGGTCGACACCCACGTGCTCGTCGGTGGTGGGGGCCAGGACGCCGGGCAGGCGGTCATCACCGACGACCTCGCGACCAAGGGTCGCGACCTGCGGGCGCGTGCCGACGACGGCGTCCCGATGCTGCTCATCTGTGGGATGTACCAGATGGCCGGTCACTACTTCGCCCCGTTCGACGCGCCCCGGCTTCCGGGTGTGGGGCTGCTCGACCTGCACACCGAGGCCGGCCCGACCCGACTGATCGGCAACGTCGTGGAACGCAGCGACTTCGGCGACCTCGTCGGCTACGAGAACCACAGCGGGCTGACCTACCTCGGGCCGCAGGCGCGTCCGCTGGGCCAGACGGCGCTGGGGCAGGGCAACAACGGCACCGACGGCACCGAAGGAGCCCGGCGCGACAACGTCGTCGGCACGTACCTTCACGGCCCGGTGCTGGCGAAGTCCCCCACCCTCGCCGACCACCTGCTGACCGCCGCGCTGGACGCGGCCGGGATGTCGCAGCAGCTCGAGCCGCTGGACGACACCCTCGCAGTGCAGGCCGCCCAGGTCGCGCGAGGCAGGCCGCGCTAGGCGTCGCACGGTGTTCCCTCCGGCGCGCCCGGGCAGGCCGGCCACGCCTCGCTGCCCAGGCGGACGTGCCGTCCCCGCCCTACCCTGATCGCATGAGCCTGGCTTCGCGTGAACGTGCCGCCCTCTGCGACCTGTTCGACGAGGTGGGCCCCGACGCCCCGACACTGTGCGAGGGATGGGACACCCGCGACCTCGCCGCGCACCTGCACCTGCGCGAGACGAGCCCACTGGCCGTAGGCATCCTGCTGCCCCCGCTCTCGGGTGTCATGGAGCGGCGGCAGCGCGAGATGGCCAGCGGCGACTGGAGCACCCTGGTCAACCGGGTGCGCACCCCACCGCGGTGGTCGTACTCCTCGATCGGGCCGATCGACGCCCGGCTGAACGCCTCGGAGTACTTCGTGCACCACGAGGACGTCCGCCGCGCCCAACCCGACTGGGAGCCCCGCGAGCTCAGCGAGGCCGACGAGCGGGCACTGTGGGGTGTGCTGCAGGCGATGGCCAAACGGTTCTACGCCAAGAGCCCCGTGCCGGTGGTGCTGCGTCGCCCCGACGGGGCAGAGCTCATCGCCAAGCCCGGCCACCCCGCGGTCATCCTGTCCGGTGCGGTGAGCGAGCTCGTGATGCACGCGTTCGGGCGTACGGACCACATCATCCTCGAGGTCGAGGGGCCGTCGGACATGGTGGAGGCCTTCGAGCAGACCCCGCTGGGCATCTGACATCTGCTCCGGCCTGCCTGCCGGACGGGCGGGCGCGCGTCAGCGCACCGGGTGACCCGCCTGGGCGAGGGTCGCCTTGACGTCACCGATACGCAGCCGGCCGAAGTGGAAGACGCTGGCTGCCAGGACGGCGTCGCCGCCCGCGTCCACCGCCGGGGGGAAGTGGTCGAGCTCACCGGCTCCCCCACTGGCGATGACGGGGACGTCGACCACGGCACGGACCGCCGAGATCATCTCGGTGTCGAAGCCGGCCTGGGTGCCGTCGGCGTCCATCGAGTTGAGCAGGATCTCGCCGGCGCCGAGAGCGCAACCCTTCTCGGCCCACTCGATGGCGTCGATGCCGGTGCCGCGCCGCCCTCCGTGGGTGGTGACCTCGTACCCGGACGCCGTCGGCGTGGACGTGGCCCGGCGTGCGTCGAGCGAGAGCACGAGCACCTGGTTGCCGAAGCGGTCGGCGATCTCGGCGATCAGCTCCGGGCGGGCGACGGCGGCGGTGTTGACCCCGACCTTGTCCGCTCCCGCGCGCAGCAGCCGGTCGACGTCGTCGACGGTGCGCACACCGCCACCCACGGTGAGCGGGATGAACACCTGCTCGGCCGTGGCACGCACGACGTCGTAGGTCGTCTCGCGCCGCTCGGACGAGGCGGTGACGTCGAGGAAGACGAGCTCGTCTGCCCCCTCCGCGTCGTACGCGCGGGCCATCTCGACCGGGTCCCCGGCGTCGCGCAGGTCGACGAAGTTGACGCCCTTGACCACTCGTCCCGCGTCGACGTCCAGGCAGGGGATCACGCGGACGGCCACCGACACCTGACCAGCGTAGGCCGGTGGCGTGGTTGAGTGATGTCGTGACCGAGGTGGACCGGCTCGCGTCGGGGCAGTACCTGTCGCTCACCACGTTCCGTCGCAGCGGCGAGCCGGTGGCGACGCCGGTGTGGGTCACCAGCAGCGACGGGCACCTCTACGTGATCACGTCGGTGGAGTCCGGCAAGGTCAAGCGGCTACGGCACACCGCCCGGGTGCTGCTCGCGCCGTGCGACGTGCGCGGACGCATCACCGGACCGCAGGTGCAGGGGTCGGCTCGGCTGCTCGACGAGGACGGCACCGCGAGCGTACGAGCCCTGGTCGACGAGAAGTACGGCCTGCTCGGCAAGCTGATGGGCCGCGCCGACCAGCTGCTGCGCGGTCGCGGACGCTCCCGCGAGCAGGTGGGGATCGAGCTCAGCGTCGACGGCGACGCGTGACGGGTTCAGCCGCGCGGTCCGCGTCGGCTGCTCAGCCCGCCACAGCCAGCGCGTCGGTGAGACTGAACGCACCCGCGTAGAGGGCCTTGCCGACGATCGCTCCCTCCACCCCCGACGGGACCAGCTCCCGCAGGGTGCGCAGGTCATCCAGCGAGCTCACCCCGCCACTGGCGACCACGGGGCGGTCGGTCGCCGCGCACACCGCCGCCAGCAGGTCGACGTTGGGCCCGCGCAGCGTCCCGTCCTTGGTGACGTCGGTGACGACGTAGCGGGCGCACCCGTCGGCGTCCAGCCGGGCGAGGGTCTCGAACACCTCGCCACCCTCCTTGGTCCAGCCGCGTGCCGCCAGGGTCGTCCCCCGCACGTCGAGACCCACGGCCACCCGGTCGCCGTGCTCGGCGATGGCCCGAGCCGTCCAGTCGGGATTCTCGATGGCGGCGGTGCCGAGGTTGACCCGCGCGCACCCCGTGGAGAGCGCTGCGTGCAGGGACGGCTCGTCACGGATGCCGCCGCTCATCTCGACGGCGACGTCCAGCCGTCCCACGACCTCGGAGAGAAGGTCGTGGTTGGACCCCCGACCGAAGGCGGCGTCGAGGTCCACGAGGTGGATCCACTCCGCTCCGGCCGCCTGCCAGGCCAGCGCCGCCTCGACCGGGTCGCCGTACGAGGTCTGCGACCCCGCCTCGCCCTGCACGAGCCGGACGGCCTGCCCGTCGGCGACGTCGACGGCAGGAAGCAGGATCAGTCGTGGCGACACGGGCCCGAAGCCTACGAAACGCGACGGGCCAGCACGCGCAGGCGCCGGTAGTCCGCCCACCAGGAGCCGTCGGAGTACAGGGCGGGCCGGGCAAGCTCGACCGCGCGAGCGATGAGGGCGTCACGCTCGGGCGTCTCGAGATGGCGTAGCGCGCCGTGGCCGAACAGCAGGTACCAGCCCGCCAGGCCGTCAGCGCCGGGAAGCCGGGTCGGCCGGTCGGTCAGCTCCACCTGGCGCACCTCGAAACCGGCCGCCTCGAGGACGCCCGCGTACTGCGCCGGGGTGGGGTGGTAGCGGTGCCAGGTCGGTCGGGGCAGGCCCAGGTCGTCAGCGGCCTGCGTGGCCGCTCCCTGCACGACGGCGACGTTGCCGACGCCGCCGAGCTCGGCGGCGAGCCGTCCCCCGGGCCGCAGGGCTGATGCCATCGCGGCGGCCACCCGGTCGGCCTGGGGCATCCAGTGCAGCGCCGCGTTGCTGAAGATGGCGTCGAACGGCTCGTCGAGCGGAGCGGCGGTCGGCCACGGCTGCTGGGCGTCGTGCTGCACGAGGGGGACCTCGGGCAGCCTCGCCCGGAACGCCTCGGCCATGGACGCGTCCGCATCCAGACCCACCACCAGTGCCCCGGTCGTCACGATGCGGGCGGTCAGCTCCCCGGTGCCGCAGCCGAGGTCGAGGATGCGTTCGTGCGGCGCAGGGTCGAGCCAGCCCAGGATCGTCTCCCCGTAGGCCGCGACGAACGCGAAGTCGCGGTCGTAGCGGGTGGAGTCCCAGCTGTGTGCCGGGACGTCGGCCGACGAGCTGTCGCCGGCGCTCACGGCAGTCGCTCCACCCAGCCGCGCAGCAGGGCTGCCCCGGCGTCCCCGGACTTCTCCGGGTGGAACTGCGTGGCCACCAGGGGTCCGTTCTCGACCGCCGCGACGAACCGGTCACCGCCGTGCTCCGCCCACGTCACCTGTGGCGGGCGCAACACCTCGTGCTCGGTCGGCATCACCCAGTCCCGCACCCCGTAGGAGTGCACGAAGTAGAACCGCTCGGCCTCGATCCCGTCGAAGAGGACGGACCCAGCCGGCGGCAGGACCGTGTTCCAGCCCATGTGCGGCAGCGGCGTGGCGTGCAGCCGCTCCACGACGCCCGGCCACTCGCCCAGGCCCTCGGTCGTGACGCCGTGCTCCACCCCGGTGGCGAACATCACCTGCAGCCCGACACAGATGCCCAGCACGGGCCGGCCGCCGGCGAGACGTCGGTCGACGATCTCGTGCCCGCGCACCGCCCGCAGGCCCGCCATGCAGGCGGCGAAGGCACCCACGCCGGGCACGACGAGGCCGTCGCAGTTGCTCGCCTCGGCGTGGTCGGCGCTCAGGGTGACCTCGGCGCCGGCGCGCTCGAGGGCGCGCACGGCCGAGCGCACGTTGCCCGAGCCGTAGTCGAGCACCACGACCCGTGCCCGCGTCATGACCCGACCGCTCGGAACTCGTCGGACTGCACGGCCAGCACGAGCAGTCCGACCACGGCGACGCCGAGCACCACCTGCACGCCCACCGGCTTGCCCTGCCGGCGCAGGGAGATGATGCCACCGAGCAGGATGCCCGCCAGCGCGATGTAGACGAAGCCCATCGGCCTACAGCGCGCCCTTGGTGGACGGCACGCCCGGCTCCCTCGGGTCGATCGCGACGGCGTCGCGCAGGGCACGGCCGAGGGCCTTGTACTGCGCCTCCACGACGTGGTGCGGGTCGCGGCCGGCGAGCACGCGCACATGGAGGGCCACCGCTGCGGTGTGAGCGAGGGTCTCGAACACGTGGCGGGTGAGGGCACCGGTGTAGGGGACGCTCGGCCCGACGCCGATGAGCGCGTACTCCTGCCCGGCCGGCTCCCCGACGTGCACGCAGTAGGGCCGTCCGGCCAGGTCGACGGCCACCTGCACGAGTGTCTCGTCCAGCGGGACGAGGGCGTCGCCGAACCGGCGGATGCCGCGCTTGTCGCCCAGGGCCTCGCGCAGCGCCTGGCCGAGGGCGATCGCGGTGTCCTCGACGGTGTGGTGGGCGTCGACGTGCAGGTCGCCCTCGGTCGACACGCTCAGGTCGAGCAACCCGTGCCGGCCGACCTGGCTGAGCATGTGGTCGTAGAAGCCGACTCCGGTGGAGACCTCGGTGCGCCCGCTGCCGTCCAGGTCGATCTCGACCAGCACGCTGGACTCCTTGGTCACGCGCTCCACCCGAGCCGTGCGCGGGGCCTCGCTCATCGACCCACCTCCCTCTCCTGCTGCGCAGTCGCTCGTCCGGTGACCGCTGCCAACGCCGACGTCAGTCGGTCGATCTCCTGCTCGGTGCCGACCGTCACCCGGAGCCATTCTGGCGGTCCGACCTCGCGGACGAGCACCCCGTGCTCCAGAAGCCCCTCCCAGACTGCCCGTCGGTCGTCGAACCGGCCGACGAGGACGAAGTTGGCATCGGAGTCCGGCACCTCGAAGCCGTGGGCTCGCAGCCAGGTGACCAGGCCGTCCCGGGAGCTGCGGAGCCGTGCGACGTCGCGCTGGAGCTCGGGGGCGTGGGCGAGGGCGACCCGGGCCACGGCCTGGCTGACGGCGGACAGGTGGTAGGGCAGGCGCACGATGCGCAGCGCCGCGACGACGGCGGGATCGGCCGCGGCGTAGCCGAGCCGGGCGCCGGCGAAGGCGAACGCCTTGCTCATCGTGCGGGTGACGATCAGTCGAGGGCGTCCCTCGAGCAGCGACATGGCGCTCGGCGTGCCGGCCCGGCGGAACTCCGCGTATGCCTCGTCCACGACGACGACCCCGGCGGTCGCGTCGTGCACGGCGGTGACGACGTCGAGGGGCAGCGCCGTTCCGGTGGGGTTGTTCGGCGAGGCCATGAAGACGACGTCCGGCGCACGGTCGCGCACCTGCGCGGCTGCCGACTCCGGGGTGAGGGTGAAGTCGTCGCCGCGGTGTCCGGTGACCCAGGCGGTGTGGGTGTCGCGGGCGTACTCCGGGTACATGGAGTACGTGGGGGTGAACGCCATCGCGGTGCGGCCCGGCCCGCCGAAGGCCTGCAGCACCTGCACCATCACCTCGTTGGACCCGTTGGCCGCCCACACGTGCGCCGCGTCCAGCGCTACGCCGGTGTCGCTGCGCAGGTAGTCGGCCAGGTCGCGGCGTAGCTCAAGGGCCTCCCGGTCGGGGTAGCGGTTGAGCGAGGCGACCTGCACGCGCACCGCCTCCGCTGCCGCGTCCACGACAGCCTGCGGCGGGGGGTAGGGGTTCTCGTTGGTGTTCAGCCGCACCGGCACGTCGAGCTGGGGCGCACCGTACGGCTGGGCTCCGACCAGCTCGGGGCGCAGCGGCAGGATGCCCGTCTGGGGGCTCGCCCCGGCAGGCTGCGGGTCGCGGCTCACCCGTCGCCAGCGCCACGGAACCGAGCGGCCACCGCCGCGCCGTGGGCCGGTAGGTCCTCGGCCGCCGACAGGGCCAGGACGTGCTCGGCGCTGCCGCGCAGTGCCTCCTGGTCGTAGGTGACGACGTGGATGCCGCGCAAGAACGTCTGCACGCTCAGGCCGGAGGAGTGCACCGCGCAGCCACCGGTCGGCAGCACGTGGTTCGAGCCGGCCACGTAGTCGCCCAGGGAGACCGGCGCCCACGGCCCGACGAAGATCGCCCCGGCGTTGTGCACGCGGGAGGCCACCTCGGCCGCGTCACGGGTCTGGATCTCCAGGTGCTCGGCCGCGTAGGCGTCCACGACGGCGACGCCCTGGTCGAGGTCGCGGACGAGGCAGATGGCGCTCTGCTCGCCGGTGAGCGCCCGGGTGATGCGCTCGGTGTGCTTGGTGGCCGCGACCTGGACGGGAAGCTCGGCGTCGACGGCGTCGGCGAGCCCGTCGGACGTCGTGACGAGGACGCTGGCCGCCAGCGGGTCGTGCTCGGCCTGGCTGATGAGGTCGGCGGCGACGTGCACGGGGTCGGCGGACTCGTCGGCGAGGATGGCGATCTCGGTCGGCCCGGCCTCGGAGTCGATCCCCACCAGACCTTCGAGCAGCCGCTTCGCGGCGGTGACCCAGATGTTGCCGGGGCCCGTGACGAGGTCGACGGCCTCGCACGACTCGGTCCCGTGGGCGAACATGGCGACAGCCTGTGCACCACCGGTGGCGTAGACCTCGTCCACACCGAGCAGGCGGCACACCGCGAGGATGGTCGGGTCGGGCAAGCCGCCGTTGTCCGCCTGCGGGGGCGAGGCCACGGCCAGCGACGGCACGCCGGCGGTCTGGGCGGGGACGACGTTCATCACGACGCTGCTGGGGTAGACCGCCAGGCCTCCGGGCACGTACAGGCCGACGCGACGCACCGGCACCCAGCGCTCGGTGACCGTGCCGCCCGCGACGACGCGGGTGGTGACGTCGGTGCGCCGCTGGTCGGCGTGCACCGCTCGGGCCCGGTCGATGGCGACCTCGAGCGCCTGGCGGACGGTGGGGTCGAGGGCGGCGAGGGCGTCGTCGAGTGACTCAGCGGGCACCCGGACCGATGCGGGCCGCACCTTGTCGAAGCGCTCGGCGAGGTCGAGAAGGGCCGCATCCCCCCGCGCCTCCACGTCGGCGACGATGGGTCGGACCGCGTCGAGGGCGTGCTCGACGTCGAGGGCCGCGCGCGGCACCACGTGGCGGTAGTCACGGGGGGTCGTCGCCGTGCTCTCGCGCAGGTCTAGTCGCCGCATCACGGTGCGCCAGTCTAGGTGGCACGAGCCCGACGCGCCCCGGGCGAGAAGACGTCCTACCGTGAGGGTGTGCCGCGGTCGATCCTTCCGCTGTTCCCTCTCGGCAGCGTGCTCTACCCGGGGCTCGCGCTGCCGCTGCACATCTTCGAGGAGCGGTACCGGCTGCTGGTCAGCCGGCTGAGCGAGGGCGAGTCCGACGTCGAGCGATCGTTCGGAGTCGTCGCCATCCGGGCCGGGCACGAGGTCGGCAGCGCGTCGGCGCACACGCTGCACGAGGTCGGCACCGCGGCGGTGCTGCGGCGCGTGACCCCCTACCCGGACGGGCGCTCGGACATCCTCACCGCAGGGTCTCGCCGGTTCCGGCTGCTGGCGGTGGACGACTCGGAGCCGTACCTGCAGGCCGAGGTGGAGTGGCTCGAGGACGTCGAGGGTGACCCGGTGGAGGTCGAGACCGGAGCCACCCGGGTGGCCGACGGCTTCCGGCGCTACCAGCAGCTGCTCGGCGGGGACGACGAGCCCGACGACACCCCTCTGCCCGACGACCCGGGCGTGCTGTCCTACCTCGTCTCCGCTGCCATGGTGCTCGACCTGACCGACCGTCAACGACTCCTGGCGGCCCCGTCCGTCGCCGACCGGCTGCGCATGCTCGACCGGCTGCTGGAACGCGAGCTCACCGCCATCACGCTGCTCGGTGCTGTTCCCGCGACCGACCTGCTGCGCTCGGGCCACTCGCTGAACTAGCCGGCCGCGAGCACCGACATGGCCCGACGCAGGCGCCCCGCAGGTTCCACCCCGGCGGTCCAGGCGCTGGTGGCCGCAGGTGTGCCGTTCACCGAGCACCCCTACGACCACGACCCCGACCACCCCTCCTACGGGCTCGAGGCGGCCCAAGCCCTCGGCCTGCCACCGGCGAGCGTGTTCAAGACGCTCATGGCCGACGTCGGCGGGTCGCTGACCACCGCGGTCGTCCCGGTGACGGCGTCGCTGGACCTCAAGGCCTTGGCGGCTGCCTGCGGCGCCAAGAAGGCCGCGCTGGCCGCACCCGCGGACGCTGCCCGGGCCACCGGCTACGTGGTGGGCGGGATCAGCCCACTCGGCCAACGCTCGCCCCACCGCACCGTGGTCGACCGCACGGCCGTCGACCTGGACGTCATGTACGTCTCGGGCGGGCGCCGTGGCTTCGACATCGGGGTGGCCCCGGGCGATCTCATTCGGCTGACGACCGCACTCGTCGCGCAGCTGTGCGCTCCGGCTCGCTGAACGCGGTCGCCACGAACACCGCCGCCACGGCCAGCAGCGGCCACACCAGCAGGGCCGCGTAGGCGTTGAGCTCCGGACCGGCGACCAGGTCTCCCTGGCCTGCCGCTGCCGCGAGGTCGTCGATGCGTCCTGGGCCCAGGCTGACCCCGATCCACCACGCGCCGGCTGCAGCCGCGCTCCCGGCAACGGCGAGCAGCACCGGAACCGCGGGGCCCCGATGCCCGCGCATGAGCAGGCCTGCTGCGCTCAGCAGGCCGGCCGCGCCGGCGAGCACGGCGAAGGCCGCGTCGCCGGAGAAGATCGCCGTGTAGCTCGCCTCCTGCACCACGAACGCCTGGCCGTCCACGACGGTGTAGGTCAGCGCCGGGGCCCACGCCCACCAGCCCACGCCGACCAGCGCGGCCAGCACGACGTGCAGAACGGCGGCGTCGACGACCAGCCGCCGGGTCGGTGCCGTGCTCACCCGCCGGCGACGAGGCAGCCGGGCCCCAGCAGTGCCTTGAGGTCGCCCATCAGTGCAGGTGACGGGGCGACCCGGAAGCCGTCGTCGAGGCGCATCACGGTGACCCGGCCGTGGCTCTCCAGCCGCAGCTGCACCTCGGTGGTGCCGGGGTGGCTGGCGAGCACCTCGCGCAGGGACGACACCAGCGGTGGCGTGCACCGGGCCGCAGGAAGCGCGAGCACGACGGGCCCGACGTGGGCGTCGCTGAGGTCCGGCACGCTGACCTCGGCGGCGATGAGCTGCATGCCCTCGTCCCGACGATCCACCTTGCCCTTGACGACCAGCACGGCGTCCTGCGCCAGGTGGGTGCCCACGTCGGCATAGGTGTTCGGGAAGACCATCACCTCGACACTGCCCTCCAGGTCTTCCAGGCTGACCACGGCCCAGGTGGCGCCCTTCTTGGTGATGCGCCGCTGCACGCCGCTGGCGAGCCCGGCGACGGTCACCATCGAGCCGCTCGGCACCGCCGACTCGTCCGCGAGTCCGGCCAGGGGGCGGTCGGTCATCGTTGCCAGGACGGGCTCCAGGCCCATGAGCGGGTGGTCGGAGACGTAGAGCCCGAGCATCTCTCGTTCGTGGGCGAGCTTGACCGACTTCTCCCACTCCGGCAGGTCGACGACGCTCAGCTCCACGGACCCGGCGTCGTCGTCGGTCGTGCCCGCGTCGTCAGCACCGAGCCCGGCGAACAGGTCGAACTGGCCGATGGCCTCGTTGCGCTTGCGGATGACGACGGCGTCGACGACGTCCTCGTGCACGGCGGCCAGCGAGCGCCGCGAGTAGCCGAAGGAGTCGAACGCTCCGGCCTTGACCAGCGACTCGATCACACGCTTGTTGCACACGACGACGGGCACGGTGTTCATGAAGTCGCCGAAGTCGGTGAAGCGGCCGTGCTCCTCGCGCGCGGTGACGATCGCGGCCACGACGTTCGTGCCGACGTTGCGGATGGCGCTGAGCCCGAAGCGGACGTCGGTGCCGACCGGGGTGAAGTCCCCGTGGGACTCGTTCACGTCGGGCGGCAGCACCTTGATGCCCATGCGCCGGCACTCGTTGAGGTACAGCGCCGACTTGTCCTTGTCGTCACGCACGCTGGTGAGCAGCGCCGCCATGTACTCGGCCGGGTAGTTCGCCTTGAGGTATGCCGTCCAGTACGACACGAGCCCGTAGCCGGCGGTGTGCGCCTTGTTGAACGCGTAGTCGGAGAACGGGACGAGGATGTCCCACAGCTTGGTGATCGCCGCGTCGGAGTAGCCGTTGGCGCGCATGCCGGCGGCGAACGGCTCGAACTCCTTGTCGAGGATCTCCTTCTTCTTCTTGCCCATCGCCCGGCGCAGCAGGTCGGCCTTGCCGAGGGAGTAGCCGGCCACGCGCTGCGCGATGGCCATGACCTGCTCCTGGTAGACGATCAGGCCGTAGGTCTCGGACAGGATCTCGGCCAGCGGCTCGGCCAGCTCGGGGTGGATCGGCGTGATCGCCTGCTGGCCGTTCTTGCGCAGCGCGTAGTTGGTGTGGCTGTTCGCACCCATCGGACCCGGCCGGTACAGCGCCAGGACGGCGGAGATGTCGGCGAACGAGTCGGGCTTCATCATCCGCAGCAGCGAGCGCATGGGGCCGCCGTCGAGCTGGAAGACACCGAGGGTGTCGCCGCGAGCGAGCAGCTCGTAGGTGGTGGGGTCGTCGAGGGTGAGGGTCTCGAGGTCGACGTCGATGCCGCGGTTGACCTTGACGTTGGCCAGCGCGTCGTCGAGGACGGTCAGGTTGCGCAGCCCGAGGAAGTCCATCTTCAGCAGCCCGAGCGTCTCGCAGGAGCCGTAGTCGAACTGCGTGATGATCGCGCCGTCCTGCTCCCGCTTCATGATCGGGATGGTGTCGATGAGCGGCTCGGCCGACATGATCACGCCGGCGGCATGCACGCCCCACTGCCGCTTGAGGTTCTCCAGGCCCCTGGCGATGTCGACGACGCGGGTGACGTCGGCGTCGCGCTCGTAGAGGGCGCGGAAC
>Ga0272442_10001577_pt1 | contig 34221 bp, 24 predicted proteins | sample SSMForm2O_FD_200262 | JGI IMG/M metagenome (GOLD analysis project Ga0272442, IMG submission 200262) | Marine sediment archaeal communities from Little Sippewissett salt marsh, Falmouth, MA, United States - SSM-Form-2O | ecosystem: Environmental > Aquatic > Marine > Wetlands > Sediment ... | reverse complement strand
CCCAAATAGCCGAAAAGGCCTCACCGGCAGTTGTAGGTGTCAGAGCCGAAAAGACAGTTACTCAGGATACGTCGGGCTTTTATGAATTTCCGTTCGGCAGCCCCTTTGACGATGATTTCTTTGACCATTTCTTCGGCCGTCCATCGCCTCGCGAGCGTTCACCTCAGCGAAGACCTCGCCAAGTGGCTCAGGGTTCCGGTTTTATAATTTCTGAGGACGGCTATATCCTTACAAACAATCATCTTGTGGGCAAAGCGGAAAAAGTTGAGGTTCAACTCAAAGATAACGAGAAGGAACTGGAAGCTAAAGTTATCGGCACGGACCCGGAATCGGACGTGGCTGTGATAAAAATCGATGCCAAGGACCTGACTTATCTAAAGCTGGCGGATTCGGATATAATTGAAGTCGGTGAATGGGTAATTGCTATCGGCAATCCTTATGGCTTGAGCCATACTGTAACCGCCGGTATCGTTAGTGCAAAAGGCCGAAGTGGCGTCGGGCTAACTACTTATGAAGATTTTATTCAGACAGATGCTGCGGTAAATCCCGGCAATTCGGGCGGGCCGTTACTTAATCTTGATGGAGAAGTTGTTGGTATCAATACCGCTATTCTCAGCCGCACCGGTGGAAATGTGGGTATTGGGCTTGCTATTCCGGTTAATATGGCAAAAGCCATTTATGAACAGTTGGTAGAGAGCGGGACAGTGGTTAGGGGTTTTCTTGGTGTGCAACCTCAGGATATAAGTGCGGATATGGCGGCTGCTCTTGGTCTTGAAGATGCTAAAGGTGTTATTTTACCGCAGGTTGTAGAAGGCTCGGCGGCTGATAAGGCGGGGGTTAAAAAGGGCGATGTCGTAGTGGAGTTTGACGGTAAGCCGGTAGAGGATGAAGTTGGTTTTCGCAGGCGTGTTGCGATGAAAAAGCCCGGTACTGAGGTAAAAATGGTGGTTTTGCGGGATGGGAAGCGAAAAACGATAACGGTTGAACTTGGTGAGCGACCACCGGGGGAAGTGTTAGCAGCAGAAAGGGGGCGGTCGCAAGTTCAGAAACAGCTTGGACTTACGGTTCAAAACCTAACAGATGAATTAGCTGAACGGCTTGGTTATGAAGGTATGAAGGGTGTTGTGGTAACATCAGTAGAGCCCGGGTCGGCGGCTGCGGAAGAGGGCATCCGAGCAGGTATGCTGATTGAAGAAGTTGACAGCGCGCAAGTATCTAATACCAAACAGTTTAACAGGGCTATAGAGAAGGCGGCGGCGGAAAGAGATGCGGCGCTTCTTTTAGTCAATAACGGACGTATCAGCGTTTATGTGGTTCTGCCGTTGAAGGAAAAGTAAAAAGAGCGTAAATCCTTTATTTTACAAGGTTTAGCCCCGCTTTTGAAGGCGGGGCTTTTTTATTTTTTAAAACAATCGTATATTTGAGTAATGCAGGGGATTTTTGAAACCCTTGATTTTGAGCTAAAAATGTGGGGTGTCTATTTTAGATCACCTTTGATTTTGGGTTAAAAATGGGGGTTGACGGATTTTTAAAACCTTTGATTTTGGGCTGAAAATGGGGGTGGTTTTGTGTGGGGGGATTTTGGGTACCCTCGATATTGAGCTAAAATCAAGGGTGGGCATTTTAAAAACGTTAAAAAATTGAAAAAAAAGTAACAAAATGACAAAAAAAAGAGGAAAAAAAGAAAAAAAAGAAGAAAAATTGAAAAAAAAGATGCAAAAAGATGTGCAAATTGCGATGTGTTTTCAAAATCGGGCTAAAATGCCGCGTGGTCTCCTGCTGCCTGCCAAGGTAGTAACTGCCCGGGGATGACAAAGACGGTGGCAACATCGGAGGGTGAATAAAATGTTAAAATGGGAAAAATGGGTAAAATAGGTAACCCCTGCCTCAGACATGCAGGGGCAGGCTTTGAGTGGTTCTTTTGCTCAACTGCTGCGTTACACAGCCCCGGCTGATGCTTGAAGTACTACCCCGATGCCTTCTATCGGGGACTTCGCTCAGTGAGGAACTGCAAGGTGCTTTCAAGCATGTAAGTAGCGCCTGCCTTACAGGCGGCGCAACAAAATTCCTCGCTCAAAAAATGGGGCGATTCTGGAGTGGATATATTGGATAGAAAAAGTCTGCGGAGGAAGAAGTAAGGACATCTGCTTATCTATCCGACCCGGAATCATTTTTGTGCTTCGCAACAAATTGCCTCGCCAAGCGCTGCGCCTGAGCAACCTGGGCTGGAGTCATCTTTTTTTGCAAAGATACTTTTAAATCCGAAACATCTCGGTCGTTTTTACCGGCCAAGAGCAACCATTTGTAGCTTTCAACATAATCTTTAATTACGCCTTCACCTTCGTAGTACATATCAGCGAGGAAGTACTGGGCTGAAGCATCGCCCTGCTCGGCGGCTTTGTTGAACCAGTGGACTGCCTTACTGTAGTCCTGCTGCACGCCTTCTTGGCCTTCGTAGTACATCAGGGCAAGTACGCCCTGGGCTATTACATAGCCTTGTTCGGCGGCTTTGGTGAACCAGAAGACTGTTTTACTGTAGTTCTGCTGCACGCCTTCACCTTTGCGGTACATCACAGCGAGATTGAACTGGGCTTCTGCAATGCCCTGCTCGGCGGCCTTGGTGAACCAGTGGACTGCTTAACTGTAGTCCTGCTGCACGCCTTCACCTTCGTAGTACATCACAGCGAGATCGGACTGGGATTCTGCATGGCCCTGCTCGGCGGCTTTGGTGTACCAGTGGAATGCTTTACTGTAGTCCTCCAGCACGCTTTCACCTTCGTAGTACATCAGAGCGAGTATGTACTGGGATTCTGCATGGCCCTGCCTAGCAGCTACGATGTACCAGAGGGCTGCATCACGGTAGCTCTTCCGCACACCTTGGCCTTTGCGGTACATCTCAGCGAGATTGAACCGGGCTTTTGCATGGCCCTGCACGGCGGCTTTGGTGTACCAGTGGAATGCTTTACTGTAGTCCTGCTGCACGCCTTCGCCTTTGCGGTACATCTCAGCGCGATTGAAATGGGCTTCTGCATCGCCCTGCTCGGCATCTTTTTTCATCTTTTCTATGCGAGAAGAGGCCTGGTTAGCATCTGAACTGGCATCAGCTAAGAGAACTGAGCCATAAGATTTTTGCCCAGGTACATCTACTTGTTTATCCGACCCGGAATCATTTTCGTGCTTTGCAACAAATTGCCTCGCCAAGCGCTGCGCCTGAGCAATCTGGGCTGGAGTCATCTTTTTTTTCAAAGATACTTTTAAATCCGAAACATCTCGGCCGCTTTTACCGGCCAAGAGCAACCATTTGTAGCTTACAACATAATCTTTAATTACGCCTTCACCATTGTAGTACATCTCAGCGAGTATGTACTGGGCTGCAACAACGCCCTGCTCGGCGAATATTGGCGTTGATGATTGGCACGATGAAGCGGCTTTGGTGTACCAATGGGCTGCTTCACGGTAGCTCTTATGCACGCCTTGGCCTTTGCGGTACATCTCAGCGAGATTGAACTGGGATTCTGCATAGCCCTGCACGGCGGCTTTGATGTACCAGTGGACTGCTTTACTGTAGTCCTGCTGCACGCCTTCACCAATTTCGTACTTCACAGCGAGATTGCACTGGGCTGATGCATCGCCTTGCTCGGCAGCTTTGGCGAACCAGTGGACTGCTTTACTGGAGTCCTGCTGCGCGCCTTTACCTAAGTCGTACATCAAAGCGAGCACTTTCTGGGATATTGTATGGCCCTGCTCGGCGGCTTTGGTGTACCAGTGGACTGCTTTACTGTAGTCCTGCTGCACACCTTCGCCTTTGTAGTACATCACAGCAAGTTTGAACTGTGATTCTTCATGGCCCTGCCTAGCGGCCATGATGTACCAGATGGCCGCATCACTGTAGCTCTTCCGCACGCCTTGGCCTTTGTGGTACATCTCAGCGAGATTGAACTGGGCTTTTGCATCGCCCTGCACGGCGGCTTTTTTCATCTTTTCTATGCGAGAAGAGGCCTGGTTAGCATCTGAATTGGCACCAGCTAAGAGAACTGTATTCAATCTGGCAAAAAGTAGTGTCTCCAGAATACCTGCTTTGCTGATACCAGGGTATAACAACACAATCAAAAACAGAAATGTTAGTTTTCGCATTTTTTCCACCTCGGATTATATCTGAAAAAGCGGATATTATTGTATGCCTTTTTCGGAGACAATCAAGAAAAACAAGTAAAAAGTCTGGTAAAGGAATTTATCTTAAAATGGCAACACTACCGCATTCGGATACGGCCAGGATAGCAAACCAAAGCATTCACCTAAGGCACAGGTAACAGGATTAAAAAAGCCCGAGTATTATAAGCTTGACGGAGGCCTTCGAGTTGATTTCAGTCCCGCATCGCGGTTCACCGAGTCTAACCGCAGCCCAGTCAGGGTGGGCCTGTGCCAGGCGCTCCACTGGTACGAAACTACCTTCGCTTTCTGATTCGCCTTTTCCTTTCCCTCAGTATTTCCTCGTAATCGGCTTTGAATGAGTTCAATTGGTCCTCCAGTTCCATAATGTCCGTAGGGTTGACGTGCAAATCAGGATATCGCTTGATGAGTTGTATAAGGGTCTCGAACTCGCTCCTTAACCTGCGCAGATTCGCCAACGCCTTTTGGGGGTCCTGCGTCTGCGCCTGTTTGGCCCTCAAGTCGAGTGACTTTCTTATCTGGAGAACCTTGTTCACAACACGTTTCAGCTTTTTTCTGGCATACTGCATTGATTTGTCAACCACAACTTCTGCATTGTCTGCCTGCAATTGCTGAAGAAGCTGCTTGCGTGAGGATATGATTCCATCTGCGATTCTGCACTGGACAGCTTCGCCTGAGGTAAGGGTCAACAGCGAGCCGTTTTTGCTCCAGGTGCGAACGACCTGCTGACTATGCTTTTTGTTCACCGGTTCGATAAACATTCTTTGCCCTGATTCGTTCACCTCAATAACCTCAATCTTGTTGTCAACCATAGCCCTTGCCAGCAGTCCCGGCCGCTTATTCTGCTCGGCTAATGACGCGAAATACGCCCGCCAGATTGAACTGATTTTCTCGGCCGCTGGCCCAACGTAGATGACTTCCTGCTCATGTTTCTTGGGCTTCGGGACAGCAACCACTGCGACTCCACCTATGATGGTGTTCTCGGCCATATAGATTTTGTCGCAGGCCAGAGCCACTGCGGCACCTCCGGATACGGCACCAGCGTATTGACCGGCCTTAATGTACGCAATAACCTCGCAATTCGCCTTTTCAGTAATTGCCGCACACATTCGATAGACAAGGTTGACGCGTCCGCCGGGCGTATTGATTTCGACCAGAATAAACAAAGGGCCCTGTGCTGATGCAGTTCCTATCGTTTTCTCAAATGCATCCGTCTCAATCTCACGCTCAATGTCTTCATCAACAGTCAGGATTATGACTTTGTTGTTTCTGCCAAGTCGGTCGGGCGTGACGAGCCATTCCATCAGATTCAGCTCAAGCGTACCTTTTTCCTCGCTGCGGACTATGGTTCGCCCTTGTTCGGTTTGTCCCGTGGCGTATCCGTGGAATTTCTCGCCGGTCTGACGATTTGTAAAAGTATCAGCCCGGCAGAGAACGTCGGGCATAAGCAAGAACAAGAATATAACTGCAATGCAGACCTCAACCGTTCTCCTCATCAAAAAGCTAAGTTTTTCAGCTATTTTCGGCATTATCCGGCTCCTGATGGTATCGCCATCAACGTCAACTTTCTGATCCGGTAAAGGATACCGCAGAATAAAGCCCTCGGCACCGCTAAATCGTGCTAACTCAAGGCCCGCCAGAGCCTAACGAAAGACACGCAAGCAATGCCCGCTTTGCCAAAAGGCAAACGAGCACCGACTCTTATGCGTTTTCTTGCTTTGAAATTTGCTGGTTTCGGTTGAAACGCCAAAAAATCGGCACGAAACATTATTCAATTGTCAAAAACACGAACATCTAACCTTTTGTCTTATAATAACAGATAAAGACCGTTAAAACAAGCAAAACCTGTCTGTTTTTTGAGTTTTCCGGGTTTAGCTGAATATTCGAGTTCTTTTGTCTTCGGCTGTTGGGCGTTGCTCAGGACAGGGTTCGCTCGGGGTAAGAGAGTAAACCGGCTGTGATGCAGGTAAGCAAACCGCCCTGCAGTGCAGGGGGTTAAGAGATAAGGGGAGCCGCGGCGAAGGCGGAGCATCGTTATTATTATGGATATGCATTGGGAAAGATGATCGGATATATATTCATAGGTGATATGGCCCTGGGTGTATGTATCTTCGACCCATTGGCCGCGAGCATAAGAGCCGAAAAGGATGAGCATGTGTGCGGATTGGAACTGGCGGCGGATGATTTTAACGATACGCTATAGTTCATCGCGTTTGTATTGCGGCAGATGTATTAGGGACTTCTTCATAGGGTGATACTATAGCATTTTAAGACAAAGCTAAAGGGATTTATTTGGATTGGCGAATAAAGCAAAATAAAGCCAATTTCAAACGATGATTGACAGGTTCATACAAACAGGTTAATCTTGTTAATCCTGTAGAAAAAAGTTCTGCCAGAGACGTCTGACCATGTTTTGATTTGACGAAGGAAAATATCCTTGTGTAAGTCTATGACAGGATAAAAACCGAAATTTAAGCTCACAGGAGGAAAAATGGCAACACAAAATAACCTGACCACGAGACGGATGTTTTTAAAAAATTCCGCCGTTTCCGCAGCCGGCGCCGCATTTCTGCTAAAATCGCTCTCATCAAATGTCTCTGCCGCGGCACAGACCAACCGGGGCAACCCGCCGGTGGTGACTATCACTCCATGGGGACAGAAAGTCCAGCACGGCAACCATAACGTGTTTGCCGTGGTTCATAACATCTATACAGTGTTTTGTATGGCTTGGGGCGTCGGTAGCGACAAAGACGGCCTCGATGGTATCATCTTTTACAAGTTCCTCGAGGGAATCATAGGATTTTTCACAGCGGCAGGCTCTCATGAGGCCTTCTCGTCTTTCCTTTATAAGGTCACTAACAGCGACAATTTCCACATTCGGATGGTCCTGAAATCCAAATGCAGCACCGAATTTACACAGGCCATAACCGACAATCCCGACACGAATTTTTCGGTCGGAAACGGGCTTCCAATTCTTCTTCATATTTCCGCTGCCTTTGTCGTCGAAGCCGGCTATTACTTTTTCGGCGGCGTCGGCTTGGTGACCGCTCATACCGGAGGCTATGAACATACCCATTGAAGCCGAAGCGGCCCCACCTAAAAAGTCTCTGCGATTAATATCTTTATTTGACATATTGACCCCATCTGATTAAAGAAACAGTGTTTCCCATTTACACGGTTAAAAAATTCATTTATCCGCACGACATCAGTATTTTTACGAAAATCATGTTGAATAATCAAGAAATTTTATTTGCGAGACAGTCTTTAGTCAGTGGAGATAAAGTTTCAATGTTTTTGGGGAGCCTTGAAATCGGAATCTCTTGATATTTCAAGGTGGATTTGGTAGGATTATTGGTTTGATACATTGAAAAGGAATGCTTTTTAACCTGTGTAAAAACGGAAATGTCAGTCTGAATGTTCAATTGGAGGAGTTAAGAAATGTGCTGCGAAAAAACAGGGAACTTTTTAACGGTAATACTTATAGTAATTTTTTGTCTGGCGATATGTCCTGACGGTCTCTGTGCTGAGAGCAAGGTCAAATCGGGACTGGCAGCAAAATATTGCGGTGACAAAGGGATTGAAACCAACCCAAACGTGATATTTTCGTGTAACTTTGAGAATGGTATTACCGGCTGGAGCAACTACCGTCACGGCGCGAAGGACCGGGTATTACTAATCAAAGATGAAAGTGTCGCAAACAACTCGGCCGCCTGTGTTCAAATGATTACCGAAAAGAACAAGTCCACATCATCCGGCCTGCGCTACAAATGGGACCCCGGACACGACCAGGTCTATTTTCGATTCTATTGCAAATTTCATAAAGACACCTGTCGTCCGCACCACTTCGTTTCAATGGCCGCTTACTCGAAAGACTATGTGCCGGGTGGACGTGCAGGATTCACTCGCAAGGGCAACGAAACTTTCCACTCTGTTGTCGAGCCACCACCTGAAAATGGTAAAGGAAGCTGGTTCCTTTACTCATACTGGCACGAAATGCGAAGCTGGCAGAACGAAGACGGCTCACCAAATAACCCCCCTGATGGTGACGGGCGCAGTTTCTACGGCAACAATTTCGGCTCACCGGAACACAAGCAGGATTTCGTTCGTGACAAATGGATTTGTGTCGAGTTTATGATTAAAGCGAACACGCCCGGCAAGCACGACGGCGAGCAGGCCGTCTGGATAGACGGGGAAAAAATAATGCACTGGAAAACCGGCTGCATCGAAGGTACATGGTTCCGTGATAAGTTCCGCACATCAGGCAGCTTCAATACGAATCCTGAACCGTTCGAAGGTTTCAGCTGGCGAACTGTCGATGAACTCAAAATCAATTCCATACTACTGGGTTGGTACGTATCTAATGAAAGAGCTAAAAATTCACCAACTAATATCAACAGTGTATACTTTGACGACGTCGTAGCTGCAACGAAATACATCGGTCCGAAGGTTTCGAAGTGATTTGATACAATCCGTCAAATCTCTATCAAGCCCAACAATACTAAACGGGATTCGGCGACGGCTGGGGGGTTGAGGTCAATGAGGCTGCAGGGAGGGGCTTATTCGGCGCGGGCATAAAAAAAGCCGCCCGGTAGGTGAGCGGCTTAAGCAGAAAAGGTTTTGCATGCTCTCAGCACATAGCGATGTAACTTGCAATTGCCAGGAGCAAAATTCTCTTTTTTGTGATTGTGAATGGAATCCAGATTTCGTAATAAAACTTTTTCATCACTACCCCGAAAAGCCAGACTAAGAAATATTTACTTTCTTATTATGAAATCATTATACCTGAAAAAAGATTACAAATCAAGGAAAATCTCCCTCCCGGAAGCATAAGTATTTATAAGTAAAGAAGTTATAAGCCGCAGGGGCGACAGATTTTTTGCCCCTTCCCCGGAGGGCGCGCAGGTACATTACAGAAAAAGCAATTGAGTTTTTTTAGTGGCAAAGGCTTTATCGAACTGTTAACTTTTCACGGTAAGATTTGTTCAACAGTGCTTATTTTGAAATGTTCGAGGCTGAAAAATTCGGTTAATATTAATTTAATGAAGGAGGTCAATCATATGAAGACATTATTATTTGCAATTACGGCTGTGACGATTGTTTTGTCGGCTTTGTCCGGGGGCGAAGCGGCAAACGCTCAAATGGGCGAACTGTATCGCAAGGCGGACGGGACGGTTACACGGTGGTCGAGTTTCGAGAATTTAAACGGCGTTAAAGGGCGGGGAGGGATGGAGAACAAGGGCGCCAAGGGACATCCTTACGACAATATCAAGGCGGGCGAGACAAAGACGCTTCTCGATATCAAAGGCTGCGGCATCGTTACTCGAATCTGGATAACCATAAGAAACCGCTCGCCGCAAATGCTTCGGTCGCTTCGTATTGAAATGTACTGGGACGGGGCGAAAAGGCCGGCAGTCTCAGCGCCTTTAGGAGATTTCTTCGGGGTCGGTTTAGGCAAACGGGTGCCTTTCGAGAACGAGCTGTTCAGTGACCCGGAGGGCAGGTCGTTTAACTGCTGCATCCCCATGCCGTTTCGCAAGGCGGCGAAAATAATCATCACCAACGAATCCGACACAGATATCAAGTCCATTTACTATGATGTAAATTACCTGCTTACGGCCGCCCATGATAAAGACGTGCTTTATTTTCATACGCACTGGCGAAGGGAGAACCCGACGAAGTTATTTCATGATTTTGAAATACTGCCGAGGGTAAAGGGGAAGGGACGTTATTTAGGGACGAACATCGGCGTCATTGCCGACCCGATTTACGAAAACACATGGTGGGGTGAGGGCGAGGTCAAGGTATATTTAGACGGGGACGAGAAGTATCCGACCCTTGTCGGCACCGGCACCGAAGACTATATCGGCACCGGCTGGGGACAGGGAGTTTACGCGCACCGCTACCAGGGATGTCTGATAGCTGATAAAGAAAATCATCAATGGGCGTTTTATCGATATCATATACCGGATGCGGTTTATTTCGATAAAGACTGCCGGGTGACAATCCAGCAAATCGGAGGAGACGATAAAAGAAGAGTCCGGGAGTTGATAAAAAAAGGCGTTCCGCTAAAGCCCATAAGTATCAGCAAGGACGGTAATTTTACCAAACTTCTGGAAAACACGGACGAGCCGAACCTTGATGACCCGTCGGTGCCGGACGGCTGGTGCAACTTTTACCGAAGGGACGATGTTTCAGCTACGGCATACTTTTACCTGGACAGGCCCGAAAACGACCTGCCTGCCATCGCCCCTGTGGCGGAGCGCATAAAGGGGCTAAAGTAACGATACAGCCGATTGAAATTTTCAGGCCAGCTTGGTAAAGGCCTGAGCGACGTATTTGCCTATTGGTAAATGCTGCGGGCATCGGGCCTCGGCGGCTGTGTAATCGGTGCTGAGGAGTTTCTTCTTTACACCGTCGGGGAGCTGAGCGAAAAGCTCTCTTGCCCTGTCACGGTCTCCATAGCTGTTGTAGTACATCAGATACCTCATAATCTCGCTGACATAAGGCGTATCGGGCAGAACTGAATTACAAATGTTTGCGCAGCCGGCACAGTAGCCGGTGCAGGTCGAATCGGCGTATTGTTTGAAAACCTCCTTATCAGCCTGCGTGAGTTTGGTTTTATCAAGCGCGGCGGCAACATTCATATTCAAAAGAGAGATGTTCTCCATCCTTACCGCAAGAGAACTGAATCTCTTGTCGTCCAGTACGACCTTTATCTTTGCCTGTCCCTCGGTGAAGCCTTTTTTGAGGAAATGGTCGGTCAGTTTCTTATCGCCTTCGGTTTCTATAGATTTTCCCTGTGTCTTCATAGCGGTCAGGCCTATGCCCGCTTTGTGGCAGGCCTCAACGGCGGCCTGAAGTTTCTTATCCTGCATAACGCGGAAATTATAGACTACCAATGCCGCGTCAATCCATCCGAGGGCGGGCGCTGCAGCGAGGCATTCAGCCATATTCGAATGGCTGCTGAAGCCGAAAAACTTTATGACTCCGCGTTTTTTTGCCTTTTCGGCCCACTGCTTCAACTCGTTGGTCAGCCTGTCGGGATTGCTCATTACATGGACGCCGTAGTATAAATCAATATAGTCGGTTTTCATTCTTTCCAGAGAGGTTTGAAGGCGCTGCTCAACTTCTTCGACGGTTGTTGCACGTGAGGCCTTGGAGACAATGAACAATTTTTTTCTTGCGTCCGGGTTCTTTTCAAGGAATTTACCTATTCCGATTTCACTTTGGCCGTTCGCATAAATGTTGGCGGTGTCCCAGTAATTGACTCCTAATTGGAGGGACCTTCTCAGGATAATTTGGTTTTCAACAAGGTTGAACATCGTTCCAAGCGCCAGGCACGAGACTTCGACTCCTGTTTTGCCCAACTTTCTTTTCGGCACCTGCGGGAATTTTGATTCCTTCTTTTTGTCCGGGGCGTTGGGCTCATTCGGCTCAGCAGTTGTCACCCGTGCCAAAGCAGAGGCCATACCCGCAGCTCCCACGGTCTTTAAGAAATTTCGTCTGTCAATTTTGTTTTGTTTTTCATTCATTTTATTAAACTCCAAATTTATACACCCTCTAAGTTAGTTTATGAACGGCTTCGGCAACCATTTCGGTTATCGGTATATGCTGGGGGCAACGGGCTTCGGCGGCGCTGTAATCGGTGCTGAGCAATTTGCCTCTTACCCGGCTGGGGATTGCGGCAAACAATTGTTTTGCCCTTTTCTTATCGCCATAGCTGTTGTAGTACATGAGGTAGCGGGCGATCTCGCTGACGTACGGGGTATCGGGCAGTGCTGAATTGCAGATATTGGCGCAGCCGGCACAATAGCTGCTACAGGTTGCCCTGGCATACCGGGCGAAAATATCTTTTTCTTCCTGAGTTAGTTTGGTCTTTCCGAGGACGCCGGCGACATTTGAGTTTAAGAGAGCGACGTTGTTCATCCCCACGCACGCCGAGCTTATTCTGTCATCTTCCAATACCGCCTTTATCTTTGCGGGTCCTTCGGCAAAACCCTTTTCTAAAAATCGCTTTAGCAGTTTTTTATCTTCTTCGGTTTCAATTTTTTTTCCGGCCTCGAGCATTTTTCGCTCTTTAAATGTAAGAGCAACGGATTTCATTGTTATGAGTCCGACACCAGCTTTATGGCAGGTTTCTACAGCGGCGGTCATTTCGTCGCTTTGCATCAATCGAAAATTATAGCTTGTGGTGAGTGCGTCAATCCAGCCGACCCTTGCGGCAGCGGTCAGGCACTGGGGCATATTTGAGTGTGTACTGAATCCGACAAACCGAATCAGGCCTCGCTTTTTTGCGCTTTCGACCCACTGTTTCAATTCGTTTGTCAGCAGAGCAGGGTCGGAAAGGCCGTGAACAACATAGTACAGGTCAATATAGTCGGTATTCATTCTTTGCAAGGACTCGTGAAGAAATTTTTCCTTCTGCTCTATGGTTTTTGCATTTGAGGCCTTGGTGATGAGAAACAGTTTTTTTCTAAGTTTCGGGCTTTTCGAAAGCAGTTTACCTATCTGGCGTTCGCTGTTTCCCCCCACGTAGCTGTGAGCCGTGTCCCAGCAGGTAACTCCCAGGTCAATAGCTCTTCTTAAAATGATTTGGTTGTCAAGCCTGTTTGCACCGAGCCCCAGAGAGGAGACTTCAACACCTGTTTTTCCTAATTTGCGCTTTGGGACGTGTTGGGTTCCGGTTTTTTTTGCTTTTGGGGTATTGGCATCTTTTTTTATTTCCGCCGAGGCCAAAACAGGCGCCAAACCGGCAACACTCAATCTTTTTAGAAAATCTCTTCGATTGAATTCATTTTGCTGGTTTTTCATTGAATCACCTTTCAAGGGTGTCAGCCCCTGAGCAATAACGCCCGGTCAGCACTTCTTGTTTCACCTTCTGCGGTAACCCTTATAGCTTTTTTACCGCTAACAGGGCATTCGTGTTCGCAGACACCACAGCCAATACATTTTTCAATATCAACAAAGGGCCTCTGCAAACGGACCTGAACCTCAATTTTGCTGCCTTCAGGGGGGATTTTAGAGGATTTTTCGTCGGGTAAAATTTCTATAGAATTTTCAGTATTTGCCGTAATTTTCCATCGCAAGTCGGCCCCGACGGCACAATAATAGTCGCCCGTGGCAAATTTGCCGGGTGTAAGTATTTCCTCTTCGGTCTCTATTAAATTGCCTTTAGTATTTTTCACCGTCAAAAGACCGTCCCTTACCGTATTGAAGCACTCCTCTGTATAAATTGCTTTAGGGCTGACGGGGCAATTTTCCTGGCATACGATGCAGGGTTTATCCATCGCCCATGGCAGACATTTGTTTCGGTCAAAAAAGGCCGTCCCCATTTTAATCGGTCCGGCCTGGGCAAAGTCATCGAGTCCATGTTTTTCGGCAAGTGTAATCGGCCGGATAGCCGCGGTCGGACATACCTGACCACAGGCCACACAATTTAACTGACAGCCGCTTGAGCCTATTCGGTTATTAAGCACCGGCGTCCAGAGTCCCTCAAGTCCACCTTCAATACCAGCCGGCTGTATAACATTGGTGGGACAGATGCGCATACACTGTCCGCACTTGATGCATCTTTTAAGGAACTGCTCCTCGGCCAATGCACCCGGCGGACGAATAACCTTGTGGTACCAGTTGCTCCCTAACTTGTTGGCAAGCCTGACCGCCGGCAAGGCAAATGCGCCGGTGGCAAGTGACAGTACAAAACCCCTTCGGGAGACATCCGGCGGTGTTTCACCCGACAGTGAAGGTCGTCTCTGGTAGCTGACCAGTTCATCTTTACATTCGTCAAGGCAGTTAAAACAAAGGACACATTCGCCTATTTTTATATTTCCGCTCGGTTCACACCCTCCCTCGCAGGCCCGTTCACACAATTTGCAATTGATGCATTCTTTTTGTTTCTTGCCGATTCGCCATATAGCAAACCTGCTGAGGACGGCAAACAATGCTCCAAGCGGGCAGATAAATCTGCAGTAAAATCGGGGAATAGCCAGGTTCAGTAAAACCGCTACCAGAAACATTATAAATACCAACCACACTCCTTCGTAGAACCGTCCAGCCACTGAAACAAAATTAATCGGCTTATCAACTATTGGCAACAGCACCAGGTTAAACGAGCGCGTTACCAGCGGTATGGGGTCAAGCAGGCCGGTCTGTAAAGTGGCTGCCATTGATGGAAACGCCGCCATAACGAGAAAGAATATAAGAATGAAATATTTTATACGCTGTGCACTGCGGTATCTGTTGAGCTGGATTTTTTCGGCCGTCTTTTTTTTTCGATTTCCCCAAAAACCGACAAAATGGTGTATCGAACCGAAAGGGCAGACCCAGCTGCAAAAAAATCTTCCGAATATTATTGTCAAAACAACCGTCGCCAGTGCCCAGGCAAGGCCCCTGTAAAGAGTATGTGTTGTGAGAATTGTACCGATTGCCACCAGTGGGTCAAGCTGCAAAAACCAGTTAACGGGCCAGCCGCGCACCTGCCAGGGGCTCTGCCCTATAGTGCTCACGATGCAAAACCATACGAACATCGAGAAAAAGAAAACCTGGCTTATGCGTCTAACCGTAATAATTCTCATAAGTATACTCTCAGCCTGTCTTATCGAATATCGGTTTAAGGGATTTATAATCGGTAGTTCCTGCGCCGGCGGCCTCGGCTTTTGCAAGGTACGGCAAATCGGAGACCTTCAGGTCGAGCAGTCCGCACCCGTAGGAATCTGCCGCCACCATATCACAGCCTGCAATCATCGTGTTGGCGCGTTTCAAATCCGAAGTGGAACCGCCCGTCGGTCCGTTGGTCATCATAACTTCGGTGCCGTCAAGTATTACGAGCGTAGGTTTTACCATCATTGCAAGTTCGGCAATGATTGTGTTGATATTCTGATGAAAGATATTACGGCGCCCACCTAAAAGGCCATACCAGTTTTTCATCGTCATCGAGGCGCCGCTTCTGGCGTGGTCTTTAATCGGTGATATGCCGATTATCTTGTCCACTTTTTCAAACGGTCCAAAGAAAACAGGCCAGTTTACAATGAGCCTGCCGCCTTCGAGGGTGGTTGGTTCGAACAGATAATCTTTCGGCAATATAACTTTAGCCCCGGCATCGCCCGCCGCTTTGCCTATACCGCTCAGCGTAAAGCAGCTTGCCGGGTCGTTAATCGGATTATCAGTAACAATAACGCTCTTAGCTTTTCCCTCGACGAGGCACAGTCGAACCACTTCAGCGACCAGTTGTGGATTGGCTGTAGCTGACAAAAACGGCGGTGAAGCAAAGGCAACGTTTGGTTTTATCGCGACCGTCTCTCCGGGCTTCACAAATCTTTGTATACCGCCCAGCGCTCTTATCGCCTTATTTACAGTTTCCACTCTGTCGGGGCCTTCGATGACGCTCATTGTCTTACCGGCCTGCTGCGGCACAGAAAAATCCGGCAGAGTAACGAGGTCACCGGCCTCAGTACCGGCCCGTGGGCCGGTATTGTCATAAAGCAAATACGAAACTGCACCGGCAGCGGCGATTGAAATCCCCGCTTTTCCCGCCCGCAGCAGAAACTGTCTTCGCCCGATTTCTTTCTCGTTTTGCTCGGTCATTTTTAATCGCCTTTGATTTGGCCAAGTTTGTCAATAAGTTTGACCGCTAATTTCTCCGCCGGAGTTTGTTCGTCGGCCTCGTGAATACCGACAAGAAACCGCCCCGCCGTAGAGACAATTTCGGTGGAACCGTAGAAATCGACAATTTTGCCTTCCAGAATTTTGTTTACAGGCTCTTTTGCCGTGGCCCCGTTATCGATTAGAAATTGATAATAACTTTCGCTGACAGTTTTCGCATGCTGCCGATTCGAACATCTGCTCAGAAACGCCGTAATCCTTTGCCCGTCAACGTCATACCTGGCGGTAATGATATTGCTCAATCCCTCGAATCCGAAGGCGTTTGCCAGATAAAGTCTGAAACTGTCTTCAACCAGGCCTTCTTTATCAAAGAAAGCAAGTTCTGCTATCTGGCCGTCCCTGTCAACTTCAAAATTTTCTGAAATTTTCCCGGCTACCTGCTCCATAGCTTTAAGCAATTGGTCGGATTCCGCATAGCCGACCAGCTCGGCATAATATCTGCCGTGGGCAAGGTAAACTCCATTGCTGGTTTTATAGGCAAATTGCATTCCCAAAAGGTCCTTACCCTCCGCCCGTTTTTGCACGCTGTAAACGGAAAATGCATTTTTAGCTTCTCCCATATCGAAAACATAAAGCTCCATCATCAGTGTGTCATCGCTTGTGCTTACGAATCGCTGGGTTGAAAGCTCCACAAAGCCGGCCTCGGTATAAAGCGGCGCCTTGCCGTTGATTTTTTCGTAGAGATTTTCGGTGTCGTAGAACTCGGGCTGTGAAAGAACTTTGAAGCCCGAAGGCGCCAATTCGTTTAAAGCTGTTTCGGCTTTTTGGCTTATCCCCGTCTCTGCCGGCAATGCTGAAGAAGCGGTAACTAAACCGAAACGGCCGATGTCCGAATCAATCTGCTTTATAAAAACTCCAAGGCCAATAAGGCAAAGAACCAGCAGTATGCAGATGCTTACAGCGGACTCAAGATATTTTGCTCGATGAGAGACTGAACTCATAGCTGACTTCCGTAAAAGCGGTTTCCCCGCCAGGATTTTCAACAACCGGTAATTATGATGTAAAAGACAACATTTACAATTGTGTTACTTGACCCTGAAATAAAAAAGATTATACTTTCTACCGGCCTGTTTGTCAATATTGGCTTGTTTTGAACGTCCGAACGCAGCGTTATACCACGGAAAAAGTGTACTTATTGCTGCAATAATCAGGAATTTCAGGTTTTTCACAGAGGACATGCGTTATGAAAAAAAGAAACCTAATGTCAAGAAGAACCACCCTCAAGGGCATCGGCGCCCTGAGCGCATCGGCGTTTTTAACTTCGGGGGCCGCCTCCGGTAAAGACAGGGAAGATGAAAATTACAGTTCGGGCGATATTCGAAAAACGATTTTTCAAAAGGTTTCCCAGACGCCTTTTATCGATACCCACGAACATCTGCCCGAAGAAAAGCAGCGCCTGGGCAAAAGCGGGGAAAATGACGACTGGACCAAGGTCCTGAGCCACTATATTAATTACGATATGCGTACTGCGGGGATGCCGCAAAAGACTTTTGATAAATTATTCTCTCCAGGGACTGACCCCATCGGCAAGTGGGCCTTGCTTGAGCCTTTCTGGCCGGCCGTAAAAAATACCGGCTACGGACAGGCAGTCAATATCACCTTGAATCGGCTTTATGATGTCGATGAACTCTCAGCCAAAACGATTAAAAAAGTACAGGCGGGATATGAAAAGGTCCGCCGACCCGGTTTCTACAAATATATTTTATGTGATTTGGCAAATATAGAATCCTGCCAGGTCAACAGCCTCAGCCGTCCTTTCAACGAGTCCGATATGCCGACACTGCTGATGCAGGATTTAAGCATTCTGGGAATGTTCCAGGGGCCCGAGTTTAAGGAATTCGGCCGACCGACGGGTATTAAAGTCACTTCTCTTTCCGACTGGCACAGGGTGATAGACTGGTGGTTCAAAAAATATCAAAAATACGCCGTGGCTGTCAAATCACAAAATGCTTATCATCGCGATATCAATTACGAAAAGGTGCCCGCCGAGAAAGTCGAAGCCATATTCAAAAAGAGACTCGCCGAACAAACCCTCACTCCCGAGGAGAAAAAGGCCCTTGAGGACCACCTGTTCTGGTATGCAGTCGGCAAGGCCACAAAAGCCAGCCTGCCGGTCAAACTGCACACCGGTATTTATGCCGGTTATAACAAGATGCCGCTGTCGCGGCTTATTAACAATCCCGGTTCGGCAACGGATTTGTGCCGGATGGCGCCCGAGACGCAGTTTGTTTTTATGCACATCTGTTACCCTTACTATGAGGAGTTGATTGCCGCCGCCAAACACTACAGTAATGCAAATGTGGATATGTGCTGGGCGTGGATTATCAATCCCGTCGCCGCTAAGGACTTTTTGAAGAAATATCTTGTCACCGCCCCCGCCAATAAAATCCTGACTTTCGGCGGCGACTATATCCCCGTCGAGCCCGTCCTGGGCCACGCCGTAATAGCCAGAAACGGTATAGCCCTTGCCCTCTCGGAACTGGTGGAAGAAGGATGGTTAAGCCTGAACAATGCGCTGGAATTAATCGACCCGATAATGCACGGGAACGCTCGGCGCATCTTTAATCTTGCCGAAAAAGAGAAAGTGTTGAAAAATGTAAAATGGAGTTGATAAAAATCAATGCCGCCGGCTAAAACGAGGTCAATTAAAAAGATGAAAACTGTACGAGTTGCAATGTGCCAGATTTTTTCGCTCGGCGGAGACCGCGGCGGAAACTTCGTCCGGATTGAAAACGCAATCCGCCAGGCCAAAGCCGTCAGGGCCGATATCATCTGCTTTCCCGAAACAGTCATATTCGGCTGGGTAAACTCCGACGCTCACCAAAGGGCCTGTCCTATCCCCGGCAAAGACTCCAGACGCCTTTGCCGGCTGGCTAAAAAATATAAGACGTATCTTTGTGTGGGCCTGGCTGAAACCGACGGAACAAATCTTTATGACTCGGTAATATTAATCGATGATAACGGCCGCATTCTTCTAAAGCACAGAAAGATAAATATATTGACCGAGCTGATGACCCCGCCATATACGCCGGGCAAAGAGGTTAATGCGGTCCAGACAAAATTCGGCAAAATCGGCCTGTTAATCTGCGCCGATACATTCGAAGATGCCATCCTCAAAAAGATGGCTGCCCTGAAACCCGATTTGCTGCTGGTCCCTTACGGCTGGGCAGCGCCGGAAGACAAGTGGCCCGCCCACGGTAAAAAGCTCGAAAAAACCGTCAAAAAAGCCGCCCTGAAAACAGGCGCAGCCGTCGTTGGCACCGACGTTGTCGGCGAAATAACAAGAGGCCCCTGGAAAGACCAGTTGTTCGGCGGACAAAGCGTCGCCGCAGACAGCAGCGGCCGAATTCTCGCCGTCGCTGCAGACCGCGACCGTGATATAAAAGTCGTTTCCATAAAACTCTAACGCCTATTGGGATATTTTATACACAAACCAGCAGTTAAATAGCGATCCCGCCCCCACAAACCCAGTTATGATAAAATCTTACGGCAATTTAGACATCTCCGGATGCTGCAAAAACAAAGCCAATCAAAGCCAATTTCCGCCTCTTTTCGGAGAAGATTAACGACTTTTAAATTCACAGAAAATACTGGCCGATGAACAAATTTATGCTATTATTGTAAAATAAAGACAGTTTAGGAGATTTCCTATGTGTGAACAATGTGGCTGCGGTGAAGATACCACCGAGCAGAGTTTTGAAGAGCAAGTCAAAAATATAATCGATGCCATTCGCCCGAATCTGCAAAGTCATGGCGGCGATATTGAACTTGTCGGTATCGATGATGATAATGCTGTCAGGGTGCGGTTGAAGGGGGCCTGCAGCGGCTGTCCCGGCGCCCAGATGACCCTGAAAATGGGTGTTGAACGCCTGCTAAAGGAAAAAATCCCGGAAGTCAAAGAAGTCGTCGCTGTAGATTAAGCGACGCCTTCTACGGGCTTGCAGCTTACGGACCGACCTTATTAACTAATTAGAGTCAGTTTTACAGGGTATCCTTGCAGTAACATAAGGCCGGCCGGAAGACTCATAAAAATACAATATCCTGAAAAGGTGTATTTGTGGTTTTTACAAGTTTCGATTATTTGTTCTTCTTTGCCATAGTTTTCACAACTTATTGGCTCATACAAAAAAAATCTTTGCAGAACCTCCTGTTATTGGCAGCCAGCTACATATTTTATGGTTACATCCACCCATGGTTTTGCATATTAATCACCACATCGACCGTCGTTAATTACCTATGTGCCCTCTTAATGAATCGTTTTGATTCAAAGAGAAAAATTTTCCTTGTAATAAGCCTTGTCTGCAGCCTGGGCATACTTGGATTTTTCAAGTATTTTAATTTCTTTGCGGAAAATGTTCTTATACTGCTCAACAGTGCCGGTTTAAAAATACACCCGATGACACTCAGGATTTTTCTGCCTGTGGGAATATCTTTCTATACTTTCCAAACGTTGAGCTACACAATCGATGTCTATCGCGGCAAAATTCCTCCGAGAAAAAATCTTGTGGACTTTGCGTTGTTTGTGGCCTTTTTCCCCCAACTGGTGGCCGGCCCTATAGAGAGGGCCTCAAGGCTGCTGCCGCAGGTTGAAAAGCCCCGCCACTGGGACTGGGAGATGTTTTTATCCGCCTGGCCGCTTTTGATAAAGGGTTATCTTAAAAAAATAGTCATTGCCGACAATGTGGCTATATATGTCGATAAGATTTTTATGCTTGACCAGCCGACCTTCCTTTTGCTCACAGCCGGCACACTGGCTTTTGCACTGCAAATATACACCGATTTTTCCGCCTACACCGACATTGCACGCGCCTCGGCGAAATTGCTCGGCTTCAATTTAATGGAAAATTTCAAATCCCCGTATCTGGCCATATCACCGTCTGATTTCTGGAGAAGGTGGCATATTTCTCTTTCATCCTGGATTAACGATTATTTATATATACCGCTTGGCGGCTCTCGGGTAAACACAAAGTGGAAATTTGCATTAGTGCTCCTGACATCACTTGGGCTAAGCGGCCTGTGGCACGGAGCAGCCTGGAACTTTATCATCTGGGGGATTTATCATGCCATCCTGATTTTTGCATATCATTCCCTCGGCATTGGCGGCAGATGGACACCTGGCAGCAGGATGAAAACCTTGCTGGCGTGGGTGGTAATGCTTTGTTTTACAATGGTTGGCTGGGCAATATTCCGCTCAACAAACCTCGGATGGCTTATAGCGGTCTTCACACAGGGCTTTTCCATTGGTACCGGTGGCGATTCGCTCGTCGTAAGTCTTGTCGTTTTGATCTCGGTCGCATTTTACTCCCTGCCGCTTTTCGCTTTGATGTTCCTTGATAGAGTTATTCCAAACCGTAAATTCGTACATGCGATAATTTACAGCTTCGCTGTTATTATTATTATGACTCTTTTTAGAGAAAGTCAGCAGGACTTTATTTATTTTCAGTTTTGAGGATTTGTAAATGTCGTCTCTTGTTCGCGTAGCTTGTGCCTTGCTGGTGATTGCAATTGCAAACTTTATATTCCGGTCGCCAAACGATGTGCTTATTGAGCACAAACCACAATACGAGGATACGATAAGAATAAGGCGATTCGAGAGAGACCTGGAGGTCATCAGGCCCAAAATCGTTTTTCTGGGTAACTCAATAATGGATGAAGGCGTCGACGAGAAAGAATTCTCAAGACTTACAACAACACAAACAATTAAAATTTGGAGCGGTGGAGGTGCCTCGGCATGGTGGTACCTTGCGCTGAAAAATGTAATTGTCGAAGCTAACTATAAACCGCAGATGGTGATGTTATTTTTCCGGGACCATTTTTTAACAGACCCTGCATATCGCGTAACAGGAAAATATAAACAAATAATAGGTGCAGTGGCTAAGCAGGATGAGCCCTTATTGGACAGACTTGCCTATCTGGGACAGATGGATGCTGTTGCATATTTTTTGTTTCGATACTGTCCTCTGTACCGGCAAAGTGATAATATCAAAAATCAACTGGAAACAACCGTCAAAGACAAAGTAGTGTCAAGTCTGTGTGGCCTTGAACAGGGAATGCCCGACCAGGCCATAGAACGTCTTTTTGATGAGAGGAACCTAAATTCAGATTTGCTAACCATTCGCCAGGTTGCAGCTGAATCGGCCGGCAGTAACAAGCTCTACGACTTCCAGCAGGAACTGGACCGTTCGTTTTTGCCGTATATGATTGATATGGCCAAAGAAAATAACATTCAGCTTATTTTTGTCCGTATGAAAAGACGTCGTGACGTAAAGCCCGGCAGTCAGCCGAAAGCCCTGCAAAAATACATCAAAAATCTCGAAGATTACCTGGCCGAAAAACAGGTGGCCTTTATCGATTTTACCGATGATAAGCGTATTAAAATCCAGCACTATGGCTCAGGCGACCATTTAAGCAGAGACGGGGGAAGACGGCTTTTTACGAAAATGCTTGTCGAAGAAACGCTCCCTATTATCCAAAATTTAGACAGGTAGACTTTTCGCCCTATCTTCGGTGAAACCAGCCAATCGCTTATTTCAAATGCTCGGCGATTCGTTCAGAGTTTGGTTTTTCTATTACCCCTCTGTCGGTAATAATAGCTGCAATATCCCGCGCATCTGTAACATCAAAAGCCGGATTGTAAATATTCACCCCTTTGGCCACAATCCTCTTATCACCACAAAACGCCACCTCATCAGGACGTCTTTGCTCGATAGGTATCTCGGCCCCGCTTTTTATATTCAAATCAAATGTACTCAAAGGAGCAGCTATATAAAAAGGTATGTTATGTTCTCGCGCGAGAATACTCAAACTATAAGTTCCAATCTTATTGGCCGCATCGCCGTTGGCCGCGATTCGGTCTGCACCGGTTATCACCATATCAATCCTGCCCTGCTTCATAAGCCATCCGGCCATATTGTCACAAATAACCGTAACATCGATACCGGCCTGCTGCAACTCCCAGGCTGTCAGGCGTCCCCCCTGCAATAACGGCCGTGTCTCATCGGCATAGACTCTGAACTTTTTGCCCTTTTTATGTGCTTCGAATATCACCGACAAAGCTGTCCCCTGTCCCGCTGTTGCCAGCGCCCCGGCATTGCAGTGCGTCAAAATACCGGCCCCGTCCTTTATAAACTTTTCGCCGTTTTCTCCAATCCTCCGACACATATCCACATCTTCCTGATAAATAGCATTCGCTTCAGCCAAGACAAATACCCGTAGTTTTTCCAAATCAACCCCTGCTTCAGCGGCAACATATTCTTCAGATTTTCGTTTGACCCTTTCCAGTGCCCAGGACAGATTTACCGCCGTTGGGCGTGCCGAAGCTAAATACTTGCATTGACTTGACAGACAGGCAAGTCCCTTCTCCAAAGTATCGCCGGCATCGAGCTTTTGCATGGCCAGAACCAGTCCATAGGCTCCCGCCACTCCTATAGCCGGGGCACCGCGAACTGCAAGTGTCTTTATCGCCTCATAAACCGCCTCGATATTATCGCACTGAAATTTAACAAACTCCCCAGGCAGACGACGCTGGTCCAGAAGTTCCAATACGCCATCAATACCACCAATCCATTGAAGTGCTGTAGCAATCATACTAAGCTGTCTACTTTTATTTCCTTTTCAACTTTCCTTTTAAGTACCTGGCTGTATAGCTTTTTTTGTTTTTGATAATCTCTTTCGGCGCACCTGCAGCAACGACTTTTCCTCCGGCGTCTCCACCGCCGGGACCAAGGTCTATTATATAGTCTGCTATCTTTATAACATCAAGATTATGCTCTATCACAACAACCGTATTACCCATATCAGTCAATCTCTGCAGCACATTCAATAAATTATGTATATCGGCAAAGTGAAGTCCTGTTGTCGGCTCGTCGAGAAGATACAGAGTATGTCCCGTAGCAGCCTTCCCTAATTCGGAGGCAAGCTTTACCCGCTGGGCTTCACCGCCCGAAAGCGTGGTCGAGGCCTGCCCAAGTTTCATATACCCCAGCCCGACATCATCAAGAGTCTTAAGAAACCGCATAATCGTTGGGAAATTTGCAAAAAATACAAGTGAGTCTTCTATCCTCATATCGAGTACTTCCGCTATATTTTTGCCTTTATACGTAATCTGCAACGTCTCGGGGTTATATCTTGTGCCTTTGCACTGCTGGCAGGTTACATAAACATCCGGTAAAAAATGCATTTCGATTTTTTTTGTCCCTTGTCCTTTGCAGTATTCACAGCGTCCGCCCTTGACGTTGAAGCTGAATCGGCCGGGTTTGTAACCTCGAATCTTGGCCTCTCGAGTCATACTAAACAGTTTCCTTATCATATCGAAGGCCTTGGTATATGTCGCCGGATTGCTCCGAGGGGTCTTTCCAATAGGCGATTGGTCTATTTCTATAACCTTGTCGATTAGTGAAGTGCCAAGAATGTTTTTATGTCTGCCCGGTTTTTCCCGTGAATTGTACAGCCGCCGCTTCAATGCCCTCAAAAGAATCTGGCTAACCAGAGTGCTCTTGCCTGAACCTGAAACGCCCGTCACACAGATAAAGACGCCAAGCGGAAACTTCACATCGATTTCTTTAAGATTATTTTCTGACGCCTTTTTTACTTCGATGCACTTTCTAAGATTGTATTTACGCCTTTGAACCGGCAGAGCTATCTTCTTTTTGCCGCTCAGATATTTACCCGTCAGCGAATCGGCACAGCCGACAACATCCTGGAAACTACCCTGCACGATAACTTCTCCGCCGTGTGCACCGGCTGCCGGCCCGATATCAATAATATGGTCGGCGCTTTTGATAATATCTTCATCGTGCTCAACCACTATAACAGTGTTGCCGAGTTTGCTTAACCTTCTCAGTATGCCCAATAACCGGTCATTATCGCGTTTATGCAGACCTATGGTTGGCTCATCAAGAACGTAACAGACCCCAACAAGGCCGCTGCCGACCTGCGTCGCCAGGCGAATTCGCTGGGCTTCTCCGCCGGCCAGAGTGCCGCTTTTGCGGTCCAGTGTCAGATACCCAAGGCCCACATCGACCATAAATTTCAGCCTTGCTTTTATTTCCTTTAATATCTGGGAACCGATTACCGCCTTCTCTTCGTTCAGTTTTAACTTAGCGAAAAATTTCTGCGCTTCTTCGATACTCAGTGAACTAAGCTGATGTATGTTTTTTCCGCCCACGGTCACAGCAATAGCTTCAGGCCGGAGCCTTGCACCTTCGCATTTTTGACATGGCTGCTCGGAAAGATAGCTGTGGAGTCTGGCTTTGACATACTCGCTTGTGGTCGTCTGCCATCTACGGTTAAGGTTCGGGATGACACCTTCGAAGGAAAAGCCGTATTTCAGCCTATCAGCCGACGTAGTTCCGTTCATCAGAATTCGCCTTATCTCAGCCGGTATCTGTGCAAACGGTATCGATTTACTTGTACCTAATCTGGAGCAGAATTTTTTAATGAGACGGTTATAGAAAATATTCATTCTCTTGCCGCCCTTCCGCCAGGCGGTAATAGCGCCGTTTTCAAGCGAAACGTTTTTGTCCGGCACAATCAAATCAGGATCAAATTCCAGAATTGTTCCTAATCCGTCGCAACTTGTACACGCACCGTAAGGGCTGTTAAAGCTAAACAGCCGGGGCGATAATTCTTCGAGGCTTGCTTTGGGATGTTTGGGACAGGCAAACTTCTCGCTGTATATAGCCTCCTGCCAGTTGCCGTCCCCGCCGTTTTTCTTATCGTCGCCTGGTTCCTGCAAAAGCACCAAAAGTACGCCGTCAGCCAGTTTCAGGGCCGTCTCAACAGAATCAGCCAATCGAATACGAACCGAATCCTTAATAATCAGCCTGTCAACAACCGCTGCGATATCGTGTTTTTTGTTTTTGTTCAAAGGCCGAACATTCTTCAAATCACAAATATCACCGTCAACTCGCACACGCACAAAGCCCTCGCGCTGTATGTTGGCGAAAATATCTTTGTGCTCACCTTTTTTACCACGCACTAATGGCGCGCAAATCTGGATTTTTGTACCTTTTGGCCGTGTTAATATCGATTCGACTATCTGTGAGGAATGCTGGCTTGCAATTTCTTTTCCGCATACCCAGCAGTGAGGCTGACCCACTCGGGCAAAAAGCAACCTGAAGTAATCATAAATCTCTGTGGTCGTAGCCACCGTCGAGCGGGGATTACTGCTGGCGCTTCGCTGTTCAATTGCAATTGTAGGAGGCAGGCCCGTAATCTCCGATACCGCCGGTTTTTGCATTTGTTCGAGAAACTGACGGGCGTAGGAACTGAGTGATTCAACGTATTTTCTTTTGCCTTCGGCGTAGATAGTATCGAAGGCCAGCGAACTCTTTCCCGAACCGCTTATACCGGTAATCACAACTAATTTGTCGCGCGGAATGCTGAGGTTTATATCCTTGAGATTATGCTCTGCCGCACCTGTAATCCTGATTGCCTTTTCCATCTCTCGCCTCATACAACCTTTCCAAAGATAAGTACTGCTCTTTTGGAAAATTCACTAATAATCCAAACTAATAATTGTAACAAATCTCTGCAAAAAGTAAATCCTTTCTCAGCAAAGCTAATAATCTATAAAAACCGTTACCCTAAACCGTCTTTCTTGCCAGAAACCCCCATATTATCGGAATAAATGTTGGTTACACGCCTTATACTAATTTAATGCTAAATTTCTAAAGTTAGTATTTGACAAAACCGAAACTAATCTATATACTAAATTTTAATTATTAGTACTAAATTAGTAATTATGTAAGCTCTTGATATTAAAGGTGATAACACAATGAAAATCCCAAAATCGCCACCCCATCTTAATCCCATATGGCAGCAAATAAAGGAACATCCAAAACGACTCACGAGTTTTTTTGATATAATTTCCGAGCCGTTGCCCGATGATAAATACCTTCATTGGGACAAATTATGTTATTACTCGCCGCCAAAGGGATTTTCCCACAAAGAATGGTGGCTGGCTATTAAAAAACAACGACAAAACCTCTTCAAACAACTGCCACTAAATGACAAAAACCAAAGGCCGTTTAAGCATCTGGCAACAGATTCTATGACTGAAATACTTCACAAAATCGACCAATCTACAGCCACATTTAACCAGATGCCTGAGCAGATAAAAAGAACAGAGACAAAGAATCGATACTATGTAAACTCATTAATACAGGAAGCATTTACTTCAAGTCAACTTGAAGGAGCAGCAACAACTCGCCTACTCGCCAAAGAAATGATCCTGACCGGTCGACCACCCTGCGACAAGAGCGAACAAATGATTCTTAATAATTTCGCAGCTATGAAACAAATCAGAAGACTTAAAGACGAACCATTATCCTCAAAATTGGTTTTCGAGATTCAACGCCTTGTGACGGACAAGACATTAAAAACCCCCTCCGCTGCCGGACGGTTCCGCAAAACCAATGAGCGAGTAGTTGTTGGTGATATGTACAACGAAGTTTTTCATGACCCACCACAAGCAGACCAACTCGACGAGAGAATGGCCACTATGTGTAACTTTGCAAATGGCAAGACACCTGACTATTTTATTCATCCAGTAATTAGGTCTATCATTTTGCATTTCTGGTTGGCCTACGACCATCCGTTTGTCGATGGTAATGGCAGAACAGCCAGAACTCTATTCTACTGGTCGATGCTACGACACAGATATTGGCTCTTTGAATTCGTATCGATTTCACAGATCATTGTTAGAGCCCCTGCTAAATACGCTCGTGCTTTCCTGTATACAGAAACTGATGACAACGACCTGACCTACTTCATTCTTTACCATCTCGAAGTGATTGAGCGGGCAATTAAACAGCTTCACGAATATATCAAATACAAAACCAGAAGACTGCAGACTATTGAAAGTCAACTGCGAGGTGTAATTATACTCAATCATCGCCAGCGGGCATTAATCAGCCATGCCCTGCGCCATCCTCACCAGACATATACTTTTAAATCACACCGAATAAGTCACAATGTTGTTTATCAGACAGGGCGAACTGATTTACTTGACTTGGAAAATCGTGGCTTGCTTAAAAGTGAAAAAATAGGAAGGACATGGTACTTTACACCGGTGAGTAACCTTGAAGAAAAACTGACGAGATTAACCTGATAGTTATTATGAAGGCAAAAAATTTACATAGTTGGAATTTATCTTACCAGCAGGCAGCGGCTTTGCAAAAGCAGCTTGCACCAAAGGTGCGTTTTACCGCTCTTAAAAAACAGCCCAAGCTGATTGCAGGAATAGATTGTGCTTTCAGCAGGGACGGCAAAAAAATCATCGCCGTTGCTGTCGTGTTAAAGCCGAGTGACTTTGAGTTTGTTGAGACAAAAAGCGCTGTACGAAATGTTGTCTTTCCTTATATTCCCGGATTGCTTTCTTTTCGTGAGGGGCCTGTCTGTGTAGCCGCGGTTGAAAAGTTAAAAAGCAGGCCGGATTTAATCATCGTCGACGGTCAGGGCATCGCCCATCCTCGCCGTCTTGGGCTGGCTGCACATCTCGGCTTGTTGCTCGACAAGCCGACTGTCGGGTGTGCAAAAAGCAGATTAACCGGCACATTCGAAGAGCCGGCACTAAAAAAAGGCTCTTATAGCTTTCTGAAAGATAAAAAGCAAAAAATGTATAAAGCTGCTCTTGAATTACAGGTTACTGAACACGAAATTATAGGAGCCGTAGTCAGAACAAGGAGCAACGTCAAGCCGGTTTTTGTTTCGGTTGGCAATAAGTGCCTGCTGGATGATGCGATTAAAATCACCCTCGCCTGTGCATCCAGGTACCGCCTGCCCGAACCTACCCGCCTTGCCCATCAGACGGTCAGCAGACTGAGGTTAAAATACTAAGCTGTTCCGACGACTGCTAATGTACCTGAGCCTGTATCATGGAATTTTTTATTATCGTCTAAGTGGGCTTATTTTTCCGATATCACCTTAGCTGATTTTATTAGTACAGTTTCAACGGGGACATCTCGCATACCGCTGCGCACCGTGGTCTTTACAGCCGCTATTTTATCAACAACATCCATCCCCTCAACCGTCCTTCCAAAAACCGCATATCCCGGATTGCGACCCTCGACATAATTTAGAAAGTCATTGTCCTTATGATTGATATAAAACTGGCTGGTAGCGCTGTCAGGATTGCCGGGTATCTGTCCCATCGCAATGGTTCCTCTATCATTCCTCAATCCATTGTCGGCCTCGTTGACAATTGGAGGATGAGTTTGTTTTTTCCTCATATCCGCTGTTAATCCGCCGCCCTGTATCATAAAACCGTTTATGACCCTGTGGAATATCGTTCCATCGAAAAAACCCTCGTTAACGTATGTTAAGAAATTCTTCACGGTCACGGGCGCGGCGGCCTCATTAAGTTCGATGACGATATCCCCCAAACTTGTTTCCAGTTTTACCATTTTCTGTTGGCTGTCAGTCACTTTTGTCTCCTTACTAACTTTTGCTTCTTCAACTTTTACTTCTTCAACTTTTTCCTCTGTCACCACAGTTCCGTTCTCCCTGCTTTCACAGCCGGTGGTTAAGGCTATTGCGATAACAACCGAGACTGCTAAAGAGGCCGTAAAAACCGTACTAAACCATAACCTGCGAGCCATACAATATCCCTTTCAAAACAAAGTCTCTGAAAATTTATAATTTCATAATCGGGCATTATAACCTCAAACCAAGGGGTTTTGCCATAAGCTTTTCGAAAGTAAATTGCTGTGAAGACAATTTTTGGGCCAAAAACAGGGGTGGGATTGGGTTTGATTAGGTTTGAATTGGGTTTGAGTTGGGTTTGTTTTGCAGGCACAGGAGAGGGCAATTTTTTATTATAACAACTTGTAATTAAAAGATTTATGTTCCTCAAATTATTTGAGAAAATGGGTTTGTATTTCTATTCCTGATTCGTGGTTTGTGGGTGGTCGTTTGGATTGGGAGAACTTGCACTTCGCCAATAAACTGAATCTTAGCAGGGAATCACACATCAAGGTTCTGTACTTCCAGTGCGTGGTCCTGGATGAAGTTTCGCCGCTGTTCAACATTGCCTCCCATCAGAATACTGAACAGCCTGTCGGCCTCGCCGGCATCGTCAAGCTTGACCTGAAGAAGAGTTCGAGTGGCGGGATTCATTGTCGTATCCCACAACTGGTCGGCGTTCATTTCGCCGAGTCCCTTGAAACGTTTTATCTCAATTCCTTTGCCCCCGATTTGCCTTATCGCCGAGCAGATATTGCCGAGAGAGGCAACTTCATATTTGTCGTTTCCATTGATAAGCTGAAACTTCGTGGGCAGCGACTCACCTGACACCGTTTTGGCGGGCTTAAGAAGAAAATCCTTCAGGTTAAGCTTGAAGCCCGCCTTTAACCTGCCGTTTATTTCGTTGATTCGCCCCACCTCATGAAGCTCTTCTTCGATGACCGATTCCTCGTCTTTGACTTTGGATTTGGTGATTTTTTTGAGATGCTTGTCGTACTCGGCCCTATTGTAAAAATCATCCTTACCCTCGATTCTTATGCGAAATGTCGGCAATTCTTTGCCGTCATAATAGGTCTGTACGAAGTCTGTAAATTTTATCCCGCGCCTGGCCAGGACCGATATTATACGTTCGGCATCAGAGAGCAGCTTCACAAAGTCGACAAGCTTCTTATCTGAAATTTTCTGCGGCTTACCGCCCTTCCTGCTGCTTTTGATGATAAGTTCCGTGCCCTCAAGACCACGTGCAATCATACGTTTTTGCATCCTGTTTTCGCTAAGTATATATTCTGATTTCTTTTTGCCCTTAACCTTTATTTCATAAAGCGGCGGCTGGGCAATATAAATCATTTCTTTATTGAACAATTCCGGCATTTGCCTGAAGAAAAACGTCAGAAGAAGAGTGCGTATGTGAGCGCCGTCCACATCAGCATCGGTCATAAGCACTATCTTGCCGTACCTGCATCTGTCTATATTGAACTCGTCGGTGCCGATACCGGTGCCCAGCGCGCTTATAATAGTTCGGATTTCATCGTGGGCCAGCATTTTTTCAAGGCGGGCCTTTTCCACGTTAAGGATTTTTCCCTTCAAAGGCAAAATCGCCTGAATGTTTCTGTCTCGCCCGGCCTTCGCCGAGCCGCCCGCCGAATCTCCCTCAACCACGAATATTTCCGTCGTCGCTTTCTGCTTGCTGGCACAGTCCCACAATTTACCGGGAAGATTACCGCCGCCGAGAGCTCCTTTTCGCCTCGTCAACTCACGGGCCTTTCTCGCTGCCTCTCGGGCCGCTGCCGCCTGGATGGCCTTATTCAAAATCCGTTTTGCATCGGGAGGGTGCTCCTCGAGAAAATGACCAAGATGCTCATTAACCGTTGTCTCCACAAAACTTCCCACCTCGGGATTGGTCAAGCGAACTTTCGTCTGTGCCTCGAAATGCGGGTCAGCCAGTTTCACCGATACCACCGCTGTTAAGCCTTCCCTTAAATCATCGCCTGTTGTTGTCGAACCGTTCTTCAATAGATTATTCGTCTTTGCATAATAATTCATTGTGCGGGTTAAAGCCGTCCTAAAACCTGAAAGGTGTGTACCGCCGTCGATATTTCGGATGTTGTTTGCAAAAACAAGAACATTTTCGGTATAACCGGTGTTGTACTGCAGCGCAACTTCGCAGCTTAATTTCGCTTCCTTATCCTCCCTTGAAAAGTATATGACACCACGGTGAAGAGTTTCTTTGCCGTCGTTAAGGTGCTTGATGAAGGCTTTAATGCCGTCATTAAAGCGGAAAACCTCTTTCTTGTTATCTCTGTCGTCTTTGAAGACAATCTGCAGTCCGGCGTTCAAATACGCCATCTCACGTATCCGTTTCAACAGGGTATCGTACTCGAATTCCGAATCCCCGAATATATCTTCATCGGCCTTGAAGGATATTCTGGTACCGCATTTCTGCGTCGGCCCGATTTTCTTAACATGCCCTTTGGCAACTCCTTTGATGCACTCAAAATGATAATGTGTCCCATCTCTGTAAACGTCGGCTTCGAGCCATTCACTCAAAGCATTAACCACGCTCACACCCACCCCGTGCAGTCCCCCTGCAACCTTGTAGCTGTCGCTGTCGAACTTTCCCCCGGAGTGAAGAGTTGTCAGCACTACCTCTAAAGCGCTGACCTTTGCCTCTTTATGCTTCTCGACCGGTATCCCCCGCCCGTTGTCCTCTATCGTACAACTTCCATCGGCCTGAATCCGCACGTTTATCTTATCGCAGTACCCCGCCAGCGCCTCATCGATAGAGTTATCCATCACTTCGTACACCAAATGATGCAGGCCTCCGCTGCCGCGGTCGCCGATATACATATCGGGCCTCTTTCGTACCGCCTCCAGACCCGCTAATATCTTGATGTTGCTTGCATCGTATTTATGCTCTTTCATACAACTTCCTGTCTTTTTTTCCTGCTACTTCAAAAACAAGTCAACTGATAATAACTTTGATTTTTTTTATTTTAGCCCTTGGACATTCCCGCCGAAGCTCTTCAAGAAGCTCCGGACAGCACATCCGAAGCTCATGCGCGTATGGCGGTGAATCCACCAGCACTTTCAACTGTCCGCCGGATATATCTGAAATCCTGCAGTGCCGGCCAAGCTCCTCCGGCAGCAGATGCCCCCACACTTCAGCCACCGGCCCGAATCTTGCTTGTTGAGGCGAAATCCGCCTGTCCATAAGCTCGCCTAAAACATCACCCAGCGGCTTCGCTCTTAAAGGCTTCGGCTTTCTGCCCCACCGGGCAACTATCCATAATCTTTCGTTTTCGTCCATCCTGCTTCCTGCCCGGTTACGAACCGCCAATCATCCAAGGTTGATAGGCATCAAAACATAAAGAAAGTCTCTGCCGCTTTTTATCAGCCCCGGCCTGTCTGCCTGGCCTAATTCGAACTCAAATTCTTTTGTCTTAATCACACGCAAAACATCCACAATAAACTGTGGATTAAAACCTATCTCTATAGGCTCGCCTTTATAACTTATCGGCATCTCGACCTTAGCGTCGCCAGTCTCAGGAGCCCTGCACGAAAAAACAAGCGTTTCTTTGCCTATCGAAAGCTTGATTCCCCTGGATTCCTCACTGGTCAAAAGGGCCGAACGACGAACCGCGCTTGACGTCGCCTCTGTCGAAAGGCTCAGTTTTTTGTCGTAATCGGTTGGAATTATATCTTCGTATTTCGGAAAGTTGCCCTCGACAAGGTTCGAGCTTACTACAACATCGGCGCAGCTAATAAGTATCTGGTTGTCAACAAGCTTAACCGAAACAACGTCTTTGTCGCCGCTGCCGATTCTATCCAACAAACCCATCGTCTTTGCAGGCACTATTATTTTGGCCTGCTCGACTTTCTTGTTAGCAGCCGAAGCCAGGTTAACTCTGACCCTTGCCAGTCTCCTGCCGTCGGTGGCAACCAGCAGCAGTTTCTTGCCCTTTATCTCCCACAGAACGCCGTTAAGTGCGTATCGGGTGCTCTCTTTGGCCGTAGCAAACAAACACTGCTCGATACCAGCCTGAAGATTCGAAAGACTTATTTCAATGTCCGCCTCGCCGTCAAAATCAGGAACCACCGGGTACTGGTCCGCCTCCTGGCCGTAAATCGTAAAGTGACTGTCGGCGCCTGTGATTTTACACGCCCCCTCTTCGGCCTCCATCAGCAAAACTTCATCTGCGCTCTCGCGCACAATGGCCGCCAGCCTGTCGGCAGGGACAACAACCTCTCCGTCCTTTTCAATCTGAACCTCAGAAACGGAATAATTAATGCCGACCTCCAAATCCGTGGCGCAAATCCCGAGCTGTTTATCCGCCGCCGTAATCCGCACACAGCGCAATATCGGCTTCGGAGTACGGGCCGGCACTACCGACGTTAACAGCCCCAATGCCTCGCTCAGAGCCGCTCTGTTAAAATTCACTTTCATAATCGACCTCTGGATAAAAATACCAAAAAGGTTAAATTCATACGCCTCCAAAACTGCACGTTAGTTTACACCAAAACGCTACTATTCACAATCTTTTTTCAGAAAAAAGCTCTGTAGAACCGGTGATTTTTTAAATTTTTTTGCGCCTGCACTGGTGTTGATATGGCGCAATATGGAGGTATTTGTTGACTTTTGAAATGCTGCTAAAATCCCGCAGTCTCAAAGTGAGTTGCTACGGGTTTGCCCTGTTGTGTTTCGGTGAGAGAATAAAGACCCGGCAGCGGCCGAGTTTGCCGCTGCCGGGTCTGTTGATTACCTTAAATTACTTTATTCAGATATTATGTGCCGGGAGTCGGGGTTAATGCTTCCCAGTTGATTACGTCATTGCCGTAATCGCCGGGAACCTTGCGGTGCAGCGATGAACCGTCGCCGTTCTGGCCATCAGGCTCTGTCGGCCACGGGTCCTCGCCTTCAGGATGGAA
>Ga0272442_10001575_pt1 | contig 34244 bp, 16 predicted proteins | sample SSMForm2O_FD_200262 | JGI IMG/M metagenome (GOLD analysis project Ga0272442, IMG submission 200262) | Marine sediment archaeal communities from Little Sippewissett salt marsh, Falmouth, MA, United States - SSM-Form-2O | ecosystem: Environmental > Aquatic > Marine > Wetlands > Sediment ... | reverse complement strand
ACTTCCTGCGCTTCCACCTGACGATGCTCTCGGCGTTGCCCAGGTTGGTCCGCTCAACAAGATGCACGAACAGCGTGTCACAGCTGATCGAGCCCAGCCAGCGGTAGCTCTCGCCCAGCAGCTTGAAGTGCTCGTCCGACCAGAACGGTACCTTGTAGTGCATCGCCACCGACTCCGGCGACTGGTGGAAGCCCACCGCCGTCCGCCACTTGTGCGCCGGCGGGATCGTCCAGTCGCAGACCTCCAGCTTCACCGGGACCTTCACCGCCTTAACGCCCGAAGCGGTAATGGTGCACTCGCCACTGTACTTGCCGGCCTTCGCGTCTATGGGCACGTGCACCGTCAGCCAGACGGGGCACACCGCCCCGAAGACCACGTTCTGCTTGCCGCGCAGCTTCTTGGGGCGGACCTTGACGGTCTTGGGGGCCTCGGGAGAGAGCGCGTCGAGGGCGTTGATCTTCGTACTGCGGGGATCGCCACCCGGCAGCCGCGAAGCGGCGGTCTTGTCGACTCTCCAGGCGGGCAGCTGGTAACGGATCTCCACCGCCGAGGCCGGGATCTTCGCCCCGCCCTTCTCGGCGACGAGATCGCTCACGGTCGCATTCAGTCCCGACACCGGCTTGTCGCAGCCGGTGACCAGCACGCCCGAGTGCCGCCCGCCGCGCGCGCCGACTACCCTCACCGGCGAGGGCGGCACCCCCGCGTCGCCGTAGTCGGTGTCGTAGGTGAGCAGCAGCGGGTCGGCGTTCCACACCTGGAAGCCCTTGCCGCGGGTCACGTTCGACACGACGCCGCCCCCGGTCGCGCGCAAGTCCACACCGAGCATCGCCACCGTGCTCCACCAGTCGCCGTAGGGACGCACACCCCGGCCGGTCTTCAGCTTGCGCTTGCCCTTGTCCCGGCCACGCTTGCCCAGGTACGTGGCGATCTCGTTGTACGGCGCGCGGTGAAACTCCAGCGCCAGCACGTTGGTGCCCTTGCGCAGGAGTTCGGGCTTGATGGTCACCGACATCGAGCGGAAACGCTTCTTTATGCGGTCCATGTACTTCTTGGGGTCGCCGAAACCGCCGCTGAGCGCGCGCTTGCCGTCGGGGGTCACGAAGGCCTCGTCGGGGTACGGAGTCGCCGGCGTGTGCGGCTCGATCCTGCCCTCGGGCATGTCGCCCCGGCCGACCTCCTTGCCGTTGAGGTAGGCCACCGCTCCCCCGCGGTAACGCACGCTGAGCTTCAGCGCCCCGACCGCCTTGGGATCGCTCACCGCGAAACGACCGCGCACGCGGATCAGCGCCGTCGCGGTCGAGTTGTTGGTGCCCCAGCCGATCCAGCCGCCGTTGAGGTGACTGGTGAAGAACGGCCCCGGCGCCCGCACCCAGGCGCCGTCCTCGAACTCCGGCGCGGTCCAGCCCTCGGACGCGTCGAGCTTCCGCGGCGGCGTCTCGAACTTCCCGCTCTTGAGCCAGGTCACCCAGGGTGAGTTCCAGATGCGCACCCGCCAGAAGCTCTCGGATCTGAGTATCTGCCCTGAACCCTCACCGGCGCCAGCCCGGGGCGAGACCGCCGCCAGGATGCCGACACCAAGGAAGAATGCCGCTGCGATTCGCTTCAAGATGATGTCCTCCTCCTGTTCCGCTTCTCCGTCCCGTTCCTCGGGCTCACGGGACCTTGACCGTCTCCTCGGCGTGGTAACCGAGCTTCGCGCGCACGATGCGGTAGTTACCCTTGTCGTTCACGTACAGGGCCTCGTCGGTCACCGCGGTGAAGTTGGGGTGGCAGAAGCCGATGTCCGGTTCGGCGAGCGGGCTCTTGAGGTCTTTCGGATCGTCTTCGCGGCGTGGGCGGAGTTCGCCGGTTTTGGGGTCCTGGACAGGCGAGTCTTTGCCGCGGCTGTCGGCGTTGCCATAGCCGCCGATGCGGACGACGATGTTGCCGTTGGCATCCAGCACGTTGACCGTGCAGGTGTGCAGCGCCGGTACGAAGCAGCGCTCGAACCTGTCCATGGACAGGCTCGACTTGGGGCAGTTGCAGGTGGTACCCTTGAAGAGCCCGAAGCCCGGGTACTCCCAGAGGACGTTTTCGACGCTCACCGGTCCGGCGCCCGTCTCGGCTCGCTTGAACCCCCCGTTCAGCCAGCGGTGGCTGGCCTTGCCCTTGAGCCCCTTGGCCCAGCGGCCGTTGATCCTCCCGACCGGGTACTTGCCGGTCCTGGAGTCGAACTTGACGACCGTGCCCCAGCTGTTGCCGTGAACTCTGGAGCCCGGGGCCATGCCCTCGGGCAGTTTGGCTCCGGCCGGTACGCACTCCAGCGCAATGTACACCGCCCCGTTGCGCCCGGCCGATACGCCCTGGCTGGGCCCAAGCCCCGGCAGCGCGCTCAAGCACTTGAGCTTGCCGTCTGCGGAGTAGACCTTGAGCAGCTCCGAGTAAAAGGGATTGCAGAGCTTGACGTTCCTGGGGGCATCGAGTCCCGCCTTCTTGAGCAAGGGGATGTCTTCCTTGCGTATCCCGCAGGGAACATAGAGATCTCCGTTGAGGCCCACGCCCATCATGTCCTGGAAGGTGCGCCCTCCCCCGCTGGCCGGGATGTAGATGGCCTTGTAGTTCTTGCCCTTGTACTGCCATCTCTTGGCGGCAGGGCGCGACCCCGGCAGGGGCACCAGCTTTTTGGTCTTCGGATCGTAGCGGACCAGCCACTCGCCCTTGTGACCCGTGCGGTAATAGACACGCCCGTCCGCCGCGACCACCACGTTCTCGATCCCGAAGGGCGTGCTGCCGCCGCTGGCCCGCCGGCCGCAGCGGTCGAGGACCTTGCCGGTCCGGCCGTCGACCCGGATCATCCCCCCGGCGAAGCACATGCCCTCCTCGCGGATGTAGAGCTCCTCCCGGGTCGGGTCGGCGGCGATCTGCACCTGGTGCTCGCCCGGTTCCCACTTCTCCCAGCCCTTGATACCGCCGTTGACCTGGCCGGAGGGCATCTTCTTGAGAGAGGCGCCCTCGTCGCGATAGCGGGTGATCCCGTTACCGTAGCCCTTGAGCCAGAGGTAGGTCTTCTCGCCGCCGTCGTCCAGGGCCATCTGCGGCGAGCGGTTCATGCGCACGCCACCGTGGTCGCAGCCCATCTCCGGCCCCTGGATCTTGATCGCCGGGTCCTTCAGCCCGCCGAGCTTGACCAGCTTCATTTTTCTGCCGCTCAACAGCTGCAGCACATACACCTCGCCGGTCTTGCGGTGCACCGCCAGCTGGTTGGGCTTCTTGACCGGCAGGCTCTTCAGGAAGCTGCCGTCGGGCTTGAAGACCTGGACCCGGTCGTTGCCCTTGTCGGCCACGTAGATGTTGCCCTCGCGATCGCAGGCCACGCCCCGGGGGCTGTTAAAGTGCTTCTCGTCCTTGCCGGCCTTGCCGGTTTGACCCAGAAAGAGTTTCGCCTGACCCGGCTTGGTCATGTCCACCCGGTAGACACCGTGCCGGCCCTTGACCTCCTCGGGCGAGCCTATGTACAGCCACTTGTCGTCCGGCGAGAGCGCCATATGCAGCGGGGCGCCGTTGTGGGCGCCGCCCGCCCCGATGACCCTGGCGCCCTTGTCGATGTCCACGTACCCCCCGGGCGCAAGACACCCGTTGCGGCCGTCGAGCACCACCAGCAGGCGGGACTTGTACCGGTAGAACGACCGCGAACAGAACGCGAATCGTCCGTCCGAAGTCACCACCGGCGCCTGCCACAGCATCTGCGTGCCCAGCATGTAGTTCTTGGTCAGCGTGGTCCCGTGGTAGTTCATGGTGGTGCGGGGGACCGGAGCGCCCCAGGCCGTCTTGTTCCAGGCGATGTAGCCGGCTTTGCCGGCCATGTTCGCCGGCGGCGGAGCGACCTGCCGGAGATAGCGGCCCTCGCGGTCGTAGACCTTCACGCTGAAGCACACGCCGCCGCCCTCGCCGACGGAACCATCGAGTATGAAGAGCCGCCCGTCGCGGTCCACGGCCATGCCGGTGCGCTGCATAACCTTGCCCGGCGTCCAGCCCAGCGAGCGGTCGTAGCCGGCCTTGAGGCCCAGGCTCACTCTGACGCTGCAACCCGACGGCACCGGCTTGCCGAAGTTGTCCTTGCCGTCCCACGTGATCGATTGCGACAGCGACCCCTGCTTCAGCGGCCACGGCGCGTTCTTGCCGAGAACCCCGCTGGCCAGGTGGCGCACGATCCTGCCCTTCGAATCGACGACCGCCACGGTCGCGTCACAGGCCGCCCTGGAGGCAAAGGTGATCACGTACTTCCCGCCCTGCTTCTTCAGCTCGGGTTTGGCCGCGAACTCGAACTTCTCGGCGCGCGACTGCCGGCCCTTGTAGGGGTTCAGCCCTTCTCCCGCCGGGGCGGATAACCCCGCCGCGAGGATCCCGGCGCTCAACTGGACTGACAGCAGGAACTTCATCGTAGTTGCCTCCTCCGCCACCGGCGGCTCAGAACCTGATCCCCAACTTGACCCCGCGCTCGGGGTGTTCGCTCATCGTGCGGTAGGCCTCCGGCGAGTCCTCGAAGGAGACCACCGGATCCACCAGGCCCTCGCTGCTGAGCTTGCCCTCGCGCATAAGGCGGTAAACAGTGTCCTCGATGCGCTCGTCGTCCCACATCGGATAGTCGCGGCAGGGGTTGCCCCATACCGGCATGCTGGCCCGGATCGTAAGGCGCGCCAGGAAAAACTCCTGGTCGAGATGCAACGGCGTGCCCGGCCCCTTGTAGTAGGAACAGGTCACCAACGTGCCGCTGTAGTGCACACTGCGCATCGCCGCCTGCATCGCGTGGTACGACCCGCTGGCGTCGATGGCCACGTCCACACCCTTCTTGCCGGTGAGCTTCTTGATCTGGAGGCCAGCGTCGCAGGCGGTGGGGTCCAGCACCACGTCCGCACCGAACCTCTCGGCCAGCTTGCGGCGGTTCTCGAGGGGATCGACGGCAATGAGCACTTCCGGCCCGCACTGGCGGCACATCTGCACCGCCAGCAGACCGATGGCCCCCAGTCCGAAGAGCGCAACGCGCTCGCCGATCCTCACGTTGGCGTCGCGCACAGCGGCGAGCGCGAAGTGGCCGGGATCGAACAGGACAACCTGTTCGGGAGTCATCCCCTCCGGATAGGGGTGCAGGCGGCTCTCGCGCACGCCGGAGCCCAGGCCGACCTCGCCCTTGCCGGGGCCCAGTTCGTGAATCGCGTGCGTCTCGCGCACCGACATGTGCCCGTAGACCCGGTCCCCGGCCTTGAAGCGCGTGACCCCGGGACCCGTCTCGGTGACCGTGCCCACGGCCATGTTGCCCAGCTTGCGGGGAAACAGCGGCCGGGGCTCCTCCAGGGGCACGAAGGCCCGGTACTCGGCGTCGAAGGTGGTCCGCTTCTCGAGCGACTCGCTCTTGAAGTTGTGCGACTCCGTCCCGTGCTTGGGCGAGGCGAACTCGGTCCTGATGCGCACCTCGCGCTCACCCAGCGGCCGGTCCTCGTACTCTTCGAGGGCCGTCTGTCCCGGCCCGGTTGCGATCAGTGCTCTCGGCATTCTCGGCTCCTTGCCTCTACTTCCCCGTTTTGGCGGCGACCTCGCCGGCCAGCTTGAACAGCTCGCGCACCCTGGCCTGCCGTCCGCTGGCCAGGAAGCGCACTACGCCCAGGTGCCCGGAGACGTGGCTCATCGAGCGACGCAGGTTGAGCAACCGCTGGCAGCGCTTGACCAGACCCGGGCCCAGCGCGGCCGGTTTCGAGACCAGGGCGCTTTCGATGGCGATGCGCGCCTCGCACTCCTGCAACCCCTCGCGGATCATCTCGAACCGCCCGGTGGAAACAGCCCCCTTGGGGCCCGGCTGCAGGAAGGGGATCTGGCGCAGGTTGCAGGCGCCCCAACCGCTTTCCGGGTAGCGGGACGAAATGGAGTACCTGCCCCGCACCCCGGATCCGCGCACGTCCGGGTTGTAGCCCTTGCCGATCACCGGCCAGAGGTCGGCGCTCATCCGCCCGAAACCGCGCTGGCCGCCGGAGATATTCTTCTCCGGAGCCAGATGACCGCGGGACAAGAGCTGCGACTGCGCGTCGTCGCGCCAGTTGTCGCGGTCGAAGTGGCACTGGATCTTCTTCAACTGCCAGCCGCCAATCATGCCCTTGGGCGGGCTCCAGCGCGCGTTCCACACCGTGCAGCACCACTGCACCGGAACGCCGTAGTGGTGACCCGGGCGAGGGTGGCCCTCGAAGCACCACGGCGAGCCCGGCAGCACCTTCTTCCAGGTGTCGACCACGAACTTCGCCGCCCAGGAGTCGTGCGAAACGCCTATCATCAGAGACTTCTCGAGCTTGCGCTTCCTGAGATACGCACGGACATGCTCGCCCACCGGCTTCCAGAACGCCGCCGCCTCGGCCACGTTCTTGTAGTTGGGGCCCAGGGCGCTGCGGGTCTTGCCATCGGGAAGCAGTTCGGTAACCCGGGCGGGGCCGGGCTTCCTGTTGTGCGAGCTCCCTGCGCTCCCGGAATAGAACGTTCCGCAGTAGTTGTCCCAGGCGTACAAACAGATCACCGGCGGCTCGACCAGGTGCTCCAGGGCCGTGTCCAGGTACCGGTCCAGTACGGTGAAGTCCGGTTCGTGGGTCTTCAGCGTGACCCTGGGAAGCTCCTTGCCGTTCGCCGCCGGCGCCGGGCCGGCAGACTTCCTGCGCTTCCAGCGCAGGATGGCCTGGGCGTTGCCCAGGTTGGTGCGCTCGATCACGTGCAGGAAAACGGTGTCGCAGCCGATGCTGCCCAGCCACTTGAAGCTCTCGCCCAGCAGCCGGAAGTGCTCGTCGGACCAGAACGGCACCTTGTAGTGCATGGCCACCGACTCCGGCGACTGATGGAAACCCGCCGCCGTGCGCCACTTGTGCGCCGGGGGCAGCTTCCAGTCCAGGACTTCCAGGATCAGCGGTGCCTTGACCGGCTTCGCGCCGGCAGCCTCGATGGTGCACTCGCCCTTGTACACGCCGGGCGCGCACCTGGCGGGAACGTGCACGGTCAACCACACCGGACAGACCGCGCCGAAGACCACGTTCTGCTTGCCCTTGAGCTGCTTGGGCCGTACCTCGACGGTCTTGGGCGCAAACGGGGAAAGCGCTTCCATGGAGGTCACCCGCGTAGACCGCTGGTCCCCGCCCGGCAGGCGGGTGTACCCCGTCCTGGCCAGGCCGCCGGGAAGCTGGTAGCGAATCTCCACGGCCGATGCGGGTATCTTCGCGCCGCCCTTCTCGGCAGACAGGTCCGTCACCGTCGCCTTGAGCCCGCCGATCGCCTTGTCGCAACCGGCCACCAGCACGCCGGAGAAGCGCCCGCCCCGCGCACCGACGATCCTGACCGGGGAGGGCTTGACTCCCGCGTCGCCGTAGTCGGTGTCGTAGATCACCAGCAGGGGGTCGGCGTTCCACACCTGGAAGCCGCGCGACCGCGTCACGTTCGGCTTCGCGCCGCTCCCGGATGCCTTGAGACTGAGGTTCACCAGGCCCGCCGTGGCCCAGATGTCCTGGTGGTTCTTGTAGGAACTGCCCCCCGCCGGTTGCCAGTTGCCCTTGCGGTCCTTCCTGGCCGCCGACTGGTCGTAGGGCGCGCGGTGCAGCGCCACCGCCAGCACGTTGGCACCCTTGCGCAGGAACTTCGGCGCTATCTCCAGCGAGATCCGGCGGCGACGCAGGCCCACGCCCTTGCTGCAGCGCTTGGGATCGCCATATGCGTGGCGCATGACCTTGCCGTCCGTTCTTACGAAGCACTCTTTCGGATAGTGCACGGCGAGGGTGTGCGGCTCGATCTTTCCCTCGGGCATGTTCGCCCGACCGGCTTCCTGCCCGTTGATGTAGACCACCGCCCCGCCGCGATACTGCAAGTTCAGCGTCAGCGTCCCGGCCGCCGCCGGGTCGGTCACCGCGAAGCGCCCGCGCAGGCAGATCAGCGCGGTGTTCACATCGTTACTGGCGCTCCAGCCCCGCCAGCCGGCCATGTACTTGCTGGGGAAGAACGGCCCGGGCATGCGCACCCAGGCGGCGTCGTCGAACTCCGCCGAGTGCCAGTCCGGCGGGCAGTTCAGCTTCGAGGGCTGGCGGGTCAGCTTGCCGTCCTTGAGGCGTATGGGCACCGGTGAGCTCCAGATGTTCACCCGCCAGAAGCTGCGCGAGTTGAGAATCTCGCGGCCGCCCTGGCCGGCCCACGCGACGCCCGGCAGACACGCGATGCACGGGACACACAACAGAACAATCGCCAAGTATCTCTTCATCGTTGCTTCGCTCCCTTCGATCTCCACAGACCTGCTACCTGATGGTTTCGAGGCGCTTCCGGGCGGAATCCGCGAACGAAGACTGCGGGTAGCCGGAAATCACTTTGCGCAGGTACTCCCTGGCCTTGCCGCTCATGCCCGCGCTCGCGTAGTTCTTGGCCATGTTCATCCAGTGCTTGCACTTCCTGGCCATGGCGATCTGTTTGTTCTCCGCCGCCGGTCTTCCCCCGGCGCCCGCGGCAGCGGGCTTGCCCGCGCTCGCCTTGCCGCCCGCCGGCGCGGGAAGCGGGGAAGCCCCAGTAGGCGCAGCCGAAACGGCTGCCGTCTCCGGCGGATTCGGCGCCGGGCTCGTGCGAACGGGCGCCGATGCCGAAGCCGACGAGAGCGCCACCGTCTCCTCGGCGTGGTAGCCCAGTTTCGCGCGCGTGATCCGCTCGTTGCCGCTGTCGTGCACGTAGAGGGCCTCGTCGGTCACGGCTACGAACCGCGGGTCCAGGAAACCCAGGTCGGGCTCCAGCAACGGGCTCTTCAAATCCTCGGGGTCGTCCTTGCGGCGCGGGCGGAGCTTGCCGGTCTTCGGGTCGATGACCGGACTGTCCTTACCCATGCTGTCCGGGTTGCCGTAGCCGCCCAGTCGCGTCACGATGTTGCCGTTGGCGTCGAGCACGTTCACCGTGCAAGTCGGCGCCGCCGGCAGCCAGACCCGCTCGTAGGGATCAAGATCGAACGTCGACTTCCAGCAGTGGCAGTGACCGAAAGGTGCCGGCCCCACTCCGCCGTAGTCCCAGACCACGCCCTCGATGCGCACATCCCTGCCGGGGCCCAGCCTGCCCCAGCGGTAGGCTCCCTTTGCCTCATCCACGACCACCCTGCCGATCGGATACCTGCCGAAGGCGCCGTCGAACTTCACCAGCGTGCCCCACACGCGCGGGAAGCCCTTGCCCGCAATGCCGTCAGGCACCTTCATGTTCCGGGGCTGGCAGGACATGACCATGTACACGTCGCCGCTGCGCCCGATGCGCACCCCGTCAGTGACACCCAGCCCGGGCAGGGCGTTCTGGCACTTGAGCTTGCCCCCGGGGGAATAGACTCTCAGCTCCCGGAACACCTGGTTGCGCTTCTTGTCCCCGTTGTGCCAGCCCTTGAAGCCCGCCCATTCAGCCTTCTCGTTCGGCCTGCAGGGGACGTAGAGGTCACCGTTCGGCGCGATGCCCATGGGATAGCAGAAGTTGAATCCGGTCGCGGCGTGCGGCGCGCGGAAGCCCCAGACCTTCTTGCCGTTCATGACGAGTCGCGCCGCGTGCTTGTAGCCCGGACGCTTCAAGAACTCCCGCTTGTCGGGATCGTAGGGTGCTATCCAGTTGCCGTTGTCGGTAAGGCGCATGTAGACCAGTCCGTCGCGACCGACAACGCACTCCTCGAAAACGCCGTGATTCTCCGCGTTCATCCACCTCTTGCCGATCCTGAACTCGAAGTTCTCAATCACCTTGCCAGTGCGGCCGTCCACCCTCATGCCCTGTCCCGCGTAGCACATGCCGGAGCGCCGGATGTACAGTTCCTCCCTGAAAGGATCGGCCACCACGTAGGGCGATGGCGTCCACGGCCCCCACTTGCGCCAGCCTTTGGGGGCGTGCACCCCGGGTGCCGCCGCGGCCACGAGCTTCCCGCCCTTGCGCTCGAAGCGACGCACCGAACCCAGGCCCCCCAGCGAGCAGTGCGCCAGCCAGATTGACGGTTCCGGGCCGTCGTCCAGCGCCATGCGCGGTATGTAGGTCGTGTGGCGCGTGCTGCCGTGGGCGTTCATCTCCGCCTTGACGGCCGGATCGGCGAGTCCGCCGAGGACTACGAGCGTCTTGGCCGCGTCCTGCATGAGGTAGATCTCGCCGCTCCTGTGGCTGACCGCCACCTTCTGCGGCGACTTGGCGGGAATGCTCTTGAGCAGGCTGCCGTCGGGCTTGAAGACCTGCAGGCGGTTGTTGCCGGAGTCGGCCACGTAGAGGTTGCCGGCCTTGTCGCAGGCCACCCCCCCCGGGCGGTTGAACTCCTTGTCCCCCTTTCCGGGCTTCCGGTGCTTGCCCAGGAAGAGCTTGGCCTTTCCCGGCGTGGCCATGGACATGCGCCAGACCGCGTGGGTCCAGCTGCCCTTGCTGTAGTGATCCGAGCCGCCGCCGATATATAACCACTTGCCGTCCGGAGAGGCGGCCATGTGCAGCGTTTCGCGCCCCGGGCTCCCGCCCTCGAACTTCACCTTCACGATGCTGCCCGGCGGCGTGGAGCCGTCCTTGATGTCCACCTGCGCCAGGCTGTACGTCTTGCCCCCCAGGTCGTCAGGCACCAGGAAGACGAACTTGCCGTTCGGCGTCACCACCGGAGTCTGCTTGGAAACGTTGGCCCATCTCTGGTTGCGCACTACGCTGTGCATGATGTACGAGTGAGCGCGCCAGGGCACGTTCGTCCCCCAGGTGGTCTTCAGCCACCGGAACACTGTCGACTTTCCCGGCGGAAGGTGATTCGCCGGCGGTAGCAACCGCCGCAGGTACGAGCCGTCCCGGCCGAAGACGTAGAGGTTCAGGGTGGTCGACTGCAGGCCCGAGCCCTCGTGCGCCTCGGTGAGAACGAAGACCTCTCCGCCCGGACCGCAGGCGATGCCCGCAACGCTCTTGACAGGCATCGCTTTCCGCGACCAACCCAGGAAGCGGTCCAGGTTGGCCTTCAGACCCAGCGACACCCTGACCCTGCAACCCGAAGGCGCCGGCTTGCCCAGGTCGTCCTTGCCGTCCCACTCGATACTCTGCGAAAGCGAGCCCTGCTTGAAGGGCCGCGGCGCGTTCTTGCCCAGAACCCCGCTGGCCAGGTGGCGCACGATCTTCCCCTTCGGGTTGACGATCGCCACGGTCGCGTCGCAGGCCGCCTTGGAGGCGAAGGAAATCACGTACTTCCCGCCCTGCTTCTTCAGCTCGGGTTTGGCCGCGAACTCGAACTTCTCGGCCCGCAACTGGCGGCCCTTGTAGGGGTTCAGCCCTTCTCCCGCCTGGGCGGATAACCCCGCCGCGAGGATCCCGGCGCTCAACTGGACTGACAGCAGGAACTTCATCGCAGTTGTCTCCTCCGCCACCGGCGGCTCAGAACCTGATCTCCAACCTGACCCCGCGCTCGGGGTCTTCGCTCACCATAAGGAGAAGGGACCCCGCCGTCACTCGCTCACCTCCGGCGCTTGGCCCTGCTCTTCCGGAAGCTCCAGCCAGACCGGCACGCTGCTCCTGACCACGGCGAGCTCCGGGCTGCGCTTGCGCGACGCCAGTCGATCGAGGGCCAGATCCGCCATCTGCCTGGGGCTCCATACCACCGCCGGCTGTATCTCTCCGCCGTTGAAAGCTGACCGGTAGCTGCGCCTGTACCCCTCCTCGCTGGCCCAGCCCACCATCTCGAAGTCCACGCCCGGCCGCAGCCCTAACTCGTGCGCCGCTTCCACCAGCGCCAGGGCGATTCCCTGCCACATCGCGAGCACAGCCAGGGGCCGTCCCGGCGACGAGAGCAGCTTGCGGGCCTCGCGGGCCACCGTGTGGCGATTGCAGCCGAAGCAGAGATCGGCCGCCAGGCCCTCCCCGGCTCGCTGCAGTTCCATCGTTGCCCCGCCCAGCCGCGAGAGGCTGTGATTCGTCGCAGTGGTGGGCCCCAGCCAGGCGATGCGGCGGTGGCCACGCTGCAGCAGCCGCCTGGCGGCCAGCACGCCGCCCTGGAAGTTGTCCTGGATCACAGAGTCGATCTCGAGTTCCTCGAACCACCAGTCCACGACTACCACGGGCATGCCGGAATCGCGCACCGCCGCAGCGACCTCCGGTGAGACGGCGCTGAGCACCGCACCACAGGCCCGTGCGGTGGCCAGCTGCTGCAGTATCGGCGCCGGCGGCCTGCCACCGGCGTCGACCGCTAGCAGTGACCAGCCGTGCCCTCCGGCTGCAGCCTGGAAGTTGTTGAGCAGGTCCTTCGAGGTCGGTATCCCCTCGACCGTCCCGTCTTCGGCCTGATCGATGAAGGCCACCGGGCAACCCCGGTCGGGATCGCACGCCCCGGGCAGCACCCGGTAGCCCCGGCGGGGTTCGGCCACGATCAGGCCTTCGCCCTCGAGACTCTTCAGCGCGCGGTTGGCGGTCTTGCGCGTAACCCCGTACTGCTCTCCGAGCCTTCGAACCGAAGGGAGCAGATCGCCGCACGGGAATTCGCCGCCCATGATCTTATCGCGCAGCGACGCGCGGACCCTGGCCCCAGAGCGGCCGTTGACAGCTTTGTCGCTATTTGCCGATCTGGCTCCCACGCTGACCCCCTTCTGTCATACTTACACCGCTGTTCCAAAGTTGTTCAGCACATATTTCGCTCAGGAGCCAATTAGTCTATGTGCCGTCTTTCCCATACCTTATGAGCTGCCGCCGACTATCGGCAAGAATCACACTTGATCTCGCCCCAATTCAAGTGAAGCGAGTTCAGATCACCGGCTCGAACAGACCGCGGTTCAAGGGCTTCCCAGGCCGCGGTTGCGGATTACCACGGCCATGATGATCACCCATATGAGCAGGCCGCTCGCGCCGATGGCCACCCGGGTCTCCACGTCCTCGCGCCGATCTGAAGCCCTGGCGATCCTGCTGCGCAGCTCGTCCAGCTCTTCCCTGAGTTCCCTGCGCTCGGCGTCTGCCTCGCCGCCCTCCACGCCGTTCAAGTCCCGGAGCCGGGCCGCCACGCGCCCCACGCGCCTCCCGGCGCCCTCGACTTCGACGTCGCGAATCAGGTTGCCGGAACTGATGGCGTCGTCGATCCAGGGCCACATCAGCCAGACGAAGAAGGGCAGCATCAGGATCCAGCTGATCCCGAAGGCCAGGCGCTGAATCTGGATGCGCTTCTGCAGTTGCCCGGGCTCGAGAACGGCGCGGTCGGGGCCACCCTCGCCCCAGGCGTCCTCGATCCTCTCCTCGAGCGTGGGCTCTCCGTCTCTGGGCGGCCGGGCTTCAATATGGCTCATGGCTCTCAGACGGATGTTACATCTTCACAGGGATCCAGCCCTGGTCGCCCCTGGCCTCAGCGGCGCAAGGCAGCTTCTTCATCTTGCCCCACGGCGTCTTCAGGACAGTGCCCGGCTTGACCAGGTGCTGCCCCTTTCCCTCCTTTATCAGGCTGCCCGAACGATAGACGACCTTCCCGCCCTTCTTCTCGACCTTGAGGCGGTACTCCCACTTGCCGTTCCTGTAGACGCCCCCCTCGTCGAATTTGATACTCTTCGCGCTGGCGTTGCCCTTAGACCCCGGTACGGGCTTCTTGCCAACGTATCGCTCGAGCTTGCGGTCACGGTCCTCCACCCAGCCCCTGATCGCCGCCTCGCAGCGCTTCTTGAAGTCGGCGTAACCGCTGGGGTTGCGGCGCGCCCACCCGCTGCGCTTCTCGAGCGCCTCCTTGACCTTATCCACCTGCGCCTGGCACTCGGCCAGCAGCCTGTCGCCCACCGCCATCCTGCGGCGCTGATCAGCCGTTAGCACGCCGAGGAACTTCTTCTCGGCGCCGCTCTCCACCGCCATGATCTCGCGATACATGCCACGTCGCGCCATGGCCATCCTGACTTCCCTGTACCTCGCGACGATCTCGGCCTTCTGCCTCGCCAGCTCGCCATGCAGACCCGCGAGCCTCTCCTTCTGAGCAGTGCTGATCTTCAGCCGGCACAGCACTGCGTCGACATCAACCGCAAGCCACCTGCCGAACCTGTCGACCCCCTCGGCCTTCTCGGTCTTCTCGGTCTTCCCGGACCTCTCGGCCTCCCTGGCCTCGCCCGCGCGCGCGCTGCCTGCTACGCACGCCAGCACCGCGCCTGCTCCCAGAGCCCTGCCCAGCAGCCTCAACCACATGCCCGAGCCCCCTTTCCCCCGGCGGGCCGCGGGTCTCAAGACCCCGCCCTTCCGAATCGTTCCCTGCAGCAGCAGACTACTGGTACTTGTGCCCGCACTTCTTGCACTTGTAGAGCATGCCGTGGCCCAGGACGTTGCCAACCTTGCCGAGGTCCGTCTGGGTCTTGCTGCTGCTGCCACACTTCGGGCAGCAGACGGTCTTCTCGTAACGCTTGCGATCGTCGTGCTCGCGGGCCTTGTCCCAGGCCTCACCGAGGTCGGTGCAGCCCGAAATGCCCAGCAGCACCGCTCCCAGCCAGGCGAACATGACCAGACTCCGCATTCTCTTCATTTCAGGCTCCTCCCGTACACCGGAACACAGGTTACCAACGCCCCACGACCGGGTCAAGCGCCGCCAAAAACAAGAGCCCCCGCAGCCTATGCTGCGGGGGCTCAAGCAAAAACCCGGCGACGACCTACTCTCCCAGGGGATCGGGCCCCAAGTACCATCGGCGCTGGAGGGCTTAACGGCCGAGTTCGGGATGGGATCGGGTGTGGCCCCTCCGCCAGAGTCGCCGGAAAACTCTTGCGTCGCGCACCCGGCATCCGCCCATTGAACACCGACCGCCCACGACGAGTGAATAGCCTGCCGAAGAAGAAAAGTGACACTGCCCGAAGCTGCTTCGCGCCGGACCGAGCCGCGCCTCACGGGGACTCGATCCATCACAGTCAAGCACGCGGGAGATTAGTACCGGTAAGCTGCGCCTCACGGCTTTACACATCCGGCCTATCAACCTGGTAGTCTTCCAGGACCCTTATTGGGAGAGCTCATCTTGAGGGAGGCTTCACGCTTAGATGCTTTCAGCGTTTATCCGTTCCGCACTTAGCTACCCAGCGGTGCGCCTGGTGGCACAACTGGAACACCAGGGGTGCGTTCATCCCAATCCTCTCGTACTAGGGATGATTCCTCTTCAACTCTCCTGCGCCCACGGCAGATAGGGACCGACCTGACTCGCGTCGGTCTGAACCCAACTCACGTACCACTTTAATGGGCGAACAGCCCAACCCTTGGGACCGACTGCAGCCCCAGGATGTGATGAGTCGACATCGAGGTGCCAAACCTCCCCGTCGATGTGAACTCTTGGGGGAGATCAGCCTGTTATCCCCGGGGTACCTTTTATCTGTTGAGCGACGGCCATTCCACACAGAGCCGCCGGATCACTAGGTCCTGCTTTCGCATCTGCTCGACCCATCGGTCTCGCAGTCAAGCTCCCTTATGCCCTTGCACTCGCCGCGCGATTGCCAACCGCGCTGAGGGAACCTTTGAACTCCTCCGTTACCTTTTAGGAGGAAACCGCCCCAGTTAAACTGCCCGCCTAACACTGTTCCCAGCCCGGCTTCACGGGATCTGGGTTAGAATATCCGTACAGGAAGGGTGGTATTTCAAGGTTGCCTCCCTCCGAGCTGGCGCCCGAAGATCAATGGCTCCCACCTATCCTACACAACCAGCACAGAGACCCAATATTAGGGTGCAGTAAAGGTCCACGGGGTCTTTCCGTCTTGCCGCGGGTAAGTGGCATCTTCACCACCATTACAGTTTCACCGGGTCTCTCGTTGAGACAGTGCGCCAGTCGTTACGCCATTCATGCGCGTCAGAACTTACCTGACAAGGAACTTCGCTACCTTAGGACCGTCATAGTTACGGCCGCCGTTAACTGGGGCTTCGGTTCAGAGCTTCGTCCGAAGACTAACCCCTTTCCTTAACCTTCCAGCACCGAGCAGGCGTCAGACTGTATACGTTGCGTTGTCCGCTTCGCACAGTCCTGTGCTTTTGGTAAGCAGTCGCCAGCGCCATTTCTCTGCGGCCTCAGTCAGCTTCTCCCCGCGAGGAGGATGACCAACCGAGGCGCTCCTTCTCCCGAAGTTACGGAGCAAATTTGCCGAGTTCCTTAACGAGAGTTAACCCGAGCACCTTAGGCTATTCGCCTCGCCCACGTGTGTTGGTTTTGGTACGGGCACGTTCTGGACTCACTGACGAGGATTTTCTAGGAAGCCTGGCATCAGCCGCTTATGGACTATGTCCTTTGTTTCCCCTCTCAGAGTAATGACCCGACGGATTTGCCTACCGGGCCCTCCTACAGGTTCAGTGGGCGGAACTCCAGCCGCTCCACCGGCAATTAGCCTTCTCCACGCCCCTTCAGTGTCTTGATCGCCCAGCCCGTGGTTCGGGAGTATTAACCCGATGTCCATCGACTACGCCTTTCGGCCTCGTCTTAGGTCCCGACTAACCCTGGGCGGACTTACCTGCCCCAGGAAACCTTGGGCTTTCGGTGGGGGTGATTCTCACTACCCCTTATCGCTACTCGTCCCTGCATCATCACTTCCACGTTGTCCAGGGCTCCTCACGGTACCCCTTCGGCCTTGCGTGGAACGCTCCCCTACCACTCACGCGAGTCAGCGACTCGCGTAAATCCGCAGCTTCGGCGACTGGCTTGATTCCCGTTAATTATGGGCGCAAAAACGCTCGGCCAGTAAGCTGTTACGCACTTTTTAAATGGTGGCTGCTTCTAAGCCAACATCCTGGCTGTCCTAGCGTCTTCACTTCCTTATGAACTTAGCCAATCTTTGGGACCTTAGCTGGCGGTCTGGGCTGTTTCCCTCTCGCCCGCGGAGCTTAGCCCCCGCGGACACACTCCCGTGATAAGTATCGACGGTATTCGGAGTTTGGTTGGGTTGGGCAGGGCGGTAACCCCCCCATACCCATCCGGTAACTCTACCCCCGTCGCACAATAACACGAGGCTGCCCCTAAAGGCATTTCGGGGAGAACGAGATATCACCGGGCTTGATTAGCCTTTCACTCCTAACCACACCTCTTCCCACAACTTTTCAACGTTGACGGGTTCGGTCCTCCACGAGCTTCTACACCCGCTTCAACCTGGACATGGTTAGATCGCCACGGCTTCGCGTCTACTCCGCACAACTAAATCGCGCTTTTAACGCTCGCTTTCACTACGGCTCCGCCCCAGAGAGGCTTAACCTATGCTGTACAGAGTAACTCGCAGGGTCATTAACCAATAGGCACGCTGTCAGACATTCCCCAGCCCGAAGGCAGGGGCATAGTCCTCCAACCGCTGTGTAGGTGCACGGTTTCAGGTTGCTTTTCACTTCCCTTGTGGGGGTTCTTTTCACCTTTCGCTCGCGCTACTGGTACGCTATCGGTCGCCAAGTAGTACTTAGCCTTAGGAGGTGGTCCTCCCGGATTCAAGCCGGGTTCCACGTGACCGGCCCTACTTGGGAATCCCTCCCGAGGAGAGGCCACACCTTTCGCTTACCGGACTGTCACCGTCTGTGGTCGACCTTTCCAGGTCGTTCAGCTAGGTGGACCTTTTGTAACTCCTCGAAACGGCCACAACCGTTTCCGGAGGGTCCCACGACCCCGGCTGCACAACGCTTGTGGGCTTGGCATGCAGCCGGTTTAGGCATGATTCCCGTTCGCTCGCCGCTACTGAGGAAGTCGCGGTTGCTTTCCTTTCCTGCAGGTACTGAGATGTTTCACTTCCCTGCGTGTTTCCTCCACGCACTATTCTATTCATGCGCGGATGATGCGGCACGACCCGCATCAGGTTGTCCCATCGGAGATCCCCGGATCAACGCCTGCTTGCGGCTACCCGAGGCTTATCGCAGCTTGCCACGTCCTTCGTCGTCTCTTGGCGCCTAGGCATCCACCGTACACCCTTAGTAGCTTGACTGTGATGAACCGAACCTCCGCTCGCGTTTCACGGCGCCCGGCCCACCCAGCGCTACTGTGTATCGAGCAGCTTTCTAGGTAGTGCCACTTATTCTTTACATCGACAAGCTATTCACTTTTCAAGGAACGTCTGCGGGGACGACCGGTGGTCGCGCTCCCCGGGACGAATTTCGTACGGACCTGATGGCTGGTGGAGGTGAACGGATTCGAACCGTCGACCCCCGGCTTGCAAAGCCGGTGCTCTCCCGCTGAGCTACACCCCCGTATTATGAAAGGAGTGGTGGGCTCAGGTAGATTCGAACTACCGACCTCGTCCTTATCAGGGACGCGCTCTAACCAGCTGAGCTATGAGCCCACCCGTGGGGCTCCGCTGCGGGCCCGCGGGCGGGCCCTCCAAGGTCCGAAGAAAGAGATAGGCAGTCGAGTGAGCGGTTACGAATGCGCTGAAGACCAGCCGGCTTTCTCGGCGGGGCCAAGTGGCCCGAAGGCCCTCCCGCCTCCTGCCAGCTGTTCTAAGGTATATCCCCTTAGAAAGGAGGTGATCCAGCCGCAGGTTCCCCTACAGCTACCTTGTTACGACTTAGTCCCCATCATCGGTTTTACCGTGAGCGCCTCCCTCACGAGGTTGGGCCAGCGCCTTCGGGTACCCCCGACTTTGGTGGCTTGACGGGCGGTGTGTACAAGGCTCAGGTACGTATTCACCGCGGCATGGCTGATCCGCGATTACTAGCGATTCCAGCTTCATGAGGGCGAGTTGCAGCCCTCAATCCGAACTGAGGCCGGCTTTTTGGGATTTGCTCCACCTTACGGTATCGCTGCCCTCTGTACCGACCATTGTAGCACGTTTGTCGCCCCGGACATAAGGGCCATGATGACTTGACGTCGTCCCCACCCTCCTCCGGTTTAACACCGGCAGTCTCCCTAGAGTCCCCGGCCGAACCGCTGGCAACTAGGGACAGGGGTTTCGCTCGTTATGGGACTTAACCCGACATCTCACGACACGAGCTGACGACAGCCATGCAACACCTGTGCACGTTCCACCCGTGAAGGCGTACTGGCCTTTCGGCCAGGTAATCCGTGCATTTCAAGCCCGGGTAAGGTTCTTCGCGTTGCATCGAATTGAACAACATGCTCCACCGCTTGTGTGAGCCCCCGTCAATTCCTTTGAGTTTCAGCCTTGCGACCGTACTCCCCAGGCGGGGCACTTAATGCTTTTGCTTCGGCAGAGACAGGTTCAGACCTGCCTCTACTTAGTGCCCATTGTTTAGGGCTGGGACTACCAGGGTATCTAATCCTGTTTGCTCCCCCAGCTTTCGTGCACTCAGCGTCAGGAACCACCCAGAGAGCTGCCTTCGCCTTCGGCGTTCCCCCAGATATCTACGCATTTTACCGCTACACCTGGAGTTCCGCTCTCCCCTTTGGTCCTCGAGCCAGGCAGTATCAAGCGCTATTCCTCGGTTAAGCCGAGGGCTTTCACACCTGACTTACCTCGCCGCCTACGCACCCTTTAAGCCCAATAACACCGAACAACGTTTGCACCCTCCGTATTACCGCGGCTGCTGGCACGGAGTTAGCCGGTGCTTCTTTACTCGCCTTTGTCAACGATGCAGGTTATTAATCCACACCGATTTCTTAACGAGCGAAAGAGGTTTACAACCCGAAGGCCTTCATCCCCCACGCGGCGTCACTTCGTCACGCTTGCGCGCATTGCGAAATATTCCAAACTGCAGCCTCCCGTAGGAGTCCGGGCAGTGTCTCAGTCCCGATGTGGCCGGTCACCCGCTGAGGCCGGCTACCCGTCGCAGCCTTGGTGAGCCATTACCTCACCAACAAGCTGATAGGGCCTGAACTCCTCCGCAGCCGGCAGGTCCCGAAGGATCCCCACCTTTGACCCCTGAATGATGCCATTCTGTGGTCTTACGCGGTATTAGCCAGCCTTTCGACTGGTTGTCCCCCTGCTGCGGGCAGATTGTCCAGGTGATCCTCACCCTTTCGCCACTTTACTAGGAAATCCGAAGAATTCCGTTCTCGTGCGACTTGCATGCCTTAACTACGCCGCCAACGTTCGTTCTGAGCCAGGATCAAACCCTTCAGTTTAAGAAGCGTTTGACTGGTCGGACGGCCGAAGCCGCCCTGTTATCTTTGTTTCTACGGTCAGACCCCGCAGCTCTCCCCAGCGCATCGCTGCGCCCAGGCGCTTACGGAATCCACATCCGCAAGGCTCATCTCGACTACCTATTCACTTATCAAGGAACGAGCTGGTAGAAGGAAACTCTGTTCCCCCCCTGCCGGAGCCTGAACCGTGGGCCGGCTCCTACCCGAAAAAAAAGCCGCGAGCTTTCGAGAGCGAAAACTCGCAACTCGTGGATGCGAACCGGGTCGTCTCGCATCGCGCCGAGAACTATACACCACGGCCCGGGGACTTTCAAGTGCATGTGCAGCCTAAAACGAGGTTTTTTCACTGGGCGCAAACGCAGTCGTAACAACCGCTTGCGAGCTTGCGCGCCCGATAATCACGCGGGTTGGCTGACGATTCTACGATTCTGCACATGTGCGCGCGCGGGAAATGCGCGCTCACGGGGCTGCGCGCGGGACGCGCGGGGCAGCCGGTCACGCCGACTATGCCCTGCGGGCAACGCCGGCCGGGAGCGCGGCGTTCGGCCAGCGCGCCGGTCATGTTATCACGGTATAGCGATCAGCCGCCGATCACGCCGGTGGCCCTGCCGACCTTCTCGAAGGCGGCCACCGCCCGCTCGAGGTCCGCGCGCGAGTGCGCCGCAGAGAGCTGCACCCGGATGCGCGCCTGGCCCCTGGGCACCACCGGGAAGCTGAAACCTATGACGTATATGCCCTCTTCCAGCAGCGCGTCGGCCATCCTGGTAGCCAGCGCGGCGTCGCCGAGCATCACCGGAACGATGGGGTGCGTACCCGGGCGGATATCGAATCCCAGTCCGGTCATCTTCTCCCGGAAGAAGGCGGTGTTTTCGCGGATGCGGGTGATCAGCTCCGCGGAGCCCGAGAGCATCTCCAGGCACCTCAGCGTCGCCGCGGCGATGACCGGCGCGAGCGTGTTGCTGAAAAGGTAAGGCCGCGAGCGCTGGCGCAACAGATCGACGATCTCCCGGCGCGCCGCGGTGAACCCGCCGGAGGCCCCGCCCAGGGCCTTGCCCAGAGTGGACGTAATCACGTCCACCCGCCCCATCACCCCGCAGTGCTCGATGGATCCGCGCCCGGTATCGCCCACGAAACCGGTCGCGTGCGAGTCGTCGACCATCACCATCGCGCCGTACTTCTCAGCCACGTCGCAGATCTCGCCGAGAGGCGCGATGTCCCCGTCCATGCTGAAGACGCCGTCGGTGGCGACCATGACCCGCTTCGCGCCGGCCGCCTGCGCCTCCTTGAGCTTCTCCTCGAGGTCGCCCATGTCCATGTGCGCGTAGCGCAGGCGCTGGGCCTTGCAGAGGCGGATGCCGTCAATGATCGAGGCGTGGTTGAGCTGGTCGGAGACCACCGCGCACTCCCTGTCGAGCAGGGTCTCGAACAGGCCCCCGTTGGCGTCGAAGCACGAGGAGTAGAGTATGGCGTCGTCGGTCCCCAGGAACGCCGCAATCGCCGCCTCGAGCTCCTTGTGCAGAGTCTGGGTTCCGCAGATGAACCTCACGGAAGACAGCCCGAAGCCGAAGTCGTCGAGGCCCTTCTTGGCGGCGGCGACCAGCTCCGGGTTGTTGGCCAGGCCCAGGTAGTTGTTGGCGCAGAAGTTGAGAACGTCGCGCTCGGGCTTGGGCTCCGACACGTGGATGCTCGCGCCCTGCGCCGAGCCGATGAAACGCTCGGCCTTCCAGGTACCGGCCCCCCTGATTTCCTCGAGGGCCTCGACCAGCTGGGACTTCGCGTTCTCGAACATGAACGGCTCCTTCGCTCGCGGTTTCGATCCTTGCGCGAATGCTAGCGAGGAGCGGTGCTGTTCGCAAGGATGGGAGCTGGCGGGTGGGTTGCGGTTGTGATGATCGGTCCGATCGGTCCGATCGGCCGGATCCGTCCGATCAACAAGATCGGTCCGATCGGTCGGATCGGTCCGATCCGCTGCACGGGGTCAACGCTCGAGCGCCGCCATCTCGCCCACGAAGTCCTCCGCCTCGGCGGGGCTGCGCAACCCGTCGACCCGGATGCAGAGGTGGTCCGAGCGGTAGTTCCGCCACAGGCGCTTGACCTCGTCCCGGTTACCGGAGCGCAATTGGCCGGTTCCCAGGCGGTCTATCCGCGCGTAGAGATCGGTCCAGTCCTGCTCGGCGGCCTCGCCGGCGCCGGGCTGCCACTGGATGAGCATGATCTTGTCTATCGCGCACACCGCCTCGAGGTGGCGGATGGCATCGGGCCCGTCGAGGTGGTACTCGGCGGCGTCCAGACTCTGGCAATCGCTGCGCAGCGAGGGAACGCCGAACTCCTCGAACATCTCCGTGCTGATCATGCAGGAGAAGTCGCACTGGGGAACGTCCACTCGTCCGGGGTGGTACATCCCGTGGCGGGTGCCCGAGCCCAGCGTCTCGATATCGTACAAAGCGGCCAGGGCGTCGCGGGCCTCCGCCAGGGCGCGATCTATCTGCGCGAGGGCCGCCTTCACGTCATCGGGACAGGTGACCAGGTCCATCAGCAGCCGCTCCGGGCCGCGGATGGCCGAGAGCGCGTCCAACCCGCCCTGCAGCTGGGTCCACTGCAGAAGCAGCCGGCCGTCGAAGCGCTTCCTGAGCCCGGCAACGCAGTCGGCCATGCGCACGAACCACTTGCCCTCCGGCCGGAAGCGGATCTCCCGGTCGTAGTCGTCCAGGAAGGGCTCGATCCAGCCGGTGAGGGTACCCTCCTCGCGGAACTCCATGTCGGCTCCGAGCATCAGCGCGAAGTCGTCCGGGGCGAAGGTCACGCGGTAGGCCGGCAGTATGTCGCCGCACCAGTGGAACGCAGCGGCCCATTCCTCCAGGAGGTCGGCGACCTCCTCGACGGGCTTGATATTGAGGTTGTAAGGGTGCGGCCGGGGCGGAGGTTTCTGCTCCGGGTTCCGGGGCACGTTGATCAGCAGGGCGGGGCGCTCGGTGAGCTCGCCCGCCCAGAATCTACGCCACACCTCCCGGACCTCGGCGAAGTCCGGTCTGAGTTCCAGTTTCGTAGCCGCCATGGTTGCTCCGTTCTCTCCTCGAGGAACTTCTTCACCGACAGTTAAATCCCTCCGGGTCGAAGTTTCAAGCCCCCGTCTTCCCGCAGATCCGCAGCGCGGTCTCGACCAGCCTGCCGGCCGCCGCCCGGTCGGGACAGAGGTTTGGGCTATCGACGATCAGCAGCAGCCGGCGGTGGTCGAGTTCGCGGCAGGCGGTCTCGAACTGTTCGAGGTTCCCGACCGCGAACGTGACCGACCGCCCCGCGGCCTGGATGTCCCGAAGCATGTCCAGGTGTTTCAGCGGGCTGCCGATCGGACCGGGCGTCCACTGCACGCACTGCACCCCGGCCTCTATCAGTGCAGGAACGTGGCACTCGGTGTTCAGGCCGTCGAGGTGAAACGCGGGGTGATCCAGCTTGGCGTAGACCGCGGCCAGCTCCGGGGCGAAGAGATCCCCGAACATGTCCGGACCGATCATCGCGTTGAAGTCGCACTGGGTCATGTATGTGCGCCCCGCAGAAGGCAGTCGCCACCAGGAGCAGAAGACGTCCTGGCCCTCGGAGAGAACGGCGTGCTGGTCCTCGTAGGCGGCCATCCACTGAACGTGAATGTGGTCCATGGCCGCCCTGACCACCTCCGGCTTCATCGCGCAGTCCAGCAGGAAGGGCTCGGTGCCGCGCACCGAAGCCAGCACGTCGGCGTTGCCGCCGATGTCGGTGTAGCTGATCACCGCCTCGTCGCCGACCTCCGCCAGCAGCAGGCGGGTGGTCTCGCGAATCGTGCTCCACCAGCGGCCCTGGGGCTCGAACTCCAGCTCGGTGAACTTCTCGAGTTCCTCGAGGAAGGGCGGGAACCATACGGTGCGCTCGTCACGAACGTGCAGTTCTCCTCCGGTCAGGCAGGCGTGCAGCACTCCCGGGCCGTAGTTCATGAACCAGTGCGGGAAGCCCTCCGCGAAGTAGTCCCTCCGGGCCAGCGCGTGGCGCGCTCCGGCGAGCATCACCTCGGGCCTGAGGCGGTCGATGGGCTCGGAGTACTCCGGCGGCGCGACCGACGCGTCGGGATTCTCCCGCGGGAAGCAGATGTACATGGCCGGGCGGTCGGTATCGGCACCGCGCCAGAAACGCTCGTAGCGGTCCAGGATGTCCGGGTATCGCTCCTTGAATCTCATCTCGAAACTCCTGCTTCGGCCCCGGGAAGGTCGGGCGAAGACCGGGCGAACCCGGATGGCTCGCGTTCTTCCAGCCTTCCAGCCTTCCAGCCCGATTGACCTTTTTGGCTTTCGGCTTGTGTGTTCGCAAATACAATACCCCTCGCGATATGGCAACGTAATGGCGCCGATGACCATTATGTTGTCATATCTGAGCACTCATTCAGGGGGAATTCAACGCCAAGGGCTCCCCAAGGCCGCAGGCAACCCGAAGTCACCTTGCGCCTCACGCCTGGCGCCTTGAGCCCCTGAAGTTGAACCGGACCGCTGGAGGCACCCGATGGGCTTCTTCGACGACCTGGAATTCGTCAGCGGCGGAAGACCGGAGCGCTGCACCGCTCGCTGCGACGAGAAGTGGCCGGAGTTCTTCTGCTTCATGTTCATCCCCGAGGGCCCCATGTACCACGGCATCGACGGCGGCACGCGGTCGGTGCTCGAGGGCCCCCACGCATTCTGGCATCACCCGGTGCACTACTACCAGTACGGACCGGTCGGAGAGAGCTGGCGCCACAACTGGGTGACTTTCCGGGGAACGCGCGCCAGGCGCTTCGTCGAGCAGGGACTGATGCCCCTGGCGGCCTGCGGGTACGTGCGCGTCTCGCAGCCGGCGGTGTTCGCCGAGGCTTTCCGGGAACTTGTGGACCTGGTCCAGGAGCGCGACCCCGCACGTCACCCGCGCGGCGTGCTGATCCTCGAGAACCTGCTCAAGATCCTGATGGACGACGCCCGGCCTGCGCCCGCGGCAGAGCCCCACGCCGGGGAACTCGACGAGCTCGGCGCGGCGATCCGTGAGAACCCCTCGCAGGACGTGGACTTCGAGCTGGAGGCCACCAGGATGGGCCTGAGCTACAGCCACTTCCGCAGGGTCTTCCGGCGCCACGCCGGCAGGAGCCCCTACGACTACCTGCTGCACTGCCGGGTGCAGCGCGCCGCAGGCCAGCTGCGCGAGACCGACCGCCAGGTAAAGGACATCGCCCGCGAGGCCGGCTACGACGACGCGGCGCAGTTCTGCAAACTCTTCAGGAAGAAGATCGGCCTCTCGCCCGCGAAGTTCCGCACCGCGATGCCCTGACCCCATCATCGCGCAAGGCACGCTAAGAACGCAAAGAAGCCCTCATCCTCATGATGGGTTTCGGGGCGGGGTGGCGGTTCTTCGCGATCTTTGCGTGCTTTGCGTGAGGAATGGGCCCACTCGACGAGCTCGGGGGCTCCCTGCACCGGCGAATCTGCCGACAGCCACTTAGCGCCTCGCCCGCGAGGCTCGTATCACCAGCACAAGCAGAGAACAGGGAGAGCATCATGAGGAATGCCACGGCGCTCATCGCAGTCTTCGCAGTTCTGGCCGGATGTCAGGTAGCGTCGCCGCCCGGAAAGACGCCGGCCGGTGCCGGAGCACCCGGCCGCAGGCGAGGCGTCGTCCTCAAGGTGCTGGACAAGCACACCGCGGACGTCGAGTGGTCGCCTGACGGCAGGAGGATCGCCTACTGCAAGCGCGACACCACCGACTGGCACATGGACATCTGGACCGTGCGACCCGACGGCACCGGACATCGCAAGCTCAACGCCGGCTGGGACAGGAAGCCCGGCTTCCCGCACAAGAACGTCGGCTGCGCAACCTGGCACCCCACCGGCAGGTACCTGGCCTTCGTGGCCGCCAACAACGACGTTCGCGGCAAGCGGCCGGAAACCCTCTCGCAGCCGGGATCGGGAGTCAACTGCAACCTCTGGTTCACCCGCGCAGACGGCAGCAGGGTCGCCCGGCTCACGAAGTACCCGACCAGCTACACGGCCCCGCGGGGCGTGATCCACCCGCAGTTTTCAGAGGACGGGAGGAAGCTGGCCTGGACCGAGCTTCTCGGCCGCTACCCGCGAAAGAGGTGTTTCGAGTGGGGCGAATGGGGCGTGGTCGTCGCCGACTTCGTGATCCGCGACGGCCGGGCCCGGGTCGAGAATCTCAGGCGCTTCCGCCCGGGAAGACAGAAGAGCTTCTACGAGGCACACCATTTCTCGGCCGACGGCAGGAGACTCCTGCTCTGCGGCAACACCGAGAGGGGCCAGCCCCTGAACGGCATCGACATCCTTGAAATGGACGTGGAGACGGGCAGGTTCAAGCGGCTCACCCGCACGCTCACCGACTGGGACGAACACGCGCATTACTCCCCGGACGGGAAGAAGATCGCCTGGGCCTCGGGCGCGGGCATGAACGTCAAGTTCGCCTCGCTGCGCTGCCCCGACTGGATGGACTACGTCAAGCTGGACCTCTGGGCCATGAACGCCGACGGCAGCGGCCGGAAACGGATAACGTTCTTCAACCAGCCGGGGCACCCCGACCACGAGTGGTTCACGAAGGGGATCTACAACTCACCGCGAATGGTGGTCGCCGACAACGACTGGAGCCCCGACGGCAGGAAGATTGTCGCCACCGTGGTCTTCGAGGGGCCGGAGAAGAAGCTGGGCTCGCTGCTCTTGATGCTCGACGCCGCATCGCGGCTGGTGGGCGGACAGGGGCCACGGCCGGTCGTCGGCATCGACGACTGCGGCAAGGTCCACAACCAGCCCGAAGACTGGCCGGCCGACGCGGGAATCTGGAACGGCAAGGGCGCGAGGTACAATCCCAGGACGCGGCAACTGGTATTCGAGGTGTTTCGCAAGGACATCGTGGGCGGCTCGATCTGGCCGGCCGCCGGCAGGATCCGCGCGACCGGGATAACCCGTGTCTTCATCGCCGGCCCGGAAACGGGCAGCGAAGACCGCTGCGGGACCACCGTGCTCTACATCTCGGATCGAGACGGCCGGAATGCGCGCGGTATCGGCTGTAGTGACGTGTGCGACGGTAAAGCCGGGTGTTCCATCCACCTGGTGAAACCCAGCAGTACGGCCGAGCCCAACGCTCCGGCCCGGCTGAAGGGAACAACGGTCTACGCCAACCAGAACAAGGACCTCGCCGCCTGGCATCCGAACGGGAAGTGGGTCTTCGCCGCCGTGGAAATGCCGCGCCACGCGCTGACCCACGACGTCGGAAACGGAGAAATCGGCATGTTCAACAATCTCTGGGCGATCTCCTCAAACGGCAGGATCTGGGTACAGCTCACTCATTTCGAGAAGACCTGGCGCCTTTACGACCCGGTGGCCATGACCCCCTACGCATCACTGGACATCCGCAACTGCCCGGGGGGGCCACAGTACGCCAACCGGACCAACAGGCACCCCTACTGCGCCTACTTCGCGAGCGCCAGGGGCGAGCCGCCCCCGGCCGCCGGCATCATGCGTGCGACAGTGGGCAACTTGGAGCGCGGGGGCAGGACGCCGATAGTCTGGGCCGAGCGCGTCGGCCTCCATCCCAAGTATACCTGGGGCGGGGTCCTGCAGTTGGCCACCGCGGAGATCGTATTCCGGGAAGGGCTGCCCGCGCTGACCAACTACCGGCGCAACCTGACTCCGACGCCCGAACACCCCGGGGGTACGGGCCTGTGGTCCAACCCCCGTGGCAAGAAGGTAATCGGTGCCGGCTACGAACCGTGGGCCTTCTCACGAGACGACGCCAGGATCCTCTTCGCCTCGGACGCCTGCCTGCCCTTCTCCGGAGGAGACCACCGGAAATCGATCTCTCCGTGGAGCCAGGCCTTCACCGACGTTGTCTCCTGGCGCTGGAAGAACCGCCAGGCGCTGTGGAACGTGACCGCCCGCCATCCGCGAAGATATGCCTACCGCCCAAACGGAGGCCCGCGCGCCACCCGAGAGTACGGTCACTGGGAAGAACCCGCCGTCTACCTGCTCTCCGAAAGGCGGGCCGGCTGCGTAGCCTTCGCCTCCAGCGCGAATCTTCTACCGCCGTGGGACCCCATGAAGCACCGGGCGACCTTCGGCCTGGACGTCTGGCTGACCAGGCGCGAGGTGGATTCTCCTGCCCGGCGGCTGACGTTCTTCAACCGGCATGGCGGCCCGCGGAAGCTGGCCTACCCAACGGCCTGCGACCCGCGGGACGACACGCTTTTCGTCACCGTGGTACCCGGAGGCAGGGGCGGAGCTAACCCGCCCGGGACGATCTACGCCCTCCAGTGCAATGACCGTGCAAGCGATATCACCAGTGCTCCGAAGTGAGCTCGTGCCTCCCGACACAGCCCCACCATGATCTGCCCGGGCTCGAACAGCTCGTTGCCCGGAAACCGGCATGCCCGCCTGATCCTGTGCTGCGCCGGCGCCTCGCCGCCCCGAGCACGACCCAGCGCACCCACTCCCAATCGAACTCCGCTCAGGAGTCCCCACAACACCGCGCGAGGGCCGATCTGCTTGAACTCACATCCAGCCAGTTCTCACATGTTCGGCTACCTGAATCTCGCGGGCAGGACTCGGCCGCCTGTTGGATTGCCTGTAGTCGCGCATCGTGGTACAATGTCGCCATGAGACTCGAAAGAAGCGCTGTCAGAATTGTGCGAGGGGATGCCGCCAACCAGGAGGCGGCGTCCCCATACACTCCCGCGGAGCTCACGTCCTTCGTCTGGGAACTGACAGTCGAGGCGTATTCACTGGCGGGGGATTTCAATGCTCAATCCCGACTACGAAGAGATGTTGTCCGCGCTATCAGACCATCAGGCAGAATCCCTGCTGGTGGGCGGCTAGCAGGCCGTTGAAAAACGGCCTGCAGAGCAGGAGAAAGGTGAAAGTAGAAAGGAGAGCCATGGAATCTTTCACATTGCAGGACATAGACCGCGAGATCGGGGCACTTGCCTCTCCTGCCTTTCGACTGCGCTCAAGGCTCTTCCATAGAGAGGCCCTGAGCTCGTGTCGAAGGGCGGTCTACTCTCTCCTTTCTCCTCTCTCAGGCTCGGTGCCAATGGCGCCTTTTTCAACGGCCTGCTACGCGATGGCGGCTCACGGGTTGCCGAGAGCAACGAAGATACCGGTCATCTCAAGAGCCAACCTGATCGAGAACAAGCGCGCATCCGGCCGCGGGCAAGATCTCGCCGACGTTGATCGGCTCGAGCAGAGCTGACCCATGCCCGAAAGCGCCACTGACAGGCACGCCCGCCTCTGCGCCGAAATCGACCGGCACAGCTATCTCTACTACGTGAAGCAGTCCCCCGAAATCTCCGACCGGGACTTCGATGTCCTGCTCAAGGAACTCGAAGCGCTCGAGGCCGGGCATCCCGAGCTGGTCACGCCCCAGAGCCCCACCCAGCGCGTGGGCTCGGAGCTCAGCGGCTCGTTCGAGACCTTCGAGCACCGCCTGCCGATGAAGAGCATGGACAACACCTACAGCGCCGAGGAACTCGCCGAGTTCGACGCGCGGGTGTCCAGGCTCCTCGAGGACGAGCAGCACGAGTACGTCGCGGAACTCAAGATCGACGGCACGGCGGTGAGCCTCTGGTACGAAGGCGGCAGGCTGGTGCGCGGCCTCACCCGCGGCGACGGCAGGGTCGGCGAGGTGATCACCAACAACCTGCGCACGATTCGCTCCATCCCGCTTTCGATTCCGGTGCCCGGCGCCGAAGAGAAGAGCCCCCCGGTGCCGCCGGTGCTCGAGGTCCGCGGCGAGTGTTACCTGGCGCGCAGCGAGTTCCGGCGCATTAACGAAGAACGCCAGGAGTCCGGCCAGGCGCTCTTCGCCAACCCGCGCAATGCCGCCGCCGGCAGCCTCAAGCAGCTGGACCCCAGGCTGGTTGCCGAACGCCGCCTGGGCGCATGGCTCTACGCCGCCGGCTACAGCGAGGGGTACGCGCCCGATAGGCACTCGCAGGTGATGAGCGACCTGGCCGCCTGGGGCTTCGCGATCGAGCCCAACTGGCGCAAGTGCGCGGACGTCGATGCGTTGCTGGCCTACGCCAATGAGTGGGACGAGAAGCGCAAGACGCTCGACTACGACACCGACGGCCTGGTGGTCAAGGTGGACTCGGTCGCGCAGCACGAGGTGCTGGGCGCCACCTCCAAGAGCCCGCGCTGGTGCATCGCCTACAAGTTCGCGCCCGAACAGGCCGAGACCCGCGTGCGCAACGTCCGCGTGCAGGTCGGCAAGACCGGGGTGCTCTCCCCCGTGGCCGAGGTCGAGCCCGTGCAGGTCTCGGGCACGACCGTGAGCAACGTGATGCTGCACAACGGAGACGAAATCGAACGCCTGGGCCTGATGATCGGCGACGCGGTGATCATCGAAAAGGCCGGGGAGATAATCCCCCAGGTCGTCCGGGTCCTGCCGGAGAAACGCACGGGGGGCGAGCGCGAGTTCCGTCTGCCGTCGGCCTGCCCGGTGTGCTCGGCTGCGACCGGGCGCGCAGAGGGCGAGGTCGCGGTGCGCTGCACCAACGCCGAGTGCCCCGCTCGCCAGCGGGCGGCGATAATCCACTTCGCCGGCCGCGGGCAGATGGACATCGAGGGACTGGGCCCCGCGCTGGTCGATCTCCTGCTGGAGGCGGGGCTGATCGGCGATGCCGCCGACATCTTCTCGCTGGAAGCCGGCAAGGTCGCCGAACTCGAACGCATGGGCGCCAGGAGCGCGGAGAATCTGATAGCGGCGATAGAAGCTTCTAAAGGACGCGGCCTGGCGCGCCTGCTCGCCGCCCTGGGAATCCCGGGAGTGGGGGTGCGCGCCGCGGAACTCCTGGCCGAAAGCTTCGGTGATCTCGACGCGCTGATGTCCGCAGAGGCCGAACGCATCGAGAGCGTCGAGGAGATGGGACCGGTCACGGCCCGGGCCGTGGTCGAGTTCTTCGCAGGCGAGCGCGTGAAGGGAATTGTCGAGAAGCTGCGCGCGGCGGGCGTGACCCTGACCCACCAGGGCGAACTCCGCGCGGAGCGCCAGGAGTTCGCGGGCAAGACCTTCGTGGTCACCGGAACGCTCCAGAAGTACAAGCGCTCCCAGGTCCAGGCGATCATCAAGAAGCTGGGCGGCAGGGCCTCGGGCTCGGTCAGCGGCAGGACCGACTACCTCATCGCCGGCGAGAAGGCCGGCAGCAAGCTGGACAAGGCCCGGAAGCTGGGAGTTAAGGTCCTGTCGGAAAAGGACTTCGAAGAGCTTCTCGGCGAGAGCTGACGAAGTCGCCCCTCGCGGTGACCGCTCCGGAAGGACCGCTGTAAGTAGTAGGTAGGATCAACCTGAGAAGGAACCCCCGAATGCCAGCTCGACAGTTGCGATCGCCTCGCGGTTTCACGCTCATCGAACTGATGGTGGTAATCGCCATCATCGGGGTCCTCATCGGGCTGCTGGTCCCGGTGACGATGATGGTCCGCAGTCGTTCGCGCCGGCTCAAGTGCCGCAACAACATGCGCCAGCTCCACCAACAGCTGATGATCTACCGTGACGACAACACCTACACCGACGCGGACTACTTCCCCTACCGCCTGACCTTCTTCTCACGCTCGGACCTCGGCTACGACCTGAACCCCGATCTCTACATCTGCCCCAACGACAACTCGGACGGGGCCCAGGGCGGCAAACCGCCCGCCAGCGCCGAGCAGTTTCCCGAAACCGACGAGCCCGGCTCGCCGGCGCGGCCGGGAGAAAAGCCGCTTTCGTACTTCTACGAGTTCTCCGGGGCGCCCTGCACGTGGACATACGATGATGTGGGCGAGCCGCCCTACCCACGCCCCGACAGCTACTACGACACGGACAAGGACGGCAGCGTCTCGTGGGCCGAGGTCAAGTGGAAGCAGCTGAAGTACGGCGACCGATCGCTCCCCGACCACGCTACCGTGGCCGAATATAACTCCCGCGCCCTGAAGGGCTACCCCCCGAGCTGCTTCCCGATCCTGCGCTGCCTCTGGCACGCCGACGACCCCGACTCCGACGAGGACCAGGACGTCCTCAACCAGTCCTTCGAGGGCCGCCAGTTCTGGAGCGGCGCTCTCTGGGAAACCACGTACAAGAACTGATTAGGGCCCCGGGACACGGGACACGGGGCACGGGACACGGGACACGTGCTACGGGACACGGGACACGTTTGTGTACGAGCGTGTCCCGTGTTCCGCTTTCCGTGCGCCAACACCAGGGCTATCGCATTTGACTCAACAGCATTCTGACTGCGGTCCAATGAGTAATCTGGCGGGGGGTGGCGGCGAGTTGACGGTGTCAGAGGGTTCCCCTCCCATCTTCTGATATGAGGGGAACCCTCTTCCAGGTCTTGTGGCGCTCCCGCGCCAGGGCACGGCCGCCCGCAACCGACGCGCCAGCGCGCCAGGGCCCGCGCTGTCACGCCGGCTGCGTGGGGGCCGATCCGTGCGCCTCTCTCCTATCGCAGAACGCTGGCGTCCTCTGGCCGACCGGGGCGGTGGCGCCGGCGGCAGTGAGGCGCGAAGCGCGCCAGCGCTCCAGTCTGCGCAGACCTTTGATTGCCGCCGTGCCGCGGACGCGCCCCGCCGCGCGGTCCGGAAGCATCTGCCTTAATTGGATGGGCTTGACTGCGAATCGTCGATCCCCGGAACTGCGGTTGCGAAGTCCGGTGAGCGGCGCGGGCCAAGTGCGATAGCCCTGGCGCCAACACACCGCAGGGTTGAAGCAGCCGACTTCCTGAGATATACTCCCGGGACTGACAGTCGCGCAGTTCCACAGGAGGCCAGCGATGCAGTACCGCGAATACGGCTCCACCGGAGAACAGGTGTCGATGATCGGCTTAGGGGGCATGCGCTTCCCGGACATCGATAACGAGGACGCCTGCATCGAGCTGGTGCTGGCCGCCTTCGACGCCGGCGTCAACTACTTCGATACCGCCCCGGGCTACTGCCGCGACCTCAGCGAGGTGCGCATCGGCCAGGCGGTCAGGGAAATCAAGCGCCGCGGCGGGAAGTTCCACGTCTCCTCCAAGTCATGGAAGGCCGCGGGGGACGACCTGCGCCGGGACCTGGAGCAGAGCCTTCAACGCCTCAACGTCGAGCAGATCGACTTCTACCACTGCTGGTGCGTCAACTCCTGGGAAGAGTGGGAAAGGCGCAAGGCCGGCGGCGCGGTCGACGAGCTGGTCAGGATCAGGGAGGAGGGCCTCGCGCGGCACATATCGGTATCGAGCCACATGTCCGGCGAGGAGATCGGGCGAATGCTGGCCGAGAGCCCCTTCGAGGGCGTGCTGCTGGGCTACTCCGCGATCAACGCGCCGTTCCGGCGCACGGGCATCGCCGCCGCCCGGGAGCAGGGCCGGGGCGTGGCGATCATGAACCCGCTGGGCGGCGGGCTGATCCCCGATCACCCCGACCGGCTGGGCTTCATCCGGCGCCCCGGGGACCCCTCGCTGGTGCACTCCGCGCTGCGCTACGTGCTCAGCACTCCGGGCGTGACGCTGGCGCTGGTGGGCATGGACTCACCCGAGCACGCCCGCGAGGCCGCCGCGGTGGCGGACGACTTCGCGGCCCTGACCGCAGCCGAAATGGAGGAAGTCGGACGGGACGTCGAGAAGGAGTTCGACTCGCTCTGCACGCTGTGCCGCTACTGCGACGAATGCCCCAACGACATCCCGGTGCACAAGTACATGTCGGCCTTCAACTACAGCGTCCTCGAGAACGAAGCCGCCATGAAGAACTTCCTCAAGAACCACTGGGGACTGGCGAAAGAGGCCCCCGGAGTCGCCGAAGCCTGCGCGGAGTGCGGCAAGTGCGAGCAGCTCTGCACCCAGCACCTGCCGATCATCGAGCGGCTCAGGGAAATCGCGGGGGCTTACGGGAAGAACTGATCGGGGAGCCGCTAGCAGGCCGTCTTTCGACGTCCTGCTAGCGCAGGTCTCTCGGACGGACCTCGTGCTGCTTCAACCCGATGCCCCGGTCATCGAGTTCACCGCTGACCACCCACCACTGCCCGTCGACAAGGCGCAGAGACTTGTGCACGGTAAAGCGATGCTTCCTGCTGACAACTGCTGCGATGATGCCGAGAACCACGGCGGCCGGCCAGAAGAAGAGCAGGCATACGACGACAAGACCCAGGCTGACCGGTGAGTAATCGACCGTCACTTCTGTGGCCCGCGTCAATTACTTTCCGGGTTGGCGACAATTATTCTTCGGGTATCCATTCTGTTTCCTGCCCCCCCCTCCCCCCGGGGGGAGG
>Ga0272442_10001574_pt1 | contig 34249 bp, 27 predicted proteins | sample SSMForm2O_FD_200262 | JGI IMG/M metagenome (GOLD analysis project Ga0272442, IMG submission 200262) | Marine sediment archaeal communities from Little Sippewissett salt marsh, Falmouth, MA, United States - SSM-Form-2O | ecosystem: Environmental > Aquatic > Marine > Wetlands > Sediment ... | reverse complement strand
GGCGCTCGGCGATGCTCTTGTCCACGTAGCGGAAGAACAACTCGGTGCGCGCGGCCATGCCGTTGAAGGCAGCAGCCAGGTCGCCGATCTCGTCGTTGCTCTTTATCTTCAAACGGGCGGAGAAATCTCCGGTGCTGATCCTGCGGGTGCCCTCCAGCACCTGGGCCAGGGGTTTCAATGTACGGTGCAGCATAAGAAATCCCAGCACGATAACCACGCAGGCGATGAACGCGGTGATGTACAACACCTGCGAGGTCGCCGACTCGATGGCATGGTAGAACGCCGAGCGGCTGGCCCGGACTACCACCGAGCCTACCCGCACATCCCCGAAAGTGGAGTTCTGTGAGAAGACCAGCTGGTCTTCAATCCGCATCACCTGGGGGGTCTGGGAATCCTCCCCGGGCAGCTTCACCGCCGGGTCGGAGAAAGCCAATCCCACCCGGTTGGGCCGGCTGTCGGCCACGACCCGCTTGTCGTGGTCGAGGATGGAAGCCCCGACTATATCGGAGTCCTTGAGCACGTGATTCAACGCAGCGGCAATCTTGGCGTCGTCCTTGCTCAACAGCAGCGGTGCGGCTGTGTAGGCCAGGTGACGGGTGAGGGCCCGGCCGCGCTTCAACAGCTCGGACTCCATCTGGCCGCCTAGGAAATCCAGAAAATACCAGCTCAGCGCCGCCGCAGTGGTCAAAATGATGACCAGCAGAAGAATCGAGTACCTGACCGCGATGGGAACCCGCATGCCAAATGGTTTAGCACCCGCGGCCAGTGCAGCGCAATCCCTCGTTTTCCTTGCCCGGTTTCTGCGGCGGTGCTAGTCTGCCGGCATGGAAACCTTGTCGCGGCTGCTGGCGCAGTCCCAGCGCATCATGCCGACCAACCTGCTCTCGCGCCTCTGGGGCCGGTTCGCCCGGACCTCGGCCTCGCGGCATGCGATCCGGCCTTTCGCCCGGGCGTTCGATATCGCGGTTTCCGAAGCGGAGATGGGTATAGACCAGTACCCGACCCTTAACGCCTTCTTCACCCGCCGGCTGAAGCCGGGTGCACGTCCGGTGGACGACGACCCGGACGTCCTGGTCAGCCCGGTGGACGGATCAGTCTCCCAGGCGGGGATTTGCGAGCAGGACCGTCTGGTGCAGATCAAGGGAAGCTACTACGATCTGTTCGGGCTGCTGCGCGAGGGTTCGATGGTCAGGCGTTTCGAGAACGGCACCTACCTGACCCTCTACCTGAGCCCCCAGGACTACCACCGCATCCACGCCCCGTGCGACCTGCACATTACCGACCTCAGCTACATGCCCGGCGCCCTGCTGCCGGTCAACCCGCCCAGCGTGCGCTGGAACCCGGGGCTCTATACCCAGAACGAGCGGATCATACTCTACGCGGACAGCATTTTCGGGCCCATGGCCGTGATCCTGGTGGGCGCCAACTGCGTGGGCTCCATCAGCCTAACCTTCCATGATTTCAGGACAAATCGCTTCGGACGGGGGCCGATGCGATTGAATTTCGAAGACCCCGTAAACGTCAATAAAGCAGATGAGTTAGGAGCGTTCGAAATGGGCTCGACCGTGATTTTGCTCTTCGTCCCCGAGCGGGTTAAGCTCGAATACGCCAAGGAGGGAGCGCCGGTCAGGATGGGCCAGAGGATCGCTTCCACTTTCAAGGAGGTCTAATGAAGACTTTTTCGAAAACCTGGATCTTGTCGGTACTGATCGTGCTGCTGGCCTTTCCGGCCGCGGCCTACTACGGATATAACAAACCCTCCAAGGGCGGCTCCACCGATCGTTTCTACCTGAGCTTCTCCATCGGCGACGGCACCTACATCAACTACAAATGCGACTACGGCGAGTGTGAGGCGGCCATAGTGGCGCCGCTGGATTTCGAGGTCTTGCTGGGCTTCAAGATCGCCCCGAACTTCTACATCGACCTGGGATTCAACTGGGCGGTCGACTACTACTACTACGACAAGGTTACCTACTTCGCCGGAATACGGCCGGGCGTGCGTTTCATCCTGCCGGGCCTGTTCCACCGCCACCTGTATTTCCGCGGCGCGGTGCCGATCCGGTACTCATTGGCGGACGAATACGAGGAATGGATCTTCGGGCTGCTTCTGGGCGTAGGCCTGGAGTGGCGCCTGGCCAATCTGGGGTTCTTCGTCGAAGCGGATTTCTCTCCCTACTTCGTCGAGGTATATCCCAACTACTACGTCATGCCGGTAGAGGGGCGCGCGGGAGTATCGGTGCGCTTCTAGAACCTGCAGTAGAAACCGATCCCCATATAACCATCACCCATCACCGGGAGAGCATAAATTTCCCGCGGCTTGAAGGTGAGATCCAGCACCAGGCCGGTGACCAGCGCGGCGCCGGCCAGGACATAGCCGGCGATGGCCAGCCCCTGACAGGTATCTGAAAGGTTACTGTAATACTTTATGTCATCCTGGGTAAGAGCTTCATGGTCAGCATAGTGCCCGGAGAGGAGATGAGCGGTTACGCCGCCGATCAGGAACGCCGCGGAGGCGATCGAGAATGTCCACCACTTGCGGTACCAGGGACGCGACTCGTATATGACCGGCAGAGGAGGGACCAGGGGAGACTCGGGGAGCCTCGCGGTTACATCCGCCACCTCGACATTCTTCCCGGCCTGCCCGCTGACGATGTAGGCGGCCAGGTCAATCGGATCTCCCCGGCCGCGGCGGATCACGCGGCCTTCTCTCAGATCGACAAGCGCTGCCTCGACCCGGCCGTCGGAATCCCGGCGAACCGTCACCAGATAGCTGATGCCCAGCCGGTCACCCAGCCAGGGTATCCAGTTGGCCGGCAGCTGAGAGGTTTCCTGAGGCAGGCGGACCAGCGGATGGGGCCCTTCCAGGTCCAGTGCGCCCTCGAAGGCCAGAAACAGGTGGATGCGCGCGGCCTCCTTGCCGATGTCCACGCGGCGAGAGGCCGAGCCGGCGACCTTGTGGTGCACGTGCAGATGATAGCGCCCGTAGTACGCGTCCCCGATGTACGGGGTAGTCCCGATGCTCTTGCCATCCAGGTAAACCTCGGCGCCCCCGGGCTCCGAGTCGACCACCAGCTTGCCGCGCGGCAGGGCGCTCAGGCGCTTTTTGGCTTTCTCCCACAGGCGGATGATCCTGGGCGAGTATTCCTTGCGGGAAAGCTGCATCTCCGGCCGGCAGCGCAGCACCGTGGCAAAAGACTGCAGGGCCCGGTCCTCCTGCTTGTCGCCCGACTGCGCTATGCCCAGAAAGATGTGGGCCTTGACGTACAGATCCCAGCGCTGGGGAATGGGCGGAAAGTGGGTCAGCTCGGCAAGCACCCACTTCAAAGTCTCCCGGGCCTTCCGGTACTCGAAGCTGTAGCTTTGCAGGTAACCCTGCTGAAAACGCTCGCTGAGCCGCTGCAGTTCCTGCTGTGAGGCTTTTTCCGGATAGCCTCTCGAAAGGCGGTGCACCATCTCGCCGCCCGGCAGCGGTTGCATGTCCTGGCTGGCATCCAGGATCTTGAAAAAGGCCTCTGCCAGCTTGAGGGTTTCACCCCGATCGGCATCGCCGACCAGGCCGATCACTCCCGCGGGCGCATCCGCTGCCAAAACTGCCGCCGGGAGCAGGAGAATCCAGGCGCACCTACTGAGTGCAAGGCAAATCGACATCGTTCCAGCCGCACTCCTTCGGGCAACACCCGATGTCCGGATCTTCGTTGGGCCCGCCGGAGCCGCCCGCCTGGCCGTCGCAGCAGAACTGGCCCGCCGGGCAGGCCTGGTTGCCGGCCTCGGCGCAGACGCAGCGCTGGCCCGCGCCGCAGGTGGTGGCCGAGGAGGGCGAGGGGCAGTCGGCGTCGCTGTTGCAGCCGCAGGCGGTGCCCACGCAGCCTCCGGTGGTGCAGGCCGCCCGGCATACTCCGCAGTGGTCGGGGTTGTCTTCCGGGTCCACGCAGACGTGTTCGCAGCATATCAGGTCCGCGTCGCAGCCCTCGGCGCCGCCGGTGGCGCTGTCGAAGTTGCAGCCGCAGGTGTGGGTGTAGGGATCCACGGGGTCCAGCGTCAGGCACAGGTGGCCCTCGGCGGCGGACGAACAGTCGACGTCGCAGCCCCCGCAGTGCGCCGGATCGTTCAGGTAGGTTTCGCACCCGTTGGAACGGTCGGCATCGCAGTCGCCGAAATCGTCGTTGCAGGGATCGTCGTAATCGCATTCGTAGTAGGTGGTGAAGTCTTCGCATTTCTTCTGGCTGGTCCGTACGTGGGTGACCAGGTCCCGGCAGTCCTGGTCGCATGCGCCGCAGTTTTCCACCGAAACCATCTGTTCGCAGCCGTTCTCGCGCCGCGAATCGCAGTCCAGCCAGCCGTAGTCGCAATCACCGGTGTAGTCGCACTTGCCGTTGCTGCAGGTGACGGTCGCCCCCGAGGCATGGGCGACCAGCACGTTGCAATCTGCGCCGCAGCCGCCGCAGTTTTCGATGTTGTTGCTCACGTCCATGCAGGTGCCGGAGCAGCAGCGGTCGGTTCCGGTGCAGATCGCGCCGGTGCCGCAAGCACACAGCCCGTCGACGCAGGCGTCGGAGACCGCGCCGTCACACGCCGAGCAATCCGGTCCGCAGAACTGGTCGTCGTGGGAGGGGTTGGTCCCCACCTGGCAGTCGCTCATCTGGCCGTTTTCGCAGGTGCGGAAGCCCTGGTAGCAGGCCCCGTTGTATGGTTCGTAGCACAGCTCGGTGTCGCCCTCCTGGCAAGTGACGAAACTGAGGGTGTAGGTCCGGCTGTCGCTCTCCCCGCCACCGTAGCCGTCGTCGGTGACCGTGATGGTTATCGAGGCGCCCTCAACCGCCTGGGTGGCGGTGCCCTCCAGCTTCCCGAAGGAGGTGAGGCTCAAGAACTCCAGGCCGGAATCCGCCTGGGTGATGGACCAGGAATAGGGGGGCAATCCTCCGGCGGCTTCGATCTGCTGGCTGTAGCCGAAGTTGATCCGCCCGTCGGGCAGCGTTGCGGTGGTGATCTGGAGCGGGTCCGCCGTGACGCACTCCTGATCCTGGTTGCAGCGCTGCCCCTCCGGGCAGAGGTTGTCGGTCAAATCGCAAAGAAATACCCCGCTGTCGTCTCCCGCGTCACTTCCGCCGTTGCCCCCGTTCCCGCAGCCCAACAACAGGCATCCCAGTGAAAAACACAATAGAAACCTCACGGCAACCTCCTCAGAATCGAATTGTAGCGGTCAGTCCGAAACCTTCCGGATGGGGAGCAATACCGAGTTCAACCCGATCGGGTTTGTCGTCCCGCGCCAGATCCAGTATGGCCACCACCCCCGCGGCCAGCAGCCCGGCGCCCCCGACGGCGTAGGCGATGTAGGTCTGGGTGTAACGGGCGTCGCGCAGATCCTTGCGGTCCTGGTATTCCTTGCTGTTTGGATTTTCGTCATAGAGCCTGGCCACATCATCGTCGAGCGCGACGGCGTCAACGTGCAGCACCACCGCCAGCACGGTGGAGACCAGTCCTACGCCGCCGAACGTGTAGAAGGCCCAGTGCTTGTAGAAAGGAGTGGGAGCCTCGCGCAGCAGGCGCTCTTCCGGCAGCAGGGCGACCACGCGCCGGGTTTCCCCCATGCTCACCCGGATCTCCCGGGAAAAGGGCTGGTGGCCCGGCTTTTTGACCTCCAACTTGTGCTTGCCAGCCGCGATCCCGGCCAGCGGCTCTTTCAGGGGAGTCATGCCCGCTTTTTCCCCGTCCAGAAACACCTCGGCGCCTTCGACCGCGCAGGACAGCTCCAGCGATCCGCGGTAGCGCTCCGGGTCGAACATGGCCACCGCCAGCTCCTCCATGTGGGCGTGGCCCGGAGGCCCGCCGCTCTCCACCGCCGCCCGGGACACCACCGTCTTCTTGGCCGAATCCACCAGGACCAGCTCGGTGGTCACCCGGCTTCCGGTCAGGCGCACCTCGCCGGCGATGACCCAGGGGATACCCGCCAGCTCTCCCAGACCGGAGATGCAGGCCGGGCCGGTCCCGCAGCGCAGGAACTTCTCGTTGCCTTCCACCAGGATCAACGAATCCATGGTCATGGCATCCATCAGCTTGCCGGGCTTCTGCTTCTCGAAAAAATGGCGCAGGTTCTTCTCGACCTTGGTGGTCAGCTCGGGGGTGGAACCCGCCGCCGGCATGAGATGCCACAACAGGTACTGGCTGGCTTCCTTTCCCCGGGACCCGGCCGTGCCCGGTACCAGCAGAAATACCAACGGAAGTAGCGAAACGAAGCTGGCGCGCATGTTCTTTTTGCCTCCCTGCGGTTATCTATCACGGCCGGGCGACGGCTTGCAACTTCGCGCCGCCCTCTGGCATGATCACTCGTCGTGAATGCGCCGACTCCCAAACGGGTGGGAAAGTACCACCTGGTGCTTGAAAAAACCGGGGCCATGCGGCTGGACGCCGATGTGTTCGCCTCCGAGAGAATACCGGTCGAGCGCGGTGCGCTGGACCAACTGGCCGACGCGGCCTGCCTGCCCGGAGCGGCCCGGGTGCTGGCCACTCCCGACATCCATATCGGGTACGGGGTGCCCATCGGAGCAGTGGTGGCCGCCGAAGACTTCATCTCGCCGGCGGCGGTAGGCTACGACATCAACTGCGGGATGCGGCTGCTCACTACTTCCCGGGAGGCCGTCGGGGTCGATGTACGTTCGCTGGCCCGACAGATCCGCGGGGTGGTCCCCCTGGGCGAGGGCAAGAGCAACGTGCGGCTGAGCCGCAAGGGAACCCAGCGTGTTCTCGAACGGGGGATCGGCGGTTTGCTCGACTCCATCGAGAACGAGATGCACCAGTTCCCCGACGGAGAAATTCTGCGCAGCCTGGACCTGGACGAGGAACGAACGCTCCTGGAAAAAGTTGAACGACGCGGCAGCCTCCCGGGGAACCCGGGCGCGGTGCCCGACCGGGCCAAGGAGCGCGGACAGCCCCAGGTGGGTACCCTGGGCGGTGGGAACCACTTCATCGAGTTGCAGAGAGTCGACCGGGTCGAGGAAGATGAAGTCGCCCGGGCCTGGGGAATTCACGCCGGGCAATTCGTAGTGATGATCCACTCGGGCTCGCGCGGACTGGGCCACGAGGTGGGGGGGCACTACATGAAAACCGCCTCCAAGTATGACCGTCAGCAGGGCATCAAAGTACCCAACAGCAACCTGAGCATCCTTCCGCTGGACTCGCGGCCGGGCAAGGACTACCAGGGGGCCATGAACGCGGCGGCCAACTATGCCTTCGCCAACCGGGCGATGATGGCGGTTCTGGTCAAGGGGGTTATTCGCCGCTTCCTGGGCCGGGTGGAGGTCGAAACGGTCTACGACGTGGCCCACAACCTGGCCGCGCAGGAGCGGCACCATCATCGGGAATGGATGGTCCACCGCAAGGGCGCCACCCGCGCCTTTCCGGCGGAGCGCATGGCCAATACGCCCTTCGCCGATTGGGGACAGCCGGTGCTGGTCCCCGGATCGATGGGTACGGCCAGCTGGCTGCTGCGGGGCATCCCCGAGGGGGAGATCACCCTGTTCTCCACCAACCACGGTGCGGGCAGGGTGCTTTCCCGCAAGGCGGCCCGCGGCCGGCGCCGGGGCCGGCGGGGAAAGATCGTTGTGCCGGGTGCCATCTCCGACCGGGAGTTCGAAAGTAGCATGGCCGGCGTGCACCTGATCTGCGAGGATCCCCGCTCGATCAAGGAGGAGGCCCCGGCGGCCTACAAGGACATCGACGCGGTCATCGACACGGTGATCGGCGCGAAGATGGCCGCACCGGTGGCCCGGATGGTTCCGCTTGCGGTTCTCAAGGGTTGATGGTATATACCTTCTTCCCACAGCCACAAAAGCCAGGAGGCACCCATGGCCAAGCGAGGCGCCACCATCTCCAAGAACGTGATGATCGACGAAATGCGCTTTATTCTCGAGACCTTGTGCGACCGGGCCCGGATGGGCGCGCGACCGCGGCTGTCCGACGTGCGCTCGATGCTCAAGGGCAACCTTACGCTGGATTTCGCCGACTACTTCAAGTTCCTCAAGCGCTACAACTACGTGCTGATCAACCGCAGCGACCAGACCCTGGTGGTCACCGAGGAGGGCCGCAGCATGGCCGAAAAGGGGGCCTCCACCGAGTTCCTCACCGAGTTGACCAAGCACTTCGGAGACCAGGTCCAGAACGGTGAGGAGTTGATCGAGATGGCCGAGGAAGAGAGCTTTCCCGAGGAAGAGCCCGCCGCGCGTCCCGCGCGCGCGGCCAAGGCCAGAAACAAACCGGAATCGGTGGCTTCCGGCAGCAAGTACGACTCTAAGTACACCCGCTACGACGCCGTCGGCAGCGGGGGGATCGGGACGGTTTTCAAGGGCCGCCACAACGCGCTGGCGCTGGACGTGGCCCTGAAGGAAATCAAGGACCTTTTCAGCTATTTCAACTTCCTGCAGCGCTCCGAGGTAGTCCGTCATCTGAAACAGGTGGTCGAATACATGTCCAACCTGAACCACCCCCTGATCGTCAAGATAATCGACGAGAACGTCGAGGTGGCCCATCCGTACTTCGTCATGGAATTCCTCACCGGCGGCAACCTCAAGGAGCTGATGGACGGCAAGCCCCTGGACATCGAGCGCTGCCTGACGCTATTTACCCAGATCTGCTACGCGCTGTCCTTCGCCCACCGGCAGGAGGTGATTCACGGGAATATCAAGCCCGAGAACATCCTGTTCGACGCGCTGGGCAACGTGCGGGTTACCGACTTCGGCATGACCCGCCTGCTTCAGACCGAGGCGGATCGCCCCATCCCGCAGGTGATCACCGGTTCAATCGGCTACCTGTCCCCCGAGCAGATGAAGGAAAGATCGGTCTTGACGGTTTCGTCGGACATCTATTCTCTGGGGATCCTCCTCTACGAGATGCTCACCGGCAACCTGCCCGGACGGCGCTCGCCGCTGCCATCGGAGGTCAACAAGGGCGTGCCCAAGGACATCGACGACATGTTCGACAAGATGACCCGCGACGCCCCCGAGGAACGCTATCCCGACATCGACGCGGTCCTCTCCGACTTCTACAGCTATTTCAAAGACGGCACCTACCTCTCCAAGGGCAAGATCATCCTCTACGCCGGATCCGAATCCGCCGGCGCAGCCGGTGACGCGGAATCGTGATGTCAGCCCGGCCCCGAAACCTGGCGTGGGCGAGCCTGCTCTCTCCCTTGCTGTGGTTTGCCGGTTGCTGCCCGCCCGAGACGATCAAGTCCGATCAGGGGCCCCAGTCGGTTCTGCTCGAATACACCCGGCATTTGAAGTCCAAGCAGACCGGTCAGGCATATGAGCTGCTTTCCTCCCGGACGAAAAAGCATCTGAACCAGAAAGAGCTGCAGCAGTTTCTCAAGGAACACGGGGAACGTCTGGCGGAGATGCTGGAGGCCCTTTTCGAAACCAGGGACGTCGCCGTGACGTTGAAAGCCACTCTACGCTCGGAGAGCGGCGAAGAGGTCCAACTGGTCCGCGAAAAAGGCTCCTGGCGGATCGAGTCGGGAGCGCTGGTACCGCCAACCAACGCGACCCCCGAAGGGGCGGTAAACCAGTTCCTGCTGGCCATCGAAGCCAGGAACTGCGAGGCGCTCATACGATGCGCCCCGCCGGCCGCCCGGGCCCGACTGGCCCGCAACCAGCTGCTCTCGGGGTGCCGCGAGCAGATCGGCACGCTGCAGGAAACCGCCGCCCAGATCCGCGCAGCGGGAATAAAGCCGGTGAAAGTGTCCGACCAGCGTGCCGAGATCACCTATATGGGCACGCACAAGCTTAGAGTGATAGAATACGAAGGACGTTGGTACATAGAAGACCTATTATAACAGGAGCGAATCCATGGAACTGCCGCCGGAAGAAGGGGGAAGAAGACTCGAATGGGCCCTTCCCGATCTTCTCAAGAGGGGACTCCTGGCCGGGATCGGCGCGCTGTTCATGACCGAGGACGGCGTGAAGTCGATTCTTGGTGAGCTCAAGCTGCCCAAGGAAGCCGCCCAGTTCGTCATCAACCAGGTGAGCAAGACCAAGGAGGATCTGTTCAGGATGATCGCCTCCGAGATCCGCGGCTTCCTGGACTCCACCAACATCTCCGACGAGCTCCGCAAGGCCTTTACCGGCATGTCCCTGGAGATCTCGACTACGGTGCGCTTCAAACCCGAAGACGAAACCATTAAACCCGAGATGAAATCGTCGGTCAAAGTGAAAAGCAGAAAGAGGAAACCCAAGAAGAAAGTGTGACATGAGCAAGCGATGGATATTGATGAGCATGGTTCTTTCGGGCCTGCTGGCGGTTGCCTGCGGGGAGGAGATCCCCAAGCAGGAGGACTGTGACCCCGGATACCTGAAAGTCGACGGGGTGTGCACGTTGGCGGTGGGGCAGGCCTGCGACAGCAACGACGACTGCCTGGCCAAACGCTGCGTGAAGCCCGCCGAAGACGAGGGCTTTTGCACCATCACCTGCAAGGCGGACGAAGGATGTCCCACCGGCTTCTACTGCACCTACGAAACCGACAAGCTGTGCTACCCCGGAACGCGTCCTCCGCCGTGCCAGTCCGACGAGGATTGCGAGCCCTGCGAGGAATGCGCGGAGAACGGGAAATGCACCATCATCCCCGGCTGCACCACCTGCACCAGCGACGATGACTGCCAATCCTGCCAGCGCTGCGACCAGGGCATTTGCATCGACGTGGCCGGCTGCACTCCCTGCTCCGGCGACAGCGACTGCCCCCCCTGTGAAATCTGCACCGACGGGCAGTGCCGGCGCGACCTGGGATGCCTGCTGTGCAGCACCGATCAGGACTGCCCGGGCTGCTTCCAGTGCCTGGGCGGTGCCTGTGAGGAAATTGACGGTTGCGGGACCACCGCTTGCTTCAACGACGAGAGTTGCCCCTCGAGAACCAAGTGCCTGCCCGACCCGGTCCTGGGATTTTCGGTGTGCATGCCGTCGGACCTGCCTTTCGGGGCCGACTGCAGCCGGGGAGGCGACGAGGTCTGCGGGGAAGGGATCTGCCTAAATGACGGAGGCCAGTCCACCTGCACCCGAGAGTGCGTCGACGACTCGGACTGCCCCAGCCCGACCTACTGCATTCCCGACGCGGACTGCCTGTTTCTGTGCCGCGAGCGGGTAACCTCTCCGCCGGGCGACGCCTGCCAGAACGACGCCGACTGCACCGGCGGTAAGATCTGCGGCCTGGTAGTGGACGTCTCCGGCACCGGTTGGGAATCCCGTTGCCTGGATCCGCAAAACTGCGCCGCGGACAACGGGGAAGCCTGCGATCTTCAGGCCGGCGACCGCTGCACCACGGGAATCTGCACCCAAGAGGGGTTCTGCTCCGGGGTATGTGCGGCGGATTACGATTGCCCGGTGGGTTTCCTGTGCGACGAGCTGCAGTTGCCGCTCCCCTCCGGCGGTGACGCGCCCTTCCGCGGCTGCGCGCCTGAAGACCTGGTCAAGGGAGCAGTAGGGGAGCCCTGTCCCAACGGCGACGCCGACTGCAAGACCGGTCTGTGCCTGGTGGATCAGGCCGGGGGACCGCATCCCTTCTGCTCGATGGAGTGCACACCGGGAGCCGCCGAGTGTCCCGACGGCTTCGACTGCCGGCAGAGTCCGGTGGACCAGCGCGACCTGTGCCAGCCGTCGCTGACCGGAGGTGCCTGCGAAAACGCTCTGGACTGCACCGCCGGCGAAGTCTGCACGCTGGAGCCGGTCACCGGGACGACCATGTGCATCCAGCCGATTGCCGGCGGAGGCCTGCCAGGAGATCCCTGCTCGGAGCTGGACTTGTGCGCCAACCAGTTGTGCCTGCCGCAGGGCTTCTGCGGGGCGATGTGCACCACGGTGGCGGATTGCCCCGCGGGCTTCATCTGCGACTACGTTGAAGTTTACCTGGGCAACGATTCCTGCGCCTACGCGCGCATGTGCACGCCGGATCCCGGCAGCATGCTGCCCTGCCAACGCGACGGCGACTGCCCGGCCGTCGAAGTGTGCGGCCTGCAGCTCAACCCCTGGGGAACCGGGCTGGAAGGCCGCTGCACCGCGGCCGGCCCGGGCGGCGGCCCGGGCACCGCCTGCTCACAGGGGTACGAGTGCGAGAACTTCTTCTGCACCTCCGAGTACCTCTGCACTACCCTCTGCATCACCGACGCCGACTGCCCCCAGGATTGGGCCTGCTTCGAAACCTCGGTAGCCGATTTGCAGGGGACCTTCCACAGCGTGCCCGTCTGTATCGAGACCGGAACTGTCCAGGTAGGCAATCCCTGCCCGCACGGCGACATCGACTGCCAGACCGGATTGTTCTGCTACTACGCCGACACCGAATCCTACTGTTCCAAGGAGTGCACCACCGACGACGACTGTCTCAGAACTCTTCGGCGCGAACCCTTGGCCTGCCTGGACGACGGGACCGGCACCTTCTACTGCCTGTATCCATGACTGCACAAGACGAAAAGCGCCAGGCCCGGCTCAAGCCGCTCAAGCGGCTGATCCCTCTGGCGGTGCTGGGCGCGGTCATCGCCCTGGTGGTGGGGCAGTTCACCCGGATGATCACCCACGACGTGCTCCTCACCGTGCAGATGACCCCCGGCCTGGCCGACGGTCTGGAGAAAGTAGAACTGACCGTCACCGACGAAGACCGGGAAGTCATCTCGGTAACCGTCTTCCAGCTCGACGAATCCGCCCGCAGCCAGCGCAAACTGACCCACAAACTCGGTCTGACCGCGGGAAAATACGACCTGGCCTTCAAATTCCTGGCTTCCGGTGGTTCCCCCCGGGCGGTAATAAAGCGTACCCTGGAAGTATCCGGCGATACGGCGGTGTCCTGGAACCTGCCCTGAACCTGACAGGTTTTCTTGAATTGGTCCCCGGGATTACCTATGATCGGATAAGTCCCGGGGGGGCACGGAGCGCCTGGGATGCCTGATCGGGTTCTGGAACCCGAAGAGATCGTGCTGGCAGGGAAGGTACTTTCTTTTCTCGACGAGATTGGAACGGAAGAAGGCAACCGGGACGCCGCTCACATTCGCGACGCAATGGATTTGCTGGTGCGGTTGCGCAATGTGGCCACTTCCTATACTTCCGTAGTCCGCTCCTACACAGTAGCCGGAGAAAGCCGCGACGTCCACACTCTGACCAACGCCATCTGCCGCTCCGACCCTTACTCGATCGAGGCGTTCATGCCCACCCGGGCGGTGGTGGGCCGCTCCTACCTGGTAGCCAAGTTCAACTTCTTCCGCCTGTTGGTGCGCATGTGCCGCCACCACATGCCCAACGACAAGCGCAGCCGTGAAGTCGGTGACGAACTGGGCTACTGCGTGCGGGAGTCGGTAACCTCGATCATTGCCGAGGACGTACTGGTTTCCATCGCTTCCGACGACGGCCAGCGTATGGAATTGCGCCGCAAAGCCATCTACCTGCTGGCCGACCTGTGGGAGCACCGCACCATCCGCTCGGTAAATGATTTTTTCCCCCTGCTGTATTCGGTCTGGGACGCCAAAGCGCGGGTGACCATTTCCTACGGAACCCTGGCGGGCACCACCGAGCTGCTGGCGCTGATGCGCGAGGGCTGCGATCCGGCGGTGATCGACTACTTCACCTCTGAGCACATCTCCGAGGAGGAACGTCAGGCGCTGATCGAGCTGGTGTTCAACGCCACCTATGAAGAGCTGGAGACCATGCGGAACTTCATGGAGCGCAACCACCTGGACGTACTGGGGCCCAACGACGTGGCCCAGATCTTCAACATACCCCTGTCCAAGCTGCACCAGACCACCGCCACCGCCGAGGACATGTTCTTCACCTTCCGCGAGCGCCAGGTAAACGCCTACCAGCGCAAGATAAAGAACCTGGCCGGCCCCAAGAAATCCGCCGAAGAGTATTTGATGATCTACTACCTGCGGCAGACCGACATAAGTCCCCCCGAATACGACCTGACCTGCGAGTAATCCTGATTGGCCCGCCGCCGGCGGGCGATTCAGCGGGTTCACCCCACGTGGTAGCACTTGGCGGCGATTTCGGGCTGGTAATAGGTGCGCAGGAACTTCCTGGTGAACTTGCGCTTGGCCAGCGCGGGCTCGACGGTGATGACCTGCTTCAACCAGTACTGGGCGATGGGAATCTCCGCGTGCTTGCTGGCCAGATCTTTGACGATCTCCACCGCCAGCGGCCGGTGGTACTTGTCCCACAGCCTGCGGATGGCCCGGTTATAGCCGGCCGGACGGGCGCTCTCCCGCAATCCGTTGATCGCGTCCAGGATCATGCCGATTTCCTGCTTTTCGAGGGCAACGTCCACCACCTTGTCCAAAGGCGTCTTGAACGCACGGTAGAGGAAAAATACGGCCACTGCCGCAGCGATGATGGCCAACCAGGCAACCGACGACATAAAGATTCCTTCCTCTTATCAAAGTTAGCCCAAACTCCCTGCTACTGCAAGGCGGCGGCGCCGAAGCGCGTTGACATTTCTGAAGAAACCTGGTAGGCAGATTCCACTTCCAAGTGGGTGGGGACCAGGAGGATCAGTATGATTATCAACAAGTTAGGTGTTGTGGGTGCCGGGCAGATGGGCTCGGGAATCGCCCAGGTGGCGGCTGCGGCAGGCATCGAGGTGTGGATCAACGACATTTCCGACGAGTTGATCGCCGGTGGCATCGCCAAGATCACCCGGGGCCTCGACAAACTGGTCTCCAAGGAGAAGATCGGCAAGGAAGAGGCCGACGGCATCGCCGCGCGGCTGCACAAGGCGCCCGGCCTGGGTGATCTGGCCGAAACCGATTTCATAGTCGAAGCCGCCACCGAGCGCGAGCATCTCAAACTGGAGATCTTCGACAAGCTGGACAAGATTGCCGGCGAAGGCGTGATCCTCGCCAGCAACACCTCCTCGATTTCCATCACCCGCATCGGATCCGCAACCCGTCGGCCCGACAAAGTCATCGGGATGCACTTCATGAACCCGGTGCCGGTAATGAAACTGGTGGAGATCATCAACGGCCTGGCCACCTCGGACGAGACCACCCAGACCACCGTGGCCCTGGCCGAACGCCTGGGCAAGACCTGCGCCTACTCCAAGGACTTTCCCGGCTTCATCGTCAACCGCATACTGATGCCGATGATAAACGAGGCCGTCTACGCGCTCTATGAAGGCGTGGGCCGGCCCGAGGACATCGACACCGGGATGAAGCTGGGAACCAACCAGCCCATGGGCCCGCTGGCGCTGGCCGACCTCATCGGCCTGGACACCTGCCTGGCCATCATGGAGGTCCTCCACGGGGGCCTGGGAGACACCAAGTACCGTCCCTGCCCCTTGCTGCGGCAGTATGTCGACTCCGGCCGGCTGGGACGCAAGACCGGGCGGGGATTCTACTCTTACGAAAAGTGAGTAGCATATGGATTTCGAGCTTAGCGAAGAACAGAAGCTGATCCAGCAGACCGCCCGCGATTTCGGCACCAAGGAGCTGGAGCCCGAGGCCTCCAAGCGCGAGCACGAGCACATCTTCCCCCAGGACAAGCTCAAGCAGATGGCCGAGCTGGGGCTGATGGGCGTGAATGTCGAAGAGAAATGGGGCGGGGTGGAGGCCGGGGTGGTGGCCTACGCCCTGGCGATGATGGAGATCTCGCGGGCCTGCGCCTCCACGGCGGTCACCATGGCGGTGACCAACATGGTGGCGGAGGTCATCTGCAAGTTCGGCACCCCCGAGCAGATCCAGCAGCACGTTCCCAGGATCACCAGCGGCGAGTATGTCGCCGGGGCTTTCGCCCTGACCGAGCCCAGCGCCGGCTCGGACGCCACCGCCCTGAAGGCCACCGCCAAGCAGGACGGCGACGGCTGGGTGCTCAACGGCACCAAGCAGTTCATAACCTCGGGAGCCTACGCGGGAGTCAGCGTCGCCTGGGCGCGCACCGGCGGCCCCGGGTCGAAGGGCATCTCGGCCTTTCTGGTCCCCCGGGACACCCCCGGACTGACCATCGGCCCCGAGGAGAACAAAATGGGGCTGATGGGCTCCAACACCGTCTCCATGATCTTCGAGGACGCCCGGCTGCCGAAAGACGCGCTTTTGGGCGAGGAGGGCCGGGGATTTTCCATCGCCATGGTGGCCCTGGACGGCGGGCGCATCGGCGTATCCTCGCAGGCCATAGGCATAGCCCAGGCGGCGCTGGATTCGGCGGTGACCTTCGCCAAGGAGCGCACTACCTTCGGCAAGCCGCTGGCCGGGCACCAGGCCATCCAGTGGATGATCGCCGACAGCGCCACCGAACTGGACGCGTCCAAGATGCTGACCCTGCGGGCGGCCCGCCTGAAAGAACGGGGCCAGCCCTTCACCCGCGAGGCCTCCATGGCCAAGCTGTACTCCACCGAGGCGGCCAACCGCATCTGCGCGCGCGCTTTCCAGATCCACGGGGGCTACGGCTACACCAAGGAGTATCCCATCGAGCGGCTGGTACGCGACTGCCGGGTGACGACCATCTACGAGGGCACCAGCGAGGTCCAGCGAATGGTCATCGCCCGGTTTCTGCTGGGAGACTGAACAGTGGCCAAGGAAAAACTGGATGCAGGCTACGTGCACGTCTACACCGGCGACGGCAAGGGCAAGACCACCGCCGCGCTGGGCCAGGCCTTCCGCAGCGTCGGGCACAACCTGAGGGTCTTCATGATCCTGTTCATGAAGGGCAACATCGAGTACGGCGAGTTGGAGACCGCCCGCCGCCTGGCGCCCTTCATCGAGATCCGCGAGATGGGCCGCGAGACATTCGTCAGCAAGGAGAACCCCGAGCAGATCGACATCAAGTGGGCCCAGGACGCCCTGGAGCTGGCCAAGCAGGTGCTGTTCTCCGGAGAGTACGACATGATCATCCTGGACGAGGTCAACGTGGCCATCGACTTCGGTTTGATCAAGCTCGAGGACGTGCTGGAGCTGGTGCGCAACAAGCCGCCCAAGATCGAGCTGATCCTCACCGGCCGCTACGCGCATCCGGAGATCATCGAGGCCGCCGACCTGGTCACCGAGATGAAGCTGGTCAAGCACTACTACGACAGCGGCGTCCAGGCCCGGGTGGGCGTCGAGCGTTGAGAGGAAGCCATGCCGCCTGAATCCAAACCCGAACGACTGCCCCGCTTCTCCACCATCTCCGACAAGGAAATTCCCCGGCTGACCACCCCGGAGGATCTGGGCGATTTCGACTACGCCGCCAAGCTGGGTGCTCCGGGGGAATATCCCTTCACCCGCGGCGTGCAGGAGACCATGTACCGCGGCCGCCTGTGGACCATGCGGCAGTTCGCCGGGTTCGGCACCCCCGAGGACACCAACCAGCGCTACCGCTACCTGCTGGACCAGGGCCAGACCGGGCTGAGCGTGGCCTTCCATTATCCCACCCTGATGGGCTACGACTCCGACCACCCCCGCTCGCTGGGCGAGGTGGGCAAGTGCGGGGTGGCGGTGGATTCGCTGCGGGACATGGAGGTGCTCTTCGATTCTATCCCCCTGGACCAGGTCACCACTTCCATGACCATCAACGGCCCCGCCGGGATTCTGCTGGCAATGTACATCGTGGTGGCCGAGAAACAGGGCGTGTCGGCCGACAAGATCGGCGGCACCATCCAGAACGACATTCTCAAGGAGTACATCGCCCAGAAGTCCTGGATCTTCCCCCCGCGGCCCTCGATGCGCATCATCACCGACATCCTGGCCTACTGCACCGGGAACGTGCCGCGCTGGAACACCATCTCCATCTCCGGCTACCACATCCGCGAGGCGGGCTCGACCGCCGCCCAGGAGCTGGCCTTCACCATCGCCGACGGCATCGGCTACGTGCAGGCCGGCGTGGAGGCCGGGCTGGACGTGGACGCCTTCGCCCCGCGGCTGAGCTTCTTTTTCAACGCCCACTCGGATTTCTTCGAGGAGATAGCCAAATACCGCGCCGCCCGGCGCATGTGGGCGCGGATCATGAAGGAGCGTTTCAAGGCCAAGTCGGACAAAAGCCTGAAGCTGCGCTTCCACACCCAGACCGCCGGCTGCTCGCTGACCGCCCAGCAGCCCACCAACAACGTGGTGCGCACCGCCCTGCAGGCGCTGAGCGCGGTGCTGGGCGGCACCCAGAGCCTGCACACCAACTCTCTGGACGAAACCCTGGCGCTGCCCACCGAGGAGGCGGTCACCGTGGCGCTGCGCACCCAGCAGATCATCGCCGACGAGACCGGGGTGGCCAACAACATCGACCCCCTGGCGGGCTCCTACTTCGTCGAGTGGCTCACCGATCAGCTGGAGGCGGAGGCCCTGGCCTACATAAAGAAGATCGACGACCTGGGCGGCATCGTCCGGGCCATCGAGCTGGGCTTCCCCCAGAAGGAGATCGGCGATGCGGCTTACCGTTACCAGTGCCAGTTGGAGAAGGAAGAGAAGATCATCGTGGGGGTAAACCGTTACCAGATGAAGGAAGAGATCCCCATCCCCATCCTCAAGATCGACGAAGAGGTCGAACGCCTGCAGGTCAAGAACCTCCAGGAGGTGAGGAAGAAGCGCGACGAAACCAGGGCCCAGGCCGAGTTGAAGAAGATCGAAGAAGCCGCCCACGAAGGCGGCAACCTGATGGCTTGCTTCGTCGACGCGGTGAGGGAATACTGTACCCTGGGAGAGATCATCGGGGTGTTGCGCGGCGTGTTCGGGGAACACAAAGACCCCGGCATGCTCTAGGAGATTGAAATGGCCGACGAACGAAAGATCAGAGTCTTAATCGCCAAACCCGGCCTGGACGGGCATGACCGCGGAGCCAAGGTGGTCGCGCGCAGCCTGCGCGACGCCGGCATGGAAGTCATCTACACCGGCCTGCACCAGACCCCCGAGATGATAGTAAGCACCGCCATCCAGGAGGACGTCGACGCGGTGGGCATGAGCATCATGAGCGGCGCGCACAACGTGCTGATGCCCGCGGTGGTCGACGGGCTCAAGAAAAAGGGCGCGGACGACATCGTGGTCTTCGGCGGCGGCATCATCCCCGACGATGACATGGAGTCGCTGGAGCAAAAAGGGATCAAAGGCCTGTTCACCCCCGGCACCTCCACCGAGACCATCATCTCCTGGGTGCGCGAGAACGTGAAGCCCAGGTAATGTCCCCAAAACCCCCTTACAAGAAGCCGGACCGGAAGAATTCCAACAAACGGCGTGAAGGCGGCTGGGTCAAGAAGGACCGGACCTGGCGCAGCGAGAAGGCCCAACGCACCGCCCGGGGCGACTCCGGCCCGGCGAAGAAAAAGCCCGGCGGCTACAAGAGCTACTCCGAGATACCCGCCCACAAGCTGGGACGCGAACTGCGCAAGCTCCTCTACGACGTCGCCAACCGGCTTCCCGAAGACGAGAAGGACAACTTGCAGAGCCGCATCAAATACGCCGCCACCACCGTAACCGCCGCCCTGGCCAAGGGCTACGGGGAAGGGGCCTACCGGGCGGGGATCGGCTGCACCCTGGAAAGCCGCGGCGCCCTGGTAACCCTCCAGGACCACCTGGACCAGCTCATCGACATGGGTATGCTGGCCAAGGACGAGGGCGCAGAGCTCAAGCAGGAAGTCGACAAGGTGATCCAGGCGGTCAACGACTACCTGGGCCGCCTGACCAAGGACAAGAACCGGTCATGAATCTGCTTCAAGACGTGCTCAACCGCGACGTCCGCGCCGGAGCCCGGTTGATCCGCTGGATCGACGACGGGGTGGGGGAGGCCCGCGCCATCTTGAAGCAGCTCTATGCCCACGGGGGCAAGGCCCACATCATCGGCATCACCGGAAACCCCGGCGCGGGCAAGAGCACCCTGGTCGACCAGCTGATCCGCAGGTACCGCGAGCAAAAAAAGACCGTGGCGGTAGTGGCGGTCGACCCTTCCAGCCCCTTCTCCGGCGGCGCGATTTTGGGCGACCGAATCCGCATGCAGGAGCACGCCCTCGACGACGACGTCTTCATCCGCAGCTTCGCCACCCGCGGCCACCTGGGCGGTTTGACCAGCACCACCGCCGACGTGGTGTATGTCCTCGACGCCATGGGCTGGGACATCGTAATCGTGGAGACCGTCGGCGTCGGCCAGGACGAAGTTGAAATCCAGCGTTTGGCTCACACGACCGTCGTGGTCATGGCCCCCGGCATGGGCGACGAGATCCAGGCCATCAAAGCCGGCATCCTTGAGATCGCCGACGTCTTCGCGGTCAACAAGTCCGACCGCGAAGGTGCCGACCGCACCGTCCGCGAGCTGCGCCTGATGCTGGACATGGGCAAGGAAACCATCCAGCACCAGAAAGAACGCGTCTGCCCCCCCGGCTGGATGCCGCAGGTAGTAAAAACGGTCTCAACCAAGGGCGAAGGCGTCGACGACCTGTTGACCGCCTTGACCGATCACCAGAAGTCATTCCAGGACGCCTGCCAGAACCCCGCTTTCGTAACCGCCCGCCTCCGCCGCCAGTTCTTAGACATCTTCCGCCGCACCCTCTTCGCCCGCGGCTGGTCCTACCTGATGCACGAAGACCACCTGAAACAGATAGTCGAACAACTCCAGTCCGGATCCTCGGATCCCTACACCCTGGCCGAACAAGCCGTAAAAGCCCTCGGCCGCTTCTAGTAGTCATGAAATACGGTCAGCAATCTTGTCGGCGGCGCGGGTGGCCAGGGTCATTATGGTCACCTGGGGGTTGACGCCCAAAGAAGAGGGGACCGAGCTGCCGTCTACCACGTACAGGCCTTCAACTTCGTGGGTTTCGTGGTCGGGGTTGCAGACCGAGTCGCTGGGGTCTTTCCCGATGCGGGCGGTGCCCAAAGGGTGGAAGGCGATCAGCTCCATTTTTCTCGGCGAGATTTTCATCTGGCGGAAGCGGGCCAGGTCGAGCTCGTCTTCGATCGGCGGGACGCCGGTGATGCCGGTGTAGATCTTCTTCGCCCCGGCGGCCAGGTAGACCCGGCAGAGGATCTCGCGGGCTTTCTGTAGTTTCTGCTGATCGGTTGCGTTGAGGTTGTAGTGCATCAGGGGGAGGGAGCCCGGGCCGCGGAAGACCCGGCCGCGGGAGTCGTCTTTTATCATCAGGCCGAAGGCGGCCAGGTGCTCGAACTGGTCCATCATCTCCATGAAGGGCCGGCCCTGGAACGGCAGCATCATGGTGGCGAACTCCAGCCGCGGGAATCCGCCTTCCAGGGCGATGCCTTCCTTGACGAACTCGGTGATCGAGTAGCTCTGGGGAATGCCGTCCCAGCCGCGGATCTCCTCGTCGAAAAGGGCGAATACCGCCGAGGCCGGGTGGACCGAGAGGTTGCGCCCCAGCATGCGGCTTTTAGTGCACAGCTTCGATCGCATCAGCAGGAGGGGGGTCAGCAGCGTTCCGCAGGAGACCACCACTACGGGGGCCCTGACGGTCAGCTTACGGCCGCCTCCTTGGGACTCGATGCCGCAGGCGCGGCCGTTTTCGGTAAGGATGCGCTCGGCCCGTGCGCCGGTGTAGAGTAAGGCCGAGGATTCCAGCGCGGCGGGGATATAGGAAACATTGGTTGAACGCTTGGCGTCGGTGGGGCAACCGAACTGGCAGTGGGCCTGGGCGTCGCAGTCGGGGGCGTTGCGCGGGCAGGGTTCGTGGGCGTAGCCCAGCACGTCGCAGCCGCGGCGGATGACCCCGGCGATCCTGCCCAGGTACCTCTCGGCGGCGGGGTTCACCTGCAGAGCCGCCTCCACCCTGCGCATGCAGGGCTCGAGGTTCTCCGCAGTCATGTCATCCAGGCCCCAGGATGCCAGCACCTCGCGCGGCGGCCGGTAGCAGGTTCCCGAGTTGATGGTGGTGGTGCCGCCCACGCTGCGGCCGATCTGCAGGATCACCGGGACGTTGCCGAAAGTGGACAGCATCCCGCCCGAGCGGTAGAGCATTGAAAGTTTCTCGGTGTGCGGCCTGGCAAAGTCGGGGCGGCGGTGGAACTCGCCCTCTTCGATCATCACCACCGCATGTCCCTTGGCCGCCAGCTCCTTGGCCACCACCGCCCCGCCGGCACCGGTGCCGATGACCACTACCTCGGCCTCCAGACTCTCGTCCTCGGTACAGTCCGGAAGGTGGCAGACCTGGCTCATGTAACGGGGCGGGTCCTCGATGACCGGTTCGGGGGCGTAGCGGGAGCCGAAGACTTCGTGGATATCGGGATCGTCGAAGTGGGAGACTTTCAAGGGCGTGGTTATGGCCCGGCTGATCAATCGCAGGTGAGCGGAGCCCTCGGTCCAGACGTGCAGGATCTTCTCCCGCTCCTGTTGCTTTAGGGCGGCGAAGCGCCGGCCGCGGCGCAACCGGACCATGGAATCCATAATCCTTCCCAAATTGAGGAAAAACGAGCGGATCCAGGAATCCGAGGAGGCCAGAAACTCCTCGAAACGCTCCATGCAGCGCTGCCCGCCCCCGGGAAGGCGCCGGGTGGGCGGCATGGCCGCCTGGGCCAATGCCAGGAAGAATTCTCGATTGCGCTTATTTAGCCGGAAACTTTCCACTTGTTCTGGCTGTCTTTTCCTGAGGTTTGACAGTGTATGGAGCTAAAAGTAGTATTACAATACCAACAAATAGTGGAGGAATTCGATGAAAAAATTGATGGTTGTTTTGGCTGTACCCGTGATGATAGTCGCCGCACTGACCGTCGCCGAGGTGACCGGAGGATGCGGGTTGTGGGATGCGACCGACGAAATCTGGATCGGCCCGATTACCCAGACCTTTAATTTCGACCTGGATGCCAACGATGTCCGCACCATGCTGGAGGCCAGGCTGGGCGTGTCCCTGGCCGGACAAACCGAAATACCGTCGCAGTTGGGCGACATCCAGGAGACCCTGGAGTTCGAGACCCCGCCGGAGAAGGTGGATCTGACCGGCGAGGAGGATCTGAAGAAGTACGCGGACGCCGGCAACGTCAAGAGTGTCAGGATCGAGTCGGTCAAGTACGACATCACCCAGAATACCCTTAACTACGATCTCCCCAACCTGCAAATGTACATGGACGATCACGACGTCACCGGGCTGACCCAGGTTTCCCAGCTCATCGCCACGATTCCGGTCATCACCGCCGGCACCACCGGCCCGGGGGCGGTCCAGTGGGCGCCCGACGGGCAAAACATACTCAGCGACTACCTGATGAGCTTCAAGTTCGCCATCATCGGCAAAGCCACCGTTGAGATTGACACCAGCAAGACCCGCGCCATTCCCTCCGGCCAGATGTCCGGTCTGGTGGAAGTGAAGGTCAAGTTCTCCGTCGACCCAATCTAAATGTCCACCAAGTCTATAATCGCCGCAGTCGTAGTAGCCGTAATCGGGGTCGCCGGGTTTATCCTCATGCTGACCTCCGGGCGGGGGCACACCGTCTACGTGCCCGACGACGCCGCCCGCCACCGCGAGAAGGGCGAGTTTCTGCTCAACAAGCGCCGGCACACCACCAACCAGCAGAAGAAGGCCGAGCTTCTCACCCAGGCCATCGACGAGTTCAAGACGGCGCTGAAGTCCAAACCGGATTTCGATGTGGCCTTCAACATGCTGGGGCACTGCTACATCGAGCGGGGCCAATGGGAGGACGCTCTCAAGAACCTCGACCGGGCCCTGGAGATCCGCCCGGATTACCCCGCCGCCCGCTTCAACCGCGGCCGGGTCTACCAGCGGCTCTCGGTGGGAAAGCGCGACCACAAGTATATCGACATGGCCATCGTCGACTACCAGGCGGCTCTGAAATCCGAGTTGGCCGCCAACTTCGTCGGCGACCTGCACAAAGTCCTGGCGGATGCCTACCACCAGAAGGGCGACTTCAAGCAGGCCATCGAAGAGCTGAAGATCTACTTGAAGAAGGCCCCCCACGCCCAGGACGCCGTCCTGGTGCGCCGCAAGATCCGCGGGCTGCAGCTGATGCTGAAGGGCACCGCCCCCCCGCTCACCGCTCCGGTAGAATAGCACTCATAGCATCAAGGGCAGGTGTAGTCGGAGGCGCTGCCGGGGTTGTTGGCAAACTTCAACGAGTAGCTTCCGCAGGTGGTGCCGGTTCCGGTGCGTTCAACCCGGACGTAGTAGATCGCCGCCGGGGGGCCCCAGGGAGCCGAACCGAAGTTGTTGCAGATCCGGGCGGTGGCGGTTTCCGTTGAAGTGCAATGGCACAGGCCCCCGCCGGTGGCTCCGGGGCTGGAGTAGGTGCCGGAGAAGTCGTAAGTCAACCCTACCGCGTCGTCGGAGCAAACCGACGTGGTGCAGTTCCCCTTGAATACGTCGACCTGGAACTCTCCGTTGGCCGGGCATATCGCGATCCGCAGATCGAAAGTCTCGCCCACTTTTCCGGTGGCACAGGTACTGGTGTCGGCGTTGTCCCGGGCGTCCACCTTGTACCAGTCCACGTCGCCCACGTACGCCAGGTTCCCCGTCATTACTTCGGTACGGGCGTCCAAAGCACCCGTGTCGTAGATGATCCCCACGTCCACCGCATCCGCGCAGGTGTTGCCGGTGCTCTCGCCATCGACCGTACCGCATTCGCAGCCGTCGGGATCGTCCAAATCACCGTCCAGGTTGTAGTAACCGGCGTCGCAGCTGCTGATCAGACAAACGGAATTCACGCAGTCGTGGGCGTTCACGTGGGGCATATTGCACGCCTGGGTGCATCCGCCGCAATGGCTCACGTTGCTGCTGGTGTCAACCTCGCACCCGTCCCCCCAGCTCCCGTTGCAGTTAGCCCAGGGGAGTACACTGGTATCGCACTGGCAGGTGGCTCCTAAACAGTATGCATGGGCGTTGCACTTGAAGCCGCACGCGCCGCAGTTGTTGGAATCCTGGGTCATATCCACGCATGCCGTCCCGCAGCAGTAGTTGGAAGTGGTGCCATTGCAATTGGGCCCCGAGCCACCGCACATGCATGAGCCTGAAGTGCAGACTTCATTGGGGTCACAGGAGGTCGTACAGTTGCCGCAGTGGTCCTCGTCTGTGAGGGGGTTATGGCAGGTGGTCCCGCAGCAGATCTGTGAAGAGGAACAGTCCGGACCGGATCCGCCACACTTGCAGACACCGCTGGTGCATATCTCGTTGGCATCACAAGAGTTCCCACATCCGCCGCAGTTGATCTCACTGGTCATGGGATCATAGCAGTTCAGCCCGCAGCAGATGAGCCCGCCGGAGCAGTCGGGCCCGCTGCCGCCACACTTGCAGCTACCGGACACGCAGCTCTCGCCGGCATCGCAGGCGTAACCGCAGGATCCGCAGTTGTTGTTGTCGGTCTGGTAGTTTACGCAGGCCCCGGAGCAGCAACTCAACGGCGACATACAATCCGGACCGCCGGCGCCGCCGCAATGACATTCGCCGCTGAGGCAGGTCTCGCCGGGATCGCAAGCGTAGGTGCAAGCCCCGCAGTTGTTCTCATCCGAAGTCGTGTCAACACAGGAGCCGCCACAACAGGAATCGCCTCCGGTGCATCCGGCGCCGGCGCCGCAATGGCAGGTTCCTCCCGAGCAGGTTTCGTTCATACCGCAGGGCTGGTCGCAGCCGCCGCAGTGACTGGTGCTTGTGGCGGTGTCGACGCAGATGGTACCGCAGCAAGTGAGACCGGTCGTACAGTCGGGACCGGTGCCGCCGCACTTGCAGTTTCCGTTTTCGCAACTTTCTCCCGGATCGCAGACGTTATCGCAGGCTCCGCAGTTGCTATTGCTGGTGGTCAAATCAACGCAAGCCCCATTGCAGCAGGTCAATCCGGCGTCGCAGCCGGCTCCGCCTCCGCAGGTGCAGGACCCGCTAACACAGGATTCGCCGGTTCCGCAGGTGTTCCAGCAGGTGCCGCAGTGGACCGTACTGGTGTCGGTATTCACGCACGAGCTTCCGCAGCAGGTGTTTACTCCGGTGCATCCGGCTCCGGCGCCGCAGTGACAGGTGCTGCCCGAACAGGTCTCGTTGAGCCCGCAGGGCTGGTTGCAGCCGCCGCAATGGGTGGTGCTGGTGGTGGTGTCCACACAAACGGTACCGCAACAGTAATTGGTGGGATCGCCAGTACAGTTTGACCCTGTTCCACCGCACAAACAGACGCCGCCGGTGCATAGCTCGTTGGGATCGCAACTGGTCGAGCAGTTGCCGCAGTGCCCCTCGTCGGTCAGGGGATCGTAGCAACTGGCACCGCAGCAAATCTGGCTGCTGGTGCAGTCATTTCCGGTTCCACCGCACTTGCAACCCCCGGAGACGCAGGTCTCGCCCGGATCGCAGGTATTACCGCAGGAGCCGCAGTGCAGCTCGCTGGTCTGCAGATCCACGCACTGGTTGCTGCAGCAGTTCTCGCCCACGGCACAGTCTCCGCTGACGGTGCATCCCGGCACGCAGCTTCCTGAATTGCAGTACGAACCGGTGTTACAGGACGTAGTGCAGTTGCCGCAATAGTCACGGTTGGTTTGCAGGTCGACGCAGTAGGTGTCGCAGCAGTTCAGAGGGGCGTTGCAATCCGGGCCGGAACCCCCGCACAGGCATACGCCGCTGGTGCAGATCTCGTTGGTGTCGCAGCTAGTGTCGCAGTCGCCGCAATGACCCTCGTCGGTGAGGGGATTGTAGCAGATGGTGCCGCAGCAGATCTGGCTGCTGGTGCAGTCGTTGCCGGTGCCGCCGCACTTGCAGAAGCCGTTGGTGCAAATTTCGTTCGCGTCGCAGACCGTCGTGCAGTCCCCGCAGTGGTTATTGTCGGTCAAGGGGTTGTGACAGGTGGACCCGCAGCAGATCTGGCTGCTGGTGCAGTCGGGCCCGGTGCTGCCGCAACTGCAGTTGCCGCTGACGCAACTCTCGCCGGAGTCACAGGCGTGGTTGCAGGATCCGCAGTGGCTGTTGTTGGTGTCGGTGTCCACGCATGAAGTTCCGCAGCAGGTCTGGACGGAGGTGCAGTCATTGCCGGAGCCGCCACACTTGCAGTTGCCTGAGACGCAATCCTCCCCGGGATCGCAGGAAGTCGAGCAGTCGCCGCAATACGAATTGTTGCTGGAGAGATCGACGCACATGGTACCGCAGCAGGAATATACTCCGCTGCAGTCGTTCCCGGTTCCGCCGCAACGGCACTGGCCGAACTCACAGGACTCGCCGGCGTCGCAGACATTCGAGCAGTTTCCGCAATGGTTCTCATCAGTCTGCAAGTTCACGCACACATTGGTGCAGCAGGTTTCTCCCGCTCCGGAGTTGCAATCGCCTCCGGCGCCGCAGGTGCAACCTCCCGACACGCAGGTTTCCCCGGGATCGCAAGCGAAGCCGCAGGAGCCGCAGTTGTCAGCGTCCGTCTGAAGGTCGACACAGGAGGTACTGCAGCAAGTCTGGCCCGCGCCCGAATCGCAGTCCAATCCGACCCCGCCGCACCTGCAGCTACCCGAAATGCAACTCTCGCCGTTGTCACAGGTAATGTCGCACCCGCCGCAGTTGTTTATGTCCGTATTGATGTCCACGCAGGATGTCCCGCAACAAGTCTGGCCCGCTCCGCAGTCGTTCCCGGTCCCGCCGCATTTACAGGAGCCGGTCACGCAAAGCTCCCCGGTGTCACAATGCACGTTGCAGGAGCCGCAATTGTTCTCGTCGGTCTGGACGTCGACGCACTGGGTCCCGCAGCAGGTTTCCCCGGAAACGCAGTCATCGCCGGAACCGCCGCAGCGGCACTGGCCACTCATGCAGAACTCACCCAGATCGCAGACCGTGCCGCACCCCCCGCAGTGGTTCTCATCCGACTGGATGTTCACGCAATCCGTGCCGCAGCAGGTCTGGGTAGCGCCACAATTGTTGCCGGTCCCGCCGCAGCGGCACTGACCGCTGACGCACAGCTCGCCCGGATCACAGGTCACCCCGCAGGCGCCGCAATTAGTGCCATCCGTGTTGATGTCCACGCAGGACGTCCCGCAACAAGTCTGGCCCGCAGTGCAGTCGGGCCCGGTGCCTCCGCAACTGCAGCCACCGGTAACGCAGGTTTCACCTGAATCGCAGACAATCCCGCAGGAACCGCAATTCTCGACATCGGTTTCAAGGTTCACGCACGCGGAGCCGCAGCAGGTCATCGGCGCGTCACAGTCGGGGCCAATCACACCGCATTTGCAGTATCCGCTCACGCAGAACTCCCCGGGATCACACGAGGTGGAGCAGTCGCCGCAGTGCGCGGTGGAAGTGTTGGGATCGAAGCACTCGGTGCCGCAGCATATCTGGGTGGACGAACAGTCCGGGCCGGTGGTCCCGCAGTGGCAGCCTCCTCCCACACACACCTCGCCGGCCTGGCAGGTGATGTAGCAATCGCCGCAGTTGTTGTCGTCGGTCTGCAGGTCTACGCACTGGGTCCCGCAGCAGGTCTGGCCGGCGGTACAATCCGCTCCGGTGCCCCCGCAGCGGCAGGTGCCGTTGACGCAGGTTTCGTTGGGATCGCAGGTATTGTTGCAAGCCCCGCAATGCAAGGTGGAGGTTAGCGGGTCGTAGCATGAAGTCCCGCAACAGATGAAGCCGCCGGTGCAGTCGTATCCGCTGCCCCCGCAGCGGCAGCCGCCATTTACGCACTGCTCGTTGGGATCGCAGGGCAAGTTGCAGCCTCCGCAGTGGGCGTTGGTGGTCAAGGGATCGTAGCATTGGGTTCCGCAGCAGATCTCGGTGCCCAGGCAGTCGGGGCCGGTGCCGCCGCAGCTGCATACTCCGGCGACGCAGGTTTCGCCGCTCTGACAGACGACATCGCAACCGCCGCAGTGCAGCCCGTTCGTCTGGGTGTCAACACAGGCAGTACCACAGCAGGTCTCGGCTGCGGTGCAGTCCGACCCAACGCCCCCGCAGCGGCATATCCCCGTAACGCAGCTCTCCCCTGGATCGCACACGTTGTCGCAAGCCCCGCAATTCTGGCTATCCACCGCCGGGTTGGTCTCGCAGCCGTTGGCCGGATCCCCGTCACAGTCCAGCAGGCCGGTGTCGCAATCGCCCGGCTGGCATACTCCGGCGACGCACACCTCGCTGGCCCCGGCGAAGTCGCAGATGTTACCGCAGCCGTTGCAGTTGTTGGGATCGTTCATCAGGTCGGCCTCGCAGCCGTTGAAGTCCTGACCGTCGCAGTTGTCGTACCCGGCGTTGCAGCTGTCAACAACGCACTGGCTGCCCACGCAGGCCGCCACCGCCTCGAACAGGGAGCACAGGTTGCCGCACACACCGCAGTTGTTGACGTCCGTGGTCAAGTCGAAATCCTCGTCGACCTGGTTGTCACAGTCGTTGTCGATCTCGTCGCAGGCCTCGGTGCCGCCGTTGCTGACCGTGCAGGCGTATTCGCAGCCGTCCTGGTCGTTTCCGTTGATGTCCCAGAAGCCCGGGTCGCAGGCGCCCATTACACAAACGCCGGCTTGGCACAGCGGCGTGGCGTCCTGGTACGTGCACACATTGTTGCAGACGCCGCAGTTGTTGGGGTCGGTGTCCAGATCGAAGTCCTCGTCGATGCCCGAGTCGCAGGCGACCCCGGCGCACAAGCCCGCGTCGCAGTCGTTGTCGATGCCGTCGCAGGCCTCCACCCCGCCGTTGGTCTGGATGCAGTGGTACTCGCAGCCGTCGGCCGGATCGCCGTTGACGTCCCAGTAGCCGTCGGGGCACCCGGTGCCCTCGCCGACGATGTTGAGCATCAGCACCGGCGCGTCCAGGTCCGAGCTGTCGATCTGCAGAGCCCCGTTGTCCGTCCCCACCGAGGAGGGGGCGTAACGGATCTTGAAAGTCATCGGCACGGCGGCAGAATCGATCGTGGCGGGCAGAGCCGGAACGTCGACAAGAGTGAAATCAGTGCTGGAGCCTACGGTGAGAGTTATGGCGGTGACCTCCAGCGGGCCCGTCCCGGCTTTGTGGACGAAGACGGTCTCTTCCTTGGATTGGCCGGGGTACACCTGGCCCAGGTCGATGGGAGAAGCCGGAAGGACGAAGATGTCCGGGTCGATGGCGTTGCCGGTCATGTATATCGAGGCGGACAAAACGTCGGGATTGTCGGAGCTCAGCTCCAGCGTGGCCTCCTTGGCACCCACGGCAGTCGGCGAGAAGGAAACCTGCAGCACGGTTTCGTCGGTCGCGCTCAACGGCGGCAGGGAAGAAGGCAGGTAGGAGAACGAGCCCATCCCGCCGTTGATGTTCATGTTGGTGATCTGCAGGACTCCTTCGCCGTCGTTCCGCACCGTGACCGGCAATGTGTAGACGTCCCGGATGTGCAGATCGCCGAAGTCCAGCGTATCGGGCTCCACCGTGATCACCGGCGGAATGTAGCCGGTGCCGGACACCGCCACCTGGCGCGGAGAGGGAGTGATGTCCGGGCTCTCGATCGACATGATGTCGGTATCGGTGTTGGTATCCGTCGGCGTGTAGGTGAGGGTGACGATGCGGGTCTCCCCGGGCGTCAGCACCTGGGGCGTGGTGGCCAGATTGGCTAAATCGAATCCGTCCACCGGGTCGGAGGTGAGCTCGTATTCCGTGGTCACCCCACCCAGCGAAATTCCGGTGATGGACAGGTCGGCCCCGCCCTCGTTGGTGATTTGTACGTCCTGGGGCAAGGCGACTCCCACCCGCACGGTCCCGAAATCTATCGGGGATGGATCCACCCCCAGGCTGGGCTCCACCCCGCGGCCGGTGACCGGCACTTCGAGTTGCGGATGCAACGTGTCGTCGGAGACCACGATGACCCGGTCGGTGTGAGTGTCCACGGTGGTGGGATGGAAAGCCACGGTGATGTCCAGCATGTCGCCCCGGTTGAGGTAAGCGGGGAAGGTGGGCAGGCTCTCCAACTCGTAGTCGGGATTGACCAGTATGCCCAGCTGGATTCCTTCCACGGTCAGAACGGCATTGCCGGTCCCCGCGTTGGATATGGTCAGCCGGTGCCTTCCGACGTCTCCCACCGGGATATCGCCGAAGTCCAGCGAAAGCGGATCCACCGCGATGACCGCGGTGCCCTTGAAAGTACTCTCCAGTTGGATGTGCACCAGGGCCTCGTCGGGGTCGTTGGATACGATGTTCAAGACCCCGTAGTCGTTGATGCCGTCCGAGGCGGTGTACAATACGTCGAACTGCGATTCCTCGTCCGGAGCCAGAATGATGGGCAGGCTGTCCAGGACGGCCTGATCAAGTGAGAAGTCGTCCACCGTGCCCATTTCGAACGACAAGTTGGTGATGCGCAGCTCGGCGTCTCCGACGTTCTTGAATCTTACCGTTCCGGAGGTGGAATGGCCCACCAGGACCGAACCGAAGTCCAGTATGTAGGATCCGGCGGTCGGCGGAGGCGCGAGAATCTCGATGTCCGGCTCGGGCATCCCGTCCCCGTCCGAGGGCCCGCCGTCCAACTGCTCGCAATATCCTCCAACGCACGCCCATCCTTCCGGGCAATCGTCGTCATCGGTGCAGGCGATCGGCCCGTAGTCGCCGCCTTCCGGCCGGCATTCGCCATTGACGCACACCTCGTTCGGCCCGCAGTCGTCGTTGGTCGTGCAGGTCGACACGTCCGGGGCGTGACCGATGGTACCTCCACCACAGGAGGCACCCAGGCAGGCCAGGAGCAGCATTGCGGGGACAAAACTCCCCTTAATCAGTTTCATAGACATATGAAACCTCCAAATACGGGGTCATCGGATATACATACCACCGGATTTATTATATCACTATTCCGGTATCCACACAAAATTGATTTCCTTAGGGTTTTCTGCGAACTGCGCTGGTTTTGAGTGTGGATTTCAGCCCCAAGATGCGCTATAGAAACTTTCATGGCCGCTGGGTTTTCACTTTTTGTCTTTCTCCTGACTCAGTTGGTTCCGGTGAATCCGGCGATTCACCCCGACGACTTCGTGTCGGTCAGCTGCCCGGACCACCGCTCCTGCCTTATCCTGGACAATGCCGGAAACATCTGGTTCGCCCCGGGAGGGGAAGCCCGGCTGGTCCACAGATCCAACCAGAATGAAATCGGTTTGGTGGAAATCGCCTTTACCGGACTGATCGACGGCTGGGGTCTGGATCACAAGGGCGGTCTGTGGCGGAGCCGTAACGGGGGAAGAATATTCCACCCGGTTCCCCTTCCGGGCGGCTCTTTGGCATCCGCCCTGTGGGCCGAAGGGGAAGTCTGGCTGGGCTCCCGGGACGGATCGCTCTACCGCCTGCATCTCAAGAAGAAAGCCGAGGAAATAGCCAGGATCCGCGGGGGCAACCGGCTGAAGCTGTTCGACCTCAACGGTCGGGGCCTCTTCGCCGTGGCTACCCAGGACGGATCCCTGTTGGTTTCCGCGGACGGGGGCAAGCAATGGACTCACAGCCGGCCTTCGGGCGGGGAAATCAGCGGGTTGGCGGTGGACTCCAAGGGCCGCGTGGTGGTTTCAGGATGCCGGGGAACCGTGCTGCTTTCGGGTGACTCCGGCAAGACCTTCAAGCCCCTCAAACTCCCCGAATCGCCCGGGTCCTGGAGCAGCGTGTGCATAACCTCCGGAGGGTTTTTGGCCGGCGACAAATTTCTCCTGCTGGGGGTTCCGGGCAATGTACTGATCGGAGATGCCGGCTCGGGTGTTTTGCTGAACTTCGCTGTCGGGCCTGAGCGCAACTGGCGCGACGCCGCCCGTCTGGGTAAATCCGCCGCCTTGCTGGTAGGCGACGGCGGAGCTCGCGCGCGAATACGAACCGGTTCCGACCAGGAGCTAACGCATACGCCCATGGGGGAAAGCCGCTCTACGGTTACCGACATACACATGTTCAACCGCCGCCATGTCTGGACAGTTTTCATGAACGGAGAAATCCACTACTCGGCTGACGGAGGCAGAAGATGGGAGTCACTCCCCAGGACAAAGAAAGAACCGCAACCGACCAGGATCTCCTTTGTCGACCATAAGCACGGATTCGCTCTGGGGGGACACCACCACGTCCTGGGAACCACCGACGGCGGGCGAACCTGGAAAACCCTGGGCAACTGGCCGGATACTTTCCTCAATGACATCTTCTTCGTCGACCGTCAGAATGGATGGGCTGCGGGTAAAATCGGCTGCCTGGTCCGGACCACCGACGGCGGAAAGACCTGGACCCTGGATCGGCTTCCCACCGATCGCGACCTGAACCGGATCCAATTCGTGGACAGGAAACGCGGCTGGGTGGTCGGTGACAAACAGGCGGTTTTCAGCACCAGCGACGGCGGTCGCAACTGGTCGCGAATGCTTGCCGGCCGCGGTTCGCTGTACTCGTTGCACTTCGAAAGCTCCGGGGAGGGCTGGGTGTGCGGCGATGCCGGTATCGTGCTGCACACCACCGACGGGGGAAAGTCCTGGACGCCCCAGCCCGCGCCCACTCACGAAACCCTGCGGGCCATCAGATTCCTGGACGACAACCGCGGCCTGGTCGGCGGAGAGCGGGGCCAGGTCTTTCTAACCAAGGACGGCGGCAAGATCTGGAAGCCGGTGGATATAAATTCCCGGACCCGGGTGGTTTCGATCGCCTGTGACCGGCGCTCGGCCCGCTGCCTGCTGGGCGGCGACCGCGGCTTGCTGCTCTATGGTAACCCCTTCCGGTTCCATCCGTGACCGTGATAGGATCCCAACGATAATGACACCGGAGAAACGCAAGGGGGCCCGGGCCCCAATCGAAATCCGCGTGGAATACCGCACCGTGGGCAGTTTCTTGTCCGACTGGGTGGTCAACATCTCCCGGGGCGGCATGTTTATCAGCACCGAAAATCCTCTCAGAGTCGGCGCCAACGTGCGGCTGGTGTTCTCCCTGCCGGGTATGCCCTTCATGTTCGACGTCAACGCGGAGGTCAAGTGGTCGCAGACCGAACCTTCCGACCGGCAGGCGCTCCCCGGCATGGGGGTCGAGTTCGTCGAAATCGACGAACGGGTGCAGAAACGGATAGAAGCCTACGTCAAGCAGCACGCCGATGAAATGCCCGACCAGGACAGCGAGCCGCCGCAGATTCAGGTTGGCGTGGCCCCCGACGACGAGGTAACCCAGCCGCGGGTCAGGGTCTCGGAAATAAAACCTCCCCCGATTCCCCGCCGGAAAAAGAAGAAGACCAAGTGAAAGAGCCCGGGGACAAGCCGGAAGAACTTCCCGAGGAGTTCACCTTCGACAAGCTGCGTTTCAAGAACATCGAAGTGATGGCCGCCGGTATCCTCTACCGGGGCGTCCTCATCGGCGCGGACGACGTGGACATCTACATCAAGGGCCGTCTGCGCTGGCTGATCCTCCCCATCGAGACTATCACCTCGCTGCGGCTGGAAGGCCAGAAAGAGTCCTTCAACCTGTGCAAATCGATCGACGCCGGATTCTATCTGGAGCCCTCAGAGGAATGAA
>Ga0272442_10001573_pt1 | contig 34250 bp, 34 predicted proteins | sample SSMForm2O_FD_200262 | JGI IMG/M metagenome (GOLD analysis project Ga0272442, IMG submission 200262) | Marine sediment archaeal communities from Little Sippewissett salt marsh, Falmouth, MA, United States - SSM-Form-2O | ecosystem: Environmental > Aquatic > Marine > Wetlands > Sediment ... | reverse complement strand
ATCTTACCGGGTAAATATTTACCAATAAAAAAACCACGTTTTCATTGTTTTCCATACCGCATTTAATTGAATAATCATACCATCTATCGGTAAAAAGATTCGAACTTGAATAGATAGTTTCATTTACTATAATAATTTCATCCTTTGAGGTATTATTTTTAAAAACTGTCCCATTTATCGCAGAAATATAAAAAATGTTTGATGCAGGTTTTATGACACCTGAAATATACTCATTACTAATATTGGATTGTACGCATTCTACATTTTGAATTTTAGAACCGAGAGGAAAGGTATATACTTTTTTAAAAACAGGGAGCATTGGTTTTCCATAATCTCTCATAAAATATTTAGCCTCATCAACTTTCATATAAATGTAATCTCCCCAAGTTTCATTATACGGCTCAGAAAAACTAATATTATCTTTTATTTCGGAAACCTCAAAAATGACATTATTTTTTATTTCCTCATTAATTTTTAAAGCCTTAATATAACTAAAATTTAAATTGGATAATATCAAAAAAAATATTATTATGGCAATAAATATTTTGTTTTTAATGTTTATATCTGACATTTATTTTATCTCGTTTATAAAATATATTTAAATAATATTTATAATTTTCTATAGTATATAAATTTAATAACATTTAATTCAAAATATCTTCAATTGAAATTGGTAATTTTTGAATGAAAAACTTATGTCTACCCCATCTACTTTCTTGTATTTTGTCGACATATTGAATAATTAAATTGAAATCATTTCCATATTTTTTTTGAAAATTGTTTTTTATTTTAACTTCATCATCAACTGTATAATTTTTTCCCTTAACAATATTTAAAATAAGAATCCCCAAAGAATCTTGATTTAGCTGGACTTTATCAACATTTTGTGTATTTTTTGCAATAAAACCATAGAAGCCTGTTGTTATTGGAATAATTTTTTTATTTTTTGTAACAACAAAATCTTGTATTCTACCTTCTATCTTTTTAAATAAAGGATAATTCTTTCCACATTCACATTTATGATTTGTATTAATAGCAATATCTCCAGTTCTATATCTTATAAAGGGGAAAATAGGATTTCTAAAACCTGTTACTACAATTTCTCCTTTTTCACCTTCTTTTGTAACCGGTTTTCCATCTTTATCTATCAATTCAACTATACCATATTCTGGAAAGATATGAAAATAATTGCTTTTTTCACATGTTGCAGCAAAAACCGCACTTTCAGCATGACCATATATATCAACAATTTTACATTGAAAAAAATCCTCTAATAAACCTCTTTGCCAATTATATAATAACTCTGAACAACAAATAATTGTTTTAACTGTTTTAAAAGGTTTAAGATTTTTTTTTCTCATGAATTCAGCAAGAATAGAAATTATTGAAGGAAATGTTATTATAAATTTAGGTTTAAATCTTCTAATTTTTTTGATATATTTTGGTATATTTTTTCCATCCATAAAATAAGGAAATAATATTAAGCATCGTCCAAAAAGTGAGTATTCCCAAAATTTTTCTTTTTGTTTATATTTACTTAAATATCCTCTGAGTAAAACATATTTATCATTAAAATTACAACCAAATCTATCAAAAATAATTTTATTAAATGCAATTTCCTCAGCATCCCATTTTCCTTTTTCTACATAGAATCCTAGCGGCGTACCTGTTGAACCACCTGTTGTAAGATATCTAAGTTTATATTTTGGAAAATTTTTTGCAATTAAACCTTTGAAATTTTCTTTTACCAATTCTTTTGTTAAAAAAGGTAATTTTTGAAGATCTTCTATAGATGAAATATCTTGAGGTTTTAAATCAAATCTATCAAAAAGTCTTTTATAATATTCAACATTTTTATATGCATGAGTTATAAAATTTGATAGTTTTTCCTCCTGATATATTTTTAATTGTTCTTGAGTCCATTGTTGTGATTTTTTTAAAAAATTATATTTTTTTCTAAAATCTTTACTATATAATAACATTACAACTGCATCAAAACTTATAGGTAGCCTTTTTGTGGTTTGGTCATATATAAAAGCTTTTAAATATTCTAGAAAGCTATGATTTTTTTTCAATTTAATTATCCTCTAAATAGTTATATAAATAAAACATTTTGTTTATATTTAAATTACACTACTTTTCTTGTTTCATTCGCATTTTTATATACGTTTTATCAATATTATTATATAAAAATTTACTAGCAAATCTAGAAAAACTAAGATTGTTAAAATCAAATGATCTTTTAAGGTTTTTTGGTAAAGTATAAAATTTATCTGTAAGTTCTTTTGTTTTTTGGAATAATTGCTTATCTGTTAACCTCTCAGGTTTATATACTACATATCCACAAGTATATTTATCCCAATCTCTTGTAAGAATACGCCCTTCTTTTTCATATCTTTTAAATAATGCTGATCCGGGAAAAGGTGTTAAAATTGAAAAATATGCTAAATCTATTTCCCATTTTTTAATTGCTTTAATAGTATTATGAAACACATCTAATTTATCTTGATCAAATCCAAAAATGAATAAACCTTTAACCATAATTCCATGTTTTCTTATTTTTTTTATAGCTTTTTCAAATATTTCCACCTTATTTGTTTTCATTGCATTATTTAGGCTTTCTTGATTAACTGATTCTAAACCGATACTCCAAGTCATACATCCTGCTTCTTTAGATAACTTTATTAATTCTTGATTATCATTTAAAATGTTTATATTGCCATAGCAAGTAAATTTTTTATTTATTTTTTTTAACTCAATAAAAAGATCTTTTGTATATTCCAAATCGATTGTCAAAGATGAATCGTCAAATGAAAATGACTGAGTTTTTAGTGATTTGATTTCATGAATCACATTTTCTATTGGTCTTTTTCGGAACTTGTGTGTCTCTACATTTCCTATACAACAAAACTCACATCTATTAGGACATCCTCTAGTTGCTTGAATTCTTGATACAATAGAGATATTTTTTTGTAAAATTCTTTTTGCAGGTGGAATATTTTTTGGATCTGCAGGATTAGAGTGATAGAATGATTTGATTTCTCCTTTTTCAAAATCTTCAAGTAATTGTGGCCAACTATTTTCAGCCTCCCCAATTACAACACTATCTGCATGTTTTTTTGCCTCATCAGGCAGAGCAGATGCATGATATCCACCTATTACTACGGTTTTTCCACGCTTACGGAATTCGTCTGCAATTTCATATGCATTATTTACTGCGTAAGTAAGAGAAGATATTCCAACTATGTCTCCATCCCAGTTATAATTTATATTTTGATATCTTCCATCTACAAGTTCTATTCTATGTTTCTCAGGGGTAATTGCTACTAATTGTGCTAGAGTCAAAGAGGGTTGAAGAATAGAAGATGTAAGCTGATATAATAAATATCCTTTTATTTTTGAATGTGCTAAAACCAGTAATATTTTCATATTTAGATATTGTATATAATATCTGTTTATATTGTCTTTTGGTAAAATTAAAATTCTAAATATTTCATCTTGGAAATTTTGTATAAAAATTATTAGCCGTTGTATATAAACTAAGTCTTAAACTATATTTCAAATTCTTTAAAATTCTTTTTACATTATTTGATATTTTGTACCATTCTCTATGGGCATTTATTGAATTATTTAAAAGTTCTTCAGGTGTCATATTTTTTGGTTGAAAAACTACATTTCCAAGATTATATTTATCCCAATCTTTTGTAAGAATTCTTCCCTCTCTCTCAAAACGATCATATAAAGGTGTTCCAGGTAGCGGTGTAAGAATAAACGGAAGTGGAGCATCTATTTCACATTTTTCTATCAAATCTGTTGTTTTATCAAAAACATCAATAGTATCATAGTCAAATCCAAAAACAAAAAATCCTATTATACTCATCCCATACTCATGGATTTTTTTTACATGTTTACAATATACCTCAACTTTATTTGTTTTTTTACCTGCGCTTTTTAATGATTGTGGTGAAACAGATTCAAATCCAATCATCCAACTTGTACATCCTGCTTCACTGGCTATCTTTAATAATTCTTCATCTTTACCTAAAACGTTTATGTTTCCATAAGATACAAAATTTTTATTTAAATCTTTTATTGAACTAAAAAGTTCTTTTGTATAATTTGGATCAATAGTAAGAGAATCATCATAAAAAGCAAATGATTTATTTTGAAATAGTTTAATTTCTTTAACAACAGTCTCAATTGGTCTTTTTCTAAATAAATGTCTGAATTTCATATTAGAAATTGAACAAAACTCACATCTATTAGGGCATCCTCTTGTTGCTTGGATTACTAGACCTGTATTTTTTCCATTAATTTGTCTTTGTATTGGGATAGAGTTAGGATGTACAGGATGTTCTAATTCATAGATTTCTTTAGGTTTTTTATGTTCCATATCTCTAAGTAACTGTGGCCATGTATCCTCAGATTCACCTATAAAAACTGCATCTGCATGTTGTTTTGCTTCATTTGGTAATGCTGTTGGATGATAACCACCTAATGCAACAAAAGATCCGTTTTTTCTAAATTCATCTGCTATTTTATAGGATAAATTTGCACTTGCTGTGGTAACTGTGATTCCTACGATATCATATTTTTTAGTAAAGTCTATTGAGTGATTATCCCCTTCAATTAACTCAACATCATGTTTTTCTGGAGTTAAAGCGGCTAATATTGGGAATGTTAAAGATTTTGTAAAAGGTATTAACTTTGGTCCTATCTTGTATAGTAGACTTTTTTCCATATCAAATTCTTTATATATTGGGCTATGAATTTTTGGCCATATAAAGAGTATTTTCATTTATAACTCCTTTATTTGTCCCATCTTTGGCTAGGCAGGATAATATAATTATTTACTTATAAATCAATTTTGGAATAATAAAAAAAGTAATAATGTTCTAGAAAAGTAATAAAAAATATTTTGTTAATTAATAATCTAAACCGATTATCATTTATAAAAAAAAAAGGAAAAAAGATTTTAAAATTTATTCTTCCCCTTCATTTGTTGGTTCATATGGGTTGAAAGCTGGATCTCCATAAAGAGTGAATTCAAAGTATGTAGTATGTTTTTCCTCTTTATGAGGACCATATACATCAGGTGCATTACCACCACTAAGTGGTGGCGTCCACCATAATTGCCAATCGATATCTTCTGGGAGATATATATTTTTTGCACATCTAAATGCTTCACCAACACTACAGTTCTTTTCGTCTAGAAAACCAGTTGTATCTTCAAAGAGTTTGAAACCAAAGTGAAGATCAGGGAAAATTCCTCGTTCTGCTTTCTTTTCCCATTCTTTACGTGCCTTCCAAACCGAAAATGGATTATCAGTCATTTTGGATTTTCCAGGTAAATATCCTCCAGGAATATTTGAACCAGTAGTTGAAGCAACTAATGTACCTAAACCTGCGTGAAGTAGTGCCATAGTTACACTTTGTCTAGGATAAACACCATCTATCTTACCACATGTACAACTATCTAAAAACATAAATGAAGGTCCCAAATCCAAGCCGGTAACTGTAGTTGGAGTATAACTAATCTCAAGACCCGCTCCCGGCCCAATCCATCCTCCAAATAATGGAGTCACTCTACGAATTATTTTTTCTATTATTTTTCCAAAACCAGCTGAAACAAGATCTGGACCGGCCATTCCGAAGATTCCGATGGCCCCATGGGCATTTGCAAAAATATAGTTACTCTGTTCCATGTATTCTCCACCATGGACAACATGTTTTCCAACCAAATCTCGAACCTGTGATTTTTTGAAAAGTAGTTTATATACAATATTTTGATTTTTATATTCATTTAATTCTGCATCAGTTAAACCTTCAACCATAGCATGACTCGCCAAGGCAAAATTTACATCAAATCCATATTCTTCAGCATTATTTTTAAGTCTTCTACCACTCAATTCAGTAGCACCAGTTTCATGTTTCCATGGACCATTTGAATCCGCAAAACTAACAAGAAATCCTAAGGGAGTCATACCAACGATTTTTTCAAATATTGTAAGTATTTTTGTATATTTTTCTAGAGTATATGGAAGCCATGGCTTTTGATGATCGACCCCATCGCCACAAAGTACGCCAAAGTTATCTTTCCATTCTTCAAGATTTTCAATAATTTCACTGTAAAAAACGCTTCTTAGAATCAATGCATTTGCATCTTGAGCATCCCAACCTGCTATTCTACCTATTGCATTTTCCATTTGAGGTAAATCAGTATATAAATCTTTAGCCATAGGAGACCAGTCATATTTCACAGGATCGATGTTGCCATATATTACATCACTAGGTGTGCCTCCACCACCCATTCCATATGCAGTATCATCTGTGCCATCGCCATCTATGTCACCAAAAGGTTCTAAGATATTTTGATAAATATATTGAGGTAATCCAGTTGGTCCACCAACTATAGCAATACTAAATTCTTTTTTATCATAATAATCATGTAAATATTTGATATCTTTGGTATAGGTTTTTTCATCCAGTTCAATTCCAGCAATTTTTGCTAAAATATTGTTTAATGGTTTATGAACATTATCATATATATGTCTATTAGAAAATTCTGTCAATTTAGGATTATATCTAGGCATAAAATAACCTGGTAAGGATTTACCATTATCATCTCTTATATCATCGTTTGCTGTAAAGGCAAATTCTGGTTTTCCAAATACTAAACCTTGATGACAAGCCGCTAGATATGGAGCATTAGAAGAAATTCCTTTCATCAAAGAATAAACTGGAGACTCAAGTTTGTTAACAGTTACATGAACTGGAAGTTTTATTTTTGCCTCAATTTGGTATGTAACACCCTCTCTTCCATAAACAACTCCTTCATGATACAGTTCATAACCAATAATATTTCCTTTATCATCTCTTTTTGGTATTGCTCCTCCACCATCAATTGCTTCTTTTTGTCGAAGTCCTTGATGAATATCATCTAACTTTGCACCGATTTTAAAGCTTGGGGCTGCATTTCCATCTGTTTCTGACTCTACTGTGATTAAAGCATATTTGTATCCATTAGGAATAGTAAATGTCCAATCAGATGATTTTGAATCGAAATATAAATCTTCAGAATCTAAAATTTTAGGTGGAAATGCATCAACAGGATTTGTTAAAGCAATATAATCAATCTCTTGCATTCTTTCATGAAGTAACTCTAATCCAAAATCAAATATTTCTTCAACAGTTTCTAGTCTAATATAATTGCCATATTCTTCTATGTTTTCTCCGCATATTATTGTGAATTTTACTTTAAGGTCGTTTAAAACAGTTATAACATCTTGATCAATTTCATTAGTAACAATTATTGGAATTCCAAGATAAGAAGCAATTGGTGTTGCTACAACTCCTAAATTATAACCACATTGATTTTCTTCCATTAAGAGTACAGCATCGCTACATTTCCAATATTTATTTGCTAAATATATTGAGAAATTCTTTGCAGATAAATCCGATATTTCATTATTTGTAAAATAACCCAATTGATCTCCCACTTTAATAACTGCATCTGAAGGATCCTCTGGATCCATAACATACATTGGAATCAAATAACGTGAAAATTCTTTATCATAATTCACAGCTAACGGAGTTGCAATTAGTGAATAAAAAGGACATTCATCAGATATTGCAATCGCATCTGGTACCATCGAATATTCACTTGAAGCACTAAAAAGATCTTCTACACTTGCTGCTGACGCATTAGGTTCTTCTTCAACCCAATAATATATGCCTAAACCTGCTAAAATTAAAACAATAGCTCCGGCTATGGCGATAATTTTATCATATTTTTTCATTTTTTATCCCCCATTTTAAATAATTTTGTGTATTTTATTATTATTAGTATATTTCTATCTTTCTATATAATGTTTTCTATTTATATGCAAATTATTTGAAATATTTAATTTTTTCATAAAAATTTATTATTTGAAATTAAAAATAGTGAAATTATTATTCAATAACTATAAAAGGTATATAGCTAATTACCATGAAAGGAGTGCAATATTATGGCAGAAGAAGATATATCAAAACAACTGCAGGATCAGATAGGTCGTTTACAACAAATGAGAAACCAAATGCAAATGATTATTCAACAAAGACAACAAGTTGAATTAAGATTAAAAGACGTTGAAGACGCATTAGAAGAATTAGACAAAACTGACTCAAATAGTCCAATATACAAAAGCATTGGTTCTCTACTAATAAAAACAAAAGGGAAAAGTGAAATCGTAAAAGAGCTTAAATCAAACAAAGATTCATTAGAGTTGAGGAAAAAGACTTTAGAACAACAGGAAGGGAGAACTAAGGAAAAATTAAATGAGCTCCAAAGCAAAGTCCAAAATTCTTTGAGTATGTCAAATGACTCTAATTAAAGTCTTAGGTTATTGTGAATTAAATGGTTAAAAAAAGATACCACTCAGTTTATAGTGATTTTAAATCTAGTTTTTTTTGCAAATTTTTTATATATTCGGGGGGTTTTTTAATATTAATTTTTGTTTTTTTAAGTTTGGTATCTTTGTTTTTAACTGCAGAAAATACTGGATTTTTGAGAGATTTATATAATTTTTCAAAAACTTCATACCCTGAATCAATACTTGCTTTTTCAATAATATTTATTGCTATTGGAATAATTTTATATTTTTTCAGATGCCAATTTGCAAAGCTGGCAAAAATTGCAGAAGAAATTGAAAACGATGAAATTGAAAAATAATATTATTTACCAAATCTTCTTTTTCTTTGTTGATAGGTCATAATTGCATGTAAAAAATCTCTTTTTTGAAAAGCCGGCCAATAAACATCAGAAAAATATAATTCCGAATAGGCAAGTTGCCATAAAAGAAAGTTGGAAATTCTTTCCTCACCTGATGTTCTAAGTATTAAATCTGGATCTGGAAGTCCATTTGTATATAAATATTTTGAAACAATTTCTTCTCTTATATCCTCAATATCCAAATTTCCTTTTTTTACATCTCCAGCAATTCTTTGTATTGCCTGAATTAGTTCTTCTCTCCCACCATATGCCAGTGCGATATTGAAGGAATAATTATCATAATCTTTTGTTTCATTTATAACATATTGAGCTGATTTTGAAATATGAGTAGGTAATGAATTTAAATGCCCTAAAACTCTAATTTTTACTTTGTTTTTATGTATTCGTGAGTCTTTTGAGGCTTTTTCAAGTTCTTTTTTACATAAATCCATTAAGGTTTTTACCTCATCAATATCTCTATCAAAATTTTCTGTTGAAAAAGCAAAAACTGTTAAGTTTTTGATTTTTAATTCGAAACACCATTCTAATACTTCTTCAAGTTTATCTCTTCCAAAAAAATGCCCAGCTTTTGGAGTATAACCCAATTCTTTTGCAAAGCGTCTATTACCATCCATAATTATTGCAACATGTTCAGGTTTTGGACTTTTTTTGATTTGTTCGATTAGCTTGAAATCTCTAAATCTATCAAGTTTTTTTGTAATTGAAACATAAGGCGCAGATCTATAGATCATAGTACTAATTTTTCTAAAAACATTGCTATGAATTGCATAATCTTCTAATTTTTCTATTTGTTTTCCAGCAAGGGACTTCAATGAGGATTTTTTTGATGAAATAATACAAGCCTCCGAATTTTAAAATATTTTTCACATTTAAATATGTTTATACAAAGTAAATATCTAACAATATAGAAAAAATTTTTGAATTTAATATTATATAAATAAAAAAAAAATTATTTTTTATTATCTTTTACAAATTTTTTTATTGCATCTAAATTGTCAAGAATCAATTCTGCTTTTCTAATTCCAAATCTAAAAGGATAAGCATCATTTTCATCCCTTTTTAAAATAATTACCGGGTTTCCATTATAATTATCAATCTCTACTGGCATAATTACTACTCTCCATTATTAGGTAGCACTTACTTATTAAAAATTGTTTTCATTTATTAATATTTTTTCTTTAAGCTACAAAAGCCAAAGTATTTATATAACAAAAAGATTTTCCGAGTCCTTATATTTATCTAAGGTGATAAACTGGGCAACATAAGACAAACATTCATAAAAAATATTGCAATAGACCTAACTAAAAGATATCCTGATCAGTTTAAGCATGATGATTTTCAGCATAATAAACAAAAAGTTGCAGAATTATGTGAGGTTAGTAGTAAATTATTAAGAAATCGTATTGCTGGATATTTAACCAGATATTTAGCTTCTAAACATAAGGGAAAAGTTAGTCCACCAAATTATGAGTAATAACCCAAAATTTATTTTTAGGGAGGCGAATTTAACATTGGGTGAAGTTATAAATAAAATTGAACAAGCTATATCTGAGTTAAAAAAAGGCAGATTTATTTTAATATTCGATGACGACAGTAGAGAAGGAGAAACAGACCTTGTTATGGCTTCAGAATTTGTTAATCCTAAATCAATAAAAATAATGAGAAAAGATGGTGGTGGCCTTATTTTTCTTATGATCTCAAAAGAAGTTGCAAATAAATTAAAACTGCCATTTTTAGCTGATTTATACTCTGATATTAATGGAAAATATCCAATTTTAAAAGAACTTGTTCCCAATGATATACCTTATGATACAAAATCCTCATTTTCTCTTTATATAAATCATAGAGAGACATTTACAGGAATTACAGACATAGATAGAAGTCTAACTATGACAAGATTTGCCAAACTTATTAAAAAAACACAGAAAATGAATGATATGCAAGCAATAAAGATTTTTGGAAAAGAATTCAGATCTCCGGGTCATATACCAATATGCATTGCTTCAAAAAATCTACTTAATGAACGAAAGGGTCATACCGAACTAGTGATATCTATTACTAAAATGGCAAACCTTACCCCAGCAGGTAGCGGCTGTGAGATGATGGGCGACAACGGCAAGGCATTATCCAAAAATAAGGCAATTGAATATGCAAAAAAGCACAATCTAGTTTTTTTAGAAGGAAAAGACATAATTGAAGCGTGGAAAAAATGGTCACAGTAATGGCAACTGGAACATTTGATCTTTTACATCTTGGACATATATATTACTTAAAAGAAGCTTCAAAACTTGGAGATAAACTAGTAGTTGTTGTTGCAACAGATTCTACAGTAAGAAGATTAAAACATGAACCCATAAATCCACAAGACATAAGACTCTCAATTATCAAGGAACTTAAGGTTGTTGATGAAACATATCTAGGTCATGAAGACGACATGTATGAAATTGTAAAAGAGATTAAACCAGACATTATTGCATTAGGTTTTGATCAGATACATGACGAAGTTAAATTGAAAGCTGATTTAAAAAAACGAAATATAAAAGTAGAGGTAATAAGACTTTCTGAATTAAAAGAAGGAAGTGATCTTGAAGGTACCCGAAAAATTATTGGCAAAATTATTTCAGCATATGAATTTCAAAAGAGTATGGAGAAAATAGAAGGAAAATGAAAAAAATTGGTATTGCAGACACAACTTTTGCCAGATTTGATATGGGTAAAGCTGCAATAGATGAGCTCAAATCAAATAGATCGGGATTTAAAATAATAAGATACACTGTACCAGGTATCAAAGATTTGCCTGTTGCATGTAAAAAACTCTTTGAGGAAAATAATTGTGATATAGTAATGGCGCTTGGTATGCCTGGTCCAGAGCCTATTGATAAACAATGTGCCCACGAGGCAAGTACTGCATTAATCCAAACACAACTTATGTGTAATAAACATATTCTTGAAGTCTTTGTTTATGAAGACGAGGCTAAAAACATAAAAGAACTTGCCTGGCTTGCTGAACAAAGATCAAGAGAACATGCAATAAATGTTTTAGACTTATTATTTAAGCCTGAAAATCTTGTAAAAAAAGCAGGAAAAGGTCTGCGGGAAGGTTTTCAAGATGCAGGTTCAATAGAAGAATAAGGAGGAAAAATATGGTAGAAAAAATGAAAATTGGAGCTGTCGTAGCAGAATTCAATTATGATATAACAATGATGATGTTAGAACGAGCCAAAGAGCATGCCCAGTTTCTTGGAGCAGAAATAACACAAGTTGTAAAGGTTCCAGGAGTTTTTGATATGGGACTTCCTATAAAAAAACTACTTGAAAGAAAGGATATTAATGCAGTGGTAGCACTTGGTGCAGTAATTGAAGGTGAAACAGAACACGATGACATTGTAATTCAGCATGCAACAAGAAAGATAGCAGATCTATCCATTGAATTTGGCAAACCAGTAGGTCTTGGTATTTCTGGACCCGGGATGAGCCGTCTTCAAGCTCAAGATAGAATTGATAGGGCAAAAGCAGCAGTTGAAGCAGTAGTAAAAATATATAGAAGATTAAGGCTTTAAAAAAAAAATTATTCTTTTTCTTTATCTATCATCTTAAAAATAGAAGGAAGATGAATAGTATAAGAACCATCCTTCTGAATGATTATTGGTTCTTCTTCTAAAAGACCTTTTATATCAATTTTATATTTACCAGGTTTTTCGATATCAATAGTCTCAGGATCCTCTGATTCTTGAATTTCTGATTTTATTTTTTTAATTGTTTCATCTCTATAATCATCATCAGTTATAATGTCAATATCTTTAATGTTCTCTTCGGATTCCGTTTCTTTTTCTTTCATTTGTTTTTTCATTGCTTTTTTGATGTCTTTTGGTTTTATGTTCTTCCATTTACCAGATTGATCGATAACATTTTCACCCTGTTCACCAATGAGGTCCATAATCGCTGAGTTGATATCTTTTCCTACTTTTTCAGTAATTACATTTCTTTGTTTTTCATCTAATGGTTCTTTAGTAAAAAAGAAACGATTTCCTCCACAATCTGGACAGCCCTTAAGTAGGTCTGAAGAGCCCTCTTCGAATACATGACCACATTTAAGGCATTGATGAGGCATTATTATTTAGCTCCTCGACCTGGGATTATTTTTGTTTGAATCATATTACTATCCTTTTTTACCATATGTAACATATCTGCAGGCCCTATTAGAGTTAAACGAGGTTTTTTTATAATTCCAAATAACTTTTGAAAAAAAGATGCCCTATCCTCCCCATAACCTTCCATTTCAACGCCAATAAAGGTATCCTGCTCAATTTCTCTCATTGTATCTTCTATTAAATGGGTTTGTTCAATAGGAGTTAAACCATGTTCTAAAACAAGAATCTTACCTTTTTTAACTTCTCTTAATATAAATTTTAACTTTTCTTCTGATGATAATTGTTGAAGTTTATTACGAGATACCAAATTAAAAGAAATTCCACTGTCCTTTTTTTTCATTTTAATGTCTCCCTTTTTTTCGTTTTCGTCTCTTAAAATGAGAAACCATTGTAGAGTATAAATTGTCTGAATTATAACCAGTAAGAGCACTTATTGGAACAACTGGATGTTGTGGAAATGCTGATTTTAAAGTAGCAGGACTTGAATCTTCCATATCTATTTTATTTGCAGCAATTAATACAGGAAGATTTCTTGCCTCAAGGTTTCCAAGTATTGTAACATTAACCTGAGTAAAAGGGTCTTGAGTTGAATCCATGACGAGTAAAACGCCATCAATTCCTTCAAGCCATTTTATTGCCTCAATAACACCCTCGGTTGCCTCTTTTGCCCTTCTTTTTGACTCATCTTTACTTAAACCATAAGTATTCATAAACTCCTTAAAATCGACTTTTGTGGATATTCCAGGAGTATCAACAATATCCATAAAAAGTGATGAATTACCGTTATCTACTTTTACATTCTTTTTCCATTTAGCCCTTCTTGTTTCATGAGGAACCTCTGAAACACTACCCATAATATCTCCGGTCCAATCTCTTAAAATTCGATTTGCTAATGTTGTTTTTCCAACATTTGGAGGACCATAAATTCCAATTTTTGCATGTTTTTTCCCAAAAATTTTCTGTAGAATAGCAGAAAGACTACCTTTACTAAATAAACCCATCCGATTTTTCCTCCTAGTAACTAGACAGAGTGCTACTAATATGTATAATTAAACTACTTTATTAGTTTAGTGGTTAAATAGCTTGTAAGAATATTATTTAAAGATGTTAATTAAATAAGAAAAAAAAATAATTATTGAAGGAAAACAGTAATAATATGAAAATCCTTAAATATTAACAACCTCATTCTTAATCCTCAAATAAAATTTGGGAGGCATGATTATTATGGATAAAGAAAATAAAACCTTTGGAAATTTAGAACATATTGATTCTTTAAAAGAAAAATTACTATCTGTTTCAAATGAAATAGATTCAATTAAAACTTCATTTTCAAAAAGTGCAGATGATTTATCAAAAATTCAAAGCATGTTAAAAGTCGAGAACTTAGATGAAATAGGTGGGATGTTAGAAAAGTTTGAAAATAGAATTTCCGAAGTAGAAAAAAAGAGAACAGAAGCCGCTGATGGAGCTAAAAAATATAGAGAAGAATTGGAAAAGGAAAAAGAACGCCTCATCAAATTATGGGATGCTTACAAAAATCAAGAAGAAGAACTTTCAACAACTGAGAAAAGAGTTGCCGAATTTGAAGATAGAATGAAACAAGCTGAATCGTCAAAAAAGCAATTAGAAGAAGATCTTACAGCTAGAATTAACACACTAACCCAAAAATTACAGGAAAACGAGGAAAATATAAAGAATTTTGATGAATACAAACAAAGATGTGAAGAGTTTGATAATATCCATAATCAATTAGAACAAGATGTACATAATTTAAAAGAAGAAAATTCAGTTAAAGACGAAACAATAAACGAATTAAATGAAAAAATCGATAAGTTAAAAGAACTGGAAAATTACGCAGAATACAAAGAAAAATATGAAGGAATGGCTGCAGAATATGAAAAAGAAAAAGAAAGACTTACAAAACTATATCAACTATATGAACAAACTGAAACTGAAGCAAAAAAACTAAGAGAACAATGTAATAAATGGCAGGATTGGTATGAATCAAACAAAGAGGTATTTAATAAATTATTTTCAAACGCGCCTCCCGTCGAAGAAATAACTATTGAACCAATTGAAACTTTTGAAGAACCAAATGAAGATAAAAAACCCAAAAAGACAAAAAAACCCAAAAGGAAATTTAGAATTAAAAAATAAAGGAAATCTCATATTTTCTTTAATTATTCTAATTTTATTTTACTAATACCATTTTCATCTTCATTAACATTAATTATATTTTCAACATAATTTTTAATATCATCGATATGGGTAATTAAAAAAATCTGTCTGAACTTAGACGATAAACTATTGAGCGCTTTCATTATATTTTGTCGCCTATTTATATCCTGCGACCCAAAAATTTCATCAAGAATTATAAAGTTAAAAGCACCGCCTGATCGCTCAGTAATAACCTCTGAAATTGCTAGGCGCAAACAAAGATTGGCTAAATCTTCTTCACCACCAGAAAAACGCTCTATTTGAAAAGCTTCATTATCATCATAAACCATTAGACTATAATTTTCATCAAGTTCAATTTCTCTATATTTACCATCAGTAAGACGTTCAAAAAAATCTGAAGAATAAGATGACAAAGTTGGTCTAATCCTAGAAATTAGATGTATTCTAAATGAGCTCATAATATCAGTAAGTATTGTTAAATAATGAATGGTCTTTTTTTCTTGTTTAATCTTATTTTTAAAATCTTCAAGTTGGCCAATTTTATCATTTAAATTCTTAATTTCTTGAGAGATTAGTTTTTTTTCACTTTCTTTTCTTTCCAAATCAATATTTAATTTTGAAAAATTATCCTTTTTTTCATTTAAAATGCTCAAATAAGATTGGTAATTCTTATAAATAATATCAATCTGTTTTTTTACATTTTCAAACTCTTTTACGTTAAAAGGAATTTCCCCAATTTTTTTTATTTTGGAATTTTTAAAATCTATATCTGTTTTTTCCTGATTTAATTCTCTTAAAATATTATTAATTGTTGTATTGATTTTTTCTTTTTCTCTATATTGAATTTCATAATAATTCTTCTTTTTCTCAAGAGCTTTTTGCCTACGGATCAAACCATCATAATTTTCTTTTTCTTTTTTTATCTCATTATCAAAAGAAGAGATATCTACTTCAAATTTTTTTATTTGATCTTTGAACTTATTAATAAGGACATGATATTGATCAGAAAGTACTCTTTCACAAGTTGGACATTCTGCACTGGAACCCAATTTTTTTATTTTTTTACTTTTTAATTCTATATCTTCAATATCTTTTACAATTCGTTCTTTCAAAGTTTTTTTCTTTTCAATAATTTTAATGATTTTTTCCAAAACAATTTTATTTTCATTAAATTGTTTTTCAGTAAATTTTATATCTTTTTCAAGGTCCTTAAATTCTTTTAATTTTTTCTTTTCTTTATCAATTATTTTTTGTCTTTCATTAATTTTTTCATTTAGTTTTTTAACTTCTTCTTTTAATCTTTTTTTATCTTCAAAAATATCTTTTTTATCAGTTAGTTTTTCTTTTTTAATCTTTATTTTTTCATATTCTTTTTTATAATTATTAAATTTTTTTTCAATATTTTCTATTTCTTTTTTACTACTATCAATTTTTTTTCTAAAGTCTTTTAAAACCTTATCATACTCAATTTTTTGCTTTTTAAAAACCTCTAGTTTATCTTTTAATTTTAATATTTTTTCTTTTCCATTCTCATCAATTAGTTCATCATTAATTTTTTCAATAAAAGAATCTTTTTCTTTTTTATCAGATTTAATTTCTTTTATAACATCATCAAGAGAGTCTATCCCCAGCATTTTTAAAATTAATGGTCTTCTTTCACTTGCGTTCATTGATGAAAGAACGTTTAATTCCTTTTGTTTTGCAAAAATTGATGTGAAAAAAGATTTAAAATCCATACCAAGTTTCTTTTGAACAAACTTGCTAACAGTTTCTGCACCAGTTGCAGCAATTTTACCATTCACTGTGGCTGTTGCAGAAGTTGATAGATATTTACCTGACATCTCTCTAAAAATTCTATAATTTTCTTCTTCAAAAACAAATTCTAAAACTACTAAGCATGAATCAGTTGGTTTTGAACTTTGAAGTTTAATCTGATCTGCAGAGGTTCTTGCAGCAACAGAGCCATATAAAACCCAGGCAATTGCTTCAAAAATTGTTGACTTTCCCACTCCATTTAAACCAACTATACCTGTTACACCGTCAGGAAATTCAATTGTTACATCTTTGAATTTTCTAAAATTTTTAAGTGATAAATTTTTAATAATCATTTGCCTTCGTCTCTTGCCTGAATTTTTTCAATATAACCAATCCCTAGGTCCAAAATGGTTTCTTTTTCTTCAATATTTTGAGTATCTAAAAATTGTTTGAATTCGTTAGTAAGAGCATCTAATTTCGAAGAAGAAGTCGATTTTATTTTTTCTAAATCAGAAACATTTGCTTTTATCTCGAAATGAACAGCCTTATTGCTTACTTTTTTAATTTCTTCAAAATCAAGACTTCGAAAAATATTATTTGGTATTCCATCTAAAGTAATTCTAAATATTTTTTCTTTTGGTTTAATATCTTTAATTGTCTCTTTGATTTTTATCATTACTTCATTAAGTTTTAAATTTGAACATTTTATTGCTATTGAATCAGTCATTGGCCTATTTTTTATCTCAATAAATTTTTGTTTAAAAGAACCTTCAGAAAGTTCGATTTCAATAAAGCCTTTTTTATCTGCTGCTTCAGAAAATGACAACCTTTCAGTTGAACCTGAGTAAAATACATTTTTTGAAAGTTTTGTATATTTATGAAAATGCCCCAGAGCTATATAATCAAAATTATTTTTTATAACTTCAGATGGAATTATTAGCTCATTAAACTCATTCATAGAAAAAACTTTAATTCCTGAAACCGCACCATGAGTTAACAATATATTATAATCAAAATCAGAGCTGGGTTTTATTTTTTTTAATTCTTCATTGAATTTAGTTTTTAATTCACATTGAGGAAGTGCATGAATCAAGACTTTTTCTTTCTTTATTTCAAATGATAATTTCTCATATTTTGCATTATAAATTGGATAAACATTTTCCATATGGTCAAAAATGCTAAAAATATGGCCAGTTTCCTTTAATTTTGGATGTTCATGATTTCCCGCAATTACAATAAAAGGAATATGTTCTTTTGAAAGAAGATCTATTTGTTTAATTGCACATTTCAATGCTCTATTATTTGGTCTTACTGAATCAAAAAGGTCTCCTGCATGTAAAATAAGATCTGCTTTTGATTTTATTGAATATTCGATAAATTGCTCAAAAGCATTATAAATATCAATTTCACGTAGATTTATTCCATCCTCTGTAGTTTTCCTATAGGCAGAATAGCCAAGATGTGTATCAGAAACATGTAATATCTTCATTTAATCATTTGATTTTTAACTTTTTTGAAATAATGTCACAAACAATTGTTACAATATCAATTGTTGGAGCAACTGCAGGTGAATAAGCCGTTTCAAGTTTTTTGAAATCTTCAATAGTCATCTCAGCAAGTATTGCTGTTGCAAACGAATTTATTCTTTGAGCAGCATTATTACCAACAGCTTGTGCTGATATTATCTTACCGGATTTTTTATCTGCAATTACTTTCAAAGATATAGGTTTGCCACCTGGAAAATATGGTGGAAGAGAAAAGCCTTTAAAAGTTGCTGTAACAATTTTATCAGAAATTAAAAAATCCATTGTTGGTCCAACTCCTGCGATTTCTAATCCAAAAAATTTTGAAGTTCTAGTTTGTAAAACCCCCTTTGGCATTAAGTAATTTCCACCTGAAGCATTTATTCCTGCAGTAATTGCTTGTCTAACAGCAATACTTCCTAGACCAATCTGCACAGGTCTTTTTGTAACAAAATCTAAAAACTCTGTACAATCACCAACTGCGTAGATATTCTTTATATTTGTTTCACATTTTTCATTAACAATTATACCACCAGTTTTGCCAATTTTACAACCAATATTTTTTGCTAATGAAACTTCTGGTCTACATCCCACAGCAAGAATTAAAAAATCAGTAATAATTTTTTGTTCAATATTTGTTTTATTATTTTTTATCAATAATTGATTTATTTTTCCATTTTTAGTCTCAATTTTTGTTACAGTTGAATTTAAAATTATATCAATTTTCTCTGAAATTTTATTATAAATTATTTTTGACATATCTTCATCAAAAGTTGTTAAAAGAATTTGAGGTAGTGCCTCCACCACTTTTACGTTAATGCCTATTTTATTTAAATTATCAGCAATTTCAAGGCCTATAAAACCTGCTCCAATTACAACTGCACGCTTCCCTTTTTTAACTGAATTTTGTATCTTTTTTATATCATCAATAGTTCTAATTGAAAAAACTCCATCTATCAGTTTATCTTTTAAAAAAATATTTTTTATTGGTGGAATGAAAGGTTTTGAGCCAGTTGAAATTATTAATAAGTCATAGGATTCTTCAATTATCTCATCATCTTTTTTAGCAATAACCTTTTTTTTATTTACATCAATTTTATCTACTAGTGTATTGGTTGATAAAGTGATACCTGCTTTTTTAAACCATTCTTCGGAAAACTCAAATAAATCAGATAACTTGGGTATCACACCTGATAAAACATAGGGGAGACCACATTTCGAATACTGAGGATACTTTCCCTTTTCTAAAATTAATATCTTTGATTTTCTATGTTGTTTTTTTGCAAATTGTGCAGCTGTTCCACCTCCTGCCCCACAACCTATTATTACAATTTTTTGTTCTTGATTCAATTAAAGCCCCCATTTTGGCTAATGAAGTTGATTTTTTAATCTTTTTGATTTTAGATACTAAGATTTAAAAAAAAGGAAACTAATAAACAATAAAGCATAAATATTATATTAAACAAAATATAAGCTATTAAGACTGAAAAATCATATTACTCCTGTATGGCGATAATATTATGAAAAAACAATCATCAAATAATTCGAAAAATTTAGAAAGATTCATTGAAGAGACAAAAAAGGATATTGAAGAAAAGATAAGAGAGATGATTACTGATAAGGAGATATTATCAATACTTGAGGGAGGTAAAAGATTAAGGTCAATCCTTGCAAATTTAACATTTAAAACATGTAAAAAAGGAAAAGATACAATAAATCACTATCAACAAGCTTTAGAAGGGGAAGTTGTAATTGAATTGGCCCATGCTGCATCTTTAGTTCATGACGATATAATTGATAATGACAAAAAACGTAGAGGAAAAACCTCTTTTCATATTAAAAATGGTGTTGCAAATGCAATTCTTACAGGGCATAAAATGCTTGTAATGGGTTTTAATATTGCTTTAAAACATGGTAAAGAATGGGCTAAGCTATACGTTAACTCATGGGATAATGTAATAAACGGAGAACTAAATGAAGTAGAAATAAATAAAAATGGTTTTTCTAAAAAAGAACTTTCATCAAAAACAAAAATCTTTGATATTTACAATAAAATAATTGATTTCAAAACAGCTGAATTATTTGCATCTGCCTGCAAAGCAGGAGCACTTGAAGCAAATATGTCAGAAGATATATTAAAAATCTTTTCAGATTATGGGAGAGAAATCGGCATTGCCTATCAACTTGCAGATGATTTAGTTGATTTAGAAAACGGGGAGATAATAGAAAGTGTAATAGTTCCATTGCTAAACAAAGTAAATAACAATTCAATTAAGATGAGCAGTATGAACAAAAGAGACATAAAAAAGAAATACAAAAAAAATAAAGATGAGATAAGAAAGTTATATCTAGAAGAGATAAACAAGCATGTTAAAACTGCTGAAAAATTATCAAGAAAAAAATCAATACCTGTTTCTTCTTATAAAAAATTATTAGAGGAATTTCCAAGGTTTATTATCAACGAGATGTTAAAAAAAATAGATATTGCAATTTAAAAAAATAAATCTATTTTAAGAGTCGTTTTATTGGAAAAACAAATAAAATTATTGAAATAATTAGGAGAGTTATTGAAACAATAAAAAGACTATTTTCATTTTTATTTCTTTCTTGATCAAAATTAAAATGATTAACTGATTTACCTAAAATAAGCATATTACTATATTCATATGAATTTTGTAGGATATTAAATCCTTCTTCATATTTACCTTGTTTTATTAAATTATCAGCTTTGTCATACTGCTCTTTTATGTTTTTAATATTTTTACCAATTGATACTGCTGCATCAATTCTTGTTTTTGAAATATCCAATGCAATTTGGCAAATTCTATTTTTTATCAAGCTAACATTTGACAAATCAGAAATATTTTTAACGATATTTTCCATATTTTTTAAAGATTCTGAATAATTATTTTTCCAAATATTATCAATAATATTCATTACAAATCTTTTCTGATCATGATTTTTTATAGAGTTTATATCATTCCAAATCTGCTCTGTGATATAGGCCTGTTTTTGCATTCCCATATCGATTATTGTAAGAAATGAAGAGACATTACCATCTTTAGATAAAAGTTCTTTTGAAACATCCTCTGCAATACCTATTTCATATAGAAAAACATCTTCAGTCTTTTCAAAACTACTGTTTAGCAAACCATGTCCATAAGAATTCAATAAACTAAAACAAAGTTCTGCTGCTTTTCCAGTTTTGTAAGGTTCATAAATATCATTATTACAAATATGAAAAGGAATAAAAATAGAAGAACAAGCATGATTTGGGGAAAACCATCCACCACTTATTGTCTCATAATTTTCTTTTGGAATTTTGTAGATTGCTACTGCTTCATAATCATCAGTTTCCTGACACATTGGTCTCAAGCCCTCTAAATCTTCCTTGTGAAGACGTGCCCAACTAATCATATCTTTTACATTTATATGACCATATCTTGGTTTGATATATTCAAGCATTTTTTCTTCCCATGCTTTGTAAATATAGCATACTCTAAGTTTTGCTTTTTTGTTTATAATCTCTTTTAGTTCTACACTATAGTATCCTACGGTTTTTCTTTCTCCAGTAAAAATCTTTGTAATAGTTTGAAAATTCCCAGTTTTTAATGCATGGAGTATTCCAATTGGTTTAACTATAACATAATTTTCTCCGATTTCAACAACTTTGATACCATAAATTGAACCCAACCTTATTGCCTGTTTATTTCGAACAAATTTTTCTACAACTTTATCAAAAGACCATGCTATTGGCAAATTTTTTTGAATTTGGGATTTCCATAATAACTTTGGATAATTACTCATCACTTCGACACCGTTATTTATTTCTTTTATTTTGTATCTATATGCATCTGCCTCAATTATTACTCCTCTTTTTGGACCGACTATAAAAAGATTTTCAGAAACTCCAGGTGCATGCATTTTTTTAACTACATCTTCAGTCATTAATTTTATTGCTTCATCTTCAGTATCTGCCTTTTCACAAGCATATCTTATCCAATCAAAGTCATCCCATGCATATTTTTTTTTATTTACCCATTTTGAATTTGAATCTGCATCACCAAATGAGATACCAACATCACTAAGACACATACCTGGTTTTATAATATTAGGAATTGTGTCTCCTACTGATGTCACAGCTATATATTTATGATAATTTTTAAAATCTATAGGTTTTCCATTTTTTGGATTATGATATTTATAGTTATATCCTTGGGGGATAATATTCATAATTTGATAACCAGGTCTACTGGGATCTCGGACCTTCATTAATAGATTAAAATCTCCTTCAGTTGCATCACCACATGCAACAATATCTTTGCAAGCCCTAACTGGTATAACTGTCAAAAAATTAATAGCCAAGATAGAAAATATTAACAAAGAAATTAAAAGATTCTTCCCCATATTATGCCTAATAAAGAATCATAGTAAATATATAAAAAAGTTTTTTAGAAATTATTAATTTATTTCTTTTCTTTTTTTGTTGCCTTTTTCTTGGTAGTTTTTGTTTTAGTTTTTTTAGTTGTATTCTTTTTTGCGGTTTCTTTTTTCTTTGGTTTAGATGGCTTCTTCTTTTTCGTCTCTTTTTTAACCTCTTCTTTTTCCTTAGTTTCTTTTGTTTTCTTGGTTTTTTCTTCTTTTTTTGTTGACTTTTTCAGAGTAGGTTCTTTTTTCTTTGGTTTAGACGGTTTTTCTATCTTTGGCGTTTCTGTATCTTCTTTTTTTTCTTCAGATTCTTTCTTTTCTTGTTTTTTAGGTTTTTTATCTGCAATTTCAATTGTAGGTTGGGATATAACTTCTGTTTTGTTTATCTCAACTCTTTTTACAGGATATAAAATCTTACAGGCTTTGTATATATCGCTTCCTAATTTACCATCAATAATACTTTTTACCATCTCAGACAATGTACTCGTTTTTGCTTGGTCTAAAATTGTTTTTTTCATTGCTTCTCTGATAACTTTTCTTTGGGAATTTTGAATTCTTTTATCAGTTGTGGCAAAAGGCTTTACTCTCAAAACTGCTCCATCTCTGGTTGAAGCATCATAAACTCCATCAATTTTTGATCTTCTTCTTCTAATCATCCTTCTAAGATAATCAGAAGTTAAAGTATGTCCAATAAACTGAGTTTTTGCATTTGATTCTTCAACTTTATGTATTTTAAATAAAAGGATTATATGAGACTTTCTAAAATCATTTGTTAAATCTTGGAGTGATACACCTGTTACTCGCCCAATAAGATTATCGGGACTATCTGCTAGTGTGTCAGCTATTGTAATATTATCAAAAGATGCAGGAGCAAGTATATTGTACCAATTTTTTGCTTTCCATCGATCTTTCATTTTTCTAACAGCAGTTCTTGATCTTGCTTTTGCCATAACTATCACTTTATTACTATTATATCATATATTTAAGTAATTTTTGGGTAATGAAGTTCCTATACTTAAATTATGCTGAGGTGTACTTTTAAATATTATAAAATAAAAACGTATAAAAAAATTGTTTTAATTAAATTTTATTTTTAGATATTCACTGTAAGCAATAGTCATGCAATCATAATAACCAAATAGGTTTGATTGATTAAAACACTGTATTGCATTTTGCTGAGCTGATATAGCATTATTAAAATGAGTCAGATTATCAGCTATTAAATCTTTACCTAAGAATTTAGCATATAATTTATAGACATTTTGGGTTAAATTAAATAATAAATTTGCATCTTTTTGATTTGTATGAATTTCATTTTCTAGCCATCCGCGACGTACTCTTGGACCTAAATAAGGAAAAATTATATTTGAATTATTAGTCCAAAACCATAACAAAACACCACCCCAATTTCCTGCTCTCTCATCATCTTCAGGAAAACTTATTCTCATCACAATTTGTTTTTTTGGTTCACAAGGATTAATTCCCATTGCTGTTTCTGAAAAAACCCAACCATAATTCGGACAGTAATACTCAGAGATATAATGCATATCATATCTATAATCTTTGCCACATATTGGCATATTTGTTATAACCCTTGCAGGAACGCCATTTGCTCTAAATAGAGCCGTTCCTAGATTTGCACAACCTGTACAAACCCCTCCGTGTCTTTTCAAAGTTGATAGAGCATCTTGGTAACCATAGGTTGGACCTATCATTGAATTAAATGCTGTAAAGAAAGCTACTCTTCTTGCTAATTTTTGAAGATTGGTAGTAAAACCTCTTAAAAACTTTGCAACGAGTTTTATTCTAAAGTGATCACTTTGTATTGGTTTTGTTGGTTCAATCCAGATTTTTGTTTCTTCAGGTAAATCATCTTTTCTGGGTATTCTTACATATCTAGGGAGTTCTTTATAATCATTATTTTTAACAAGAACCCAAAAATCAATAAAAATGGTCGCGTTTTCATCTTTTTTCATAGGTTCAATGGTAAAATTAATAATTTGATTTGGATAATTTGTGTCATTTAATATTTGATAATTAATTATTTTTGCATCAGTATTTTCTCCTATTTCTAGAATAATAGGTGTTTGATATCCATAATTCAACGGAACAACATATGAGACATTAAATGAAGCCGGGGTATCTTCAAGAGCTTTTATTTCAAATTTTGTATCGCTATGAAGCAAATCAAGTTCTTGTGTATTTATTTTTTTAAAACAAATGGACTCATTTTCGTTATAATTTGAAATATCAATAGGTCTACTGACCACTGTTGATATAACAGATACCAATAAAAAAAGAAAAAACAAAAATAATGAAAAAAATTTTTTTGTAATATTATTCATATTGTTATATTTATATTTATTTACTTTATAACCTTTATAGTCCAAATTTCATAACTGTTAAAATTTTATTCATCCAGAAACATTTAAATAGTTAATATTCAATACCCACATTATTCCCACAAAGGTGAAAAATGAATTCAATAATAAAATTAGATACAAGAGGTCGTTTGGTTATTCCAAACGAATTCAGAGAAATGCTAAATCTAAAAGAAGGAGATGAAGTACTTCTTAGCTTAGATGCAAATACAGATACAATAACTATTAGTCCAATTTATGGAAAACCAACAGACCTTGTAAAAATGGAAATTGAGTTTGGGGATACTCCAGGTTGTTTGGCAAAAATCGCAAAAAAAATTGCTGACTTGAAAATTGATTTGATAATGACTGAATCAAAAAGTTTTCAAAGAGGAAAAAAAGCTAGATGGGATTTAATTGTTGATATTTCAAAATCCTCTTTTTCAATAAGTCAAATCAAACAAAAATTATTACAATCTGGTTTTTTAGAATCAATGAGTATCACAAAGATATCTCGTGATCGGCTTCATCATTAATTTATTTGAATATTTTCTAAAAATTAATTTTTTTAAGGAGAATAAAACATGTTAAAAATAGCTATACCAAACAAAGGACGGATGTTTAAACCTACATTAGAGCTTTTAAAAAATTCAGGGTTTTCACCAAAAGAATTTGATGAAAGAAAATTAAGTACTGAAACAAAATGTGGTAAAATAAAGATACTTTTTGTTAGAGCAGATGAAATTTGCGAATACGTTCAATCTAACATTGTAGATTTAGGAATAACAGGTTTTGATATAGTTATTGAAAAAAAAGCAGATGTTGAAAAGATTTTTGATTTAAATTTTGGCAATTGTAAAATGGTTCTTGCTGGACCTAAAAATAAAAAATTTGTAACTGGGTTAAAAGTTGCAACCAAATATGAAAATATTGCAAAAGAATATTTGGGAAAAAAAGGAATAAATTCAAAAATTATAAATTCTCAAGGTGCTACTGAACTAAAACCTCAACTTAATCTTGCAGATTTTATAATTGACATAACTTCAACAGGAGAAACATTAAAAGCCAATGGTTTGAAGATATATGAAGTATTATTTGAATCAAATGCAGTACTTATTGCAAATAAAAAAAGTTTAAAAGAAAAATCAACAGAAATTTTGGATATAAAAATTGCAATACAAAGCGTTATTTTAGCTGAAAATAAAAGTTATTTGATTTTTAATTTATCAAAAAAAACACTTGACAAAATAATCAATCAAATCCCATGCATGAGAGCACCAACCATTGTAAAAACTGGTGATAAAAACGTTGTCTCAGTACAAACAGTTGTTCCAACAAATGATATTTCAACAACTATTAACAAGTTAAAAAAATTAGGTTCCACAGATGTTTTAGTTTTAGATATTAAAAGGGTTATAATTTGAAGGTGAATGATATGTTGAAGATCTTTGATTTAGAAGAAATGTCACAAGAAAACTTGGATTTTTTAATTAAGAGATCTACAGTTGATATTGAAAGTGTAAAAGGAAAGGTAAAATCTATAATTAATGGAGTAAAAAATTATGGAGATCACGGAATAAAAAAATATACTGAAGAATTTGATAAAGTTAAATTGAACTCTTTTAAAGTAACCCGAGAAGAAATTGATGATGCATGGGATAATACAAACGGAAAACTAGTAAACCAAATGCGAAAACAGATTGAATATTCAAAAAAATTTCATGAAAAACAATTAAGAAAAGAGTTGAAAATTGAAATTGAAAAAGGAATTATTTTAGGAGAAAGATACACTCCAATAGAATCAGTCGGATTATATGTTCCTGGAGGAAAAGCAGCTTATCCAACTGTACTACAAATTCTTGCAGTACCTGCAATAATTGCAAATGTTCCAAGGATTGTTATTTGCACTCCTCCAAATAAAGATGGAAAAATTTCTGATTCAGTTCTAGTAGTTGCAGACATTTTAGGAATTAAAGAAATATTTAAAATAGGGGGAGTTCAAGCAATTGCTGCTCTTGCAATTGGTACTGAAACAATTGAGCCAGTAAAAAAAGTTGTTGGACCTGGAAATATCTATGTTAATTGCGCAAAAATCATGCTCTATGGTAAAATTGATATTGATATGCCTGCGGGACCAAGTGAAGTTTTAATTGTTTCTGATTCATCTGCAAATCCAACTTTTGTTGCAGCTGATATTCTTGCTAGATGCGAGCATGATGAAAACGCATCTGCGATTCTTATAACAGATTCAAAATATTTTGCAATATCCGTAAATAGAGAAATAAAAAAACAATTCAATAATTTGAAAAGAAAAGAAATTATTAAAAAATCACTAACAAAATATTCTGCAATACTTGTTTCATCTAAACTGGAAGAAATAATAAATTTTGCTAATGAATATGCCCCAGAGCACCTTCAGTTGATGGTTGAAAAACCATGGGATATTTTAACTAGAATAAAAAATGCAGGTTCAATTTTTTTGGGTAATTATTCACCCGTTGCAATCGGCGATTATGCCTCTGGAACTAATCACGTTCTTCCAACAGGTCAATATGCAAAAATGTTTTCACCCGTTGGTGTTGAAACCTTTCAGAAAAAATCTGAATTTCAATTTATTACAAAAGAAGGAATTGAAAAACTAGAACCAATTGTAAGAGAAATATCTGCAGTTGAAGGACTTGATGGCCACTATAATTCAGTAAAAGTGAGGTTAAATAAATGACATTAGGAATAAAAATTGAAAGGAAACAAAATGAATTAGTTGTAACGAGAAAAACAAAAGAGACAAACATCAAGATAGAGGTAAACAGATTAAAAAATAAGAAATTGAAAGTTGATACAAATATTCCTTTTTTAGACCATATGATAGAAACTCTTGCATGGCGAGGGAATTTCAATATTGGAGTTAAATCAGAAATCTATGTTAAGTTACAACACACAATATCTGAAGATATTGGTATTACATTAGGAATTGCAATATATGAGTTATTCAAAGCAGAAATATCAAATGGCATAGAAGGTCTTGGATTTTCAAATGCAATTTTAGATGAAGCATCTGCAAGTGCAATTATTAGTATTGAAGGAAGATCCTATTGCAGTGTCAATGGTCCTGAATTTGAAAATGTAGATGGGATATCAGGCTACAATTTAATTGCATTTATTGAAGGCTTTTGCCAGGGATGTAAATGTACTTTGAGATTAGATTATTCTGGAAATGATCCTCATCACTCGTGGGAGGTAGCGTTCAGAGCCTTAGGATATGCAATAAAAAACGTATTTAAACCAAATGAATGGAGAAAAGGAACAATTTCTGCTCTTAAAGGAACTTTGGAATAAAGGTTGTAAAATGAAAATTGGAATAATAAAATATGGCATGGGAAACATTCAAAGTGTATACAATGCTTTTAATTATTTTAAAGTAGAAATTGATTTTGCATCCCTTAAAAATTTAGATGAATTTGATGCAATAGTTTTACCAGGTGTAGGAGCATTTAAAGATACTGCTAGACTATTAAAACCTTATAAAAAAGAAATATCTGAGTATATTTCTATCGGTAAACCTTTTTTAGGAATATGTGTAGGTTTACAGTATTTATTTGAAAAAAGCTTTGAAAAAGGAAATTGGAATGGTTTAGGTTTTTTTAAAGGAGATATTACTAAACTACCTGAAAATAAATTGCCTCAAATTGGTTGGAATAAAATAAAAATTATAAAAGAAAATAGACTTTTAAAAGATATAAAATCTGGAAGTTATGTATATTATATTAACTCCTTTGCAGCTAGTAAAGAAAATGCACTAGCAACAAGTTTTTATGGTTGCGAATTTGCAGCAATTGTAGGCAGAGGAAATATTTTTGGAACACAATTTCACCCTGAGAAAAGCGGAGAAGTCGGGCTTAAAATTATTAAAAATTTCATCGAGGTTGCAAAAAATGTATGTAATTCCTAGTATAGACATCTTAAAAGGAAAATGCGTTCAATTAGTAAATGGAAAAATTAAGACATCAACAGTTTATGGTAATCCAAAAAAATATTACAATAAATGGATTGAGAAAGGCGCAGATAAAATCCACATCATTGATTTAGATGCAGCATTTGGTTATGGTTCAAACAAGAATATAATATTAGATTTAATAAGAACTAGAAAAGCAAAAGTCCAAGTTGGCGGTGGCATAAGAGACATTAGTTATGCATGTGAGCTAATAGAAAATGGTGCAAGTAAAATTATTATCGGCAGTAAAATTCAGGATAAAGCTTTTTTAAATAATCTATTAAAAAAAATACCAAAAGAAAAGATTATGATAGCTCTTGATACATCAAAAGGAAAAATTCTTTCAAATGCCTGGCAAGATGACATTGGATTAAGATATGAAGAAGGATTAAAACAGATAAAAAAATTTGCAGGTTCTATTTTATCAACAGATGTAGATAGAGAAGGATTACTAAAAGGACCAAATTTTACAAATATGAAAAGTATAGTTGATGAAAATATACCTGTTTATGCTTCTGGTGGATTTACATCTGTTAAAGATATAAAAATTGCAAAGAATCTTGGTTTTTCTGGTGTTGTGATAGGTAGAGCTTTATATACAAAAAAAATTGATTTGGGGGATTTATTTTAATGCTTGCAAAAAGGATTATTCCTTGTCTTGACGTTAATAACGGTCTTGTAATGAAGGGTATAAAATTTCAAAAGCTGAACATAGTAGGAAATCCGGTAGAACTTGCAGATTATTATTTCAAACAAAATGCAGATGAACTTGTTTTTTTAGATATCGGTGCTTCACCAAATAATAGAAAAAATATGATTGATGTTGTAAAAAAAGTTTCTAAAAAGGTTTTTATTCCTTTAACTGTAGGTGGAGGAATAGGCTCGCTTAAGGATATTGAAATTGCGTTATCAAATGGAGCAGACAAAGTTTCGATTAATACTGCTGGTGTAAAAAATCCTAAATTAATTTATAGGGCATCTGAAAGATTTGGATCTCAGTGTATTGTATGTGCAATTGATGCTCAAAAAAAAGGGAATTCATGGACAGTTTTAATAAATGGAGGTAGAGAAGAAACAGACGTCAATGCAGTTTTTTGGGCTAAAGAAGTTGAAAGATATGGAGCCGGCGAAATTTTACTGACAAGTTGGGATTCAGATGGGACGCAAAAGGGCTATGACATCAATCTTACAAAAAAAATTGCTGAATCTGTAAATATTCCAATTATTGCGTCGGGTGGGGCTGGATGCCTAAAAGATATTTTGGATGTATTGACTGCTGGAAATGCAGATGCTGCATTAGTTGCCAGCCTTTTCCACTATAAAAAATATACAATCAGAGATGTAAAGGATTATTTAAAAAATAATGGAGTTGAAATGAGATGAATATTGAGAAATTAAAATACAAAGATGGGCTAATTCCTGTTATAACTCAAGATACCTCTGGAAATGTTTTAATGCTTGCTTATTCAAATAAGGAAACAATTAAGAAAACAATTGAAACAAAAAAGGCCTGGTACTTCTCAAGAAGCAGAAAAAAGATTTGGATGAAAGGCGAAGAATCAGGTAATACTCAGGATATCATTGGTATTTTTACAGACTGTGATAGAGATTCATTAATTTATATTGTTAAGCAAAAAGGTGTTGCATGTCACAAGGGAAGTTATTCTTGTTTTACTGATCAGATATATGGTAAAAAGACCATGCCAATTTTACAAGAAGTGTATAGCGTTATACAAGAAAGAAAAAAGCTAAAGCCGAAAAAAAGCTATGTTGCAAGTATCATTGAAGATGAAAAACGATTAATTGGAAAAATAAGGGAAGAAAGCGAAGAATTAATCGAAGCTTTTAATGAAAATGATAATCTTGTTTGGGAAGCTGCAGATTTAATCTTTCACACATTTCTAATTTTAGGTAATAAGGAAATTGATTGGAAAAACTTGGAAGAAGAATTTCAAAGAAGAAGAAAATAAAAGATTTTTTTAAAAAGCAGAAACTGATTTTACATTTTTTTCTTTACATAATTTGTTTATTTCAGAGAATAATTTCTGATAGTAGTTTGAATCTTCTATTAAACTTTTATAAGGGGGAAAAACCCTTATTATATTTTCTTTAATACCAGGTTTTAAATTTAATTTATCAATCATTATTTCTTTAACATTATGACTTTTGAAAGTATCAATTATTTTAGAAATTTCACTGAGTTTTATTGTTGGATAAATTGGACCGAAAAATACTGAATTTTTAATGCCAATTTCTGAAAAAAATTCAATAACCTTTAATCTTTTTTCAATGGAGGATGAATTTGGTTCAAGTTTTTTTCTATCATTATCATTGATTGTTCCAATACTAATCATTATTTCTGCATCAGAAAACTTTGATATCAAATCTACATCTCTTAAAATCAAATCTGATTTTGTTTGAATACATATTGGAAAATCATGAATTAAAAGTTGTTCAAGACAGTATCTGGTTAATCTATATTTTTTTTCAGTAGGTTGATAAGGATCAGTTACTGTTGAAATTGCTACAACACCTATTTTTTTATTTTTTAACTCTTTTGAAAGTATGTTTGGAATATTTGTCTTTATATCAACAAAACTTCCCCATTTATCCCTTGATATTTTCAATACATTTGGAACATAACAATAGGCACAATTATGCTGACAACCTCTATAGGGATTTAATGAATAATCAAGACCAGGTAGGTTTGATTTTGATAATGCGGTTTTACATTTGATTTTATTAATTTTCATAAAATCCCCTAGAAATCTTCAAGTCTTTTTTGGTATAGTTGATTTTTTAGAATTGCACTGTTTTTAATCCATCTCTGTAGTGGTATATCCATCTTTTCAGAAACATAGATAAGTGCTTTATCAAGAGTATCAAACTTAAGATAATTATCTTTCAATGCTTTTCTAACACTTTCACGAACATTCCATACACCAATTGGCATTATATAGCCAGAATGAGCTTCTCTAAGAATCAATGCTCCTGCCTGCCTTTGTTCTTTGTTTAAGACTTCATTTACTGCAAGACGAGCAGCATAATAGCATCCGCCAATTTCTGCATAGGTTGTTCGACCTTTATAAAACTCATAACTATTAAACATTGAAATTGAACGACCATATGGATTCCAAGTTGTATTTGGATACCATGCCTCAATTAATTCATATTGCCATTCTGATGGCATCATAAGAATTATCCATCTATTATCAAATTGATTATGATAATAAATTCTATATTCATTTATCCAAGGATTTGTTTTTGTATTTTTTAATAGATTTTCGCCAAGTGCAGAATCAACAGCAGTAATACTCCAACGTGTTGGAACAAAACGTCTGAATTTTTTAACTCCAAACGCTCCAACAGAAAAAGCTCTTTGTATCTTTGAAACATTTACACCTGATTTATATATATTAAAAATAGCATCTTTTGCTTTTAGATCAGTATCATAATATGCCTTTTCGATATGTTGCTCATATTTTGGATTTGAAATATCAATTTTTTTTATAGGTGCAGAAGGACCATGAGGTTGAATTTCATCAAAAAAAGCAATTTTCCCGTAAGGTTTTTTAGAAAACACTGCATCTGTAAAAACACTATTTTTTGAAAGAGCAAGTTCTTTTGTATATTCAACAATTTTATTTGGACTTTCAACATCATATACATCAACAGTATGTTTACCGCGGATAAGCATAGAACGAAAGTCAACAATTTCATCTAAACTTTTATTAAGCCACATCTCAGGAGTATCAATAAGAGATGTATCACCCATAACAGGTGGTATCATAGGACCAATAGAAACCTTTGGATAGCCAACTCTCCCAATAAAAACACTTGGTGGAGAAGAACCACCAATCCTTAATTTATCTACCATTGGTCTAATTTTATCTTGGGAGTGAAACTTGACAATCACTGGACAACGAGATTTTCCACAAAGCAATTTTGTACCCCTACAAAGGCCACAAAGATTAGTTGAATTTTGATTATTTTTTTGAAAAATATATTTTTGATTTTTATTAAATTTTTTAGTATTTGTCACCATCATATCAACAATTTATATCTTTTATAAAGTTATCCCAAGGATGATTAAAAGTATAAAGTTACTCCTCAAAATACTTATTTACAACTTATTATATTCGATGGTACTTATGGCAAGAAAAAAAACTAGTGATAGAAAACGATCAAGACCTGTTGAAAAAAAGAAAAAAACTAAAGCTGTAACAAAAAACAAAATCATGGTTGTTTTTATTGTATTAATACTAGTTGTTAGTGCCATTGCAACAATTGTAATAACTCTTTCAAATAATTCTGAAGAAAGAGGAAATCCATATGCAATTATTAATACAACAAAAGGTACAATCGTAGTAAAACTTTATGAAGATAAAACTCCAATTACTTGTGAAAATTTTATAAAACTTGCAAATGATGGATTTTATGATGGTCTGATTTTTCATAGAATATTGGATGATTTCATGATTCAAGGTGGAAGTTATACACCTGATTTCCAAAGCAAAACTAGTCCTTATGGAGAAATTGAATTAGAAATTCATCCAGATCTTTCACATGTTGATGGAGCAATTTCTATGGCCAGACGAGGAGACCCAGACATTAATAGTGCATCTTCAGGATTTTTTATTTGTGATGGAGATCAATCAGATAGTTTAGATGATTCTGTATTACAAAATTATGGATATAGAGGTTATGCTGTTTTTGGAGTAACTGTTGAAGGAATTGAAGTTGTAAGAGAAATTGCAAGTTGGCCTCTTGATCCAGATAGGATTAATGATAATGATGGCAGTGGTCCTCCTTTAGAAGATGTAATAATAAACAGTATTAATATTGAATATAGATAAATAGGTGATAAAATGGGAAACAGAATAGTAGAATTTGATACAAATATGGGGAAATTTAAGGCTGAGTTATATAATGAAAAAGCACCTCTGACTGTTGGAAACTTTATTAAACTTGCAGATAAAGGATTTTATAATGGACTAATATTTCATCGAGTGATTCCTGATTTTATGGTTCAAGGTGGTTGTCCTCATGGGAACGGCAGAGGAGGTCCAGGTTATACAATAAGAGATGAGT
>Ga0272442_10001572_pt1 | contig 34277 bp, 22 predicted proteins | sample SSMForm2O_FD_200262 | JGI IMG/M metagenome (GOLD analysis project Ga0272442, IMG submission 200262) | Marine sediment archaeal communities from Little Sippewissett salt marsh, Falmouth, MA, United States - SSM-Form-2O | ecosystem: Environmental > Aquatic > Marine > Wetlands > Sediment ... | reverse complement strand
ACTTTGTGCCTGCCTAAGACCTTCTCACAATAAAACAACCGATCATCATTTTCACTCTCACGACCTTTAAACCCGTCCAGGATTGCCCCTGGTTGAAGATGACCTCCTTCCTTCAGAACCCTCAACTGATCTGTTCGTTGAAATGTATAAGATTTTCGCTGCCGAGTAAAAAACCTCTCATTTGAAGCTCTCTGCCTCGCATCACACGATGCGCATTAACTTCCGCTCTCTCTTAAAACGGAAGAATTTGGCCTGCTGGATGCCTTCACAACTACTGATGCCCGCCCCGGCAGGCACTAACTTCACTATTGCTATCTATATCAAATTACACCCCCTCCCGTCAAGGAAAATTTGTCATTTATCCGCGTTTAGGTCTCATTCGGGCGAGGAAAAGCATTTGTATTTTTCCGACAGCTTTGGTAGCCTGAATCCATCGTCATAAGGCAATTTAAGAATGAAATTCATCCGGTTCGGATAAGGAGTACACGTGGATTGGCGTAAAAAAAGAGTGTTTTTGTCGCTGTTGATCGTTCTTTCAGGCATCTTTTTTGTCATCAGTTCTTGCGAACGCATGCCTGAAACAAAGACTCGAAAAGTGGCCTTTATCGCCGGGAAACCGACCCACGGCGAGGGTACCCATGAGTGGGATAAAGACGCCCGGTTTCTCAAGCAATGTCTCGAAAACGCCACCCATATCGAGCCCTTGGAGATCGCCATCCATTACAACGGATGGCCGGAGAATCCCGCCGATCTGGACGATGCCGACGCCATCGTATTTCTAACGGACGGCAATAAGCTTCACCCGCTCATTGAGCCGGATCGACTGGCGAAGATTCACGAACTGGCGAAACGCGGCGTCGGATTGGCCTTCCTGCACTTTTCCGTGGAGCCCCCCCAGGGCAAAGAGGAGGACTTCAAACAGTGGATGGGAGGCTGCTACGAGCGCGGCTACTCGCAGAATCCGATTAATACGGTGGCCGTAATGCCTGTGAAAAACGACCATCCGATCACGCGGGGTTGCGGAGGCTACGTCGCGGAGGACGAATGGTATTTTGATATCCGGCTGCGTTCGGACGACGAACGCGTCGTTCCCCTGATGACGGGTAATCTTCCGCCTTACGATCCCAGGGAGAAAGTTCTGGCCTGGGCGACGACGCGCGACGATGGCGGACGGGGTTTCGGCTTCTCCGGGGGGCATTACCACGAGAACTGGCACATGGAACCCTTTCGCACAATGATTCTGAACGCGATCCTGTGGGTGGCCAAAGCCGACGTGCCCGCCGGCGGCGCGGCGTCCGCAAAGCCCTGGCGGTTCGTGAGTATTCCGGACTTTCTGAACGTGGATGTGACGTACCCCCAGCCGGGCTGGGAAGAGACTCTGGATTATGTTCTCAAGGCCGTCAAAGCCGAGAATCCCGAATTTGTTCTTGTGGCGGGCGATCTTGTGATGGGACGTTGGCCGGACAAGGAGAGCATTAAGAAATACGCGGCGATATATTATCCCGCCTGGATCAAACGCATGGAGGATCACGGGCTGAAGTTCTATACCGCCCTCGGCGATCATGATGTCGGAGATAATCCGTGGCGCGGGGATAAAGCGGCCCTGGTTTCGACCTTCAAGAAGCAATTCCAGAAATACCTCAAAATGCCGCTCAACGGCCCGCTCCGCATGAAGGGCACGGCGTTCTGGTTTATCCATGAAAATGCGCTGTTCGTTTCCGTCGATGTCTTTGAAAAAGGCGAAGGTCCCCAGGGCGGCATCGTGCCCAAAGTCACGGGAGAGCAACTGGAATGGTTCGAGAAGGTCCTCACGGAAAATTCCGGGGTTGAGCACGTCATTGTGATGGGTCACACGCCGATCCTCGGCCCGGTCGCGAAGGAAAGCTCCAGCGGCCTGATGTTGGAAGGCGGCCGGGAATCGCCGCTCTGGCAGGCTCTCAAGAAGCACGGCGTCGATTTATATCTGTGCGGCGAGGTTCACGCCATTACATGCACGCAGGCCGACGACGTCCTGCAAATCGCACACGGCGGACTGTTCGGTTACAATCCGAAAGTGAACTACTTAGTGGCAACGGTCTTCGCCGATCGGATCGAGCTGACGCTCAAGGAGCTTGAAATTGTCAACGAAGGGGAACGCCTGTGGCAGGTGGGGAACAACCGCCCTCATGAGAAGGTCACAATCGCCGACGACGTCAGGGAGAGAGGTTTTGTTACCGTCGGCACGGCGACACTTGCCACGGAAGGCGGAAAGAACGTGCTTACTCAAGCAACGGGCCATTTCAATCATAACGATACAACAGACACGAATCCTTGAAACCGTGGGTGGCAGCCTCAAAGCCGGAGGCTTTGGGGATGGCTGCTTCGCGGCAAGCCATCCCCAAGCTGCGATTGAGGCTGCCACCCACATTAACTGTGTCTTATTTGTTGCCGATGACTATAGGCGGCTCGTGGTCGAATTCGGTCTGCAACGCGTCGAGATTCACGTCGTTCACAGTGCCGCGGTGGACGATAAGACGGTAACGCAAAACAAGCGGTTGATAGCGTGACAGTGGAACCGGGTGGCGGCCGGGATAAACGGGATTCTGGGCGCTGCCCTTGCTTCGAAGTATCCACTTGTGGGGAAAGCCGGGGTTGGATCGATGGCAAAGGATCGCCAGACCGCTTTGCCTGTTGTCATCACCGAAATGGCCCGAGAAATCCAGCCAGGGGCCGCCCTCGACCGCCAGCGTCTGCGGCTCGACGGGACCGTCCGTGCCCGTGAATGACAGCCCGTCCGGCAAGGGGATGCGCGTCGTGAAGCCGCCGTAGCCCTTCGCGTCTTCGGAGCCGCCGAGACGAATGTCGTTCTCCAGAGCGAGCAGGCTGATCTGGAAATCGATCTTGCGGATATCATCTTTTGCTCGGAAAACCCGGATGACCGTTGTCTCCTTCACAACAGGTTTCTTCAGTCCGCCGTCGTCGGTGTAAAGCGGCGACTTCCAGAGCACATGAACCCGTAGAGCGCGCGATTCCGAATCCACATCGAGAACCCTGGCATCGTAGACATCCCAGAAAAAGTCACTCGCGGCCCAGCAGTCACCGAGCTTCTTATCGCCGAGCCAGACCTGGTGCCAGGCCCAGAAAATGCCGCGATGGTGTGGATGATCGCGCGGAAAATCTTCCGACAGAAGTTCCCCGTCGAGGCCATAGAACGGATGGATGTAGTCGGCGCGAGTAAACTTCCCGTTCAACGATTTATGCCGGCGCTGATAGGACATAATCTTCGCGTCCCCTTCCGTGACGTCGAAGCCCTGCTCGGTCTCTACGATTCGAATCGGGTCCGTTACGGTTATCTTCAGATGGGTGATCGCTTCATGGCCGTGTTCATTCTTTCGGCGGACCGTGGCGATATAATTTCCGGGCGTTTTATAGCGATGCGTGGTGACGGCGTAGCCGTTCGGGTCGTGCACGTTGGCGTTGCCGTCCGACCGCACGGTGACTTTCGGACTGCCGTCGCCGAAGTCCCAGACTTCCCTGCCGTGCTGAGTGCGGAAAGAACGCACCTTGAAAGTGATCTCGTCGCCGGGATTAATATGGCACGTGGGATAGAAAGCCGCATGGATTGTTGACGGTAATTTGTCCGGATGCTCCTTATCGATGATCTGAACGACGGCGAAATCGTAATCCACCCTTCCGGCCGCATCGGTGATTTTAAGGATTTCATTGTACTCACCCGCTTTGTCGTAGGTGCGTTTCACTTTGGCGCCGGCGGCGTTCGTGCCGTCGCAGAACGCCCACTCGAATTTTTCAATCTTGCCGCACCGACTCCAGGAGCGCGTGGCGTCAAGTTCCACGGTTTCACCCGTCCAGGCCAGTGCGTGAGGCCGGGCGACGGCGATGATCTCGGGCTTATTCTCGCGCTGGTTCGCTTCCCAGGCAAAAGCATAGCCGTTCTGGATACCCCACAGACCCGATGGCTGCCGACACTTAATGTCGAAATGCAAATGGGTCCATCCGCCGCTGCCCCCTTCTTTGCCCAGGACGCCGATCTTCTGCCCCATCCTGACGCGACGTCCCGGCCTGACGGAATCGTCGATTTTAAACAGGTGGCTGTATCGATAGAACCAGCCCCGGTCATCCAGAAGATAAATCACATCATAACGGGGTCTCACAGGCGAATCGTCGTAGCCGGGCAACCTCTCCGTCCCGGCCGACACCACCAACCCGTCGGTGGCGGCGACCACATCAACCAATCCCTCAGCCCCGCCGAAATCCAGGCCGTAGTGATAGTAAATATTTCTCTCGCCGGGCAGCTCGCCGCCATCGACAAAAACCGGCACGTTGGCCATTTGCGTATCGGTGGCGAACCAGCGTTGTTTAGCCGGGTAGATGAACGTGCCCGGCTTGATCCAGGGCGAGCCGGCGGGCCAGAGCCGGAGCCGGGCGTCCTTGAGCAGCCCCCACGCATTCTCCTTACTGCTTTTCTGCAAATACCCTTTCGTGATCGGGCAGTCGATCTGCACCCCGGCGACCGCCACAGGTAAATGGTACGTTGAAGAAACGAGGGAAACGGTTTGCCCGTTGACTTGTACTCTCACCTCCGCCCGGCGAACGGCGTTGCAAACGGTATCTCGCGTCTCTTTCAAATCGAGCAACTTGACGGTCGCTCTCGAACCATCGTGCAGTGTCACTGTTAGAGATTCTCCCACATTGACGTCCGCCACTCTCACCAATGGCATCCGGGCCGGCTCGGCGGCATTCAGCGAAAATCCACACAATAAACCAAGAACGACAAACCAACCAAACAGAAACGGGCGTTGAACGCTGGACAACATGACTTATCTCCTTTACACATACTGTTCAATATATTGACTCCCAACGGTTTTAGAACGACGGTACCGAATAAATCCGGCTGTAGCCGCTGAAGATGGAGTAGATCAAATACAGGGCAATGAGCCAATAAACGAATCGCGGGAACCAGCGGGCGAAGTCAGCAAACAAGAATTCCGCCGCTTCGGTATTCTGTTGCGCCAGGCGTTTTGCCACTTCGTCCAGGGTCCCGGTCTCTTCGCCGACCTTCCACATTTCCACCAACTCGGCCGGCAGCTTCGAGGACAATCCCCGCCCCATCGTATCCCCGGCTCTGACCCGTTCGGCGGCGGGTCGGAACATGTCGCCGACCGCGGCGTTGCCTGTGGCCGAGAGGGACATCTCTACGGAATTCGTCATCGGAACGCCCGCCTTGCTGAGCATGTGAAAAACCCAACAGAAGCGGCCGATCGCCAGCCGGTACATAGCACGACCCAGGAGGGGTATGCGCAAAACGATGCGGTCGAGTAACCTGCGAGATGGACCGGTTTGGGGCGTTCCGTAAATAATCAGGAGAATCACACCGGCCGGTACCCAAAAGAGAAGAAGGACCATCAGAACGGAGAACAAATAGGCTCCAACGTTCCACCCGCCTAAGATGAAACCGGGAAGCGGTATGACGAATGCGGCGATCGTCAGAATAGCAATGGGAAAGAGCATTCCCGACCACAGCTTCTTGACCATCCGCCGGGACGATTCATGCCACTTGGACAAAAGCCCCATCAAATCCGGCAGACTGCCGGAGGTCTCCGCCGCATGGATCAACATCACGTCCACCGGCTTGAACAGCCTGGGATTTTTACTCATGGTCTCCGCTAAGGGATCGCCTTGCGAGACACCGTCGGCCAGGGCCTGAAAAGCTTGTTGCATCCGGGGCTTCTCGCCCGAAGCGATCGTATTGAGTGAACGCAACAACGGAACGCCGGCATCCAGCATCACCGACAGATTATGATAGGCCATAGCAAGGTTTTTCGCCATCGACTTATCCTTGTCGTTTCGTCATAAAAACTTCTACGTTTAATTCATGGCATTCAAATACTCTTCGAGATTCGTGTAACCATTTCCATCGGCGTCACCGTTGGCGTCCGCAGGATCATCGGCATTGAGGCCATGTCGCTTCTCCCACGCATCGGGCATGCCGTCCCGGTCTCGGTCCGCCGGCGGGGCGGCCGATGTGAGCTCGGGCCAGCCGCCGACCTGCTCCTCGTCGTTAATGATGTTTCCCGTTCCGTTTTTGACTTCGTTGGCAATGCGCTTATCGACGGGGTCTCGTTTCGGGAGCGTCGCTCCGGCGTTTGCCAAAACGTCTTCGTAGGCAGTTACGGCATCATCCGTGTTGACCGGGGGAACCGATATGGGAGATAACTGCTTGTACGCCCGCACCTCTCGAGATGAGAGCCTGTTGAAGGTCACGAGGGACCACGGATCGTCGGGATACGCGCCGTTCATGCCGTTGCCGTCGAAGTAGGCTGTGGCCGTCGGCGTGCTTTCCGCGAACGCAACGCAGCCGGTTGAGTTGACGCCGGTTTTGTAATAGTTACCGACAAAGTTCATCTTTGTGATGCTGTTCGTGCCGTTCGAGCCGTCGGCGTTGTATCCCGCCGACGTCCCCGCCCAGTTGTAAATCACGTTATTCCTGAAATCGAGCGTGAATCCCTGGGGGGCCTTCGTGCGATCATTGTAATTGCCGGGTCGCGGTAGCCGGGCATGATGATGGGCGTAGAGATTACGATGAAAAGTATATCCGTTGCCCCATCCGCCGCGGATCAGCGAGCCGTAGCCGTGAGCACCCTTATGATGCGCCGAATCGTTCAGACTTTCGGAAATGATGCACCACTGGACGGTGACGTTACCCAGTTGGCCGCTTGATGACGCCGAAAGGGTTTCATCGACGGACCAGCTTGTCGAGCAGTGATCGACGATGATATTCTGGCCGGCCGAGATCGACAGGGCGTCGCACTCGGCTTTTGTATTGTCGCCGGGCCGGCAGCGAAGATAACGGACAATCACATGATCGGCCGCGATAACGAGGGCGTGGTTTTTCAGGCAGATGCCGTCGCCGGGCGCCGTTTGGCCCGCTATGGTGATATACGGCCTGGAGATAACCAATGTCGATTCCAGCGCGATGGTGCCGGATACGCGAAAGATCACCGTTCGAGGGCCGTCTGTTTCCACGGCGGCGCGCAAACTGCCCGGTCCCCGGTCGTTGAGATGGGTCACAAAGAGAACCTTACCGCCTCGTCCTCCTACGGCTTCGGCGCCGAATCCCTCAGCGCCCGGGAAGGCCGCAATAGACGCCGTTGTCCGGGCGATAGGGAATATTATCAATGCGATAAAAAGAAAAAAAGATCGTCGATGCATACCCGGTTTCCTCATTTAAATCGTGTCGAGGACGTCTTGCCCTCGAATTTTGGCACGGTACCCGTGATACGTAAGCATAACGTGTTTGATCGTGAAAAGCAATGGAGTATATGGTGCAAGGCAAACACACCTGAGCGCATGATCGGAATGGGCGCGCTACGGACGGTGTGCGAAGGTAAGTTTTCAATTTTTTAGCGGCTTAGGGCTTCGATAGTCTGACGATAAGAGATTTTCGAGGCGCTCTTGTCAACCTGGACCCAGCGAACCGTGAGGCCGGGATCTTCTCTTTCCGGCCATTGTGTCCCGGACCACGTCTCATCGGTGATCCTCACATGATAAACCGGAACGAATAATTTCGACCATACCGGGACATATCCATTGACGTGCAGATGGCCCGCGTAATTCGAATCCACATTATCTCTATAGGGATGAAGGAAACGTTTTATCTTGTCCATTTCTTCCTTTGAAAAGACAAATTCGTCTGCGAATCTGATGCCGGTACGGAACATCCCGATATGTGTCATGATGTTGATGTTTTCCTTCTTGGATTTGCGGCATTGCTGAATATCCTTCATGAACCATCGCCAGCTTCCCCCTTCGAAATCGTGAAGGTCACCGCCCTCATTTCCGGCTTTCCTGGGATTGAAATCGGGGCAAACGAAATGACAGCCCTTATAGTCGAAAGAAAAATTCTGAAGGTACATGCCCGCGACGGGAACCGATGACTTTCGCCAATGGTCCAGCGTCCCGGAGAGCCGTTGATAATGGGGAGCGAAAACCTCGTGAAACTCCTTTTCGCACCCGGTCTGGATTTCATTATCACCGATGATCGGAATGTAAGGGATGTGGGCCTGTTGGAGACGGTCGAGGATCGCTTTGGCAACGCGCAGGTTTCTATGGGTCCTGGAGCCGCCCCAGGCAATATCTCCCAACACAAAAGTTAATTCAATCTTTTTACTTTCCTTATTGCGGACGATCCAATCGACAGCGGTCTCGAATTTAGCTTGATGTTCTGAGTTTCCACCGATATGCGGATCCGCGATGACGGCAAATGAGAATGTCTCGCCATATGCCGGAGAACAGGCCGCAGCGAGGATACCGGATATCATAAGTGTTAAGCACCGGGCCGTTTGCCTTTTTTCTCTACAAACCATACTTATCCTACAGGAATAAATCACGCCCAAGTATCATCTTGGGCGTGTTGAAAACCGATCTATTATCTTCAGATACCATATCCTGGTTCTCAATTCAAACGATATGTGGTCCTGAAGATCATCCGGTTGAATACCGAGTCGCTTTTATTGCGTTGTTTAGAACTGAACTTCTGCAAAATTCTTGTTAGAACCCATACGCAAACCATATCTGCCTTTTCGTTGGCATCTTCGGGTACCATTCCCCTCTCGGGCCTATGAATCCACGACCGCGCCGGACAAGTTCCACCGCCGTTCGAGAGCGGTCGGAATTGGTGATCCAGACGTCCACGACAGGTCGTTGGGCAATTCCGAATCGCCATGTGGTTCGTGGCTGAGGGATTGGAAAGGCTTTGATTCGCCGTCCATAGGGCGTTCTGATCACAATGATTCTGTGGTGCGGACGTTTCGGTTCGATTCGATGAAAAAGCGGTCGCCGAACGACACCCGGGCCGTGCCATCGGGGCGCTACGGCCGGCCGACCGACATTCGGTCTGTGGTGTTGCGTTATCACGTGCCTTCGGCCGTGATTTTTGTGGACGACGATGGACTTGCCGGACGCATTGCCCGCGAATAAACACAATGCCGTTCCAGCCGCCGCGATGAGGATGATTCTTTGCCTTAACATGATCGTCTCCTTTCTTTCTGCTGCGTTCGATCACTCTTTACTTTTTGTTATCGGAGCGAGCTAAACGTCGCTCTCTACTTATGTAAGGCACTGCGCAACAGCAAAAGTAACAGGTTCTTGGGGGACGGCGCGCTCGTTTGACGAGCTTTATTCATCTTCATGGTTAATCCTCCGCTCAATCCTGCCGATGAAGAATCTGAATTCCAAAACAACTCATCAGGTTAAAGAAGAGGGACGAAAAACAAATGTTCGAACCGGAATACGAAAATATAACCTGCCCGAAATGCCTGACGCGCGAAGTGTATTTTGACCGTCAGGCGGGGCATTATTGTATGTTTTGCGGCCATCAGTTCAGCACCGAGGAAGTGGAAGTCCTCCTCGAACAGGAACTTAGCCACGTCGAAGCAGGTAAGTGAAAACAAGAATCAGGGCAGGGAACTCGGACGTTTCTGTTTCGCTGTTCAATCCGGCGATATTAAGAGAAAAAAGGCCCCTGCCTAGCGGAGGGAGAGGAAAAAGCGAGATCGGCAGGGGCATGTGAACTCATTGATAACTACATTCTATCATACTTATCCGAACACGTCAAGGCCGATTTTCGAAGAAAAATGAGTTCCGGTTTATTTTTTTTAATCCGGCCGAGGCTCTTGCAACGAATGGTCATAGACCGACCGATATCCACCGCCCATATTTCGCGCCAGCCACAAGCAATAATCCAGGTTTTCGGTCGCCGTTACGTATCTACGGTCCATAGGGTGCGTCGCCGTGACGACCGCCACGAATTTCTTACGATCTTCGCCGGTTACCGTCAGAACCAACTCGTCCCGGAAATCCCCATATAGATCCGCCACCATTGAGACGGAACTATTTTTCGGCCGGTCCGGCTGCTCGACCCCGGTGAAAATAATCTCTTTCCCGTTGAAGTTGCCGATCTGTCTGCCGAGCAACTCGCGCGCGGAATCGCCGTCCCACTCGAGCGGAGTAAACCCATAAGGAAAGGGCTCCAGAAGGACTTCACCCTTTGCTGAAAACAGGATCAGATTGCGGTCGTTATGGCCCGCTCGATTCGATACGCACTCTATACCGGGCGAGCCTTGCCAGATATCGGCCGTCCAACCCGTATGCCCGTGCGTCCAGCGGGGATCGTCCTCGCGATTCACCTTCCAGATGACCTGTCCCGTGTTCGCATCCACCATATACACCCCGGCATGGACGCTCGATTCGACAATGTAGAAGACTTCCAGCCCGGGCCGGTCGGGCAGATAATCATGGATGGAAACGATGTCGGGGTGCTGCCTGTAGATAGACCAGCGCAGCGTGCCGTCATGGTTCAGGCACGTCGTACCGTTAAAGACTTCCTGTTTGCCGTCGCCATCGACGTCTGCGACTTCGATTTTATGGCCGCCGCTTCCGTTGGTCTCGGCGAAGCTGTCAAAACGCCATAACGGTTTCAACCGATGATCGAAGGCCGCGAAGACCTCGTTTTCATAAAGCCCGGTCTGTGTCACCACCGCCGGATGGACACCGTCCAGGTACGCCACGGACATATGAATGCGCGTCGAGGATTTGTAAAAGTCCGAGACCATCTTCGGCCACGGGGCCTTGTACTGAACCTCCCCCGTCATGCCGTTAAGGATAGCGACGACCACCGCGTCGCCGATCTGAAGGCGCGTGATGACCTCCGCTTTACCGTCGCCGTCCATGTCCCAGACGTTGAAGGGCACGTTGTTGGCGCTGCCGTAGCAGTGATCGTGATAGCAGATATCCTTGCGCCACAGCGACCGGCCGTAGGATGTGAACGCCTCAAGCTGGACCGGAAGGCCGGGATCCTGAGACATTTCTCTATTGCCGTTGTCCATCCGAATGACGCAATCGAACGTCCCGTCTCCGTTCAAATCTCCGAAGATAGGAACCAGCGAACCCTGCTTGAACAGCGGCTTAAATGTGGCGACAACCGAGGTAGGCTCCGAACCGACGGTGATGCCGATCCATTCCGAGCGGTTGCCTTCCTGGTTGGCTCGATCGACCGGCCTGAGATAGTATTGATAGCGCCGGCCGGGAGTCAGGCCGGAGTCGATCCATGTCGTCGAGCGAGTCACGGGGTCTCTGGTTATCCGAAAGCCGGCATGATCGCGCGTTCGGGCACGATAAACATGGAAGCGAGTGGATGAGGTGTCCCCGTTTAGCAGGGACCAGCTCAACAGCACCCTGCCTTCCCCTAAGGGAACGGCGCACAGATTCCGGCTTTGAATCGTCCACGCCCCTCGTTTCGGCTCCCGGACCGGCCGAAAACCAAGATCGGGATGGCGGATACCGGCGGATACACCTAATTGATGTCCGATCTTGAGATATTCCCGGCTACGCGCCCAGGATCCGCCCATCACCGCCGATTCGATGACGAACGGATCTTCGATACGATACCGAAAGCGCGTGGTGACGTGATCATAGTTCCTCGTGACCATCTGCCAAACATTGCCGGCCATCCCGTAAAGGCCGTACCCGTTTTGGTCGCCCCAGCGGGCGGGCTTGAGGTAATCTTCCCACCGGTCGAAACGGCGCCGGCCGTCGGCATCATAACTGGCCTTGCCTTGCGGGCTGTCGTTTCCCCAGGGATAGGTCTGGTTCTTCAATCCGCCGCGGGCGGCATACTCAAATTCAACGGACGTCGGCAGACGATAGAGGCGTCCATCCTTTTGGGTCAGCCAGTTCAAATAGGCGATCACGTCGCGGCGATTGACGAAGATGACCGGATAGTTGCCCTTGCCGGAGGGAATCTTGCCGTTTATCCAATGCAGCGGAGGGCAAGTGCCCGTGTCTTTAACAAAAGCTTCGTACTCCGAGTTCGTGACGGGGTGATCCAGAATCTCGAAATCATCGACGTTCACGCGAGCGCCCGTTTGCCTGGCCCCTTTTCCCCGGCTGAATTCATTCCCCTCAATCGGGATGAATCCATCGAGCCGGGATTGCCCGAAGCCAACTTGAACCGTCGAAACGATGCACAAAACGAGCGCGATGATGAGCCGTTTCATTATGTTTTCCTTCGCTTGACATTCGATTGCATTAGTTCGGCAGCACGCGGTTGAGCCGGTCGAGAATATCCGCAAGCCGCTTGCGGTCCCCGCCGCCCACTTCGGCCGTGCACCATCCGGTAAAACCGATTTCGTCGAGCGCTATCCGAACGGCCGGCCAGTTAATCGTGCCGTCGCCGATAGCGGACCAGTTGTTTTTGTCGCGGCTGAACCCTTTGACGTCCACTTTGACAATCCGCTTTCCCAGGGTCCGAACCCACGCTTGAGGCTGGCCGTACTTGTGATGGTTGCCGATGTCGTAGTAGGCGCCGACCCAGGGGCTGTTGCAGGCGTCGATGAAAGCGGCGTATCGTTCCGCACTTTGCTCCGGCTGGCCGTCGTGGTCGTAAAACATGTGATTCCACACATTCTCGATCAAGATGCTTACGCCCAGCTTCGCCGCGGTGGGCAGCGCTTTCTGAATGACCTCGAAGCTCCGCGGGACAATCTCGCTATCGGGACCATCCTTGGCGTGGCCCGGAACGAAAAGCGCAGAGGAACCGCCGCAGTAATGCGATTCCTTAATCGCGGTAATAAGGTCGTTCAGGCACTCTTCGCGGCGTTTCGGGTCGGATTCCGTCGCGCGGACGCTCCAGTGTCTCGAATCGACAACGCCGTGGATCGGCAGGCCGGTCTTCTGACTGGCCTCCAGGCATTCCTGCTTGTTTTCTCCGCCGGGCGAGTTCAACTCGACGCCGTCGTATCCGATATCCTGGACCAGTTTAAATTTGTCCAGGATCGACAGCTTCTCTTTGATCATGCCGAACTTGAGCGATTTTAAGATAGGTTTTCGTTGCGGCGTGCTTTGTCCCGCCGCTCTGACGACCGTTTGCGTGCCCGAAAACGTTGCCGCGCCGAGCGCCAGCCCGGCCGCCGCCGCTCGACGCATCATATCACGCCGACTTAAGCCAAGAGAATGGGGTGTCCCGGTACGATAATGATCGACCATGATAAGACCTCCTGAAAATAGATCACTAATCACATTGTGTTGCATCGGTTCGATGGTCTCAAAACCATCCAACGGATTGTAATGCAGGGCACGGCGATACGCAAGGATTCTTCGAACGTGTTTTCGCCCTCAGCCCCCTGGCCGCTCACTACGTCTAAAACCAGGCAAACCGAAGGGCGTCCGGGTCGGACCGTTTATGAAGGTTAAATCGGGAGTGGATTGTCTGCCCGACTACCCGGTCGGCAGTAAAAAGTATATCTGTTTTGAAATCGCACCCGGCCAACATGTCTTTTCGGTCCACGCCGAAAATCTCGGGCAGAGTGTGGTCGCTCCCGTCGGCAAGGAAATCACTATTCAAGAAGGACAGGCCGTTTACTTCTCCTTTGGCTTGTACAGCGGCGTCAAGCTCATGTCACCGGAACAGGGAGAGAAGCTATTGAAAAAGTACAAGATCACGAAGAACGGCTATTATAAATCAACCCGCGAGACGCCCGGTTAACGGCAAAAGGCCGTTCAAAGGAGAAATAGGGACATTATGAGGGAGACAACAGAATATAAGAACGGGTGACTGTCGCGAATAACTTTTCGACTTCGCTCAAAGCATGCTCTGCGTTCGTCGAATGGGGCATGCTTCGTGTCTTTGCGGCGGGTCAGGTTTCGATGTAGCTGTCGCATTTGGGGCAAGAGATGGTTTGGCCCTTTGAGTGTTTCGAGGGGTGTAAAACCTCGTTGCACATGGGACAGACCACGGTGACCGTTCCGGAAGCGGAGGGCGACTCCGGCTTCGGCTTGAACGGGGGGACGACCAGGGCGTGCCTGCACTTCGGGCACGTGGCTTTCTGGCCGGCGTACGCCTTGGGGACGCGGAGATATTGGCCGCAATGCTCACAGTGAAACTTGATTCGGTCGTACTTTTCAGGGACGACGCCGTCGATGTGACACTTGGTACACTTAAACGGCCGGCCCGCGAAATGATCCGGGACATTGAGTCGTTCACCGCATAATGTGCAGACAAACTCGATCATAACCAAGACCTCCGATTCGGTTTCGTGAACGGAACGGATACGCCTCATTATCTCATTTTATATTATACCAAAATTCTGCCTGAAATTTAGTATGGCTTTGATTTTTTTCCTTGTGTCTGGCTGTCACGGAGGCTAAGCGAGCTTTCTGTGGGGAAATCGGACGGAACGGGCCACGTGACCTTTTCCGTCGCCAGCCACTCAGTGGCGCGGATGAGCGTGGTCTGAAATCCAATACATCGTACGCCGACCGGCTCGATTTCGCCGCGCCATAGATGGCCGAAGGTGGAGTTGTACACACGCCCTTTTCCGTATCGGACAACCCATTCAATCGGCCAGTATTTTTTTGTGGTCTCATCGCAGGCGTATGAAAGAACGGCTATATTTTCAGCGGATCCTCTGGCGTATGAATAGACTTCCAAAGAGGGAGTCTTCCAGCGTTCCGGGTATCCATTATTGATCGGATGGCTGTTGAGCCTCCTGACAATCGTGTCGCGTCTCGGGCCGTGGGACGTGCCTTTGCCTTCGCCTGGGGGTATTCGAATAATCCGCCCATCCTCATCGACTTCCAGCGCCGTACCGGCATCTTTACCCCGCCAGCCAAGTCCGATCATGCGGTCGTACTCGTGCCAGTGGGAAAACGCGTTGTTTGCTGAGTGTAGGATATAGAGACCTCCCCCGGATTTGACATAGTTCTCCAAAGCGACTTCGACGTCTCTCGGCCAGCGGAGTTGCTTTTTTCCAATGTTATTGGTGTTCTGGATCACGACATCGTAGCGATCGAACCGAGGCCGCCACGTCTCCCATCCCGGGGCGTCCGGGGTGGCGGGCGTCGTTGAAACATCGATCTCAAACATATCGGTCGCTTCGAGAATCTGACGAACCACACGGGTCGTTTGCTGCCAGTTGTGGTTGCTGAATCCATCGACGATCAGAACTTTGATGGCATTGGAATTCACACCCTCTGACTGGCCGCCGCCTGGCGTAGCAAAAAGAAACAAACATATACCCATAGCAAGTAAATAATTTCTCTGAAGTCGCAAAGCAGTGTATTTGAATATCATGCGATAAGACATTTCCGAATCCTTCCAATTGTATACACTAAGGGCTCTTCCAGCCGATGGCGTTTAGCATGGGCCGGATTTCAGGGTTGGCCATAAACAGATTCCAGCATAATTGGGTGCGGTAGTTTTCGATCATTATGATAATCGGTCCCTGGTCGATGGCGATGTAGCCGGGCGCGAACCAGTTTTGTGTGAGATTGAAGGCATCGACGAAGCCGAACGGCCCCCATAAATTCACGCCATAAGTGTGGTAGAATTCTTTCAAGGTCGCCAGGGACTCATCGGGGACATACGGCATGGCGCTAAGCGCCGCCGAGGGGGTCATCGTCCCGTTATCGTTTGTCGGCGAATGGGCGCTGTAGCCCCGCGGATTGAAGCTGGCCGTCAGGCCCCAGAGCAAATCACTATAACCGGTAAAGCCGCGAGGATTCTCGATGCAATAGGCACGGTGGATTAACGAGATATTCCGGCTGTTATCGAAATAGTTGCAGAAACGATCGCTCTTGTTGCGCGGATCGAAGCCGAGGTGGCTATAATGGGTAAAGAACAGCGGCCCTCCCTTCTCCGGGCCCACCCATTGCCGGTAGCCGTAATAGGTCTGGCCGTTGGCGTAGCGTTTGGAATTCGCCCAGCCGTTATAGTAGCATGAGGCCGGGATTGGATGCGTCGGCGAGGCTATCGCCAACAGATAGGTAATCATGCACTCATTGTAGCCGCGTATTTTATGGTTCATGCGCCAGCCGTGATTCGGCGACCAATGCCAGTACAGGACCTGGCTTTGTGGATTTTGAAGATACCACTCCCACTCGACCTGCTCCCACAAGCGTGTGGCCCGGCGGCGGATTTCCGTTTCGACGGGATCGTTCCGATCGTCGAAATATTGCCGGACCGTGAGCAGGCCCTGGACGACGTACGCGGTCTCAACGATATCACCGCCGTCATCGTACTTGCTGAAGGGTTTGGTTTGGCCCGCAGCGCCGTTAATCCAGTGCGACCAGGCGCCGTGGTAGCGGCTCGCCTTCTCGTCAAGAAAAGCAAGTATCTTCAAAATTCGCTCCGCCGCTTCGGTCCGGCTAACGAATCCTCGCTCGACGCCGATACAGATCGCCATCAGGCCCATACCCGTGCCGCCGGACGTGCAGGTATCGGTGCTGTGCCTGAATTGATAGCTTTCTCTCGCCAGTCCGCTGACCGGGTGGCCGTAATCCCAGAAGTATCGAAAGACCGCTTCCTGTACGGACGTCAGAAGCTGCTCATCGGTCATCGCGTACGATGTGGCCGAGGCAATATTGGAAGGCTCGGATTCTTTGCCGGCTTGTGTAACCGACGTGACGTAATAAGTGTACGTTCGGTCGTTGCCGCCGAGGAAATCGCTATAAACGCCCACCTTATGCACCGACTCGTTAAGCTTCTTGAAAGGCCCCTCCTCGGACGCGGCGCGATAGATGTTATAACCGGCCAGGTTGGAATCTGTATCGAATCGCCATCGCAGATCAATCCGGCTGTCATGGCCCACAGCTTGTACATCAGCAGGAGAGAGCGGCAACTTGCGCAGGATCGGATCTTCCGCTCCGGCCCTAATGCGGATTCCCTCGATGCGAAAACGAAAATCAGCACCGTAGCCGCGTTGACTGTGGAGCACAATGTCTCCTATTCGGTACGGTCCTTTCTTAGCGCGAAGACGAAAACTGTAGAACTCGTTTTCTGCGCTCGGCGCCAGATCCAGCGACACGCGCGTCGATTGTGTTGTCTCTTTAATGACATCGCGTTCAAGGTATTTGTAAGGTTCAGATTGCATGCGATAGATGGAGTATTCGTACCGCGCCCCGTCGGCCAGTGCATCCCAGGCAAATTCGACCGGGGTTGCAAACGCAATCATCCCCTTTCCCCTTCGACCGACTTTTTCCATGATGCCGGCATTGTCCAGTGGAAGATTCATGTGAATGACCTGTTGCAGATCAATATCGAGCCGCTTCCGACCATCGGCCCCGATGGACAGCCTCGAATCCTGGTAGAAGAAGTCCCCCGGGTAGCCCGGATACCGTCCCGGGTTGTCGGGATTCGCATTGATGGAGACGAAAAGAACATAGTTGCCCGGGGCCAAATCCTGAATGACATAGCGTCCTTCGAAGGATTCACTTCTCGGTCGTATTCCCTTTTCATGCGTATCTCTGTTGTTCAACGAGAAAACGGGTTCCACCGAGGTAAATTCCTGTATAGGACGGCCCGAATAGCGCAGGTTAAGCTCCAGGGTTGGCGAAGAATCCGATTGTTCCTGCACCGGCGATTTCCGAGCTTGTTCGGCCTCCTGAGCATCGGATGCCGTCGGCGGACTCTCCTTGGCCTTGCAACTCCCAAAAAGGACCACGACTGAAACAACTGATGTAAGGACTATTTTCTCAACAGCGTTCATCGCTGTCTGCCTCCCTCATTAATGACTGCGTGATTGTCATCGGATTCATTCGAGAAACCATTCGACACAGCCGTCACGTCCAATACGAGGCCATTCATGGCATAAATCCCCGGTTCCTCGCCACATTTTTCAAAACAACGAGTGTACGCTGTTGAAGTGGGAAAGTCAAGAAAAAGCCCCTTTCCTGCAGGGCATAGGACAGCCCAATGGCAATAAATAGGGATTTCCGCTTGCAATTTCGGCCGAGGTATAATAAAATCAGTTTGGCGGCGATAATGTGGATATTTGATACTTAGCTTATCGGCCAGGATTTTCATAATAGCCACAACCGCATTCGAATGCGGGACAGGGATGATCGAAACTGAGTGACCAAATATGTGGAGGTAGCGCCATGCAAGCGTCTGCGCGCAGGATAGGTCATTTGATCGTGTTGATTCTCACAGGTTTTGTTCTTACACGGGTGAGTATCGGTGTACCCGAGTCATTCGCCGAGCGGTTTCCCCGCCCACCGGACCCGCGGCCCTTCGGCGACACCCCCCAGGATGAAGAGGCCCTCCTGCCGGAAATGGCTGTTGCTCCTTCTACGATCTTGTGCGTGGAGAGCATCCGGAGCGAACGGCCCAAAGACACCAAAAACGGTCCGGCGACACATGTCCATGCTCGTATTCAGGCCGTGAATCTGCCCGAACGATCCGGCAAAATTCTGCTTCGACTTCGCGATCAAAACGGAGCGTTCGTAAAACTCCTGCACGGTAATTCCAGGACGTACGGCTCAGAGGGATATTTTTCTCTCGGCGCGGCCGTGGACTGGACGACGGATGAAAGCATGTATAAGACACTCTCATTCCCAATTCCTCACGAGGTATTGGACCTGCCCGACGATCAACGCGCGCACGTCGTTGCCGAGATACTCGTCTCCTGTGGTGATCTGGTGAACCTATCTCAGGATCGTCTGTCCCTCATGCCGGAAAGACGCGTGCCCGCGTCGCAGGGAATCCGCATCATTCGGGCCGTTGCGCTCGTCGATCTTGCTCCTCCCGATTTGAATGTTGGCCGGATGGAAGAGGAGTGGTGGCGCGTCCCGATACGACCGACGGAGGACCGTACGGTGGCAGTGCGCGTGAAGGCCGATCAACTCCGCAACAGGCAACTGGACGTCCAGGCGCGGTTGTGGAGAGATGAGAGTTGGGTGAAAGCCAGGTCCGGCGCCAAGTCTGAGTACCGCGATGATCAAGGACGATTTGTCAGCCGGTATATAGGCTCGGTGAAGGACGACCATGCAGTGCTGTCAGACATTAGATTGTCTATCCCGCGCGATGCCCTCGATCTGCCGCGCGACCGCAGTTACCATCCAAGGCTGGTGTGCGCGGCGCGATGCGGCGGACTAACGGCCACATGGAGCGACATCATCGAGTTGTCAGCGTCCCAGGCAGGGACGGTCATAACCGATACAAGAGACACCGCCGAGGCGCCGCCGGAAGACTCTCCCTCCTCTACTGTAATCCGGGACCTGCTGGCCGCCGGCCGAATCGACAAGAACACAGAACTGCTCTTGGCAACCGGCCGCGGCGACGCGGCGACAGTGCGATTCCTGCTGACAAACGGAGCGGACGTCCTAACCCGCGGCGGCGCCGGCCGGACCTCGATGCATTTGGCCGCCGCCAACGGACATCGCAACCTCGCCGAGGTGCTCATTACCGCGCAGGCGGACAAGCCGCCGGAAAAAACCACGCCGAGCACCGAGCGTGCCTCACCAACGGAGGACATTTTCAGTCCGGACTTCGGTAAAAAGCACGAAGAGGTGGGCGCCCAACACCAGGCCGTGTCCATCGAGGAATACACGGACTCTCTTTCCTTCGACCGCTTCATGCGGATTGACGCCATCGTCAACGCAACAGATGATCAGGGAATGACACCCCTGCACCTGGCCGCCAGCGGCGGACATACCGCGACCGTAGAGTTCCTTTTAGCCAATAATGCCAATGTTAAAACCGGCGAAGCGAACGGATTGACAGCCTTACATCTCGCGGCCATGAACAACCATCCCGACACTGTCCGGAAACTGCTCGCCGCAGGCGCCGATGCGCTGGCCGCCGGCGCCGAGGGTTTGACACCGCTCGACCTGACATCCCACAACGACGTCAAGGCAATGCTCCGTCAGTCCATGCGAGGCGACAGGCCTGACGAGAGGGCGGTCGGGCAAGTCATTGCACGTTTCATGGAGGCCGTGCGGCAGCGCGATGCCACAGGCGCCATGCTGATGGCGACGCCGGAGTTGGCCGGGAAACTGCCCAGGGAAATTTTGCCGGTTGAGTTTACGTATCGCGTGCTCGAGATCCGGTTAAGTCATCCTCGCCCCAGAGCGGTCGTATGGGTGCGGGTTGCTGATTTGCCGGCCGGGCAGAACGAGCTGGCGATGACATTTCGTATGGAGCAAAGAGGTCAGGCGTGGCGGATCTCGGAAATAGAAACGGACCCGTACATCGAAAAGGTGCACGGACGGGAGGTCAAGCAATGAAAGAACGCATTGTATTCATCGGCGTGCTGCTGATCGGGCTGCTGTCGATTTGTCCGGCCGCCCAGGAAGATCGCCAGGAGCGGATCGACCGTATCGAGGAGCAAATCAGAGACCTGGAGCAGCAACGCCAGTACATGGAAACAGAGAATTACGAAACCGCTCGCACGATCACCTCGCTGGAACAACAGATCAAGGACAAGCAATCCCTTCTGGACCATGTCGTGACGTTGAACCAACGACTATCCAAGTATGACCGACGCATCAACGACGCAAGAATAAGGCACGGGCAAGCATGGGAGGATTTCAAACAGAAGGTACAGGATGATCCCGAGACAGCGACCCTGGTAACCGGCCCCGGAGTTGCCTACCCCCTTCTCCAGCTTCACTACCGTGCACGACGGTTCTGGAACGAGTGGTGGAATGTGCGGATGACGACCGTCTCGGCTATTGACGATGAGATCGAAGCGGTTAACGCGGAGTTGACCGGCCCGGTGAGGATCCGGCCGGACAGGCCCCAGGTAACGCTTTCCGGCCTCGAGGACTTCCGCCGCGTCGTACGAGCGGAACTGCTCCGGGCGCAGACGATCCGGCCCGACATTCTGGAAATGCGCCGCCGCCTTCAAGACATGCAGCACCGGCTGACGCTCATCGACGGCCAGAGGGAAGATGCCCGCCGCCTGATCGACCGCCTCAAACGCGATGTTGAGCTGTTGAGCGCCGAATCCGGCGAGCAGCCCCCGGATGAAAGCGCGACAGAGGAGCAGACCTCGGCGGAGGACGTACGGCGGGACACGGACCGTTCGATGACGGGCTCTCGAACAGAGCCGCCACCCGCATCCATACCCAAGCAGCCCCGCGTGATTAACCGGATATTGGACGTCACCCCCTCGCAGATCCTGGGCACCTACCCGCAACGGCGCTGCGTCTGGCGGTTCTACATCGAGTTGGAAGAAGCGAACGACGTCCCCGTCGAGTTGTTATTCAAGCGGGCCGTTCTCGCGCCCAAGACCCAGGATCCTGATGCGGCGCACCGGCACGATCCGCCGCCCATGCGCTACTCCATCAAGCCCGGTGATACGGTGCATCTTGGGGGTTGGCGCCTGACCTCAACGGGTATGTGGCTGCTGGCGCCTTTGTCGGTGTCACCCGGTGTTGGGCACGAAAAGGCAGCGCGGAAGCGGACGTTCGGGCCTTTCTACCTAACCGTTTGGGAGACGGGCAACTTCGCCGGAGAATTTCGAGCGGTCTTCGAGAGCGTCCGTCCGGCCGCCTTCGCCGGGGAGGTAACGCAGGTCATCTTCAAACCCCAACCGCCGGCATGGGCTCGTATTCGGGGCACCATTCCCATGAGGGTCGTGCACCCCACGGCTCGCGAGATCGCGTCCGGCTCACTCGGCGGTCAAAACTTCCAGCCGTATATCGAAGTGGACGTGGATGTGCCCGACCTGCCGCCTGGAATGTACTGCATGCGCGTGGAGGTAGATGCCGTCGGCCCACGATATCTCTGGAGCCGGTTGAAGAGAGGCAGCAAGAAGCTCAAATTCAAAGGCAACGTGCCGATGTTGCCGGGCCGTCGAAAAATCACTCTATCCATGCCGGATCTACCCCAGGTTGTGTCTGAAAAGCTGGACTTGAACGTTGCTCTTGCGTCTAACGCATCAAGTCGCGCGTCTATCGGCAGCTCGCAAAAACAGATCCGGCGACTCCAGTCCGAGCCGGTAACGGACACAGCGGAACGGGCTCGCAGATACCGCCAACGCCTGGCCAACAGTTATTCACAATTGGCGTTCAAGCACATTAGTCGCGGTGAGTACAGCACGGCCAAGAGCTACATCGACCAGGCCATGAGCCATTTGCGGGCGGCCGGAGCCGCCGATGAACTGACGACCGGAGGCTACGGTGGCGATGTCACCCGCGGCACGCTGCTGCGGCATATGGCCACAGTGGCCTATTTCACGAGTTCGACGGGCGAGGTTCGAAAGAATCTCAAGGCCTTAGCCGACTATTACGAAGCGTCCGCCGTTCACTGCAAGGCACAAGGCGACGAGCGTACGGCCCAGCAACTGCACGGCGAGGCGGCAAAGTGCTATTGGAAGATGGCCGACCAGTTGCTGATGCTGGGCAACGGCGGTCCGAGCGAGGCCGCGAACACATGGAGACTCGGTCAGCCCTTCTGGAAAAAAACAGCCGCCCGGGGAGAACCCCGGAAACCGGATTGGTGGCCGGAATAGCCCGATAGAACCGAACAACGAACTCACAGGGCGATCAGGGGCCGCCCCAGGAAATACAGCGGCACCCAGCATGAGAGCAGCCACAGCAATCCCGAGGCCAGGGTCATGACGACCTGCGGCCATCGCTGTCGGTCTGTCTTTCGCGTGGAGCGAACGACCCCTACGCAGGCGATGGTGTTGTAGCCCACAAATACAAGCCCCAGCGGCAGACCGACAAGTGGCTTGGCGCCCATACTCAGAAACCCCGAGAGCAACTGAAACAGAAGCATGCCGAGTACCCAGACGCCCACATGAGCCCCCCAGAACGTCCCGGCCGCGGTAAGGTCACCACGCCATAATCGGATGATGAAAGATCGCATGAACTCGTTCCATCAAAGGAAAGTATTGGACTGCAAAAATCCGTCTTTCACTCAATAATAACTCATTCTTGATCAATCATCAAGAATGAACAGAGCCGGCAACTCTGTAGGGGCAACCCCGTGTGGTTGCCCAGGGCAGGCACACGGGCCTGCCCCTACCTTTGCCAGCTCTTTGAACGATATTAGGCGTTTTGTTTGTTATTTACGTGGCCTACTCTGCCATGATGGGTTACGGACTCACGGCTCGATTGTAGATGCGGATGTCGTCGATCAGGCCGGATAAGTAGGTTCCGGGTTCCATCGCCTTGCCGGTGCCGAAGTAAAGACCGCCGGCGGAAGCATCCAGGCCATCCTGCGTGTCTTCGGCCACCGTGACCCCGTCAACGCAGAGCATACGTTGAGAACCATCCCACACAAGGCCTATGCGATGCCATACACCATCGGCAATGACAGTTTGTGACATCAGTGCAGCGGCGTCCCGCCCGGGGCTTTTGAGCTCGGTCATCAGCTTGCCTTCGGCATCCACCGCAAGCCAATCGGCACCCATCGGTTCTGAAATGACTGTCTGGCCGGGCGCACCGCCGTTGACCCAAGCGAAAATACTGAATGAACCTTCTTCCGGATTCACGCCGAAGGTAGTGACGAGACAATCGTCCACGCCATCCAATTCAAGTGCACCCTCTACCATACCCCCGGTTGGTTGCCAGAGAGGATTTCCAAGGACATAGTCATTATTACCGCTGACGCTATCGTGAGCAGTGCCGCCTTCTGTCTCGTCTAATGGCCAGTGAGCAATCAATGTGGGATCATTTACTTCTTCAAACAAATGCTCGGAAAGGACGATCAGGTCCTGGACATCGACGACGCCATCGCCCCAGGGCATCGGACCAATATCACACAAAGGCTCATCCGTGCCCCAAAAATCAACCATGATGCACATGTCGGCGGCGTCGACAATTCCATCGGTGTTAAAGTCAACGATGGGAATGATTGGCGCCTGCCACAAATCCCCACCACTATACCTGTCGGCCAGGCTGTAGCGGAAGAATAGAGTAGAGCCGTCGGCTGAAACGTTCGGGTAATCTTCCGACGCGGAACTGTTGATGATTGGACCAAGATTCACGGGCTCGCCCCAAGGATCATTTGTCGTTGCCCGGCTCGTCACCCATATGTCCGCAGCGCCACCGTACCCGCCGGACCGGTCAGAGGCAAAGAAAAGCATCCGGCCGTCGGCCGAGATGCTAGTGTCCACCTCGTAAGCCGAACTGTTGACTGTCGGCCCAAGATTCACCGGGGTGCCCCAGTCCTCGTCTGTCGTTTCCCGCGTCGTCACCCATAGGTCGTAATTACCATACCCGCCGGACCGATTGGAGGAAAAGTAGAGCGCCAGCTCATCGGCCGAGATGCTTTGGTAACAGTCGTCAGACGAACTGTTGACCGTCGGCCCAAGACTGACCAGATTACCCCAGTCGTCGTCTGTCGTTGCGCGCGTTGCCACCCATATGTCGTCAATAGCTGATGATGCGCCGGTCTGGCGTATATCAAAGTAGAGTGACAGGCCGTCGGACGAGATGCTCGGCCCCCAGTCGTTATCCGGACTGTTAATAGTCGGCCCGAGATTCACCGGGTTGCCCCAGGGATCATCTGTCGTTTCCCGCGTCGCCACCCATATATCCATCCCACCAATCCCGCCGGGCCGGTTGGAATTGAAGAAAAGTGACAGGCCATCGGCAGAGATGCTTGGGTTAAACTCGCGAGACGAAGTGTTGACATTTGGTACTTTCGTGGGAGTGCCGAAGGTGAATTCTGCGTTGGCAACCTCCGCAACCATACACAATGCCAAAACCAATACAATTGAAATTGTCTTTTTCATCTTACTGCCCTTTCAAAACATTGTTAGTCTTTTCATACCGCACACAGTGTGCAGCTTTGTTCACTGCGATTCGTCTGTTGAAGAACCTACTGGTCGAACTCATCGGTCCTACTCTTATGAACCGGAAAACAGGACGAAACTAACGTTTCGATTGAAAGTTTTTTCAAGAATTGGTATAATTTGCATAATATAGCCGTGGTTTCAGGAAGTTAGCGAATGGTGAGATCTGTCTGCAGTCAAAAGACCCAACAGTTGATCGCCCTGGCTAAGACTGGCGACGACGACGCCTTAGACCGGCTGTGTAGGGTCTACGGCGAGCGGGTCCGGCGAATCGTACGCCTCCGTATGGGCAGGGAGCTTCGTGTCAAGCTGGACTCGATGGATCTGGTCCAGGATGCTCTCCTTAATGCCTTGCGAGGTCTGGGAGACTTCACATATGAGAATGAGGGTGATTTCCTCCGATGGTTGTCGAGGATCGCTCAAAACGCGCTCGGCCACCATGTGGAGAAGCTGCAAGCCGATAAGCGCGACATTCGCAGGGAAGTGCGACTTGATGGATGCCAGCCAACGACGGGAGGTGGATTGGCTGGAATTCCCGGGCCTGTTAAGATCACCACGCCAAGTGTGATAATGGCCAGAAAGGAAGATTTGAATAGGCTTGAGGAAGCGATCGATGAATTGAAACCTGAGCACAAAGAAGTGATTGTCCTGGCGAAAATTGAAGGGTTTTCATACAAAGATATCGGCGAACGATTGGGCAAGAGCCCCGACGCAGTTGGGATGCTGCTATCTCGTGCGATGGTTGCTCTGACAGTTGCCTATGGGAAAGTCTGATGGTTGCGGCAAGCGATAATAATCAGGATAGGATTCTTGAAGAAGCTTTGAAGAGGTTTGTCGATGCGTATCTGCGGGGCGAGCAGCCTGATACAGAGGAATTCGTCAAGCAGTATCCCGAGTGTGAGGACCTACTCAGGCTGCGTATACGGGATCTGCTCAAAATCGATACATTGTTTGGTACCCTTGTCCAAGTCGATGAGAGCGACTTCGACGATGCGGAGACCGGACATGACCTTGTCGGCCAAACAGTCGGGAGTTTCGAAATAGTCGAGATGATCGGTCGAGGAGGCATGGGTGTGGTCTATCTGGCCCATGACACTAAGCTCAAGCGCTCCGTTGCCATCAAGAGCATACCGGCTGAATTACAAGCTGATTTGAGTACTCGGACTCGCTTCAGGCGTGAGGCCGAATTATTGGCCTCGTTGAATCACCCGAATATCGCCGCTATCCACGAAATCATTGAACAGGACGAGAGCGCCGGTTATTTGATTCTTGAATATGTCCCGGGCGAAACGCTTGCCGAGCGTATCGTCCGGGAACCGTTAAAACTACGAGAGGCCCTTTCAATCGGCCTGCAGATCGCCGAGGCGGTCTCAGCAGCCCACGAGAATGGCGTTATCCATCGGGACCTCAAGCCGGGCAATATCAAGATCACACCTGATGGCAGAGTCAAGGTGCTGGACTTCGGCCTGGCCAAGGCCTCGGCAAGGGAAGGCAAGACGGCCGAAATCACTGTCACCCAACCCGGCCGTATCATGGGCACGCCGACCTACATGAGCCCGGAACAGGCCTGCGCAAAGTCGACCGATAGGCGCAGCGACACCTGGTCATTTGGCTGCATTATGTACGAAATGCTGACCGGTCACCTTGCATTTGACGGTGATACCGCCACAGAAATACTGGCACGCATTATCGAACGCGAACCCGATTGGGAGATGCTGCCGGAAGAAATCCCAGCAAATGTGAGGGACCTTCTTCGCCACTGCCTGGAAAAGGACCCGCGCCGGCGTCTTGGAGATATCGCAGATGCCGCTGTTGAAATCAGCGAAACACTGAACTTGCCGGCCCCCACAACATTGGCGTCAGTCCGACCCCGGTGGCGTTGGGCAATGGCGATAGGGTTCGTCACAGTAGCAGTCGTGGTGGGACTAAATATAGGCCGGTGGCGGCAACAGTTGCTGCGCGGGGCCGGCCCCGGCCGCATCGAGTCGCTGGCAGTACTCCCGCTGGAGAACCTGACGGGTGACCCGAACCTAGAGTACTTCTCGGACGGCATGACCGAGGCGTTTATCACCGAGTTATCCAAGATCAGCACGCTGCGGGTGACTGCACGCCGATCAGTGATGCAGTACAAGGGGTCAAGCAAGCCGCTGGCGCAGATTGCGCGGAAGTTGGACGTGGATGCCTTAGTGGCGGGTTCGGTGCTTCATGTCGCCGAGCGAGTGAAGATCACAGCGCAGTTGATCGGTGCAGTACCTGAACGGAACCTTTGGGCCGACAACTATGATCGTGACTTTAGTGACATCCTGATTTTGTCGGGTGAAGTGGCTCAGGCAATCGCTCATGAGATCCAGGTAATACTAACGCCTGAGGAACAGGCTCGCCTGACATCTGCCCGCCCTGTAAACCCTGAAGCCCAGGATTTTTACCTCAAAGGCTGGTACCATTATAACAGGATGTCCAAAGAAGAATTAGAAAGAGCAAGTGAATGCTTCAGGGGGGCAATCAAGGTGGATCGCCGTCACGCCAGGGCCTATGTAGGCTTGGCAAATTGTTATGGTATCCGTGGATTCTACGGACATATTCCTCTAGAAGAAGGACGCTTCCAAGCCATGGAACTCGCGAAGAAAGCGCTGGAGATTGATGAATCGCTGGCTGAAGCACACGAGTCATTGGCCGCGGCCAAATATTATATAGATTGGGATTGGGCAGGGGCAGAGGAAGGATTCAAACGGGCGCATACGCTCAATCCCAACCTGGTAGGAACGAATGAGTATGCATGGCTCTTGCTGGCGGTGGGCCGCTTTGATGAAGCCATAGCTGAAGCCGAGCGCACTCTGCGGCTCGATCCCTTCAACCTCCTCACCAACTTCACGCTGGGGCACTGTTACACCCATGCGCGCAAGCACGACCAGGCCCTTGCTCAGTGGCAGCGCTTGCTTGAACTGGATCTGAATGATGCCGTGGCCTACAGGGGGTTCGCAAGCGTATACGAGTTCATGGAGAAGTTCGAGGACTCCGTAAGATTCCTACAAAAAGTGATGGCTCTGGATGGGGATCCGCCCGAGGATATTGAGGCATTAGGACTTGCTTACAGCGAATCGGGACCAAAGGGTTACTGGATGTGGCACTTGGATAGATCGAAAGGACGCTATGACCGCGCTCCCACAAGTACTGCTATGTATTATGCGCAGCTTGGCAATAAAGATCAGGCATTCGCTTGGCTAGAGAAGGCCTACGAGAAGCATGATATGCAGTTGTTCAGGCTCAAATACAATCGACGCTTTGATCCACTGCGTAACGACCCGCGCTTCGACGACCTACTGCGCCGCATGAACTTCCCGGAGTAGACAGGTCCTAGCCCTGCTTCCTGTAAGCAAGGAGGCAATGAGAGGTCCCTATCGGGTTGAGGACTTAGCCCGCATTTACGTGATGGTTGGCGAATTTAATGCGGCCATCGACCAGCTTGAGTTTCTGCTGTCTAATCCCGGATTGATGTCGATACCTCTACTTCGACTTGATCCGGCCTGGAATCCCTTACGCAACCACCCCCGTTTCCAGAAGCGGTTAAAATCAGACAAATAATCTAGCAGGCCGAAGAGTGGCGAGAAAAGAGCAAAAGCTAAAAGAGCAAGAATTCAGTCCTTGGGATTCCTTACGGAGAACACAGTGGCGTCAGCCATCCCTTACGGGAGAGACAGAATTCGAATATCGACATACTATATACGACATACGACTTGAAATCAGCGGTCTCATAAAATTGCTCTTGCAGGCTTTGGATTTAGTCGGTATAGTGTTCAGGATTCCAGTATGCGCCAAGTCAGGAAATGGGGATTCGGTGCAGGGATGTGCTGCGGTGATGAAGCCGGAAAGCACTTGGAAGTGCAGACGACTCAGGAATTTATGTAGACAGGACGACAGGACTAAAAATCTGGACAGGATCACAGGATGTACCGGATAATTTATCTTGTTAATCCTGTAATCCCGTCAGAAAATAAAAATGCCGAAACGCAAGGATATACATAAGATACTCATCATCGGGTCCGGGCCGATTGTGATCGGCCAGGCCTGCGAGTTCGATTATTCCGGCGCCCAGGCGTGCAAGGTCCTCAAGAACGCCGGCTACAAGGTCGTTCTGGTCAACAGCAATCCCGCGACGATTATGACCGATCCCGAGCTGGCCGACCGGACGTATATCGAGCCGATCACGCCGGAGGTGGTCGAGAAGATCATCGCCAGAGAGAAGCCCGACAGCCTGCTGCCCACCTTGGGGGGCCAGACGGGTTTGAACACCGCCGTGGCGCTGGCCGAGAGCGGCGTGCTGAAAAAATACAAGGTCCGGATGCTTGGGGCCAAGCTCCCATCGATTAGACGGGCCGAGGAGCGAGACCTCTTCAAGCGGACAATGGCCCGGTGTGGGTTGGAGGTCCCCAAGAGCGGATACGCCCGGACCTGGGAGCAGGCGAAAAAGATCGTCGAGCACGTGGGGTATCCCGCGATTATCCGGCCGTCCTATACCCTGGGCGGCACGGGCGGCAACGTCGCCTATAACGCCGAGGAATACGCCGAGTACATCCATTGGGGGCTGAGCCTCAGTCCCAAGAGCCAGGTGCTCGTTGAGGAGTCCGTCGTCGGCTGGAAGGAATACGAGCTGGAGGTGATGCGGGACAAAAAGGACAACGTCGTGATCGTCTGCTCCATCGAGAATCTCGATCCGATGGGGATTCATACCGGCGACAGCATCACGGTCGCCCCGGCCCAGACGCTCACGGATAAAGAGTACCAGATCATGCGGGACGCCTCGCTGAAGATTATCCGGGCCATCGGCGTGGAGACCGGCGGCTCGAATATCCAGTTCGCCGTCAATCCCGAAAACGGCAAGCTCTACGTCATCGAGATGAATCCGAGGGTCTCGCGAAGCTCGGCGCTGGCCTCGAAGGCGACGGGCTTTCCCATCGCCAAGATAGCTTCGCTGCTGGCCGTCGGGTACACGCTCGACGAGATCCCCAACGACATCACGAAAAAGACGCCGGCCTGCTTCGAGCCGACCATCGATTATTGCGTGACCAAGTGGCCTCGGTTCACCTTCGAGAAATTCCCGAAGACCGATCCGACGCTGACCATCCAGATGAAATCGGTCGGCGAAGCGATGGCGATCGGCCGGACGTTCAAGGAATCGCTGCAAAAAGCCATCCGGTCGCTTGAGATCGACCGCTATTCGCTCGACAGCCGGTATATCAAAAAAGACCTCTCGACAAACGAGCTCAAAAGCAAGCTGCGGACCAACTGCTGGGATAAGCTTTGGTACGTCGCCGAAGCGCTGCGAAGAGACTTCTCTGTCGAAGACGTCTTCGCGTTAACCCAAATCGACCCCTGGTTCCTCAATAACATCAAGGACATCGTCGCGCTCGAGGCCAAGATCAAGAACACCCGCACGATAAAGCATAAACGTTCGCGGTCCAACCTTTGCTCCCTGCCGGCCGGTCTGTTGAGGCAGGCCAAGGAGTACGGTTTCAGCGATAAGTATCTGGCCTCGCTGCTCGACATCGAAGAGCTGGATGTGCGCCGGCGCCGGCAGGTCACCCACATCGACGCCGTCTATAAAACCGTCGATACCTGCGGCGCCGAATTCGAAGCAACGACGCCGTATCTCTATTCGACCTTCGAGTCCGAGTGCGAGGCGAACCCGACCGACCGGAAGAAAGTCATCATCCTCGGCGGCGGCCCGAACCGGATCGGCCAGGGCATCGAATTTGACTATTGCTGCGTCCACGCCGCATTCGCCCTGCGCGAGATCGGCATCGAATCGATCATGGTCAACTGCAATCCGGAAACGGTGAGCACCGACTACGACACCTCGGACCGCCTCTACTTCGAGCCGCTCACGTTCGAGGACGTCATGTCCATCGTGGAAAAGGAAAAGCCGGACGGCGTCATCGTCCAGTTCGGCGGCCAAACGCCGCTGAAATTAGCCGTGCCCCTGGAAAAAGCCGGGGTGAAGATCATCGGCACCTCGCCCGACAGCATCGACCGCGCCGAAGACCGCAAGCGTTTCAACCGCCTGGTCGAGAAGCTCAACCTCCGCCAGCCCTATAGCGGCACCGCCACAACCTATGCCCAGACGCTCCGGATCGCCAACAAGCTCGGCTATCCGCTGCTCATCCGACCCTCCTTCGTCCTGGGCGGCCGGGCCATGCAGGTCGTGTACGACCAGAAGGGATTGAAAGCGTGCGTCGAGGAAGCCATCGAAGTCTCGGGCAAGCACCCGATCCTCATCGACAAGTTTCTCGACGACGCCACGGAACTCGACGTCGATGCCATCTGCGACGGCAAGCAGGTCGTCATCGGCGGGATCATGGAGCACATCGAGGAAGCGGGCGTCCATTCCGGCGACAGCGCATGCTCGCTGCCCCCGATCTCGATCAGCAAAAAGGTCCTGGCCGAGATCCAGAAACAAGCCAAACAACTCGCCCTCGAACTCAAAGTCAAGGGCCTGATCAATATCCAGTTCGCCGTCAAGGACGAGCAGGTCTATATCCTCGAAGTCAACCCCAGGGCGTCCCGAACGATCCCGTTCGTCAGCAAGACGATCGGCGTCCCCCTGGCCAAACTCGCCGCCAAAGTCATGACCGGCAAAACGCTGGAAGAACTCGGCTTTACGAAAGAAGTCCAGCATGGCCACTTCTCCGTCAAGGAAGCCGTCTTCCCGTTCCTGAAATTCTCCGGCATCGACACGATTCTCGGTCCCGAAATGCTCTCGACCGGCGAGGTCATGGGCATCTCGGACGATTTCGGCATGGCGTTCGCCAAGTCGCAGATCGCCGCGGGCAATACATTGCCGACCGAAGGCACCGTGCTCATTAGCGTCCGGGACAGCGACAAGCCCCGGGCGGTCGAAGTCGGCCGGAAGCTCTTTGAAATGGGCTTCAAAATCGTCGCGACCAAGGGCACGTGCATCGAGCTGATTAATCACAACATCCCGTCGGAATTCGCATTAAAAATGACCGAAGGCCGGCCGAACATCGTGGACTCCGTGATTAACGATGAGTTCGATCTGATTATCAATACCACGTTCGGCAAACAGTCGATTATGAACTCATTCATGATCCGAAGGACCGCCCTCGACAAGCAAGTGCCCTACGTCACAACGATCCGTGGCGCGCTGGCTGTGGCGAAGGCCATCGAGGCGATGAAACAAAGAAAACTCGACGTAAAGCCAATCCAATTGTATTACAAATAAAGAAAATCCGAAGCACGAAACCCTAAATCCTAAACAATATCGAATGTTCTAAACTTGTCCTGAGCGAAGTCGAATGGATCAAAATGTTCAAAACGGTTCTCGCTCCGGCGATTCAGAAGGCCAGACGTTTCGGTCATTGAGACATTTGAAATTTGAATTTGTTTAGAATTTAGAAATTAGGATTTCGGATTTGAAACATGAAGGAATTTATCGTGAAGGCGATTCTATTACTTGAGGACGGCAGGGTATTTAACGGCAAAGCGTTCGGCGCCGTGGGCCAGACGTGCGGCGAAGTCGTGTTCAATACGAGCATGACCGGCTACCAGGAGATCCTCACCGACCCGTCCTACACCGAGCAGATCATTACGATGACCTATCCCCTGATCGGCAACTACGGCACGAACGACCTGGACTGGGAATCGAGAAAGATCTTCGCCGCCGGGTTCATCGTCAAGGAAAACTGCGAATACCCCAGCAACTTCAGAAACCAGGCCTCCCTGGACGAATATTTGAAAGCCAACAACATCGTCGGCCTCCAGGGCATCGACACCCGCGCCCTCGTCAAGCACATCCGCACCGAAGGCGCCATGCGAGGCGTCCTCTCGTCCATCGAGCCCAGCATCACGAACCTTAAGAAAGCCCTGGCCGACTACCCGGGTCTGGTCGGACGTGACATCGTCAAAGGCGTCACCTGCAAAAAATATTACCGCTGGGACAAAGGCGTCGTCGATGTCCTCAAGGACCACGAAGAAAAGCCGAAGAAAAAGTTCAAAGTCGTCGCCTTCGATTTCGGCATCAAACAAAACATCCTCCGCCTGCTCCGCTCGCACGGTTGCGACGTCCACGTCGTCCCGGCTACAACCAAAGCCCGATCGGTTATGGCGCGCAAGCCGGACGGTGTCTTTTTAAGCAACGGACCGGGCGACCCCGCTCCCGTCGAATACGCCGTTGAAAACGTCCAAAAGCTACTCGGCAAGGTCCCGATCTTCGGCATTTGCCTGGGCCACCAGATTCTCGCCCAGGCCCTCGGCGCCAAGACCTACAAGCTCAAGTTCGGCCATCGCGGCGCCAACCATCCCGTCAAGAATCTCAAAACGGGCCAGATCGAAATCACCAGCCAAAACCACGGCTTCTGCGTCGATATGGACTCCCTGAAAGACAAGGACGTCGAGTTGACTCATTTAAACCTCAACGACAACACCAACGAAGGCATCTTTTGCAAGAGCAAAAAGGCCTTCTCCGTCCAATACCACCCCGAAGCCTCCCCCGGCCCCCACGATTCGAGCTACCTCTTCGACGATTTCATCAAGCTGATGAAGAAGAAGTAGATCGTGTTTCGTATGTTGTATGTCGTATTTCGTACTGTCATTCCTGCGAAAGCAGGAATCCATATGTTGTTGGCTCTACAGTACAGGATTGCGTATCGCGTATCGCGTATCGCGTATTGTCATTCCTTCGGCAGGCTCAGGACGGCGTCTGAGGCACAGCCGAAGAATCTCAATTCACACGCAAAGTCAAAATTCTTCACTTTGCTACGCTTCGTTCAATAAGAGCCGGTAGGGTGTGCATCGCACACCATCCTTCTGAAATTCGTCCGTCGGAAAAAAAAACGGTGTGCCGTGCACACCCTACCAATCTCAAAAAAGTCATTGCGAGACCGCCAAAGAGCCTGCCCTGAGCGCAGTCGAATGGGCGGCAATCTTCCATCTCGATTGACAAGTTAGCATATGTGACAGTATTGTCATTTAACAAAATGTTAAGAATTACGGCATGACCCCTTTAACTCCCTTTTACACTTCTAGTCCAATTATAGTTCGGAAATTTTCGGAGCAAGAATTTTGCGTGTTCATCGGTTGGCGAGGCAGCACACTGCATCTTATAAAAGCCATTTTCTCTTTCGTCAACAGTTGAGCGGGACCATAGGCTCAATTGACTGTGTGATGGGGTACGACCAATCTCTTTAGAGGCTTTTTCAATTTCATCATCTCTTAATTTAGCGCAGTGAGGGACATATTGTATTTTTTGATGCTTGCGTAAATATTGATAGAGTTCTTTTGCCACAATTCTTACTTCATTGTATGTCGCAACTGGATCTATATCACTGCTCATTGTTTGCCCCAGAACAAATATTCATACAGTCTGTATAAGAAATCCCGTACTCTTCTTATATTCTTTTATAACATCATAGGAGTTATTAGGGACAGTCACCTATTTCTGCTCACTTTAATAGGTGGCTGTCCCTATTTTTCCCTATTTTTCTGCCCTGAGCGCAGTCGAATGGGCGGCAATCTTCAACCTCGATTGGCATGTTTGAGTATGTGACAGTATTGTCATTTAACAAAATGTTAATAATTACGGCATGACCCGAATGGCACTTCCATAAGCTTCAAGCTCCTTTTAGCAAACGTGCTTTGGCGATGGGACGCGGTTCGTTCAGATAGACCAGTTTCTTGGGGCGT